>Ga0210377_10002318_pt1 | contig 16725 bp, 16 predicted proteins | sample PLM4_65_b1redo_FD_155480 | JGI IMG/M metagenome (GOLD analysis project Ga0210377, IMG submission 155480) | Groundwater sediment microbial communities from an aquifer in East River, Colorado, USA - PLM4_65_b1 redo | ecosystem: Environmental > Terrestrial > Soil > Riparian zone | place: USA: East... | reverse complement strand
TTTTTTGAGCATGGGAGCGTAGGTCATGCCCATTTCAGGTTGCGGTTGAGGGACAAGTTTCCCCGATAAATAATTGGGCAGGGTCTCGATCAACAGGTCCGCTCCCAGGTGGGATAACGTCTCGAAAACGGAACCAGCCGTATCGTCCGAGGTGAGGCGGATGCTCCGCTTCGCCAGCATGGGACCGGTATCGAGTCCCGCATCCATTAGCATGATGGTCACACCTGTCTCATCATCCCCGGCAAGGATGGCGGCATTGATCGGCGCCGCACCGCGCCAACGCGGCAACAACGATGCATGGACATTGATGCACCCGAAGCGCGGCAGGTCCAACACATCCTTTTTGAGGATCTGCCCGAACGCGGCGACAACGATCAGGTCAGGTAACCAGGCACGCAATTGCTCCATGGCTTCAGGCAGACGCAATTTTTCCGGTTGCATCACGGGGCTGCCAAGCTCCTGTGCCAGCAATTTGACCGGCGGCGCTTTGAGTTCGCGCCCGCGACCGGAGGCGCGGTCGGGTTGAGTCACGACACCCACTACATCGTATGCGTTCGCCAACGCTCGCAATGTGGATAATGCAAAATTGGGAGAGCCCATGAAAACAACTTTAGTCATGCCGTTATTTTACCAGTAGGGCGGGGTAACCCCGCCGCTACAAAAACCCGCCCCTACATAGGTATGAGGAAATTTGGTTGCGTTTTGTCTTAATTGGTTGTAAAATTGCGCAAATTCAAAATTAGATCTTCCCGGAGGAATAAATCATGGAAACAACAAGTGACGATAAATTATGGGCGGCGTTGTGTTATATACCTTACGTAAATCCAATTATCTCGATCATCGTCCTTTTAATGGAAGACAAGAAAAGTCGCCCATTCATCAAATACCATGCTGTTCAGTCGATTGTTTTAGGGATTATAGCCTACATCACAACTCCTCTTTGTGTTGGTGTTCTGGTAGGCATCTATATGCTCTATCTTGCATACACTGCATATCAAGGTCAGTCCACAGAGGTGCCTGTTGTTTCCGATTTTATAAAGAAACAGGGCTGGGTATAATTAGAAAAAATAACGGGCTACTCACGTAGCCCGTTATTTTTTACCAAAAAGGAGGATAATTATGGAAAATCAGTATAAAGGTCAAACAGGTCAAACGAACGGCTTGGCAATCACAAGTCTGGTTTTAGGGATTCTTTCATGGGTGCTGGCACTTGCACTGGCATGCTTGAATTGGGTAATATTACCGTTGATAACGGTGGCTACCATGGGAGCTGGTGGCTTACTTTATATATGTACGTTTGCTGTTGGTTGCCTGTCGCCACTGGGATGGCTGATCGGAGTGATCACCGGTTATACAGCGAAGAATCAGATCAAACAAACTGGCATGGATGGAGCAGGAATGGCTAACGCCGGCTTTATTATGAACGCGATCGGACTTGGATTAACGATACTTGGAATTTGCGGCATCGTCATATATACTATAGCAGTTGGTGGGTTAGGGGCCTTGGATCAATTTCAATTCTAGATAAAAAGGAGATAATCATGTCAACACCACAAAACACTTCAGAAAAGCCCGGAATGTTCACGGCGTTATCCATTATGACACTGGTGAGCGGAATCATTAACATCATATATGGGTTGAGCATCACCCTGCTCATTGTAGTAGGCACCATCGGACTTGGATTGCTTTGTGCGCCGGTCACGATCCTTCCCACCATACTGGGCATTTTCGAAATCCTGTATGCCATAAAGCTTTTAAGTAACCCGCAGCAACCCGTACAATTTTCGCAAGCGATTGCGATCATGGAAATATGCTGTGTTATTACCGGGAATGTGCTTTCCACCGTTGCAGGTATCCTTGCATTAGTATTCTATAATGATTCAAGTGTAAAAGCTTATTTTGCCAGAATTAATGGCAACCCCTAATCAAGCCCGGTCATCAGATTAAGAACCGGGGACCGATCCACTGCAGGGTTTTTGCGTGCAACTCAACTCCTGAACAGGCGTATATGAAAGTGAAATCATTTCAGGAGAAAAATTATGAACACACAACAAAAACCCATCCTCGTCAATGCCATCGCATGGATGACCCTTGCCAGCGGCATCGTTAATCTCTTTTGGGGAGTCGCCGCTTCAGGCACCGCGCTCGCGACCATTGTTGGCATATTCTGTACCCCTCTTACGATCCTACCCACCATTCTGGGAGTCTTCGAGATCATATATGCCGCGAAGTTATTCAGCAACCCGGCACAACCAGTGCTGCCTTCCACAAATATCGCAATTTTCGAGATCGTGTGTATCGTGACAGGCAACGTCTTCTCGATGGCAGTCGGGATCCTCTCACTGGTCTTCTACAACGATGTCGTGGTAAAGGATTACTTCGCCCGGTTGAATGGGACACCTGTCCAAGGAACGTCCGCCGCGCCCATGACGGAACCCGCCTCCCTTCCAAGCTCGGAGCCGGCTCCCGTTGTAGATGAACCTATCGCGGAACCCGAAGCCGAGACTCCATCCACCGAAACCGAAGAAACTCCCGCCAAACCCAAGCGGACTCCACGGAAGATGGCAGGAAAATAACTCATATAAGGACTTTCGGGCAATCCACCCGGAAGTCTTTGATTTAATAGAATAAGGATAATCTTCCTCTTGACTCTCGTTCCCCGAAACCATACAATGGACTTAACAATCGAACGGGTAACAGGGAAGAGACTCAAACGTAGTGACGAATTTATTCGTCCTTATTTGAGCGACTGAAGTCGCTACTACTTCCGAGCGCCGAAGGTGCAAATCTGGAACAGGCGAAACCAGATGAAACTCTCAGGCAAAAGGACCCTGCCCCGAATCAACTCTGGAAAATCTTCCGCGGAATACCATCCGCGAGAGATACCGACGGTGTAAAGTTTTAGTCAACAAGTCCACTAGTCTACCAGTCTCCTGGACAACCCGACCAGAAGACTGGAAGACCAAAAGACTAAACGACTAAACTAATCTCTCAGGTCACATTACAGAGGCGCACGGTTAACTTCGTGCGCCTTTTGCGTTTAATCTAATCGCCAAAACCCATTCCAAAGGAGACAATCCTCATGAACGCCCCCGCAAATTTGAAATACACCAAGTCCGATGAATGGTTCGACCCCGCCTCCGGCAAAGCAGGACTTACCGATTACGCTCAGGGTCAACTTTCCGACATCGTTTTCGTCGAGATCCTCGTGGACGAAGGCGACACCATCGAAGCAGGCAAGGCGATCGCTTCGGTCGAGTCCGTGAAGGCATCGGCTGAGATCTATGCACCCGCAGGTGGAAAAGTCGTCGCCGTCAATAAGGGACTCGCCGACAAGCCCGAATCCATCAACACCGATCCCTTTGGCGAAGCCTGGATGATCCAGCTCGAAGGCGGCTCCGCCGGTGACGTGATGGACTCTGCCGCGTACGAGAAGTATTGCGAGGAAAGAGCACACTAATCATATGTCGTTGCGAGCGAAGCGAAGCAATCTCCCAGTTATGAGGAGATTGCTCACCTGCACTAGCACCAGGTGCAAGTGTCGTCGGGAAGAACACCCTCCTCGCAACGACATGAGGAAAATATTATGACCTACATCCCAATTAGCCCCAAGGAACGCGATGCAATGCTGGAGACCATCGGCGTCAAGTCACTGGATGGCTTGTTCGATGCCATTCCCGCCAAACATCGCTTCCCCAAACTGGACCTGCCCCCCGCACTCACCGAAATGGAAGCGATGCAACAACTTTCCGATGTTGCCAACGCCAACGAAAACGTGCGCGGCGATCTGATCTCCTTCCTCGGCGCGGGCATGTACAACCACTACATCCCCTCCGTCGTGGACCACATGCTTCGTCGCGGTGAGTTCTATACTGCCTATACACCCTACCAGCCTGAAATTTCACAGGGCACACTGCAAGCCATTTTCGAATATCAATCCCTGATGTGTGCACTGACCGGCATGGATGTGTCCAACGCCTCGCATTATGACGGCGCCACTGCCACAGCCGAAGCTGTCAATCTCGCGTACGCTCAATTCCGCGGCAAACGCAAAAAGGTGATCGTCTCCCCCACTTTGCATCCGCAATATCGCGCGGTCATCCGCACATACATGCAGGGCATGGAACTCGAAGTCGCAGGCGATGATCCCAATGCCGACCTCGATACCAACCCCAATGACCTCGCTGGTCTCGTGGACGACAACACCTGCATCGTCATCGTGCAATATCCCGACTTCTTCGGGCGCGTCTATGATTACACCAAACTCGTCGATGCGGTCCATGCGAAGGGCGCATTGGTCTGCGTTGTAGCGAATCCCACTGCCCTTGCGATGTTCAAGACTCCCGGCTCGATGGGAGCCGACATCGTCGTGGGCGATGGGCAACCGTTGGGCATCCCGATGTGGTATGGCGGACCAAGCGTCGGCTTTTTCACGACGCGTAAGAACTTCGTCCACAAGATGGCAGGGCGTCTCGTCGGTGAGACCGTCGACAATCGCGGTCAACGCGCCTACGTTCTCACGCTGACCGCACGCGAACAACACATTAAACGCGAGCGCGCCACGTCCAACATCTGCACCAACCAAGGTCTGATCGCGCTCGGAACCGCTGTCTATCTTTCATTGCTTGGCAAGAAAGGTCTGCGACAGGTCGCGGAACTTTGTTATCAAAAGGCGCATTACGCTGCGCAGGAACTGAGCAAGATCGACGGCATGGGTCTGTGTTTCACCGAACCGTTCTTCCATGAGTTTGCGTTGTGCGTCAATCGCCCCGTGGATGAAGTCAACGCGCACCTGCTCGAACACGGCATCCTCGGCGGATACGATCTCGGTCAGGATTATCCCGCCCTCAAGGATCACATGTTGATCGCGGTGACCGAGATGAATACCAAGGAAGAAATTGACACGCTTGTGGAAGTGCTGTCGGAGGTGAGCCATGATTAGAGACGCTTCGACTACGGAACAGAACCCCGCTGTTCCTCCGCTCAGCGCGACGACTGCGAAGATCGTCGAACCGACCATCTTCGACTTATCCTCCCCGGGACGCATAGGCGTGGCGATGCCCGCTTCAGACGTCCCCGAAACTGCCCTACCTCCCAAAGAGTTACTACGCTCTGACCTGCCTCTGCCCGAACTCGCCGAAGTGGACGTGGTGCGTCACTATACGCGCCTCTCCACCTTCAACTACAGTGTGGACACCGGTTATTACCCGCTCGGTTCGTGCACGATGAAATACAACCCGAAGATCAACGAAGATACTTGCCGCCTGCCGGGTTTCCTGTTCACGCACCCATTGCAACCCATCGAAACCGTGCAAGGCAATCTGGCGTTGACATATCAATTGCAGGAGTGGTTGAAAGAGATCGGCGGCTTTGCGGCAGTGACGCTGCAGCCCGCCGCGGGCGCACACGGAGAATTCACCGGTGTGCTCATCATGCGCGCCTATCACAAATCGCGCGGCGATGACAAACGCAGGAAGATGCTTATCCCCGATGCCGCGCATGGGACCAATCCCGCTTCGGTCGGCATGATGGGCATGACCGTTGTCACCATCCCCTCCGATGAACGCGGCAACGTTGATCTCAAAGCATTGGAAGCCGCCTGCGACGATACCGTCGTCGGTATGATGCTCACCAACCCGAACACGCTTGGTCTGTTCGATGAACATATCGAGAAAGTCATTGAATTGGTTCACGGCTGTGGCGGCTTGATGTATGGCGATGGCGCGAATTTGAACGCCCTGCTCGGCATCGTCCGCCCTGGAGATCTGGGCTTCGACCTGATGCATTTCAACTTGCACAAGACCTTCTCCGTCCCGCATGGAGGCGGTGGCCCAGGCGTCGGTCCCGTGGGAGTCGCCGCGCATTTGGCGGACTTCCTGCCTGCGCCATTGGTCGGCATCATCGAAGATGGCGAAGAGGATCTGCCTCCGCTGTATGGCTTCGTCAATCCCACCAAGACGATCGGTCGGATGAAAGCCTTCAACGGACATTTCGGCGGCGGCTTCGTCCGTTCCTTTACCTACATCGCCATGCACGGACCCGATGGACTCAAAGACATCTCGCAGTATGCCGTATTGAACGCCAACTATTTACAGGCACGCCTGCGCGATACGTACAAAGTTCCATACGATCGCATCTGCATGCACGAGTTCGTCGCGGAGGGACAGTTCGAAGGCTCGGACGTGCGCGCCCTCGACATCGCCAAACGCCTGATGGACTACAACTTCCACCCGCCCACAAACTACTTCCCGCTGATCGTGCATGAAGCGTTGATGATCGAGCCAACCGAAACCGAAAACAAGGACACGCTCGATGCCTTCGTCGATGCGCTGATCAGGATCGCCGAGGAAGCCAAGACCCAACCCGACCTGCTCCACAACGCCCCCAGCACCACGAAATTCGGCAGAATGGATGAGGTCAAAGCGGCGAGAGAGTTGGTCCTGTGTTGTTGGTTGCCTGAAGGTTACGATTTGGAAGCGTAAACAAAGTTTTTTGATGTCAGAAGCCTCGGAGAGTTTCATCTCCGAGGCTTCTGTTTTTAAATAGAACACGGATGCTATAATCAAATTGTAACCAGTCAATATCTACCGTATGCTCTTACTAAAGTCACTATGAAAAATCCAAAATCAGATACCCTTGATTTCCTACTTCAAACTGATGTAATTGAAGAACTTCTTCCCACCATTGGTGAGAAACAATGGCAAGTTTTACATCTAAATGCTGATAGCGATCCCCACCGATTTGGAATGTGGAGCGCATTGCTCGACAAGAAGGCGGTTAAAAAGGCAATGACAAATGACAGTTGGGATTTACATAGAGGTGATGGCAAGCCAGGATTTATGCAGAGTTGGTCAAAAGGGAAAAAAGTAACAAATTGGCTCAAGTATGAAATGAGTGAATCTGGTAGACTGAGGAGATGGAATTTCCAATTACCGACCTTCTCAGTCCAGAAGCGAGCGAGCAATGGCTCTTGGAATATTTTCATCCGAACGGGTTGAAGTGTCCCAGGTGTCAGTCGCCGGTTGAGCGAGCCAACGTCTTTCGGGTGACCCGCAAGAGTGAGTTGAAAGTGTATCGTTGTAAAGATTGCCAGAGCATCTACAACCTCTATACGGGAACGGTGTTCGCCCAGCGGCAGGTGCGTCCACAACAAGCGGTGTTGTTGACCCGAGGTGTGTTGAAAGGCGAGCCATCCCATGTGTTGGCGGCGGAACTGGAGTTGAACTACGTGACGGTTCTGCAACTGCGGCGCAAATTGCAAGACAACGCCCAAGGATTGCAATCGGAAGAGCCGATCCCCGATTTTGAAGCAGAGAGCGATGAACTGTTTCAAAATGCGGGGGAAAAAAGGTGACGAGCACTTCGATCCGCTGGACCCGCCTCGCCGTCGTGCGAACAAACGGCGTGGACGCGGCACATATGAGAATGATCGCCCACCCGTGCTGGGTGTGATCGGGCGTGACAGTGGAAAAGTACGACTGCGTGTGGTTGAAGATACGAAAGCAGCGACTTTGGAAGATCATGTCCACGCTTTCACCTTGCCTGAATGCCATGTTTACACCGATGAATACGATAGCTACAATGGCATTGAGCGCACCCGCTCGTGCGTGGCCCATGGCGTCAAGGAATGGGCACGCGATGACGACGGTGATGGCATCCGAGAAGTCCATACGAACACCGCCGAAGGCATGTGGACTGGCTTACGCAATTTCTTGCGCCCCTTTCGCGGAGTGCACAAGAAATATCTGGCAGGCTATGTCGCCATCCATGAATGCCGGATCAACTTGAAACGTATTTCGCCTGCTTTCATCTCTGCTCTTGTTAAAGTTCACTCTTTCAATAGTTGAGCCAACAAATTATCTTCGATTTGGAGATGATGATGGTTTTAGACCACTTGTCTTATATCGATTCTTCTGGGGTGCATTCTCAGAATATGTTGAAATTGATGAGGAATTTCGTCTTTATCACGATTTAGCAGAAGATAAAGAGCGTAATTTATTGTTATCTTTTGACGAATCTGGTAGGGAAATTGAGGTAGTAAAATTTACACCAGATAAGGTATTAGCACAGCTTAAGCATCTTCGCCAATTTCAAGCAGGTACAGGTTTGTATCTCGCTATATATTTTGATTCGAAGCGTTATTCTAAAATTTTGATAGAGGATGTGCCAACCTACAAAAAAGAATTTGTAGATACAGATAATTTAATCCGATGGCTCAGAGTCGTCGAGAAGTGCGAGTTTCCTAGAAACTATAAGTACAATACATTTTCTCGAATTTTAGGCAAAGTAATTCTTCCACCACCATCAAGAAAAAATGCAAGGGTTTGGCCTTATAAAGACGGGAAAAACAAAAAAGACATTTCATTTATTGTTGGGGTCGACAAAGACGGCAATGATGTAGAACTAAATTCAAATCCCGATAAATTAGACAACCACACCTACCTTACTCCCGTCTGTTTTCGTCGAGAAGTTTTAGAAAAATATTTTGCAGAACCAGAGAGATACAAAGTTTCTGACGGCCGACTAAGTTGCTTGAATTTGTGGAGTTGCCAAATCGACAACGATCTTGATTCTTACGTAGTAGTTTTCCTTGGCGACTTAGGACGCGACTTGCCATATGATGAGCAGCTCCATTGGAGACAGTTCAATGTTGCCGCAAAAGGTGGAGTTAGTGAAACAAATTTTAGACGAAGTTTTCTAAATCAATTCACCAACGCTCGATCTCCAGATCTAATATTTAGACAGAAATATTCCAAGATCAATCAAATTTGGGAGAGAGCGTTGGGATGGCCGTTATTCTTACAACTCGAACTTGGCGATGAACATTTACTCACTACTGTACGAGTACCAGTAACAAATTCCCAAGTTGAATTTGATGAGCAAATAATCTGTCTCACAAAACTTGTTGTTGATTCGCTAAATGAGAAGGGGCTTGTTAGAGCAATAAATGAAAATATAGAGAAAACAAAGGGGATAGATAGATTGGAGGTCTTTTTAGAAAAGACAGGCTTTACTCATAGAAAAAATCTCATTCAACTGCTAAGGGATATTCAAAGCCTCCGCTCAAGTGGTTCAGCGCATCGAAAAGGGTCAAATTATCAGAAAATCAGCAAAAAACTAGGTGTTGATCCAAAGAATAAACCCGATGCAATTCGGAAAATATTGGAAGAACTTATCATTGAACTGACCGTGCTACAGAATTACTATTGTTCCAGCCAATGACAACTCATCACCTCTTCACCCTCCTAGAAGGGATCTGGGCGAATATTAAGACCTGGGAGGTCTGACAGACCTCCCAGGTCTTACGGAGTAATAATCATGGAACTCTCACAAGTCCTAAGCTGGGTCGGCACCGGAACGGGGATGCTCATCAGCCTCCCTCAACTCGTTAAGACGGTAAGGACAAAGAAATCGAACGACCTTTCTGCCACAACGTTTATCCTGATTTTGATCACCTGTTCCTGCCTGCTGGTGCGGGCAATCGCCATCCAGGAGATGGCGTTTATTTTTTACTATGCCTTTCTTATCTTCGTCAACTCCCTGCAACTTTTCCTGATAACGAAGTACAAAAATAACTAAGAGAGTGTTTCTTAAGTTAATTAGTGGCTAATTTCAACATGCGCCGAATGCTGGCGATATAAACCACCGACTCACTGGACGAAACAGTATGTTCAAAATCACGTGCTAGACGACGATAGCGACCCAGCCAGCCAAAGGTTCGCTCGACAATCCAACGATGCGGCAGGATCTCAAATCCTTTGGCTTGATCGGATCTGCGAACAATATCCAAGCTCCAACCAAAATGCTGGCGGACTTCTTTCACAATAGAAACATAAGCGCCATCTGCCCAAATCAATTTCAAGCGACACCAACGATTATGAACGTTGAGTTTGATTTTATTGAACAACTTCTGCAAGGTTTGGTATCCACCCCGACCATCTTGAATGCTGGCGCTATGAACCAAAACCATCAAAAGCAAGCCCAACGTGTCTACAATAATGTGGCGTTTGCGTCCGGGAGTTTGCTTGTGGACATCTACGCCGCGCTGTTCGCCACCTTCCGACGTCTTCACGCTTTGACTATCAATAATTGCGGCGCTTGGCTGCGGCTCACGTCCCGCTTTCACGCGCACCTGCTTGACCAGCGCTTCATTAATGCGCTCCCACAAACCCTGGCGCTTCCAACGTCTAAAATAACCATACACGGTCTGCCAAGGCGCAAAGTCTTTGGGCAGCATCCGCCATTGACATCCAGTACGTACGACATACAAGATCGCATTGATAATTTGCCACAGCTCCCATTTTCGCGGACGTCCCATATGAGTAGCTGGAAAAAAGTCCGCTATCAACATCCATTCGGTATACTTCAGGTCAGTCGGGTAAGTTTGCTTGAATTTGGTCATTCTTCAAGCTTATCCGACTACTTAAGAAACGCTCTCTAAAGCATTTAGTTATTTACCGTCCTCGGGAAAAAGGTGAGGGTATACATTTCATCACTGTTTCACCAAATTTCCACAGGCGCGCGGTATCGTCCCTGTCGCCGGTGAGCACGTGTGCCCCATCGGGCGAGAACGCCACAGCCCACACTGGGCTTTCAGAATCGTTCGAGAAGATTCGAACAGCCTCGCTGGTCTGTCCTATATCCCATACCCGTGCGGTTGTATCTGCACTGCCAGTCAACACAAACTTTCCGTCGGAGGAAAAAGCCACACTTGACACTATGTCCGTGTGCCCAATAAAAGTAGCCATGATCTGCCCTGTCTTCACATCCCATACGATTGCAGTCTTGTCCCAACTTCCAGTAACGGCATGCCTGCCATCCGGCGAGAAAGCAACACTCGTGACTGCCTGAATGTGACCCGTGAAGGTAAAAAGAGATTGGGCCGTCCCGGCATCCCACAGCCGCGCGGTCTCATCCCGGCTTGCAGTGAGAATGTACCTGCCGTCAGGAGAGAAAGCAACACTTACCACCGGCAGAGTGTGTCCAACGAATGTGCGGAGGACCTGACCTGTCTGTGTCTCCCACATCCACGCTGTTTTGTCTCCGCTGGCGGCTACGACATATTTTCCATCCGGAGAGAACGCCACGCTAAATAACACCTGAGAAGACCCTGAAAAAGCTCGCACCTCTTCTCCACTCCTGACGTTCCACAGCCGCGCTGTCCTATCCAGGCTGCCGGTAAGCACAAATTTCCCATCCGGCGAGAAGACAGCACTCGTCACCCCACCTGTGTGACCTGTAAACGTGTGGACTTCGCGCCCGGTTTGAACATCCCATAACCGGGCGGTCCAATCATTACTTCCGGTGAGCGCGTATCTACCGTCTGGAGAGAAGGCAACGCTGAAAATCTCGCCAGTATTTCCAATCAAGTCTTGTGGATGGTCCGTGCAGGAGGGGGAATGGATTGCTTCATTAACAAGTGACAGGCCTTGCAATTGCAGGGCGCGCACCGTCAGGAGTACAATGACAAGCACCAACAGTTGAGGAAAGAGTAACCGTCGAATATTCATGCCGCTAATACACCAATAAAATTTGCGGAACCGTTATTCGGAAATCTTTTCCACCAGAGTATAGTCACAAAATGGAACAAGTACAAGTCAAACTTGCTGTAAAATCAAATTATGAACCATGAACCAGCAATTAACAGTCAAGTATTTGATCTACTCCCAGGGACGTGGAAAGGCGAGGGGCGCGGAGGATTTCCCACTGTTACTTCCTTCGATTACCGCGAAACTCTCACCTTCACGCGTCGCGATGGGAAAACGTTGGCGTACGAACAGCGGACTCAAAAGCGTTACGAGGGTCAAACCGAATGGCTTGAATCCCATTGGGAAAATGGCTTCATCCGCATCCATGAAAATGGCGAACTGGAGTTGACCAGCGCCCAAATTGGTCGCACCGAGGTGTTGATCGGTTCTCTCGAATCAGTTGGCGCCATGTTCCGAATCCGTTTTGTGAGCAAAACCATAACCAATGACCCGCGCATGATCTCCTCTGCACGTACCTTTGAACTGGAAGTCGACTCTCTCCGCTACGAGATGGAAATGCAGACGACAGCAGTAGATCAGTCCGCGAAACATTTGGAGATTGAGTTGAGGCGGATCAGGTAATATTTCTCTTCACCGAATCGGACGATGCCTTAAATCCGCCGCGCGTTATCCTGCCGGGAAATAGGTTCAGGTCAGAGCGATATTACTGGCATTTTTCTTCTGAAAAATATTTTCCACTCAGTGCGTGATTTACCTCAAATAGCGCGATAATAGAAATCATATGGCCAGCCCGCGACACGCTCAAATCGCTGGCAGGCCGATCCACCGTATAGTCTGATCGTTTGACATTCGCGCCAAACCTGAAAGGAGCTGAACGATGCCCAAGTCTTCAAACAAACCTTTTGAATTTGGAAAGTTCAATTTCGATGTCCGGCGTGATACGATTGATTTTCGCGACCTGTTGTACACGCCCACCCTGGTGGAGGTGCCATCCGCCATTGACCCGGAGCAATATCGGCAAAAAGGTGTACCGGTCCTGTACCAGGGTAATGAGGGCGCCTGCACCGGGTTCGGACTGGCAACGGTGGCGAACTACCTGTTGCGTACGCGGCGGGTGGTGCCCGATGAAATCGAAGTGAGCCCGCGCATGTTCTACGAAATGGCAAAGAGGTACGATGAGTGGCCGGGTGAAAAATATTCCGGTTCCAGCGCCCGCGGGGCCATGAAGGGTTGGCATAAACACGGTGTGTGCTCCAGCAAGGTCTGGCCCTATGAATCCAGCGATAAGAAGGGAGTGCTCACGCACGAGCGCGCCGACGAGGCCCGCACCCGTCCTCTGGGAGCCTACTTCCGCGTCAACCACAAGGATCTGGTCGCCATGCACTCGGCGTTGGCAGAGGTGGGCATTCTGTATGCATCTGCCAATGTTCACAAAGGCTGGGATCGACCCAAGGCTGGAGGGTTTATCTCCTACAAACCGGGCGAAGAAAGTCTCGGCGGGCACGCCTTCGCCATTGTAGCGTACGATCACGACGGATTCTGGATACAGAACTCCTGGTCAACTTCGTGGGGCAAAGGAGGCTTTGCCCGGTTGTCGTACGATGATTGGCTGGACAACGGGATGGATGTGTGGGTCGCCCGCCTGGGCGTCCATGTCGTGAGACTTTCGGAGGAAGAGACGAGTGCCAATGTCTCGCCGGGTGCCGCGCGGTCCGCCTCATACTCCTATGCTGAACTGCGTCCCCACATTGTCAGCCTGGGAAACGATGGCGAACTGACAGACCGCGGCGTTTATGGCACCTCGGAAAAAGAGATCGAGAAGATCTTCCACGACGACATTCCCCTCCTGACCGAGGGCTGGGATAAGCGGCGCATCCTGCTCTACGCCCATGGAGGGCTCGTGGGTGAATCCGGTTTCCTGCAGCGAGTGGCGGAATATCAGTCGGCCTTTATGAAGGAGCAGGTCTATCCATTGACATTCATCTGGCACACCGACCTCTGGAACACGGTCACCAACATCATCCGCGACGCGGCACGACAGCGTCGTCCCGAACGCTTTCTGGATGACTCTCTGGATTTTATGCTCGACCGGCTCGACGATACTCTGGAAGCCATTGTGAGGGGTCTCCATGTACGCAGCCTGTGGAATGAAATGAAAGAGAATGCCTGGCTGGCAACGACTCAAAAGAAGGGCGGTGCGCGCTTTGTGCTCCACCAGCTTTCATCTCTCATGGACAGATTCCCGGGAGAGGTGGAAGTTCACGTTGCCGGACATAGCGCGGGATCCATCTTTCACGCGCCGCTGGTACAGTATTTCACCTCCGACCTGAGGCGAAAGATCGCTTCGTGCACGTTGTGGGCGCCTGCAATTCGTATGGGCGATTTCCATGACACATACCTCCCCGCCATCCGCGCCAAAAAGATCGAGCGCTTTTCACTCTTTACCCTCACCGACCAAGCCGAACGGGACGACAATTGCGCCAACATATATCACAAGTCCCTTCTCTATATGGTCGCGAACGCGCTCGAAGACATCACTCAGGCGTCGTCAGGAAAAGACATCTCCAGCGAGCCGCTGCTTGGATTGGCAAAATTCGTGGAAAAGGACAATGACCTGCAGGAACTGTTCAAAAAGCAGAACTCGAATGCCGAATGGATACAGGCGCCGAACAAGCGCCCCAAACCATATGCCTCCACCGCCACCCATCATGGGGATTTCGATGATGACTGTCCCACTTTGATGTCCACCCTGTGCCGCATCCTGCCGCAGGAAAAGTGGCCAAAGAAGAACATCTTCGAATTTAGGCGTTCCGCCTCCTCGCTGAGTGACCGCCGCCACAGTTTACAGTGACCGTTGTATGGAAGTGGGGCCATTAATTGCCTGAGAATTATGAAATGATGAAATAGAAAGTGAATGATAAGAGCCTTGGAGAGTTATATCTCCGAGGCTCTTTGATTCTTTTTTAACGTCAATAATGGATAACGATAGTATGTCATGCTGAGGGGCGCTTTTTGCCCCGAAGCATCTCTACCAAGGCATATCCGAGACCCTTCGGTCGCTGGAAACCGCTCCCTCAGGGTGACATGATGGTGGTTTTTGCTTATCCATTATTCACGTTTTTTTAGGTCAAATGCGAACCTGGCGGCTTTTTCTTATTTGGAAGTACAAAACAGGTTCCTGACAAAAAGCCCAAATCTATTGCTCAAACTTCCATATTCGGGAATTTGTTATTTCACACTTTGTCCCATAATCACGGTTGGTTCCGGAAATTATGCCGTAACCGAAATAACCCTCTACTTCCTTTTTCTTTGGTAGTGTATATTCACCAATAAATTCGTCATCCACATAAACAAAGGCTTTATAGTCATAGACCAAAAGTACCAGGTCCGCCTCCGCCGGGTTATCAAAGTGCAATCGACCTGTTCCGCGCGTTTTTCCCAGATCCCAGTAATAGCCGCCTTGAAGATAGGAAAAGAAGATACGTGATTTATCCAGGATGACCCCAAAATAGTCATATTTATATTTAAACTCTTGCATGGCGAATACCACCCCGCACCCTGATGTCTGATTCGTATCGATGGCTGTACTCCAGGTAATATGTCCTTTATACACAAAATGTTTGAAATAGTAGTGAAGGCTGGTAGGCGATAACCAGCCCATTTGGGCAAATTGATCGTTGAATCCGGCGATTGGCATGTATTTGCCATCTGTACTGGGAATAAGCCCATCGTCTTTGAATTTTTGAACGTAGGAAAATATATCTTCGTAGTTTTTTGTCCGTGTTGCGTTTGGAGTACGGGATGGCTGCGGAGTCCGTGAGGGAGTCATCGTCCGCGTGGGGGTTGCGCTTGGCGTAAGTGTAACGGTCGCTGTAGGAGTTTCTTGAATACCCAGTGACTCAGAGCCGCAGCCTTGGATACTGAGGACGACAAGAACAAATATAAACCAACAGGATAAAAAGTGTCTTCTCATCGTATTTCCTCTCCTCGTCAGAGCATGATGACATTTTTCATTCAGACCAAAAACATCATACGACTTTCCGGATAAAGATTCAAGTCGTTTCTCTCTTCAAATAATAACAACTGTCATATTATTTCCAGACGCACCAATCAAGATATTCAAATCCTCTCTAACCCGGAAACATGGATCGAAGGGTATAAATCAAAGCGCGTTACAATTCTTCCTCGAATACACAAAAGGAAAACTTCAACATGCAACGAACCTTTCATCGCGACCGCTTCACATGGCTGGCGTATTTATCGCTGGCTTTCTACGGCTATTTTCTCAATGTACTGGGTCCCATCACGCCCTTCCTGAAAGACGAACTCCAACTGACCTACACCGTCAGCAGTTTTCATTTCACGGCATTTGCCATCGGCATTTTATTGATCGGCTTGGGCGGGCATTTGGTCATTCAACGCATCGGACTTCAACGTTCCCTCTGGCTGGGACTCTTCGGCATGAGCCTGAGTGCCATGCTCTTGTTGACCGGCAGAAATCCGATCCTCACCATCGGGGCATCCTTCCTCATGGGGCTGGTCGGTTCGCTGATCCTTGCGATAGTCCCCGCCGCGCTTTCTGACCAACATGGTGAGATGAAGGCTGTCGCGCTTTCGGAGGCGAATGTGATCGCCTCACTGTTCGCCACATCCGCGCCCCTGCTGGTCGGATGGTTCGCACCGTCCGTTGGTGGTTGGAGATTGGCGCTGGGCATCATGGCAGGGTTCCCGCTCCTGATGTTTCTCGGTCTCGGAAAATACTCATCCCACGCCACCGCGTCAACCACGGATGAGCTGGTTCGATCCGAACGACCTCTGCCTGCTCTTTTCTGGCTCTATTGGGTGGGAATCGTACTGGGAGTCTCAATCGAGTTTTGCATGGTCTTCTGGAGCGCGGATTATCTCGAGCAGGTGCTGGGGTTGATCAAAGCCGATGCCGCCCAGGCTGTCAGTCTGTTCCTGGCTGCGATGATCGTGGGACGACTCCTTGGCAGTCGCCTCGTCCAGCGATTTTCCACACGTGCAGTGGTCACTGTCTCCATTGTCATCGCAGGGATCGGCTTCCTGCTTTTCTGGAGAACAGACAATACTTTCATTGGGTTGAGCGGACTTTTTATCACTGGGTTGGGAGTTGCCAATTTATATCCCCTGATCCTTTCTCTGGCGATCAACGCCGCGAACGGGAATACGGTCCAGGCGGGAGCGCGCGCCACGCTGGCATCTGGCACGGCGATCC
>Ga0210377_10002317_pt1 | contig 16725 bp, 19 predicted proteins | sample PLM4_65_b1redo_FD_155480 | JGI IMG/M metagenome (GOLD analysis project Ga0210377, IMG submission 155480) | Groundwater sediment microbial communities from an aquifer in East River, Colorado, USA - PLM4_65_b1 redo | ecosystem: Environmental > Terrestrial > Soil > Riparian zone | place: USA: East... | reverse complement strand
GCAGGAGATGATGGCGGCCAATCGCGGCCTGCATCCCGAAACCGTGTTCAGCGCGCTGGAAGACCAGCCCGACGAGTGGGTAGCGCTGGACGCCGCGACGAAGGTCGGGCATGTCCACCTCCACGTCTCGCGGCTTGACCCGACGGTGGAATTTTATGGCGGCCTGCTCGGCCTCGGCTCGCCCTTCGATTTCAGCGCGCTACGCGACTCGCCGTTTGGCGACACAGCCCGCTTTTTCGCGGCGGGCGGCTATCACCACCATCTGGGGACGAACATCTGGCAGGGCGAAGGCGCGCCGCCCCCGCCCGCCGATGCGCTGGGCCTGCGCTATTTCACCATTGCCCTGCCGGACGACGCCGCGCTGAATCAAGTCACCGCCCGACTGGAAGCGGCAGGCATCGCCCCGGAGGAAACCGACGAAGGCTTGCTGATCCACGACCCGGCCCGCAATGGCGTGATGCTCACCGCCAGCCGCTGAAAGCATAATCGGATTGCTGTATGACCGTCATTTCCGCCGCAGGCAAGATGTTATTCAAGCTGGAAATAGACGACACAGTCTGCCGCCGCTGTCCCCCGTGCGAGGCGGCGCAGGCTTGCCGGGGCAATGCCATTATCACGCTTGACCCCGGCGACAGCCCATTTGTGGATATGAGCCGCTGCTGGGGCTGCCTGCTGTGCGTCGCCGCCTGCCCCCATGACGCGGTGATCCGGTCGGATTACAGCGTTGGCTAGTCGAGACATCCTCGCCCGGATACGCCGGGCGGTGCGTGAGAGGCGTTACCTATTTAGCGATCATTCATTATATGAAGCCGATATTGATGGTCTGGTCGAGGACGATGTTCTTCACATTCTCCTGACAGGCGATCTCGACTCGACGTATGCAGACGACTTGCGTGGAATTCGATATGTGGTGCGCGGCTTCGCGTATGCATTAGAGGTAGATGTTGTTTGCCGCTTTGACAGCAATGGAATACTATTAATCGTGATAACGGTGTATGTTGTGGATTAGGTGACATTATGGCAAAACGAGAGTATCCATGCGAATTTTGTGACACCGATCAGCCGCAGGTCAAAAAATCGGTGACTGTTGCCCGCAACCGTCGGGAAACATGGGTTATCTTTGAAAACGTGCCAGCGTGGGTGTGCCCTAACTGCGGGCATCGCTACTTTGATGCGGACGCTGTTTCGGCGATGGAAGCCGGAATGAAACAAAGACCCGCCGATGCCCGCCCGGTGGAAGCCTACGCCATCACCCTGCCTGAGCCGAAATGAAGGCCATGCAGACCATACCCGCCGACGAATCAATCCCCCTCGCCTGTATTCCCGACGCCATCAGTCCGGCGGATCAGCCGCGTTATGACGCCGCGCGCGGCTGGCTTGAGCGTTCAATAGTTCATAGGGAAGCCCTGCCCGATGGCTACGCCCTCCGCTTCCCGCCCGGCGCGGAATCGCTGTCCACGCTGGCCGATTTCGCCGCGCTGGAAAGCCTGTGCTGCCCGTTCCTGCGCTTTCAAATCGAGGCCGAACCGGGCCAGCGCGCCGTCTGGCTGCGGCTGACCGGGCGCGAAGGAACGCGCGAATTCTTAAAAGAGGAGTTTGGCTTGCCTTAACCGTCCTGATTCTCTTTGTAGGGGCGACCGAGTCGGCTGGCCCGATCTTGGGTCGCCCCTACTTTGTTTCCAGCCTAAATGTCGTCGCTGCCAGATCGGCGATCATCTCGCCAATCGGCAGCGATGACGTGGCGGCGGGCGATGGCGCGTTGCGGACATGAATGATCGGCCCGTCCTGATTGAACACGAAGTCCTCGACCAGCGACCCGTCCGGCGCGAGCGCCTGCGCCCTGATCCCCGCCGGGCCGGGTTCGACCCCTTCCGCCGTGATCTCCGGCACGTAGCGCTGCATGGCTTTGACAAACAGCGTCCGGCTGGCGTCGCGGATCATCTCGTCCAGCCCCGTGCGCCAGTGTTTGGCCGCCAGCTTTTGAAAGCCCGGCATGCCGAGCGTCTCCATCAAATCGCGCAGATTCACGTCGGTTAGCCGGTAACCCTCGCGGGCGAAGGCCAATACCGCGTTGGGGCCCAGCCACACGCTGCCGTCCATCCGCAGCGTGGAATGCACGCCCAGAAACGGGAAGGCCGGGTCAGGCACCGGGTAGATCAGCGCGTTGACCAGATGCCGCTGATTGGCGCCCAAGATGTAATAGTCGCCGCGAAACGGCACGATGCGCGGGTCGCGCGGCGCGCCGCTGAGGGCCGCCAATCGATCCGCGTAAACGCCGCCGCACATAATCACAAACCGCGTTTCAAAGACATCGCTGGCTCCGCGTCCTTCGATCTTTCTCTCTGCGCCATGCGCCATGCGCCATGCCCCGGTCGCCACCCGCACGATCCCGCCCCGCTGTTCGATCCCCGTCGCTTCCTGCCCGGTCAGAACCTCGCCGCCCCGCCTTTGGATGTCCGCCGCCAGCGCTTCGGACACCCGCCCGTAATCGACGATCCCGGTCTGCGGCGAGTGAATAGCCTTCAACCCGACACAGTGCGGCTCGATCTCGCGCAGGCGCTCCGGGCCGATCAGTTCCAAAGCAGGGACGCCGTTGGCCTGCCCGCGCTCAAACAGGTCTTGCAGGCGCGGAAGCTCGTCGGCGCGGGTCGCCACCACCACCTTGCCGCACCGCTGATACGGGATTCCCTGCTCGTCACAGAAGCGCGTTAGCGCCGCTGAACCCGCCACGCACAGCTTGGCTTTGAGCGAACCCGGCTTGTAATACAGCCCGGAGTGGATCACGCCGCTGTTGCGCCCGGTCTGGTGGCTGGCGACGCGGGCCTCTTTGTCCAGCACGGTCACGCGCAGCTTCGGGTAGCGCGTCAGCAGGGCGCGGGCAGACGCAAGGCCGACAATCCCCGCGCCGATGATCAGGATGTCAATCGAAGAACTGTTTACATGAGATGACATGATTCGGTCTCTTGTGGCAAGTTCACTTCCTACGCAAATTGGGTATTCACCCCATCCATCTCAGTTGGCTCTTGGATTTCCCACCTCGATCTGCATAGCGTATTAGCAATAGAGCCAAAAGGCTTGAATTTCTATGAAAGGAGGCATACATATGAATTGCATCAAATGCAAATCCAAACTGCGAATAACTTATTCGCAGCGGCGAAACGCGATACGATATACGTTTCGCTGCAAGTGCTGTGGTTGGCATGTCTTCATAGGAACAACCACTTACTGGTTGCTCTGATGGTGGTATGCTGATGCGTAGGGGCGACTCATGAGTCGCCCCTACGGGCTTTCTCAATCTCTTCCTTCGCCAACTCCAGCAAAAACTGCTTTTCCTTCTCCGTCAGCGTCGCCGTGATCAGCATCTCCGGGCGGCGGCGCCACGTCTGCCGGATCGCCGCGCGCCGCCGCCACGCCTCGATATGCGCGTGGTTGCCGCTGACCAGCGTCTCCGGCACGGCCATTCCCCTGAATTCGGGCGGGCGGGTGTAATGCGCCCCTTCCAGCAGCCCGGTCGCGTGGCTGTCATCGATAGCCGCCTGTGGGTCGCCCAACACGCCCGGCAGGGTGCGCGCCACCGCGTCGATGATCACCATCGCCGCCAACTCGCCGCCCGTCAGCACATAATCGCCGATGGAAATCTCGTCGGTGATGACCAGATCAATCGCCCGCTGATCGATCCCTTCGTAATGCCCGCACACCAGCGCGATCCGTCCATAGTGGCCCAATTCCTGCGCCACCGCTTGGGTGAACACCCGCCCCTGCGGACTCATCAGAATCACCGGGACGCCCTGCCCCGCCGGGATGATAGCCTCGACCGCCGCCACAATCGGCTCGGCTTTCATGATCATCCCGCCCCCGCCCCCGTAAGGCGTGTCATCGGCGGTGTGATGCCTGTCCGTTGTCCAATCGCGGATGTTGCGCAGATCGACGCGCAGCAAGCCGCCTTCCTGCGCCCGCTTGAGGATCGATTCAGTCAGCGGGCCGGCGAACATTTCGGGAAATAAGGTGAAGATATCGATATGCATGGCAGCCAATGTTTAGAAGTTAGATTTCAGAAAAGGCATTGACGCAAAGATCGCTAAGAGCGCAGAGGGCGCTAAGAAAATCGTAAAAGATTTACTTTTCTTTGCGTCCTTTGCGCCTTTGCGCACTTTGCGTCAAGTCTGTAACGTATTGAAATCATAATGAGTCTATCCCCGCGCATGTGGTTCGATCAGCGAAGCCATCTTCAGTTCGTGATCAGCATCCAGCCCGTCGCCCAGCAGCCAACACGCGCTAAGACAGAAATACGCGAACCCAAACGCCAGAATCCGCCCCGCCTCGATCCCCGTCACCCGCGCCAATATCTCCACGCGCCGCATCAGTGTCGCCTCGTCTTCGACCAGTTCCGGCCTGTCTAGCGGATTGCACAGCGTATTGGCCGCGTCAAACGCGCGCTCCCCGATCAGCCCTTTGGGGTCAAACGCCAGCCAACCCCGCGCCGCGTGATGCCGGATATTCTCATGGTGGATGTCGCCATGCAGAACGGCGATTTGCTGGGGCGCGTTGAGCAGCCTCTCGGCGACCGCCGCCCCGCGCCTCAAAACCGGCTCTTCGCCCGCGTAGACCAACAAATCCCGAAACCACCGCCGTAGCAGGATCAACCCGTCCGCCGCCGCGCCCATCGGGACGCTGTGCATCCGGTTAAGAACATCCGCGATGATCGTCGTCGCTTGGTCGTCGTCGCCATTTTTGACCATCCCGATCAGGTCTTCGCCCGCCGCGTATTCCAGCAGGTGCGCCTGACTGTCGGCCTTCAGCAAGCGGACAGCCCCGCTGCCATCCCAACATCTCAGCGCCACTGCGCCGCTGCTCTCGTCCTGCTCGCCGACAGGCGTCAGCAGCTTGAGGATAACCCTCTCGCCCCCGGCCCCAACCGTATACACTTTGCTTGTGACCGTTTCGGCGATCAGCGTCGGCTCGGCCAGTCCCCACAGTGCGCAATAACGTTCCAGTCTCTCCGCCGCGTCTCCTTCGTTCATCACCTATCTCTCAGCGCTCATCACTCAGTACCTAGCGCTCAGTACTCAGTACTCATCACTCGGTACTAATCTGTTCGCCATTCTCCCCGATTGGGTGTATTGTATGCGGACTTATCCAGAAAGGCGATTGAGGGTAACGTATGGAATTGCTCGACCAAGACTTGACCCGGCTGGAAAGCGCTGGCCTGATCCGCGTGGCCCAGCTTGAGCCGGAGTTGGAATATCTGTTCCGCCACGAAATGATCCGTGACGCCATCTACACCATGATGGTCAGGCAAAACCGCCGCGAGCTCCATCTGGCGGCGGGCGAAGCGATTGAGGCTTTGTACCCTGACCGCCTTGATGACCTCGCCCCGGCGCTGGCCCATCATTTCGCCGAAGCGGACCACGCCGACAAGGCCCTGAAATACCTCACCCTGACCGGGGACATCGCCCGCCGCAAGTTCGCCAACAGCGAGGCGGCGGCCTATTACGCCCGCGCCCTTGACGTGGCGAAGCGCCATCAGCGGCATGATAAACTGGCCTCCCTGCATGAGAGTCTGGGCCACATGCTGGAACACACGGGCCGTCACGCCGAAGCGGTGTCCAATTACGAGTCGATGCGAGCCGCCGCCCGCGAGATCGGCGACCGCCCGATGGAGCTTCAGGCGATTCTGCTCTTGCTGACCATTCGCGCCACGCCCACCGTCGTGTTCGACATGGCGCAAGCGCATACGCTGGGCGACGAGGGGTTGAAGCTGGCCCGCGATCTGGGCGACCGCCGCTTGGAAGCCTCCTGCCTGTGGAGTTTATGCACCCTGTATTCGCACTCCGGCCAGCACGCCGAAGCCATCAGCTACGGCGAGCAGTCAATCGCTATCGCCCGCGAGCTTGACTCCCGCGAGCAGTTAGCCTACGGGCTGAACGATCTGGCCTCGTTCGCTTATATCAACGATTTCAAGTTGGAAAAGGGCAAAGAGGCTTTAGAGGAAGCCCGCCAGTTGTGGGTCGAGTTAGGCGACCAGCCCATGCTGGCCGACAGCCTCAACACCGCCGCCCGTTACGGCGTGGTGATGGGCGACTACGACGACGCCATCGCCGTGTCGGGCAAGGCTCTTGCCATCGCCGAAGCGACCGACAACCCGTGGGGGAAGTCGTATAGCCGCTTTGCCACCGGCGAAATCTATTTTCAGCGCGGCGATTTTGACAAAGCCCGCAGCGAGTTTGAAACCTGTTTGGAATGGGCGGATCGCGCCGGGTTTGTCGCTCCGCGCGTTGGCCTGATCTCCAATCTGGGCCTGATCTACGGGTTGTTGGGCCAGCCCCAACGCGGTCTCCCGCTGGCGCAGGAGGCTCTTGAAGTCACGGCGTCTTCCCTCACGACATGGCGCGCATGGCCGCTGGGAAACTTGATCCGTTTGCGCGTGTTGAACGGCGATCTTGACGCCGCGAAAGCCGCTATTCAGGAGTTTCGAGTCGCCAAACTGCCCACCTTTTTGGAATCGGGTCAGGCGATGGAGTTCGCGCAGGCGGAATACGAGATCGCGGCAGGCAGCCCGGCGCAGGCCGAGCAGGGATTCGCCGCGTTTATCAGCCTTTTGCGCCAATCGTCCGGGCAGGGCTATCTGTGCGTGGCCTTCCCGATCATGGCCCGCGCCCAGATCGCGCAGGGCAAGCTTGACGCGGCCCGTGAGACTCTGGCGGAGGGCCGCGCCCTCGCCGAAAAGTTAGGCGCGCGCTGGCAGTTGTGGCAGATCTATGCGATGTTGGCCGAAGTTGACGCCGCCAACCGCGATGCGCATCAAGCGAACGCTCAGGAGCAGACAGCCTTTATCGCGGCGCATATCGCCGACGCGAGTCTCAAACAATCCTTCTTGAATCTGCCCGCAGTCAAGGCCCTCGCCAGCAAATAGGCCGTTATAACCTGCGTGACGTGACATCACAGGCGGAAACAACGATGGGATGAACATTGACGAAAACCTGAGTGAAATTGCCTTTAGAATTCGTGAACTTCGTGTAATTCGTGGACTGAATTTGCCGTTCTGAGTTAGTCGTAAATGAAAAAACCGCACGACAGCCATACCCATTTCTTCGTCGATGAATCGGGCGACCCGACTTTTTACGACCGCTTTGGCAACCTGATCGCGGGCGTGGACGGCTGCTCGCCGATCCTGATCCTCGGCTTTGTCGAATTCCCCGACCCTGAGCCGATCCGCCGGGCCATCCTCGACCTGCAGGCGCAGGTGACCACCGACCGCCTGCTGATGAACGCCCCGTCGATGGTCAAGACCGCCAAAGCCTTTCACGCCAAAGACGACGCGCCGGAGGTGCGCTACCTGTTCTTCAAGCTGATCAGCGCCTTCGAGATGCGCGCCCAGTTTGTGGTCGCCCGCAAGATCGAGCGCATTTTCCGCAACCGCTTCAAAGCCAGCGAGATCAAATATTACGATCATATGGTCGAGACGCTGTTTCAGGACATGCTGCACCGCCACACCGACAACCATATCTACTTCGCCACGCGCGGCTCGCGCCAGCGCCAGACCCCCTTGGCGGGGGCGATCCAGCGGGCGGCGGAACGCTTTGAGATCAAATGGGACACGGTGGTCGGCACCAGCTACGAGGTCTACCCGCAGACCCCGCACGGCGAGCCGTGCCTATCGGTCGTGGATTACATGCTGTGGGCGGTCTATCGGGCCTATGTGCGGCAGGAGATGCGCTTCTACAATTACATCGGCGACAAGGTCAGCCTGCTGGTTGACCTCTACGACAACGCCAACTACCCCCATAACTGGTATAACCGCAAAAACCCGTTTGACATCGAAAAAGCCAGCCCGCTTTAAGCTATTAGCCTTAAGCTTTGGGCTTTGAGCTGTAAGCTATTGAGAGGAGTTTGGCGATGCAGGATTTCAAGCAGTTGACAGTATGGCAAAAGGCCCACGAATTGACGCTTGGCGTTTACAAAACATCAGCGGCTTTTCCAAGTGACGAGAAATGGGGGCTGACAGGCCAACTTCGGCGAGCCTGCGCCTCTGTCCCCGCCAATATTGCGGAAGGATGTGGTCGTGACAGCGATGCAGATTTCGCTCGATTCTTGCGAATAAGTTTGGGGTCAGCCTTTGAAGCAGAATACCATCTCATGCTGGCCCGTGATCTGGGGTTGCTCACCGGGGATGATCATCAAACGCTTGACAACCAATTGTCCGAAGTAAAGCGAATGCTCTACGCCTTTATTCAGAAATTATCCGTCAAGCGGTAATAGCTTTGCCTTATAACTTACAGCTTACAGCTTACAGCTTACAGCTTACAGCTTATAGCTTATAGCTTATAGCTTATAGCTTATAGCTTATAGCTTACAGCTTACAGCTTACAGCTTACAGCTTATAGCTTATAGCTTATAGCTTATAGCTTATAGCTTATAGCTTATAGCTTATAGCTTATAGCTTATAGCTTATAGCTTATAGCTTATAGCTTAAAAGATACCAGCCCTCTGGCGCTAGGCCCCGCTGAGGGGCGCATGGCATGAAGCCAACTTTCGCATCCAGAAGACTGGTTATTTATCTGTGATAAGAGAAGTATAAATCGCTGGGCTGGATGGCGCAACCTGCGCACAGAGCGGGATTATCTAATAGTGCGAAGATGACGTAGGCTGCTTGCTAACGCCCCCCGACCTCACCCCCGCTCCGTAGTTACGGAGCGGGGGCGCAGCCGATCAGGCATGGCAAATAAGCTGGCGGGGGTGAGGTTCGATAGCAGCGAGCGCCAATCTTTTAGATACCCCTGCAGGCCAATAACAAAACGGGCGAGCCACTCAATCGCCCGCCCAACTCAAAAGGAGAGAAGACAGCTTAGGCAGACACCGCGCCTTCTACCGCCTGATCGCCGAGGGGCGCGGCCACATCTTCGGCGGCGATTTCCGCCTTGTGATCCGGGATTTCAAGCTCCACCCGCCGGATGCGCGGGTAGAAAAACGCCGCCACGCCCACAATCGTCAGGATGACCCCGATCAGGCTGAAGAACACCCCGATTCCGCGCCCCGCCCCCACGCCAAAGATCGGGCCAAAGATCGGGGCCAGCGACCCGCCCGCCGCCATCGCGGGCTTGAAGTAGAAATCCACCAGCGGGGCGGCCATCAGCGGGCTGATCAAGCCCATCCCCCACGCGATTGTTCGCCGCGCGGCGAACACCCGGCCCTGCAAATCCGGCGCGACTTTCGCCTGCCAGATAGCTTGGCTGGACGCGTTGCCGATCGGCATGGTGAACATCATCCCAAACCCCGCCACCGCCAGCAGCGGGATCGACGCCCGTATCCCGGCGGCGATCAGGAACAGCGACCCCAACACGCCCGACGCCAGCAGGGTGTAGGCTTTGCGCTTGCCGCCGCCCCACGCGCTCATCACCACCGTGCCCGCCAGCATCCCGACCCCCATCACCGTCGCCAGATAGCCGAACACGTCGGCAGACCAGTTGTCCAGAATCAGCGGCAGGAACAGCGGTTGGACAAAGCCAAACAGGAAATTGGTCAGGCTGAAATAGATCAGCAGCGACAGCAGGCCGGGCCGTTGGCTGACATACTTCAGGCCAAACGCCATCTCTTTCCACATCGAGCCTTTGCCCTTGTTGCCTTCCTCGCTGCGTTCCGGGTTGGGGATGCGGATAAAGAACAACAGCAGTATCACCGAGAAGGCGTAGGTCGCGGCGTCGATAAACGCCAGATTGCCCAGCTTGATCGTCACGTACAACAGCCCCGCCAGCGCCGGGCCGCCGATTTGCGCCATCGCGTCGGCCATCTGCACCAGCCCGTTGGCGCGCCCGTACTGCGCTTTCGGCACCAGCAGCGTGACGGCGGCGGAGTACGCAGGCCACATCAGGGCGTTGAACGACGCCACCCAGATGTTGAGCAGGATGACCATCCAGGGTTGCAGGTTGCCCGTGACGAACAGCAGGGCCGCCGTCAGAATGCCCAGCCCGCCGCCAAAGTCGCTGATCAGCATGGCCGTCCCGCGATTCCAGCGGTCGGCCAGCACGCCCGCCAGCGGGCCGAGCAGCACATACGGGGCTTGCGAGGCGATCTGGGTGGCCGCCAGCAGCGACACCGAATGGGTCGTCTCGTACACCCAGATGCCCATCGCGATCCCGGTCAGTTGTGAGCCGACCATGGATATAAGTTGGCCGAACCAGATCGCCCCGAACGAAACCATGCGCGGGGCAGTTTTTTGTTCCGTCATGTATGCCTCCCTCAAGAAAGTGACCGGTGCTTCGAGCGCAGGGTCATCCGGACCATGCGCGCCCATGATCATCTACTGTTGAAGCGTCTACTCAGGTATCACCCCCACCAATCCTTGCTAGCTCTCGGATTTTCCTCCCCCGTTTCACGGGGGAGGTGGCCTGACCCGCGTTTTTTGCGGGAAAGGCCGGAGGGGGTGAGTAGTTACCAGTATAAATACGTTGATTGACTTTGTAAAGTTGCAGGTTAACATAATCAATATTCATATTAAGCTTATCACGCGGCGATAAAGCTTGTGACACTATCTTTAGTTAGATAAATATCTAACTAAAGATAGTCCTTTATGCGCGGTTTGTCAAGAGGTTGCGTGACAAAGGCGTGTCTAAAAGATTGGAGTTGGCCTTGTGCCCCCTCCTGTCCTGCGGACACCCTCCCCCGTTTTACGGGGGAGGGAAATCCGAGCGCTAGCGAGGATGGGTGGGGGTGATGGGGCGCTCGACGACTCCACCCTTTTAGACACTCCCGCGACAAAGGAGTGTCTGAGAGCGTGGACATCACGAAGATTGCTTGCCGCGCCGCCCGACCCACCCCCTCTCGAACCCCTGCAAGGGGCTGATTCGGAGAGGGGCGCATCCGATCCGGCCTTTCAAATAGGCTGGCGGGGTGAGGTCCCTATAGCAGCCATCGCCAATCTTGGTGATAGACCCTGGCCGTCCCCTGTTTGCGTTTTTATTCGCCATGACGACAATAGTCTTAACGCTTCTCGCCGGAATTAGGTAAAGGAGGGCGCTAATGGACATGGTAGCGCTGGTAGGCGGACTGCTGGCAGGCTGGCTGGGCGAATGGGTGCTGGACGTGCTGTACTGGCGTCGGCGCAAGCCCGCATCGGGGGCGCCCACTGTGGCGGGCGACGATTCCGCCCTGCGCGAAAAGCTCCAGACGCTCGAAGCCGAGAACCGCGACCTCAAGGCCCGTTTGGGCGCGGCCCCGACCGTTCAGGAAAAGGTCGTGGTGGTCGAACGCGAGCATCTGGAAGATATTTACGGCATCGGCCCAGTCTATGCCCGGCGGCTGCGCGACGCCGGAATTGCGACCTTTGAACAGCTCGCCGACGCCAACCCCAATCAGTTGGTCGAGATCATGAAGATTGAGGAGTGGCAGGTCGCCGACCCTCATAGTTGGATTTCGCAGGCGCGTGATTTCGCCGAGCGGCGGAGGGACGCCCCATGACCCGGCCAGCCCGATCCAGCCCCCTGCCCTATGACATCTTCAAGGCGATTGTCGCCCTGATCCTGATCGTGATTCTGATCCTCTTGCTCCTGCGCGCCTGCGGCGGAACCGACATCGCCAACGTGACGCCTGTAGCCAGCCCCGCCGCCACCGAGCCGGTTACCGCGTCGCCGCCCGCCGCCGAAATCGCCGCCCCGGTCATCACTTCCCCCGCTGATGGCGACACTCTTGAGTCGCTCCATGTCGTCGTCACCGGGACGGGCCAGCCGGGCAGCGCGCTCGAAATCGTCGATAACGGTCAGCCGATTGGCTCGCCGCTGGTTGGCGCGGACGGCCAGTGGTCGTTCGAGGCGGACATCGCCCCCGGCCAGCACGAGCTGATCGCCCGTGTCCCGGACGGCGGCCCGCAGTCCGAACCGGTCAGCTTCACCAGCGCCGCGCCGCCAACGCAGGCCGCGATCTTGCCCACCCCGACGCCGCCGCCCCTGCCGACTCGTCCAAGCGTGGAGGCAGGCTGCCCGGTGGAGGGTGTGGTCATCACCGGCTACAAGCCTGACAAGTTCCATTACGTGGTGGGCACCTGCGACACCCTCAGCAGCATCGCCGCCGCGCTGGGGATCAAGCTCAAAGACCTGCTGGCCGCCAACCCGCAGATCACGAACCCTGACCTGATCTTCCCCGGTCAGGTCCTCAACCTGCCATGATCGCGTAGGGGCAGACCTATGGGCCTGCCCCCTTTTGTTTGCCCGCCCAACCCTGCCAACCCGCTCCCGACTCCGCGTAGGGGCGAGATACATCTCGCCCTATTCTCCGCCACCCAACCCTGCCCCCGCCGCCAACACCCCCTCTCCTTTTGGGAGAGGGGCGGGGGGGTGAGGTTTCTCTGCCACCCAACCCCGCTACCTGAAAACGCCCTCTCGAATCCCTGCAAGGGGCTAAATCGAAGAGGGGCATAGCGGTTGAGGCCAGCAGCGAATTCGAGGCGGCGCGGCTAAACCCCGTCAAAGGCGGGCGTTCGCCGCGCCGCTTCGTGAGCTTCGAGCGTCTCCAAAAAAGCCAGCGCGTCAGCCAGCGTCTCAAACCAGTGGATATTGGTTCTTAGCCCGACGGCGGTGATGGCGCGGGCGACGATTTCAGCCCGGCGATTGGAGCCAATCACCAGCCACTCGCCCATCATCGGGTGCGAGAATGGGCCTGACAGCGTCTCGTTGATGGTCGTCGCCAGCGGCAGGTTGGGGTTGCGCGTCAAATCGACGATGACGTGAACCGGCAGGCTGGCCCGGTCAAGCTCCGCCGTCAGGCCGTGAAACGCGGCGGGGACGTCAAACTCGTCGATCCAGGCGTCCCAGCGCAGGACAATAGCATTGCGCCCTTCGAGCGGGGCGACGGCGACAGTGGATAGCGTGTTCATTATCGTGAATGGCCTTATGTGAATTGTTGCACTATTGTAATCATTATAACACGGATCGCGGCAAATCGCACAGGCCCGGCCTGATCCTGCGCGCCCTTTGGGGTTGATTATGCCGGGCGACACGCTTGCGCAAACAGATTTGGCCTTGTTTTCGCTTATATGCTAGAATGCGTCAAAATTCGGCGCGGCTTTCCACCAGAGGCTGTTGAGCCGAAGCGTTCTTTCACCCCAGGGAGGGGAATTTGCCATGAAGCTTCCTATTAAAGTTGGCCTTACTCTATTATCGTTGGCGGTGACGCTAATCGTCGTCTTGGCCGCATCGGCTCAGATGGTGTCCGCGTCAGATTCCATCGTGTGCGCCGAGGCGCTTGAGCACTCGAGGGTTCCGGTTGCTACCATTGCCTGTCCGGAGGGCATGGTTATCGAAAGCATTGACTTTGCCAGCTACGGAACCCCGGGCGGCTCATGCGGGTCGTACTCGGTGGGCAGCTGCGATGCCGAAAATTCGCTCGCTGCGGTGCAGAGTCTATGTCTGGGGCAGCACAGTTGTAGTGTCGGCGCGAACAACGGCGTCTTTGGCGACCCGTGTGCTGGCACCGAAAAATGGCTGTTCATTCAGGCGACCTGCGGCAGCGTCGGCTCGGACTGCGAGGACGGGCGGATCAACACCAACTGCTCGGCCCCGGAGATCGTCTACTGCAATGGCGACAACGCCGAGTTCTATGCCTACAACTACGACATCAGCGAAGGCGAGTTTGATTTCAGCATCCCGCTGGCCGATCTCCAGAAGTCGGTCGCCGTCAAAACGCTGATCAAGCATGTTGGCGCGGTGAGCGTCTACCTCATGCCCGATGGCCGCGTCCTGCTGGTCGCCGCCCAGCCCGATGGCAAGGACTACTTCATGTTCTGGGACCCGTCCACTTGCTCGTCTATTCAGGAAGGCGCGGAGTGGCACGTCCAGTAATCAAGACCGCCTGAACGCTACAGGGGCAGACCGCTGTGTCTGCCCCTGTTTGTTTTCCCCTCATCGCGCAGTCGTAGGGGCGAGATACATCTCGCCCTGTTGTCCGCCACCCAACCCCGCCCCCCGCGAGACACCCCTCTCCGAATTCGGAGAGGGGCCGGGGGTGAGGTCGTAGGGGCGAACCTGTGTGGAACCCTTTGGGTTCGCCCTGCTTGTGGTCTCGCGCCGCCTCATTTTGTAGACCAAACGTGCCATTGACAACCCGCCAGCCGGTGGTATGCTATTGCCATCAGAACGCAAGTTCTTATCTTCGGCAAACATTTGCCGCCCTGTGAAGGGTTGATAACGCTCAGTGGCGGCTATCTCAAAGGTGAAGCTGCGTTGGGCTGGAACGTCAATATCGGTATGCTTAGGCAGTCAACTCAATTCATCGAGTGTTTGCCTGGACACTTTTATCCGGCGCATACTACCACAGGGCAATGAATGTCATCGTCGGCGGAGAAGCTCCTTGAACGCATGCGGCGTTCGAGGACTGGCTGGAAAAGGGCCGATCTGGATACACTCTATACAGGGTTTGGCTTTCAGATTCGGCATGGTGGCAGCCATGACATCGTATGGCATCCCGATTATCCTCACTTGCGGGACACTCTGGCGCGGCATCGCAAAATGCCGCCCGTGTATGTCACCGATGCCATCAAGCTGATCGATGAATTGCGGCGGATGCAGGATGAGCAGGAGGAATCACATGAATAAGCAGCGTTTGGCAGAAGCGCGGCGGCTGGCAGATCGGCCTTATCGCGTGGAAATAGAACGAGACACGCTGGACGGCGAGGAAGTTTTCATTGCCCGCAACCCGGAGTTGCCCGGCTGCAAATCGTGGGGCGAAACGGTTGACGAAGCCACAGCGAACTTGACTGATGCGCGCGCCGACTTCATCTTCTTCTTGCTGGAAGATGATTTGCCTGTGCCTGAGCCTGCAATATCACGGGTTTAAGACAAAGGTTAACCCTAGCATCTTAGCCGCACCGAGATACCCTTTGAGGAACAGTCCGGGCAGCCCCACACAGGCTGCCCTTTTTGTTGGGGGGAGAAACAATGATCAAGATTCAAACGCTCAAAGACCTGCGCCCCGATCAGCGCGCCATCGCCGAGAGCCGCCCAAACCCCGTCGCCAACAGCCCCCCCCGCCGACATGGTGTTGCCCTCCCTTTGCAAGGGGAGGGATGCCGCGCCCCCGGCGCGGCAGGGTGGGGTTATGCGCTGCCACCCAACCCCGCCCCCCGCAAGACACCCCTCTCGAACCCCTGTAAGGGGCTGTGTGGGAGAGGGGCTGGGGGTGAGGTTTTGTAGGGGCGACCTGCGGAACTCTTTGGGGTCGCCCTGTTGTCGTTCCCCAACTGTGGCTGTGGCGCGCCTTACCTCATCTTCTTCCGCGGCAGCCTGACGCGGAACGTGGTTCCTTGGCCCAGCTTGCTCTCAACCTCTATCGTGCCTCCGTGCTGTTCGATGATCTCCTTGGCGGTCGCCAACCCCCTGCCCGCTCCCGACGCGTCTCCGGGATCGACGATAGCCCCTAAGAACAGCAGCGCTCCCGTCAGATCGTCACGAATGGCCAGAAAGAAAGGCCGGTCAACGATCATCGTCGCCACAGGTTCAGGGTTTGAAGACTTGCCGCGGAAATACGTTTCTACCTTAGTTACTGCCGCGGCCTCAGTGCCTTCTTCGGTGACATCGAGGAAAGTCTTGTGCTGTACCAGCCCGATATAAAATAGTTCTTTCGGCCCCATTTGGCGAAAATCGGCGCGCTTGAAGTCAAATGCAATCTCCATGCCGAGCGCCTGCAGTGTTGCGTTCAAGTTTTCATCGTATTCTGTCTTAAATCGTGGCAGCCCAAGGCTAACACGGCTATGCTGAGAGAGCCGATCCAGCCAGCTGTTCCACTTGTCGGCGTTTAACTGTGCCAGTAACCCGTCGAGACCCAATTCGCGGCTGGGCAGGATAACGATCATACTCGCTCGCTCACCGCGATAGGGCAGCCGCACCGCTTGGACTTGGTCATCCTCGTAATAAGAATAATGTTCTCCCCTGACCATCATGCGGCAAGATTTCTCTCGGCCATTCTTAAGCGTGAACGGGAGATCTCGTGTCAAACGAGTGTCAAACAGCAACTCCCATTTAGCTTTGAAGTAGACCGCGTTAAGCAGAACCATCACGGAGAGTGGGTCAAGTCCCTCAATGATCGAGCGTATTTTCCCGTGTGTCTTGCCGTTTACCCAATCGTTGATTCTCTTAATGGCGGCATCGTTAAACTCGATTTCGGCGATCTCGCCGCCGAAGCTCGCCCGGTTGCGCTCGATGTATTCAGCCTTGAGGGGGAAACCCTCTCTTATCCACAGTGAGTTGGCAATCTCAAGCTGCATTTCCGCATCAGGAGCGGTTAGCGCCGCCATCAGCCCGGCATAAGCCGCGCTGATTTCGTCCCGGCTCAACCCTGCCAGCCTTAGCGTGTCCGCCATCGCGTCGCGGGTGTCGCCGCTTGCGCCGTCGAAAACCATCGCCAGCGCCGCCGCCACGCTGAACGGCGACATGACGACATTCTTCTCCATGTTTGAACTAAGCTGGCGGAAAAGGTTAAGCCCAAATTCATTCAGCGCATGGACGACAGTATCGGTGGTGGGTGTTGTCGGCGAGATCATGCTTCTCCTCTAACGGGTTGTCAGGACATGTATTCATTATGCGCCTGATTGTCAATAGAACCTGCATTGTCTGCCACCCAACCCCCCTGCACCCTCCCGATTCCCCCGTAGGGGCGAGATACATCTCGCCCTGTTCTCCGCCACCCAGCCCCGCCCCCCGCCGACATGGTGTTGCCCTCCTATACCCCTGAAAGGGGCTT
>Ga0210377_10002316_pt1 | contig 16733 bp, 15 predicted proteins | sample PLM4_65_b1redo_FD_155480 | JGI IMG/M metagenome (GOLD analysis project Ga0210377, IMG submission 155480) | Groundwater sediment microbial communities from an aquifer in East River, Colorado, USA - PLM4_65_b1 redo | ecosystem: Environmental > Terrestrial > Soil > Riparian zone | place: USA: East... | reverse complement strand
AAATATTTCGAAGCAGAATCTGGATTTTGAGTTTACCCACTGCGACGATATCGCCATGGTTGAGAGGTTCCTCCACATGCGGATTAAGGCGGCGTCCATTTAAATAAGTTCCATTCGATGAGCCGAGGTCCATGACGAGCACCCGGTTCCCATCGCGTTTGACAACGGCATGCAAACGCGAGACTCCCGATGCATAGGCCTGGTACGGGGTCAGGTCAATATCAGGCATGATCGGCTGTCCCTCGCTCAGACGACCCAGCGTGAACTCGTTGCGTGAGGCGAGCGGGAGGATCTTTCCGCTATCCATGAGATGCAGGGAAAGCCAGCTATTGGCGGGGGTAGATGCAGGTTCAGGTCGAGGGGATTTCCTTTTGAGTTCCTCCTCGATCTGCTCATCAGTGATCGCCTGGGTAACAAGGGTCTCAATCCCGTCAAGTTGTGCGCCACATTCAGCGCAAAACATTGCTCCTGAGACATTTTGATACTGACAATTTGAACACGTGATCATGAGATCAACTCCTTCTTAGGCGGCGCAATGAAAAGAGCCCGAGTGCCATATTTGATCTGCTTGCTTCCTTCATCTGAAAGGGTTTTTTTTCTTTGCAAGTTATCCACCTCCAGCATAATGGTTTGAGCCAGACTCCGCTCGCCCTGTGTCAACAAGTTCGAAGCAAGGGTTTGGAGTTGACGCGTAGCTGTGTCGATATTTCCTTTTTCGATCTCTTTCCTGGCGCGCTCCTGCATGCGATACAACATGAGGCGTGACAAGGCTTGAACAATTTGTGGAGGCGGTGGTTCAGCCTCGGGTGAGTCTGAAGCGGGGCGTACAAGGCGCATCCGATACGGCGGGACAGGCATCGGTCGGGATACAATCGAGACTCTGAGATTGCCATCCAGAAACGCCACCATATCTGATTTTACCGCTTTTGGCTGAATAATGTACTCGAAAAGTACACGAGTGGAAGTATCTTGCAATATTGGCCCAAAGCGGAGAGTATTTTCATCAAGCGCCACCGGGGAAGGGTCCGGCTGAAGACGGAACGCATAAGTCAATTCTACACCTTCGATCGGTGTCATATCCAGGGTGACTTCCTCGGCATAGATCTGGGCGAGCGCATTGAATTTTTCAAGCAGCAACCGTTTGATATCCTGAGGTTGTGCAATATATGCACTGCTGCCACCTGTACGTGTTGAAAGAACATCAAGGAAAATATCGTTCCATTCCTTCCCAATTCCCATGGCACTGATGCCTATCCCGCGTTCAGCAAGTTTTGTTGCCAGGGCAAGGCATAGCTGTTCATCGCCATAGGTGTGACCATCGGTAAGCAGGACAACATGATTAATGCGTTTTGAATCAATACTGCGCATCACTTCTTTTACCCCCGTTTCAAGACCCTGATACATTTCCGTGGCGCCTGAGGGTTGTATCATCTGGATCTTCGCTTCCAAACGCGCGCGTTCCTGATGATATGAAGCAGGGATAATCACTTCGGCGCGGTCGCTGAATGTCACAACGCTGAGGATATCCTGAGGCCTGAGATTCCGCAGTACCTGTATGGCTGTCGCTTTAACAATATCCATCTTCTCGCCCTGCATGGATGTGGAACGGTCAAGCACCAGGCAAACATTGAGCGGAGGGGAGGGCGTCGCCCGGGCCTCTGCCGGTGTTTCAATATCAAGGATGACATACAGCATCTGCGGCTCTTCCAGCCTGATCAAGTTGGGACGACTGTAGATAATATTAAGCTGGTATGGAAGCGGGAGTCTTTCATCAGGGGGAAGCGTGGCATCATACTGCGCGCGACGTTTGGGATTGGATAATGCTTCGTAAGCCTGCTGAACGTCTAAAAAAAGTTCGGTTTCCCCGGCAGCAGTATTTTTATCAGGATGTAATTTCTGCGCAGCTTCAAAGTAGGCGCGCTTTATCTCTTCCTGCGAGGCATCTCGCGCGATCCCCAGAAGAGTATAATAATCCTGCTGAGTGGAGGGCATGACTATCCAATCAATTGAACAAGGATCACACTGATGTTATCAGGACCACCTGCTGCATTTGCCGCGCTCACCAGATTCTGGCATGCACGTTGAAGATTGGGCGCGTCAACAATGGAGCGGACAAGGTCCTGTTCTGCAACAACACCCCACAAACCGTCACTACAAATCATTAAATAACCGGGTTGGGGAAAACCAACCGTAAAGATATCAGGATCCAGAATCTCACCCTGCCCCAGCGCGCGATACAACACATTCCGGTGCGGATAGTTCGCGGCTTCCTCAGGGGTGATATGACCCAGCTCCTCGAGGCGTTTCACAAGCGAATGGTCGCGGGTGATCGGCTCGATACGTCCATCAGGAAATACAAAATAGGCACGGCTGTCACCGACATGTGCGACCGTGATCTGTTGCCCGAGCACCAGCGCGGCGGTCAATGTCGTTCCACTACCGGGGGCTTCCCTTTGAATTGCACGTTGAGCCTCACTCACTGCCGTCTGCATGATCTCCTGAAAGGACTCATCCATCGTATCCGTCTTGACCTGGAAGAGGTATGGGTGAAACTTGCGCAAAACGTATCCGGCAACAGTGCGGATCGCGGCATTGCTTGCCACTTCTCCAAACTGATGACCTCCCATCCCATCTGCAACTATGTAAAGACCGAACGGTAAATTTCCAGAGTTCCCCGCCATGGTGGTTGTGAGCGACAGCAGACTGTCCTCATTCAACTCGCGCTGTTTTCCCACCGATTCCCCGCAACTAGAAATGAGTTGTTGAAGATCGAAGCGCGGATTCTGATTATTGACGATCGCCTGGATCTGCAGTTCCGAAAGAGGAGCAGTATTGGCGGCGTCCTGGGTCTTTGCAGAGGGTTGTTGTCTACCGAATAACCAGCGAAAAAATTTATCCACAAGAACTCCTTATCACGCAAGCAACGCGTATATCTGATGGTCAGTGGAACCAATATAAACGATATCATCATATATCAATGGCGTGCCTGTGATGGGTCCCTCTGTTCCAAATTTCCAACGCAAGCGGCCCGTGCGATATTCAAGACAGTATAAATTGCCATCCACCGATCCACAGTACAGTGAATCTTTATATATCACCGGCGATCCGTTCACCTGATGTTCTGTGCGGAATCGCCAGACTTCCTTTGAACTCTTTGTCTCCACGGCATAAATGAATCCATCTGCCGCACCGACAAAGACCAGATCATCGACAAAACAAGGAGTGCTGATGGATGCCTTACCCAGTCGGAACCGCCAGATCACCCAGCCATTGCGTGGGTCAAGCGAGTAAAGCGTTCCATCCACGGATGAAAAATACAGGGACTGGGCAGTACCCACTGTTGATGAAGTGATCGCGCGCTTTGCACGGAAACGCCACTTAAGTTCACCGCGAAAATCCACTGCATAATAATCACCTGTCTCGCAACCCACATATACAAGTTCGTTCATTACAAATGGGGTTGAGCGGACAGGGTCAGCGGCCTCGAACCTCCATACCATCCGCCCTGTGTTAAGGTTGACTGCATGGATATATCGATCATCCGAACCGATAAAGACATGTCCCTCAGCAATACGTGGAGATGAGCGGATCGGTCCATCGGTGTAATACGTCCACACCACCTTGCCTGAACGGGCACTTATGACATGCAGGCGTTTATCCTCTGAACCGACATAAATATTCCCTTCGAACAGCGCCGGGCGTGAGACAATGCCTCCATCCGATGGATACTTCCACTGGAATTTTCCATCAGCGGCATTTAATGCGTAAAGATTATTATCATAGCTACCGACATAGAGCATGCCCTGAAAGATTGCGGATGTACCACGGATCTCATCCTCACATTTGAACGACCACAATGGCTTGATCCCGCCCGATTGCATGGGACCAGTTTGGGGTCCCATGCGTACGAGTGCTCCGGTTTTGCGCGCAACCAGGGCGAGTGCCTGTTTCATATCTGCCGCTGTACGGAAACGACTCTCAGGAGCGTATTCCAAAGCCATGTTGACGACTGTTTCCAATTCAGCCGAAATGGAAGGGTTGATTCTGCGCAGAGGACGTTCTGCAAAAGAGAAGGGAGGTTCAAGGCGCGGGTCGCGGCGCGTCAATGCGTGGTGAATGGTCGCGCCCATGGCATAGATATCAGCAGCGGGCGTCGCTTCACCGCGGTATTGTTCAGGGGGCGAATACCCCTCGGTTCCGATCATCGTTCCCTTGATACCCGACTGAAAGACCTTCGCGATCCCGAAATCAACCAGCATGATATCGCCGCTTGAATTGACCATGACATTCGACGGCTTCATATCCCGGAAAATAATCGGGTCCGGTTTATGGCTGTGCAAATAATGGAGCACATCACATAATTCGATTGCCCAGCTCAACACCTGGTTTTCAGGCAGAAATCCATTTGTATCATTGATGATCGTTTCCATATCCTTGCCATGGATGAATTCCAGCACGAGATAGGAACGACTTTCCAGCGAGAAGTAATCGAAAATTCGGGGGATGGATGGATGATGGAGCGTGGCAAGCATGTTTGCCTCCCGCTCAAAATTCTGGACGATGGTCTCCCGCACCAGAGGATCGGGCGCGGTATTGATCATTTCCTTTACGGCCACCAGTTTGGTGACGTTCGGGAAATGCATGTCGCGGGCGCGGTACACGGATCCCATCCCACCGATGCCGATCACCTCCTGAATCGCATAGCGATTGGCAAGCGTAAGGCCTGCTTGAAGTTGACGCGGAGAGGAAGAGCCTTGATCGCCCCGATCATCTGATAACTCAGGGAATATTCTTGTTTCCAGAGAATTTCTCCTATTCGGTAGATTATAGTTTGCAGTGCTTTGTTTGACAACCACCCAAAGGCGTTTAATTTTTCATTTTCGTATGTCCCACCCCGTTTTGACCCAAAATCCCTTGCGGGGAACTTCGTTATGCGGCACAATAAAGCATTGTGAAAATTCTTGCAGTAAGCGACGAAGTTGTTGAACGCCTTTACAGTCTGTGTAACACCGGGCACTTCAGCGATGTCGAATTAATTATAGGATGTGGAGACCTGCCTTATCCATATCTTGAAAACCTGGTCTCCTTTCTGAACATTCCCCTGGTATATGTACCCGGCAACCACGACCCCAAATATGACCCCAGCCGGGCACTCACCTACGCAGAAGGCGGCTCAAACCTGGACTTGAAGTTGATGCGCTTTAAAAAATTTTTGATCGGCGGCTTCGGCGGTTGCATACTCTATCGTCCCAATGGAACGAATCAATATACACAGACCGAAGCCTACTCGAGAGCATTTCGCCTGCTTCCGCGACTACTATTGAACCGGATCAACTATGGCCGCGCCCTCGACATTCTCATCACACACTCACCCCCATTTGGTATCCATGACGATGATACAAAAGCTCATGAAGGACTGAAAGCCATCAACTGGCTGATCCGTGTGTCAAAACCTCGCTACCATTTTCATGGGCATACACATTTCCAGCGCCGCAATCTGGCTCCCTCTGAAACCACCCAGGGCATTACAAAGATCGTAAATATCTACCCTTATAAAATTATCGAGGTTAGCCATTAGCGCTTACTTCTGAAACCAATCACACTAAATCTTATGAGCAACCTCCCTGATTCAATTTCTGAACAAGCCCGCGCCGATTTTCATCGGGCGCGTTTCAAAGCCTTTATGAATCGCGTGTGGGCTTCCATCTCCGGCCAACCCACCACCCTGCTTTCCTATGACGATATCAAGGAAAAACTGCATATTGGCGGTCCCATCTATCGGGGAGTGCAGACCGTTCTCGTGGATCAGATCGCGGGGAGTCTGAACCGTTATCACGAATTTGACCGCGTCTTCCTGCCCGCCAGTGACCAACTCGCCGACCGCTGGCAAAGCGTCAATCGCGCTTTCTATCAGGAGATCAGCCTGCCGCCTGTCGTTTTATATAAAGTTGGACAGGTCTATTTCGTCGTGGACGGACATCACCGTGTATCTGTCGCGCGCAAACAGGGTCAGATCTACATCGAAGCGGAAGTGCGCGAGTGTTCAACACGTGTGAACCTTACAGCCGATATTAAACCCGAAGACCTGGAGATCCTTGGAGATAAAGTTCGCTTCCTTGAGCGCACGTCACTCGACGATATAAGGCCGGATGCGAATATTAAACTGACCATCCCCGACGGCTTTGAACGCATGTTGGAACATATTGCCGTGCATCGCTACTTTATGGGGCTTGACTTGAAGCGCGATATTTCCGAGGAAGAAGCGATTGCCGACTGGTACGATCATGTTTACATGCCGGTCATCAAGGTCATTCGCGATACGGAAATTCTCAAGGATTTTCCCGGCAAAAGGGAAGGCGACCTGTATCTATGGGTGTTGGATCACCAGAATTATCTAGTGGAGGAGGAAGGCATTGCACTTCAAATGCCCGAAGACGCGGCACGTACTTTTTTGGAAGATGAAGGCAAGAAGAAAGTTCGTAAACCGCGCGCCGGTAAATCAAAAAAGAATAAAAAATAATCTGGAGAATGAATGACGACACAACACCCTCTTGCTGGAGTCTACGCCGCGGCAGTCACCCCTCTTCGTGCTACATCCCCGAATGGGGGCAGGTACGATTCAACCTTGGACCTTGAGTCTGTTCCCGTTTTATTGAAGTTTCTCGCCTCGCGCGGTTGTCACGGCGCGGTGCTCTTCGGCACAACAGGCGAAGGACCATCATTCTCGCCATCTGAGCGCGAAGCCCTGATGCGCTCTGCAAGCATCTATCGCCATCAACTGCCCGGCTTCCGCTTGATCGCAGGCACAGGCACTCCGAGTCTTTCCGAATCGATCGAATTGACCAAACTTGCATTCGATCTCGGCTACGACGCGGCGCTGGTCGTCCCTCCATATTACTTCCGCAAAGCGACTGATGATGGGCTGTTCGCATGGTTCAGTGAACTCATCAAAAAAGCCGTTCCATCAGATAAATATTTATTGGGGTATCACTTCCCCAATGTTGCCGGGATCGGATTTTCAATTGATTTGCTCACGCGCTTGAAAGATGCCTTCCCCACACAATTTGCGGGAATCAAAGACTCATCGCACGATGCCGATCTCGCACGTGCCCTCGGTAAAAAATTTGGTTCCGATCTGGTTGTATTGACTGGAACAGATACCTATTTGCAAATGGCAATGGATAACAAAGCCGCGGGATGCATTACCGCGCCAGCCAATTTGATCTCCCCTGACCTTCGCAAAGTATGGGATGGAATGAATGATGGCAAAGATATTTCAGGGGCGCAAAAACGTGTGAACGAACAACGGCACATCCTTGAAAAATTTCCGCCCTTTCCGCCGACGCTCAAGTCATTGATGCATCGGTTGTATGGTCTGCCGCGTTGGTCAGTCAAGCCACCGTTGGAGGAGATGACAAAAGAAATGGAAGAGCAAGCATTTCAGGAATTTGAACGTTCACAGATGTAAATGTTCGAACTTTAAACTTTCCAAACTTTAACAATAATGAACTGGCGACTCCTCATCACTCCTCCAAAACGCGGCGCGTGGAATATGGCCGTGGACGAAGCGATCCTCGAACACATTGGACGCGGCGAATCTCTCCCGACCTTGCGGCTGTACGCATGGACCCCAGCCTGTCTCTCCCTTGGGCATGCCCAACCATTTGCTGATGTTGACAGGTCGCGTCTCAAAGAACGCGGCTGGGAAGTGGTCCGCCGCGCAACAGGCGGACGCGCCATCCTGCATACGGATGAATTGACCTATTCGGTCATTGCTCCCCTGAATGAGCCGCGCGTGGAGGGAAGTGTTCTCGAAAGTTATAACCGGCTTGCACAGGCTTTACTGCTGGCGGTCAAAAGCCTGGAAATCCCCGTCGAAATGAAGGAAGGTAAAACGAACGGTTCTGAAACCCCCAACCCGGTTTGCTTCGAAGTACCATCCACGTACGAGATCACGGTGAATGGAAGGAAATTGATCGGTTCTGCACAGGCACGCAGGAAGGAAGGTGTTCTCCAGCACGGATCACTGCCATTGACCGGTGACCTTACGCGCATCTGTCAGGCTTTGGTGTTTGAAAATGAATCAGTGCGCGAGGACGCGTCGAGACGGCTTCTCACGCGGGCAACGACCGTGGAGTCCGCTTTGGGGCGGGAAGTAAGCTGGGAAACGGCCGCGCAGGCCTTCATCCACGCGTTCGAAGCGAAACTGGGATTAAGTCTCAGGATGGGAGAGTTGTCTGAATCCGAATCCAAAAGGGCAGATGAACTGGTCAGGGAGAAATACGATCATTCATCGTGGACAGAACGCATTTAGTTCGGGTTATCCACAAAGATCGTATTTGGAAAGCCGAGTGCCGCAAAGAATTTGAGGAGATATGCTTCTGCGTTTGTCTGTGCCTGGTCGAGGATTCCATCCTCCAGTGCGGCTTTGAGGATCTCCTGCTCGGCAACCTGGCGTACCTGTGTTTCAAGGTTGGGGTCGGGCTTGTTCAAGACACCCGTTTGCCGATCATATACATAGGATTTCTCGTTATTAAGGGTCGCAATAAAGATCTCGGCCGGCGGAAGTTTTATTGTAAGCACGCCATTTTCAAAACGCATATCCTCGGGACTCAGCTTTTCCATATCAATGCCGGCGATCACCGTGCCATGCCCGACGAATAATATCTTATCGCCGAACAAAGCCGCAAATGTACCGCCATTGATCTCGCCTGTGATCACCTTCTCAACACTATATTGGATCGTTTCCAGACGCGCCAGCGCGCGTATCTCATTGATGTATGTGATCGGGTCGGGGATGATGGTTGGCGTTGGGTGCAGCAAATTCGCCATCTGGGTCTGAATGGCATGGTTTTGCTCGTTCAACGACTGAAAGGGTGCCGAAGCCGCCTGCGTGGTAGCGCGCAAGGTTTGTACAATAAAGTATGCGGCCACCACGATCACGATCAATATCAAAAGGGAAAGCAGGTTATTATTCTTCATCCACGTATTATAATCTCGTTGGGGAACCTATGAATCGTAAATATTTCCTATCCCTTGTCATCCTCACCGCTTCCATTTTTCTTGCGGATTGCTCGCTCCCGCGCGTCAGCATCACGGAGGCAACCCAGACCCCCGCACCAGTCACTGTCACGCCTGCCACGCCTGCGGATACGGCTGCGCCGACTCTCCCCACGGCGGAACTTGGTCTCGTTGAAAATCCCCTGATCCTCGCTTTGCCCCCTACCGCTAATTCCCAGGAACAGATCGAGGCCGCCAGGTTAATTGCAGATCAATTCACCCAGCGGACTGGTTACGTTGTTGTGACGATTGTCCCCGAATCCTATGCCGCGCTTGTGGATGCACTCGAAAAAGGGAACGCACATATCATCCTGCTCGATCCATACGCCTATGCACTCGCATATAAAAAAGATCTGGTAAAGGCCACTTATGCCGTCCTGGAGGACGGCGACGATAAATACGGCGCACAATTCATTGCCGCGCGCAGAGGCGGATTCAAATCCTACTTCAATCCCCTAACCGGTATGAACACAGCAGATGCAAGAGAAGCACTATTACAGTTCACCGATAAGAAACCCTGCTGGAGCGATGAAACATCCCCATCCGGTTATGTGGTCCCGGCAGGCTATCTGAACGCGAACCAGATCGTTACCAGACCGGCTGCATTCGTGGAAGGGCACCCAACGGTTGTGCGTTCGATCTATGCGAGCGGAATTTGCGATTTCGGCGGGACGTATATTGACGCGCGTAAATTTCCCTCTCTTGAAAATGAGTTCCCTGATCTCATGGAGCAGGTGATCGTCGTCTGGCGGATTCCCGAGATTATTCCACACAATGTACTTGCTCTCTCATCCAAAATGCCGCAGGGAATGCGCAATCTTTTTACTGACCAGGTCGCTGCCCTTATGCAAACTGATGCAGGCAGCGCCGCGTTCAAAACAGTTTATAACATCGATGAGTTACAGGCGGTGAACGATGCCTATTATGACGAATTCCGCACTTATGTTGATGAATCAGGAGTGGATCTGTCTTCGCTGGTGAAGTGAAGGCGATCAATAATTTTTCAATCAAAAGTCACTTGTCTAAATCATCAATCGGCTGTATTATCGTCCCCGTCAGGGAACCCTTCCCAAATCCAATTTTTTCACGAGGAGAAGAAAATGAAGAAGTCACTACACATGCTTTTTGCTGTGATGGCGATCGTTGTGCTGGCAGTCTCTGCCTGCGCGCCTGCCACTCCGGCACCCACTGAGCCCCCGGCTCCCACTGCGGTTCCGCCGACCGCGGTCCCGCCGCCCACTGAAACACCGGAGCCGTCCATTGGTTCACCAGAACACCCGATCAAAGTTTTGTTCGTGCCTTCCGTGGATGCGAACATCATCACTACGGGTGGTGAAGTCATGGCACAGGCTTTGAACGAAGCCACCGGTTTAACTTTCGAAGTGGTCGTCCCCACCTCCTACGCCGCAACCATCGAGGAAATGTGCGCGTCACCGACAGATACTATGGCCTTTATCCCCGGCCTTGGCTATGCCATTGCCAGCCAGTTGTGCGGTGTGGATGTAGCTTTCAAAGCCATTCGTTTTGGTTACCCGGTTTACTGGGCTGAATATATCGTCGCGCGCGACAGCGAATACCAGACTCTTGCTGACCTGGAAGGCAAGACCTGGGGCTATGGCGATCAGGGCTCGACCTCCGGATACATGGTTCCGACCGTTGAATTGGCTGCGGCTGGCATCACCCCCGGTGAACAGGTTCAAACAGGTGGTCACAACCAGACCGTCACCGCTGTATACAATGGCGAAGTTGATTTCGGTACCGTCTTCTACAGTGTGCCGCTCAATCCTGACGGCGCTCCCATCTTCACCTATGACGATTACCTCGCTGGCAAAATCACCAGCCTGGATCAATACGAAATTCCTGCGGAATCCATCCCGAACTGCGCTCCCGATGCTGAAGGCAAGAAACTCCTGTGCGACGGCTACCGCATTCTGGATGCTCGCGCAAATATTCGCACTGAGGCTCCCGATGTGGCACAGAAGGTCCGCATCCTGGCAGTTTCTGCCGCCATCCCGAACGACACAATGGCTTTCGGTCCTGAGTTCCCCGCCGATGTTCGTGCTCAGATCGAGGAAGCCCTGCTTGCATTCGCTGAGACTGAAGCCTGGGATACATCACTCGGCAGCGCTGACTTCTACGGTTGGTCCGGCATTGCTCCCGCCACCGATGCTGAATATGACATGGTTCGCGCCATGGTCGAAGCCACCGGTTACAAGATCGAACCGTAAGCCTGACTATTCTTGGAAAGTGTTTGGGGCAGGGAGGACATCTCCCTGCCCCAAATTGCAATTATTCCTTATTATTAATAGTCAGGAACGCCAAGGGGCTTAATTACATTTCGTCTTAATTTGCGGCGTGAATGTGCGCAAAATCACTGATTTCAGGAATTTTCATCATGCTTCAAATAAAAAACCTGACCAAGATTTATGATGGCGGCGTGAAAGCACTCGATAACGTCAGCTTTGATGTGCCGGATGGCCAATTCCTTGCAGTGATCGGCCTGAGCGGTTCGGGGAAATCCACATTGTTGCGTTGCATCAATCGCCTTATTGAGCCAACCGATGGACAAATACTCTGGAACGGTGAGGATATTACAAAAGCATCACCGGAGGAGATGCGCCGCATCCGCCGCAAGATCGGCATGGTCTTCCAGCATTTCAATCTTGTCCACCGTTCAAAAGTGATCACCAATGTGCTTGCAGGTCGGCTGGGTTATATTAACCCGGCCTGGAGTTTATTGAATCGTTTTCCAAAAGTTGATATTCAAAAGGCTATACAAAAATTGGAGCGCGTGGGGATTGCAGACAAGGCCAATCATCGTGCCGATGAATTGAGTGGCGGACAACAGCAACGGGTGGGAATTGCCCGCGCCCTCATGCAGGATCCCGAAATGATCCTGGCCGATGAACCGGTCGCCAGCCTGGACCCTGTCCTGGCGCACAGCATTATGAAACATCTGGAAGACATCAACGATAAGGATGGCGTTACGGTGTTGTGTAGTCTGCACTTCCTTGATTTGGTCCATCGTTATGCAGACCGGGTCGTTGCCCTGAATGAGGGGAAACTGGTCTTCGAGGGACTCCCCAAGGAAATTGACGATCAGAAATTCAAAGATATTTATGGCCGTGATGCCGAGCGGGTAGGGTGAGGATCATTATGAAAGATTCGAACAACAAAAAGAAAGCCTCTCCCTGGAAGTCTTTGCGATTAGGGTTGGCCGTTCTGTTCGGCCTGCTCGTATATGCCTATGGATTTCAGATTACCAAAGTGGATCTGGAAGACCTGCGCAGTGAACGGCGACAGGAAAGCATGGTGCGCGTATTGCGTGCGCTGGCAAAGCCCGAGATTTTTGAATATGAGCAGGAGGAAGAGATTATCAACTCGCCGGTATATGTCTCGTGCCCTGCCGGCGGTAATCCGGTGCTTCCGGAACCCGATACATCCGGCCCATACCTGGTGGTTACTCCTTCTTGCGCCAACCCCGGCGAAATAGTACAAGTGGAAGGGTTCAACTTTGCACCGAATACGTCTGGCCCATTGCGTTTCGTGCCCGGCAGTGACCCATCCAATATCGTCACTTTAGGCCGTGATAATGTGCAGACGGATGAGTCAGGCCATTTCCTTCTTGAATTTACCCTTCCTGAACGTCCAAGCGAAGATGTCCAATTCCTGCGCGCAACACTTCGCCGCAACGTTGGTACGCCACATTTTACAAGGACCGCAAACGATACCTGGGAAAAAATCATTGAAACAGTTTTCCTTGCTCTTTTGGCAACGACGTTTGGTACTTTCCTTGCCATTCCACTCAGCTTTATTGCAGCCCGCAACTTGATGAAGCCAGTCAAAAGCCCATTGGGGAGTGTCTCACTGTCCATTTTGGGTTGGCCCATTGGTATTGTCATTGGCTATCTTGTAGTTCGCTGGGTAGAGGGATTAAGCGCTCCCTTTACGGAAAATATTCCAGTCAACCTGATTTCCATCATCCTGACACCCATTTTGGCATGGCTTGGCATCCGCTGGGCCCTGCCGCAGGAGGAAATATCCAAACCGGCTCCATCCTTGCAATTGGCGCGCCTGGGTGTTTTACTACTGACAATTCTGGTTAGCTTCTATGGCCTCTTTCAACTTGCCAGCCTAGCAAAGAACCTGGGCTTGATAGGCATATCCAAGCTGGGACCTCTCGCTTTCCTTGGTAACTTCCTGTTCCAGACTGGGGATATTGTCAGCATCATAACCCCCGCGCTGGGAGGATTGGCGGCTGGCGGGGCGTTGAGCAGTTTTCTGGGGCGTCTGGGTCAGCGAAGCACGGAAAAATTATCACCTGGCAGCGTGAAAATCTTCAATATCGTTTTTTCCACGCTTGCTGGTGCCACCGTTTTTGGTTTGATTGGGCAGCTTTTGGAATGGCTTTATCAAATCAATGACCCCGTCTATACCCTGTGGGGACCAGTGTTGACTGGTTCTATGCTTGGCTTAGTGCTGGCCTTGTTTACCAAATCAAAAGATACTCTGCCCACCGGCATGGTGATTTACTACATCACAAGGACCTTCCTGAATGGTTTGCGCTCCATCGAAGCGCTGGTCATGGCAATCGTTTTCGTGATCGCTGTTGGCATAGGTCCGTTTGCAGGTGTGATGGCACTTGGCCTGCATACCATCGTCAGTCTCGCCAAGCTTTACTCGGAACAGGTGGAAAGCATAATGTCTGGTCCGCTTGAAGCCATACAGGCAACCGGCGCAAACCGTTTGCAAACAATTGTCTATGCCGTCATCCCGCAAATTATTCCGCCCTATATTTCCTACACCATGTACCGCTGGGATATCAACGTGCGCATGTCAACCATTATTGGGTTCGTGGGTGGCGGGGGGATTGGATTTCTTCTTCAGCAGAACATCAACCTGTTGAACTACCGTGCCGCAAGCGCCCAGATGTTTGCGATTGCCATTGTCGTCGCCTCCATGGATTATATTTCTTCGGTGTTGAGAGAAAAATATGTGTAAATCCTTCGCTTAATTAAAAAAACCTCAACTTTGCTCAAAGAGCCAAAGTTGAGGTTTTTTTGTCTCAAGCGCACTAAAATGGAATGGAGTTGTTGATCGAACTATAGGTATCACCAAGCTTTGGTCCCATCAAACGCAGGACGGCGATCACTACGATTGCGACGAGGGCAAGAATGATCGCATACTCGACCAATCCCTGTCCCTTTTCTTTTAGAATAAATAACATAAAAACATCCTTAAAGTAAAAAGGGCGCATCTGAGTGCCTCCTCAGAATCAAATTAATTTTGTCAACTATCTCGAAAAATATCAGCCCTGACAAGTGTATATGACAAAGAGTCCTGTCGCTCGACAGGACTCTTTGTGTTTCTCCCGAGCAGATTACAGAAGGGAGTTGTTGATGGTGCTGAAAGTGTTGCCGATTTTGGGTCCGAGCAAACGCATGACAGCAATCACGACGATGGCGACGAGTGCGAGAATGATCGCGTACTCGACGAGGCCCTGGCCTTTTTCTTTGGGTGCGAACAACATGATATTAATTCCTTTCTGAATAAAAATTGTTTTGTCTGAGGACCGTCCTCAGAACTAATTACAAGACCAGAATCCGCCCTAATAGTTACAAGATTGCTAGCTTGATATTCCTGTCTCTGAAAATAAAACAAAAAGTCCTGTCTTGCGACAGGACTTTTTGTTTCTCCCGAGCAGATTATAGAAGGGAGTTGTTGATGGTGCTGAAAGTGTTGCCGATCTTGGGTCCAAGCAAACGCATGACAGCAATCACGACAATGGCGACGAGTGCGAGGATGATCGCATACTCGACGAGGCCCTGGCCTTTTTCTTTGGGTGCAAACAACATGATGGTAATTCCTTTCTGAATAAAAAAATTGTTTCGTCCGAGGACCATCCTCGGAACTATTTATATTCTATCCAACCTGTGGAAAATTTCAAGACCCATTAGGTCTATTTTATTTACATCCTTGTTAGCTGGATTTTCAGAGTAAAAATCGGTTTTCACCATTATAAGACCAAAAAGCCCCGCCATAAGACAGGGCTTTTTGTTTCTCCCGGGCAGATTACAGGAGGGAGTCGTTGATGGTGCTGAAAACGTTGCCGATCTTGGGTCCGAGCAAACGCATGACAGCAATCACGACAATGGCGACGAGTGCGAGGATGATCGCATACTCGACGAGGCCCTGGCCTTTTTCTTTGGGTGCAAATAACATGATATTAATTCCTTTCTGAAGTAGGTTCTTCTGAGGAAAGCCCCAGTGCTTAAATCATGACAGAATTCCTTGTGATAGGTTACACGACTTTCCATTATACCCGGTTTGGTCAAAATGCCCTTTTCCAGTAAAATTTCGGCCATGCTTAAACGAATCATGAAATTTCTTTGGCGGTTTGTCATGGTACTCGGCACAATTGGATTGGTTGGCGTGCTGTTACCGCGCTTCTTAACAACCTTATATGCCATCAACAGGATATACCAAAAGGAAGATGCACCCAATGAACGGCTGGCAATTGTCTTTGGCGCGGGTCTGCGCCGCGATGGGTCGCCAACAGCCATTTTGCGTGACCGCGTGGAAACCGCCGCCAATCTCTATTTCAGCGGAAAAGTCGAAAAGCTTCTGATGAGCGGTGATAACAGTATTATTGAATACAACGAGCCGGAATCGATGCGGCAATATGCCCTCTCGCTGGGCGTCCCGGATGATGCGATTGTCCTAGATTATGCCGGCAGGCGGACGTATGACACTTGCTATCGCGCCAAGGCCATCTTTGGGGTGGAAAGCACACTCCTGGTAACGCAGAAATTCCATCTTCCCCAGGCATTATTCATTTGCAACGCGCTGGGGCTCAAAGCCACAGGTGTGGAGGCGAAAAGCCGACAATATTGGCGCGGCTCCCTGTTCATTTGGAACTTCCGTGAACAATTGGCTACTGTTGGAGCCTTTCTGGATGTGTATGTCAACAATCCAATGCCGGTTTTAGGTGACCCCGAACCCATATTTGTGGATTGATCAGGTTCGTTTCTTCCAGGATAGTACTGAAGGGTGACCACATTTGGGGGATTCGACCCGCCCTAAATCCCTGTCTGGACAAGGGTTTTGTGGATAACTCGCGATTATCTGTGGATAAAAGCCCCTTCATGTGGAGAAGTCGCACAATCGTTCGAAATATACGAAAATGTCGACCACCATATATGGGCAGAGTCCTTGTGATTCTCCAATATGTGGATTGAGGGGAAAAAGTACATTTTTTGTGAATAACCTGTGGATAAGTTACCCCGATTCTTTCCACAGGAAGGTTGGTCCCGATAACGGAAACAGCCCCAACATCCAGAGGGAAGCGGAGACCGTCATCCCACATATGGGGTTTTAATGTTTCTATCCACACTGTCCACAGTCCCTACTACTATTACGACTCTCATATACTTATTAATTAAATGCTTGAATCTAATCCATAAATCCTGTACAATCTTTTGTATCGGCCACTCTTTCATTGTTGGGAGGCTCACTATGGATTTGATCAAAGTTTCAGCCAACTCCCGTACCTCTGCTGTTGCCGGTGCAATCGCAGGTGTGGTCCGCGAACATAAGCGGGCGGAAGTGCAGGCGATCGGCGCTGGAGCGGTCAACCAGGCTGTGAAGGCGCTCGTGCTGGCGGTCGGATATCT
>Ga0210377_10002315_pt1 | contig 16736 bp, 11 predicted proteins | sample PLM4_65_b1redo_FD_155480 | JGI IMG/M metagenome (GOLD analysis project Ga0210377, IMG submission 155480) | Groundwater sediment microbial communities from an aquifer in East River, Colorado, USA - PLM4_65_b1 redo | ecosystem: Environmental > Terrestrial > Soil > Riparian zone | place: USA: East... | reverse complement strand
GAACCTGTTCTACAGCTTCTCGGACTTCTCGATCGAGGCGGACCACGTGGGCGTGTTCACCGGACCGCCCGAAGTGCGCAACATCCTGACGCGCGTGACCGGCGGCATGCCCTCGAGGATCAACGGAACGCTCGCATCGACGATCACGGGTGCGGACCTGTGGCTGGTGAACCCGAACGGTGTCCTGTTCGGGGCCGGCGCGCAGCTCGCGCTGCGCGGCGCGTTCCACGCCTCGACCGCGAGCTACGTGCGGCTGGCGGACGGATCGATCTTCTCGGCGGCGAACCTCGACGCGGGCGGGCTCACGATCGCGGCGCCGGAGGCGTTCGGGTTCCTCGGCGCGGAGAGCGGCGCGATCGATGTCGACGTCTCGGGGAACCTGCTGCGCGGGCGGACCTTCGAGCGCTTTGCGCTCGTCGGTGGGGACGTCTCGATCCACGCGGGAACCGACGGTCAGTTCGGATTCCTCTGGGCGCAGGACGGGCGCATCGACCTGGTCGGCGTCGCGAGCCCCGGCAGCGCGCCGGTCGAGGTCGCCCTCTACTCGGGTGACGCGGAGATGCTCGACGTGACGGGGCCGTGGATCGGCCGCGACATCTCGATCTCGCGGGACGCGGTGGTGTCGTCGAGTGGTGTCAACCCGGCGGGCGGGCTCAGCGCGTTCCAGCAGGGCGGCGGCGACATCCACGTCCTCGCTCGAGCGTTCACGGTCGATGATGCGGAGCTGCGCAGCCTGACCGGAGGTGCGGAGGCCGGTGGCGACATCGAGATCGATCTCACGGGCGACCTCGTGCTCCGGAGTCGCGGCGAGAAAACCGCCGGGCTCTTCGCCGGGACCGGCATCGTCCAGGGCAGCAGCCAGTTCCTGGGTATCGGGGACGGCGGCGACGTCTCGATCCACGCGCGCAACGTGTCGCTTCTCGACGGCGCGCGGATCTCGAGCACGAGCCTCTTCCTGGGCGACGCCGGAAACATCGACATCGACACGCCGGGCATCGTGCGGATTGCGGGACGCGATCAGGCCGGGGAGCCTTCGGGCGTCTTCTCGAACACCGCGGTCGCGGGCGCCGGCGGCCGCATCTCCGTCGCCGCAAAGCACCTCGAGCTCGACCACGGGGGGCTGCTCGTGACCGAGACGCGCGGGATCGGCGCTGGCGGGAGCATCGATGTCGACGTCGAGCGGCTCTCGATGAGCGGAGGAGCGCGAATCGACACGTCCACGCGGAGCTCGTCGGATCCGCCCGCCGCCGGGGGCACGATCCACATCAACGCGACTCGCTCCGTGCGGATCTCCGGGCGCGAGAGCGACGAGGTCTTTACCGGAATCACCGCGATCGCCCAAGGCGCTGGCGATGGCCTGCCCGAGAGCACCGCCCGTGCCGGCGACATCGCCGTGCGCACGCCGCGCCTCGCGATCACCGATGGCGCCGAGATCAGCACCGCGGCGAACGGGACGGGCGACGGCGGCAGCATCCTGCTCCAAACGGGCCGGATCCGCCTCGACGGCGGGATCATCACTGCCTCCGCGAAGTCAGGCCTCGGCGGCGACGTCACGATCGACGCCAACCGGAGCGCCGTCTTCATCGGCGGGAGCGAGGTCAGCGCGCGGGCGAGCGGCGCGGGCGACGCGGGCCAGATCGACATCGACGCGGGTCAGGAGCTCGTGCTCGACTCGAGCGAGATCACCACGGAGTCGGCGGTGTCGAACGGCGGCGGGATCTCGCTTCGCGCGCGGAAGCTCCTCTCGCTCCACAAGAGCGGCGTCACGACGAGCGTGACCGGCGGGACCGGCGGCGACATCGACATCGATCCCGAGAGCGTGGTCCTGAACGAGAGCCAGATCATCGCGCGCGCGGGCGCGGGCACGGGCGGGAACATCCGCATCGTCGCGGGGCAGTTCGTGAGCGACGCGCCGAGCACGGTGGACGCGTCGGCCGAGACGGGGATCGACGGGACGGTCGAGATCCAGACGCCCGAGGTCGACCAGAACACCGCGCTCGACGCGCTGCCCTCCGATTACGCTGACGCCTCGAACCTGCTGCGCGCCGCGTGCGCCGCTCGGAACACGGAGGCCGGCGGGACATTCGTCATTCGCAGCCGCGCGCGCGCGCCGGCGTCGCCCGACGCTCCGCTCGGCGAACCGGACGAGGTTCAGCCCGAGGGCTGCGAGGCCGAGCCGCCGCCCTCGCCCTCGCCCTAGACCCCGGCCAGCACCTCGTCGAAGCCGCGGCGCATGCACGCGACCAGCAGGTCGGGATCGGGCAGCGCGGCCGGATCGCTGGCGATGCCCAGGTGGGACCGATCGGTGTAGCTGAAGAGGGTGACGTTCAGGGCCGCGCCCGAGAGCGGGCCGAAGCCGTAGACGGAGTCGAGCTTCGCGCCCGACAGGAACACCTCGAAGCGCGGGCCGGGCACGTTGCTGGTCACGAAGTCGACGCCCTTCAGCATCGAGCCGAAGAGGGACGTCGTCACCGACGTGGGCAGGCGATTCAAGACGCCCGAGACGTCGGCGAGCATGCCCAGCGCGGGCTCCGCGCGCTGGCCCGCGACGAGCTCGCGAATCACGCGCATCCGCTCGAGCGGATCGACGATGTCGACGGGCACGGAGAAGCGCGCGGGAACGAACTGGTTCCCGGCGACGCGAGCCGTCTCGCCCCCGCGCACGTTGATCGGCATGGTCATGCGCAGGCCCGCGACGGGCGCGCCGTGTGCTTCGTGATAGAGACGCAAGCCGCCGGCGACGCCGGCGACGAACGCGTCGTTGAGCTTCCCGTCGACGAGCTTCGCCGCGGCGCGAAGCTTCTCGGTCGGGAGCTCGAGCGTGGAGAGGTGCAGGCTGAGCGAGCGCCCGCGCATGATCGACGAGAGCGGCTCCGACACCGGCTTCAGCATGCGCGCGACCGAGGCCGCGGACTCCGCGGCCTCGCGCAGCAGGGCGGCCGGATCGCGCGCCAGCTCGATCAGCCCCGCGCGGGCGGCGCGCGCCGAGCGCTCGAGCCGACCGAGCTGACGCCGCCACTCGTGTCCGAGCGCGTCGACGAAGCGCGCGCCCTGGGTCATGGGCGGGGTCTCGGTGAGCGGCGGCAGGGGGCCGGGATCGCGACCCGGCTCGCGTTTGCGCTCGACCATCGCCTCGGTCATGCGCACCAGGCCGACGCCGTCGGACAGCGAGTGGTGTAGCTTCATCACCAGCGCCGCGCGCCCCTGCGCCATGCCCTCGAGCACGTACAGCTCCCACAGCGGGCGCGCGCGATCGAAGCCCGCCATCACGACGGGCGCCGCGAAGTCGAGCACGTCGCGCAGCTCGCCCGCGCCCGGCGCGCGCAGCCAGCGCACGTGGTAGCGCAGGTCGAAGCTCGGATCGGTTTCCCAGCGCGGCGGCGCGATCGACGCGGGATTCGAGACGACGTGCTGGCGCAGGCGCGGGATCGTGCGCGTCGCGCGCTCGATCTTGTCGTCGAGGCGCGCGCGGTCGGGCGCGCCGTCGAGCAGCCAGACGACCGCGATCGTCGAGCGCAGGAGGGGGTCCTTCTCGATGTTCCACATGAGCGCGTCGCTGTCGCTCATGCGGTCCTCGAAGCGGATCGCTTCGGCCATGGGGGCGTCCTCGCGGCCGGGGGGCCGAGGCCAGTCTACCGCGTCGGTGCGATGCGCGAGGCGATGAACCGGTAGGCGAGCGCGGCCACGAGGGCGACGGCGATCAGGATGATGCCGTTGCGCAGGACTCGATCGGCGAGCTCTTCGATGATGACCGCGCGCGAGTTCCGCAGATCGTCGACAGCCTCGCGGACGTCGCGGGCGGTGGTGCTGATCGCGATCGCGGTCTTCTCGTAGTCGAGGATGTCGAAGGGCCGCGGCGGCGGCGTCCCGGGCGGCAGCGGGGGATTCGGCTTGTTGAGCTCCGCGATCAGGCCGCCCCACGCCGTCCCCGCCTGATTGAGCTGCTCCGAGGTGCGCGAGAGCGCTTCGATGAGCGGTCCGAGGCTCGCGGCCGTGGTCCCAGTATCGGTCATCGCCCCGCGGTACTCGGCGAGCAATGCCTTCAAGGTCGCGCTGCGCGCCTCGAGCTCCGCGGACGCGTTCAGGAGCGCTTCGCGCGCGTCGTCGGGAAGGCGCTCCGCCGCGAGCGACAGCCGGTCGGCGCTCTGCGCCACGACCTGGAGGGACTGGAGCGATTGCTCGAGGACACCCCCCTGCTCCTGCAGGTCGTAGGAGAGCAGCTCCATCTGCCAGCGCAGGCGCTGCGGGAGCTGGTCGACGATGTCGGTGAACTGCGCCGCGGTCGCGTTGAACTCGTGGATCGCCTGCGCGCCCGACTCCACGCCCGCGATCGCGCGGAACGGCGCCATCGGGATGCTGATGATGTCGTTGAACGCGCCGCCCGACTCGGCTTTGGTGAGCCCCGCCTGGATGCTCTCGCGCAGGAACTCGCCGCGCAGGGGGTGCTCCTTCGCGAGCTGTTGGACCTCCTGGTGCAGCTCGTCGAGCTTGTCCGGCGGCAGGAACGACGTACCCAGACGGAGCGCGTTCTGCTCGATCTCCTTCGCGGAGTCGAGGGCGATCGGCTGGAGGGCGCCGAAGAGCGACTTCCCGACGCCGTCGTCGAAGTACTGGCGCTGGGCGACCGCGACCGTCAGCGCTTCGACGTAGCCCGTCCGCGGGTCCGGATCGCTGGCGGCATCCTGCGCGAGCGGCGGCATGCGGATCTTCCAGAGCAAGGTCAGCCGACGCACCTTCGTGTCGGAGGTCTCGAGTCCGATCCGATCGGCAGCCTCGGTCACCAGCACGCCGAAGCTGCTGCTGAAGTCCATCAGGTGGTCGCGCAGCTCGTCCAAGGTGACGTCGCCGCTTCCCGGCACCAGCGATTGGACGCCCCGAGTCACGCGGCTCATGACCGCGCACGAGAACATCGAGCAGGCGGCGAGCAGAAGCAGCGTCTTGTGCATGAACCCCGCCGGCACCCGAGCCTCCCGAAATCGGGCCACAGCATACACTGCGCGCGTGGATCCGATCGCCCTCGCCGGGATCGCCGCGGCCCTCGCGGCGAGCGCGCTCGCGCTGCGCGAGGCGCGTGCGGGTCGCAGTGTGCGCGCCGCGGCCTGGCTCGCCCTTGCCGCGCTGCTCCTGCGGGTACCGCCCGCCGCGCACTTCTCGCTCGAGCGCTGGGACGAGCGCTATCACGCGCTGGTCGCGAAGAACGCGCTCGAATCGCCGCTGCCTCCGATGCTCGTTGCGCAGCCGCTGCGCGAGCCCGCGCCGCTCGACTGGCAGCACGCGCACGTCTGGCTGCACAAGCCGCCGCTCACGACCTGGCTGATGGCGGGCGCGATGAAGCTCGCGGGCCGGAACGAGATCGCGTTGCGGCTGCCGAGCCTCCTGCTCTCGAGCCTCGGCGTCTTCGTCACGTTCGCGCTCGCGCGCCGCTTCGTCTCCGACCGCGCCGCGCTTGCCGCGGCTGCCTTCCAGGCCTGGAACGGACGGGCGATCCTGCTCGCCGCGGGACTGCGCGCGACCGACCACGTCGACACCTTGATGACCTTCGCGATCGCGCTCGGCGCGCTGCAAGCGGTGCGCGCCTGCGAGGCGCTCGAGGCGTCACGCCCGCGCGCCTGGCTCGAGGTCGCCGGGGTGGGTGCCGTGACCGCCGCGGCGCTGCTCGTGAAGGACGCGCCCGCGCTGATCGTCCCGGCGTTCTTCGGGTGTCTCCTGCTGCTGAGGAACGTGCCGTGGCGCGTCCGCCTCGGCGCGCCCGCGCTCGCGGTCGGGATCGCGCTCGCTCTGGTCTCGCCGTGGCACATCTACACGGCGCAGAACTTCCCGGAGCTCGCCGCGGTCATGCGCGAGCGCGGCGCGCTCTACTTCACCACCGTCGTCGACGAGCGCGGCGGCCCCTGGTACTTCCACTTCGCGAACCTTCCACGCCACTTTGGCGTGGTGGCGCCGATCGCCGTCGCGCTCTTCTGCGTGCGCGCGTTCGCGCCCGGCGGACGCGTGCTGCTCCCGCTCGTCGCCTGGCTCGCGCTGGTCTACGGCGCGTTCACGCTCGCGGCCACCAAGATGGAAGCGTACGTGCTGATCGCCTCGCCCGCGGTGTTCGTCGCGCTCGGCTGGTTCGTCTGCGACGCGCTCGGCTCTGGCGCGAGCCGGGGGCTGCGCGGCGCGCGCGCACTGGTCTCGGCCGGACTCGTCGCCGGCGCGGCGGCGGGCGTGCTGCGCGCGGAGCACCCGCTCGAGCCGGTGGAGCGCAATCCCCTGTGGGCGCAGGAGCTGCGCTGGCTCGGCGGCGAGCTCGAGAAGCTCCCGGGTCCGAAGCGCGTCGTCTTCGGCGTGGCGTGGCCGGTCGAGTGCATGTTCTATGCGCCCGCGACCTGCATCGCGGGCGCGCCGAGCGACGCTGACCTCGCGCGCGCCGAGGAGCTCGGCTTCAGCATCGCGCAGTACGGCCCCGCGACCGACCCGCGCGTGACCGCGATCCCGTTCGATCCGCGCACGGCCCCGGCGCGCCGCCTGGCCGGGAACCTGCGCGCCGCCGGGGTCGAGCGGCCGCTCGTCTACAACGCGCGCGAAGTCGCCGATCTGGATGAGTATCTGGGCCGCTTCATCCGCCACGCCTCGGTGTCGGGCGATCTGCCCGAGCCGGGGCGGCGGCTCGACCGGAAGCTCGCCGCGGGCTCCACGTTGGTCGTCCTGCTCGCTCCGGGTGAGTCAACGCCAGACGACTTGCGCTCGGCGTTTCCCGACGCGCTCTTCATCGAAGACTCACACTACGGGCGGCCCGCGCGCTAGAATCGCGAGCCATGAAGCACGCGGGCCCAGCCGCGCTCGACGCGCTCGAGGATCTGCTTGGCAAGCTGCGAGGACGGCCCGCGCTGAAAGAGCGTTCACGCGGCACGTTCTATCTGAAGAGCTCTGCGTTCCTCCACTTTCACGAAGATCCCGAGGGTCTCTTCGCCGATCTGAAGGTCGCGGGTGACTTCAAGCGCTTTCGCGTGACCACGGCGAAGGAACGCGCGATCCTGCTGCGAGAAGTCGAGAGACTCCTGCCAAAACACGAGGACGTGCGATGAAGACTGTCGCGGTCGCGGCTCTTGGCGCGGTGATGCTGGCGCTCTGTCTCGGTCCGCTCTCCCGCGCGGGCCAGCCGGAGGAGCGCCGGCGGACGGGCATCCAGGTCGACGATCAGGGACGAACGATCCTCGACGCCGACGGCGCGCGCCGGACGTACGGCCCGCCGGAGCCCGCCGCGGCGCCGGCCCCGCTCTCCTCGACGGCCCTGATCCCCGCATTCGCGCCGACCGGATTTGGCCCGGTCGTCGTCGCCGAGGAGACTCCGTTCGAGCTCGACTTCGATCAGGTGTTCGAGTCGACGATCTACGGCTACGGCATCGGCGGAGCGGGCTTCGTACCCGCGGATCTCGACGGCGACGGAAAGCTCGAGCTGCTGGTCGGGACCTATTCGGGCTGGTACGTGCTCGAGCACGATCCCGCGAGCGGGCGCTACGAGATCACCTGGTCCGCCCCGTCCTCTCAGTACGGCTCGATCTATGTCACCGCCATCGCCGCCCGGCGCACGGCGGGAGACTGGCGGATCCTCGTCGGGCTGGGCGATGGGCGCGTTCAGGTCTGGTCTGCTGCGCGTCGCGAGATGGAGACCGAATTCAGCACCGGAACGGACGTGGTCTCGAAGATCCTGTTCGCCGATGTCGACAACGACGGGGCCGAAGAGCTGGGCGTGGTGACGACGACCGCCCTTCGTCTGTACGAGCCCGACTCACTCCTATTCGAGCGCAGCATCGATCTGCCGGGAACCGCCACCTACTCGGGTACGGATGTCGTGATCGGGAACGTAGACCGGGACGCCCGCAACGAGATCGTGTTGGGGAACGGACGCGTGCTCGACGTTCAAGGCGATCACGTCGACGTCCAGTGGACTTACAACGTCAGCGACTACGGGGGAGGGTTTGGCGCGCTCGTGGAGCTCGCGGACGTCGATGGCGACGGCGTCGCGGAGATCGTCGCCTCGGCCGGCTGGTACAAGATCACCGTCTACGACGCGGACCTTCAGTCGCCCAAGTACGAGCGTCAGGCCGATCTCGACATCGCCGCGCTGCTCCTGGCGGATGTCACGGGCGACGGTGTCGTCGAGATCCTCTACGGCGATGGGCAGTGGGGCGAGATCCACGTGCTGCGCGCGTCGGACGGCCAGGAGCTCTTCGCGATCCCGAATCCGGAGCACGGCGTGACGCGCATCGCCGTCGCGAACCTCGATGCGGATCCCGCGCTCGAGCTCGTCTGGGGCGCGGGCCATACCTCGAGCGGCCCCGACTACCTGTACGTGCACGACCTCGCCACGCGCGCGCGCGAGTTCCAGAGCGAGGACATCGTCGGGCCCTTCAACGCCGTCACCGCGGGTGACGTCGACGGCGACGGGCGCGTCGAGATCGTGTCGATCTCGCACGCGAGCGACAGCGGCTACGGCGGCGGCGTGATGGAGATCCGCGACGCCGAGACCTACGTGCACGAGTACCGGAGCACCCGAGATCGCCCCGAGGGCTTCGGATGGTATGGCACGCACGACGTCGCGGTCGGCGACGTCGACGCCGACGGCGCCGCCGAGATCGTCGTCGCCACGGATCGGCTCTTCGTCTTCGACGGCCGCACTCGGGTTCGCGAGGCCATGGACTACTTCAACGCGGGGGCGATGGCGTCGCTCCTGCTCGACGACGTCGACGCGGACGGCGCGGTCGAGATCGTCGCTGGCAGCCAGGGCGGGAAGGTCCTGATCTTGAACGGAGCGACCCGCGCGATCGAGTGGGAGAGCACCACGCTCGGAACCGGCTACGTCCAGGTTTACGCGGTCGAGACCGGCAACGTGGACGCCGACGCGGCGCGCGAGATCGTGGTCACGACGGGGGACCGTCTCTTCGTGATCGACGCGCTCTCACACGTGACCCGGCAGAGCTCCGACACGGGCGGGTTCTGGGGCGTGGCGACGACCGATCTCGACGGCGATGGCCGCGAAGAGATCATCGTCGGCCAGGATGGAGGCATGCTCGCTCGGATCGACCCGGTCACGCTCGCCGCCGAGCCGCTCGACAGCGTCTGCAGCGAACCGGTGCGAAGCGTGAAGGCCGGCGATTCCGTCGCCCTCGCCGGCAGTGTGCAGTTCACCTGCGGCGCGCAGGCGGGGATCTACGGGATCTTCGAGGAGCGCGTGCTCTGGCGAAGCGCTCCGTTCGGCTCCGAGTACTCCGACGTTGGCTTCGGGAACAACCTGACCGTACGGGACCGCGGCACGAAGGCGCAGCTGGTCGTGGGCGCTCAGACGGGCATCCACGTCTTCGAGGGCTACGGGCTCGCGAACACCGACATCGACGGGGACGGCATCCGCAACCACGCGGACAACTGCCCGGAGGTCGCGAACCCGGAGCAGGCGGACGCCGACGGCGACCGCGTCGGCGATCTCTGCAACGATTCGAGCGACGCCGACGCTGACGAGTGGGCCGACGCGCTCGACAACTGCGCGGCGACGGCGAACGCGAACCAGCGCGACGCGGACCACGACGGCGTGGGCGATGCCTGCAACGACGCGAGCGACGCCGACGGCGACGAGTGGGCCGACGCGCTCGACAACTGCCCGAACGCCGCCGATGGCGGGCAGGGCGACCGCGACGGCGACGGGATCGGCAACGTCTGCGATGCCTACGCGGGCGACAACGAGCGCGCGCGCTGTCAGGAGGCGGAGCAGCGGAACCTCTTGTTCGCGCAGCTCCTCGGCGACCTGATGAGCCAGCCCCGGTACTTCGACGTCGACGGCGACCGCGAGGTCGACCAGACCGACGCGTGCCCGAACACGCCGGCCAACACGTCCGTCGACACCGCGGGTTGCTCGCAGGCGCAGTTCTGCGCGCGCATCCAGGACAACGCGCCGGACTTCCTGCCGCGCTGCACGACGTCCGATTGGCAGAACGACGAGTCGGGTGCGACGTTCCCGAAGGACTGCACGACCCGGACGATCCCGGCGCTGCCCGGGGGGACGGCCGTGCGCATCTGCGTGGCGCGCTGAGGGGGCGGCGCCGCTAGCCGAGCAGCGCGGCGATGTGCGCGGAGTCCAGGTACTCGTCGAGGCGCGTGATCCGCCCGTTCGAAACCGTGCACAGGATGCACGCGGGAATCTCGAGCGGCGCGCCGCTCGGCGCGGTGCCGCGCAGCACGTGCTGCTGCACGAAGCCCGACGGGGTCGCTTGCCGGCGCACGTCTTCGTAGCGCAGGCCGGCGATGTTCTTGGTCACCCAGCCGAGCACCGCCAGGTTCTGCTCGACGTCCTGCGTGGCCTGGTCGTTGTTGTGCCAGATCCGCGCGTCGGGCGCGTAGATGGCGCGCACCGTCTCGAGATCGCCCTTGGGAATGGCCGCGAAGAAGCGGTCCGCCAGCTCGAGAATCTCTCGCTCGTTCATGCGCGCAGCCTACCCGCGCCCGCACGGATTGTCGCGCGCCCTTTGTGGCATGCTGGGCGGACAACGATCTCAGGGGGAGATTTCGGGATGCGCCGACTGCTTCTCATCGCCTCGATCGCGCTCTTCGCCGGCACCGCGCTCGCGGGCGACGCCTGGTACCCGTCCAAGTATGGCAAGGACGACACGCTCGGAGCGGTGAACAACCTGTCGCCGGCGATCGTGGTCGAAGCCGCGAAGCTCGTGAAGACCGGCAAGACCTACTCGCTCGGCGTCACGACCGGGCCCGATACCCCCGCGTACGGCACGCGGAACTATCAGATCTTCACGGTGGCGAGCATCTTCGGCACGCCCATGGGCTCGAACAAGACCACCGGGACCGACGACTTCCTCGCGACCTGGATGGGCATCGGCAGCCAGCTCGACGGGCTCGGCCACCTTGGCATCGACTACGTCTACTACAACGGCCACAAGCAGGACGACTTCCTGCGCCCGAACGGGCTCCTGATGTTCTCGACCGACAAGATCCCGCCGATCGTCACGCGCGGTGTGCTGCTCGACATGGTCGCGCTGAAGGGCGGGAATCTCGCGCCGGGCACGGCCGTGAATCGCGCCGAGATCGAGGCCGCGGTCGCGAAGCAGGGCACGCCCATCCGCAAGGGCGACGTGGTGCTGATCCACACGGGCTGGCTCGAGTCGATGGCTGCCAAGGACAAGAAGCGCTTCCTCGAGACGGAGCCGGGGCTGGGCAAGGGCGGCGCGGAGTACCTCGCGTCGCTCGGCGTCGTCGCGGTCGGCGCCGACGGCTGGGCGGTCGAGGCGATCCCGCCGGAGGACCCGAAGGAGGCCTTCCCCGTGCACCAGATCCTGATCGCGAAGAACGGCGTGCACCTGCTCGAGAACATGAACGTGGGTCCGCTCGCCGCGGACAAGGGCTACGAGTTCCTGTTCGTGCTGGGCCAGCCGAAGTTCGCGGGCGCGGTGCAGGCGATCATCAACCCCATCGCAATTCGCTAGAAGGCGATTCGCCAAGGGAGAGAGATGGAAGAGATCCGCTACGAGGCGCCGACCACGCTCGCGCGCGCGTCCGAGCTCCTGCGGGAGTCGGGGGCGCGCGTGCTCGCGGGCGGAACCGATCTGATCGTGCAGATGCGCACGGGCCGCGCGGCGCCGAGCGTCTTCGTCGACGTGAAGCGCATTCCCGAGGTCATGAACCTGGTGCTCGGCAAGGACGACCTCTGGCTCGGCGCGGCGGTGCCCGCGGCCGCGGTCGTCGAGCACGCCGAGATCTCGCGCGTCTTCCCGGGTCTGGTCGAAGCGGTCGATCTGATCGGCTCGACGCAGATCCAGGGGCGCGCGTCGGTGGGCGGGAACCTCTGCAACGCCTCGCCCGCGGCGGACACGGTGCCGGCGCTCTGCGTGATCGGCGCAATCTGCGTGATCGCGGGGCCGAAGGGCGAGCGGCGCGTTCCCGTCGAGAGCTTCAACACGGGTCCGGGCAAGAACGTGCTCGAGGCCGGTGAGCTCCTGGTCGGCTTCCGCATCCCGCGGCCGGGCGCCAGAAGCTCAGACGCCTACCTCCGCTTCATCCCCCGCACGGAGATGGACATCGCGGTGGTCGGCGCGGGGGTCGCCGTCTCGCTCGACGCGAACGGCGTGTGCACGAAGGCGCGGGTCGCGCTCGGCGCGGTGGCGCCGACTGTGTTCCTGGTGCCCGCCGCGGTCGCCGCGCTGCTCGGCTCGCGCGGCGAAGACGCGGCGCTCGCACGTGCAGCCGCTGCCGCGAGCGCGGCGGCGCGGCCGATCACCGACAAGCGCGGTACCGTCGAGTACCGCCGAAAGATCTCCGGCGTGCTCACCAAGCGTGCCGCAGCCGCCGCCTTCGAGCGCGCGAGAGGAGCCGGTCGCGCATGAAGATCCATGTCCACACCCACGTGAACGGCGAGCCGACGGAGTTCCTCTGCGCGGCCGACCGGAGCCTGCTCGAAGTGCTGCGCGACGAGCTGCAGCTCACCGGCACGAAGGAAGGCTGCGCCACCGGCGATTGCGGCGCCTGCTCGGTGATGCTCGACGGGCGGCTCGTCTGCTCGTGCCTGGTGCTCGCGCCCGAAGTGCAAGGCCGCAGGGTCGAGACGATCGAGGGCGTGGCGAAGGGCACGGAGATCCACCTGCTGCAGCGCAAGTTCCTCGAGCACGCGGCGCTCCAGTGCGGCATCTGCACGCCCGGCTTCATCGTCGCCGCGAAGGCGCTGCTCGAGCGCAATCCCGACCCGAGCGAGGAGGAGACCCGCTACTGGCTCGCGGGCAACCTCTGCCGCTGCACCGGCTACGACAAGATCATCCGCGCGGTGCTCGACACGGCCGCGGAGCTCCGAGGAGAGACGCGATGAGCGCGAAGGGCCCGAGCGATCGGAAGTACAAGTACGTCGGTACGCGGCCGATCCGGCACGATGGCCTCGACAAGGTGACCGGCCGCGCGCAGTTCGGCGCGGACTACTCGCTCCCGGGCATGCTCTGGGGCAAGGTGCTGCGCAGCCCGCACGCGCACGCGCGCATCCGGAAGATCGACGTCTCGGCCGCGCTCGCGCTCGACGGAGTGAAGGCGGTCATCACGGGGCGCGATTTCCCGGACGTCGCGGCCGAAGCGGCCGAGGGCGGCGAGGGCGCGAACGACTTCCGCGATCTCGCGGAGAACGTGATGGCGCGCGGCAAGGCGCTCTACCACGGGCACGCGCTCGCGGCCGTCGCGGCGACCACTGCGCGCATCGCCGAGGAGGCGTGCAAGAAGATCGTGGTCGACTACGAGGTGCTCGCGCCGGTTCTCTCGCTCGACGCGGCGCTCGCGCCGAACGCGCCGATCCTGCACGAGGACGCGCGCGCGACGGGTCACGAGCCGCTGCCCAAGGGTCCGTCGAACGTGGCGTCGCGGCGCGAGATGGGCCGCGGCGACGTGGCGAAGGGATTCGCGGACGCCGACGTCGTGGTCGAGCGCGAGTTCCGCACGCCCATGGTGCACCAGGGCTACATCGAGCCGCACGCCGTGCTCGCGCGCACGGGAGAGGACGGCCGCTCGGTCGTCTGGTGCTGCACGCAGGGGGCCTTCATGGTGCGCGCGTACAGCGCGAAGGTGCTCGGCCTCTCGACCGACATGATCAAGGTGATCCCGACGGAGATCGGCGGGGGCTTCGGCGGGAAGACGACGGTCTACGGCGAGCCGCTCGCGATCCTGCTCTCGCGCAAGTCGGGCCGGCCCGTGAAGATGGTGATGACGCGCGAGGAGGTCTTCCGCGCGACCGGCCCCACCTCGGGTACGCACATCCGCGTCAAGATGGGCGCGACCCGCGACGGGAAGCTGACCGCTGCGGACGCGACGCTCTACTACGAGGCGGGCGCGTTCAAGGGCTCCCCCGTCGGCGCCGGCATGATGACCGTGTTCGCGCCGTACAAGCTCGACAACGTGCGCATCGAGGGCTTCGACGTGGTCGTCAACAAGCCGAAGGTCGCGGCGTACCGCGCGCCCGGCGCGCCGATGGCCGCGCTGGTCGTCGAGACCGTGATGGACGAGCTCGCGGAGAAGCTCGGCATGGACCCGATCGACCTGCGGCTCGAGAACGCCGTACACGAAGGTGTGCAGGCGACGTACGGACCGAAGTACCGCGCGATCGGCTTCGTCGAGACGCTCCGCGCCGCGAAGAGCCACCCGCACTACCGCGCGCCCCTCGGGCCGAACCAGGGCCGCGGCGTGGCGAGCGGGTTCTGGTTCAACGCGGGCATGTCGTCGTCGGCGAACATCTCGATCAACGAGGACGGCTCGGCCGTGGTCATCACGGGCAATCCCGACATCGGCGGCTCGCGCGCGTCGATGGCGTTGATGGCGGCCGAGGAGCTCGGCATTCCGGTCGAGAACGTGCGTCCGGTCGTGGGCGACACCGAGGCGGTCGGCTACTCCGACCTGACCGGCGGCAGCCGCGTGACGTTCGCGACCGGCATGGCGGTGATCGAGGCCGCGCGCGACGTGGTGAACCAGCTCCGCGCGCGCGCCGCGCAGATCTGGGGGATCGAGCTCGACGCGGTCGGCTGGGAGGACGGTCACGCGGTGCCGCTGAACGAGGTGCCGGGCGCGCACGAGCCGCTCAGCCTGAAGCAGCTCGCGGCCCGCGCGGGATCGACGGGCGGACCGATCTCGGGCCGCGCGTCGCTGACCGCGCGCGGCGCCGGGCCGGGCTTCGCGACACACATCTGCGACGTCGAGGTCGATCGCGAGACGGGCGCGGTGACCGTACTTCGCTACACGGCGGTGCAGGACGCGGGCAAGGCCATCCACCCCGCCTACGTCGAGGGACAGATGCAGGGCGGCGCGGCGCAGGGCATCGGCTGGGCGCTGAACGAGGAGTACGTCTTCGACAAGAACGGCGCGATGGAGAACGCCGGCTTCCTCGACTACCGCATGCCGGTGGCGAGCGACCTGCCGATGATCGACACCGTGATCGTCGAGGTCGCGAACCCGATGCATCCCTACGGCGTGCGCGGCGTCGGCGAGACGCCGATCGTGCCTCCGCTCGCGGCGGTCGCGAACGCCGTGCAGCGCGCGGCGCGGGTCAAGCTCGCCGAGCTCCCGATCTCGCCGCCGCGCCTGCTCGAGGCGATCGACCGCGCGAGCTAGTGTCCCGAACTCGAAGTTCGCTCGCGTTCTCGGCGGCCGATGCATCCGCGCTCGCGGCGTTGCACTCGCTCGACGAATCAACCGATTCGCCTCGTTCGTGCGCCTTGCGAGCGCGGCGCCTCGACCGCGAGAATCGCTTCGGTACCTCGGGTTCGGGACACTAGCTTGGCGCGAGTCTTCTTCTCGTCCGGCCTGCGCCGCATGACCGGCGGCGCGGAGTCGGTCGAGATCGCGGCGCGCGACGTGCGCGAGCTGCTGCGTGCGCTCGACGTGCGCTTCCCCGGGCTCGCGGCGCAGATCGGGGACTCGACCGCGATCGCGATCGACGGCGAGATCCTGCCGCACGCCGAGGCGCTGCTCGAGCGGCTCCGCCCCGACAGCGAGATCCACTTCCTGCCGCAGATCGGCGGCGGCTGAGCGCCTCTACGAAGGCGGCGCCTTCCGCGGCGCGCCGAGTCCGATCGCGACCCCGGGCTTGGCCGCGGGCGGCTCCGTGACCGGCGGTCCGATCGGGAGCCGCTCGGCGGCGATGCCGTGCTCGCGTACGAGCAGGCTCTGGGCCGCTGCGGCGCGCGTCGCAGCGAGCGTGGCGAGCGCGGCAGGATCGATCTTCTGCTCGGCGACGTGCGATTCGAGCCAGGCCTCCTGCTCGGGCTCGAGCACGCGCGGCTCCTCGTTCGCGAGCTTCGCCTGGAGATGGAAGCGCACGGCGCGGCGCGTTCCGATCTCGCCGAGCTGACCGAGCGCGCGCACGCCGGACGTCGCCTCGAGCTCCGCGAGGAGCGCGCGCTCCTGGAGGATGCGGATGTCGGAATCCGAAGCGCCCCCGGTCAAGGTCAGCGCGATTCCGGGCGAGGCCGAGAGCAGCGCCGCGAGCTGCTCGATTCGCGCGCCACCGTCGGGCGCGAGCTCGCTGCCGCCGGGCACGAACAGGATCGGCTCGGGCGCGAGGCTCGCCACCTTGCCGTCGGCGGTGATCGCGCCCAGCAGCTTCAACGGCGACGCGAGCGCGCCCATCAGCGCCTTGCGCAGCGCCTGACCCGCGACGCTTCCGAGCCCCACGTTCACGCCGCCGCGATCGCCGCCGACGGGAACCGCGAGCGTGATCTTGCCCTCGAGGTCCTTCAGCAAACTCAGCGCAACCGACAGGGGGATGCCGAAGTTCTGCTGGAACAGTGACTCGCCTTCGGAGCCGCCCACGTCGAGGCCGGAGACCTCGACGTCGGTCGCGCTGTCGTAGACCTCCTTCTTGACGGTGGCCGTGGACTCGAGCGAGAGCTCGCCGCTGGCCACGCCGTAGCCGGTCGGCGTGACGTACGGGTTGAACTGCGCGAGCGGGAGCTTCACGAGCTTCGCGGTCACCTTCGAATTGCCGGGCGCGATGCGGCCGCGCACGTCGAGCGTCGCGCCCTGCAGGCCCTTCATGGAGATCGTGATCTGCTCGACGACGAGCTCCGGCCAGCGGATGCCGCGCGAGCGCACGTCGAGCCGCTCGATCTTCGTGCGGTAGAACGGCTTCACCGTGCGATCCGAGATCGTCGCGCTTCCGCCTTCCATCTGCGCCTTGGTGATCGCGACCAGAACTTGGACCGGGGCGGACGCGGGCTTTACCGGCGCGG
>Ga0210377_10002314_pt1 | contig 16741 bp, 19 predicted proteins | sample PLM4_65_b1redo_FD_155480 | JGI IMG/M metagenome (GOLD analysis project Ga0210377, IMG submission 155480) | Groundwater sediment microbial communities from an aquifer in East River, Colorado, USA - PLM4_65_b1 redo | ecosystem: Environmental > Terrestrial > Soil > Riparian zone | place: USA: East... | reverse complement strand
GGAACTGGACGGAGACCGCGTGTTTGCCATCGTCCAGCGGTATGAAACGATAAAGACCGACTCGCCGAAGTTCGAATTTCACCGGAAGTACATCGACGTCCAGTTTATCGTGTCCGGCGAGGAGACCATCGGCTGGGCGCCCGTGGAGAGTATGACGATCACCGAGGCTTATAACGCGGACAAGGACATCTGCTTCGGGAAGGTTGCGGCGGGAACATGGACGCCGGTGCGCCTGCACGTGGGGCAGCTGGCAGTGCTTTGGCCCGAAGACGGCCATGCCCCCAAACTGACGTCAGGCGCGCCGTCTCCGGCCATGAAGATCGTGGTCAAGATAGCGGTGTAAGCTTCTTATTTACCTCTTTGTCCCCCTCCAAACCCGTCGCCCGTACATGCGCATATTTTTTGTTGCCATTTGCAATCACGAGTAGTATGTTTTAATGATTATCATCAAGTCTAATAATACCTTCGTAGCAGCGCTATTTTGCATCAAAAACGCGAAAGAGATACTCATGAAAGAAGATAAAAAAACGAAAGAACAACTGATGCGCGACCTGAAGGACTTACGCAAGCGGATCGCTGAACTGGAAAAGTCGGAGGCCGAACGCAAGCGCCTGAGCCTCCAGTTGCGGGACTCGGAGGCGCGGTGGCGTTCCCTGGTCGAGAATGCGGCCGACCTGATATTGACCATCGACAAAGAAGGGACCGTATTATTCATGAACCACACACCTCCCGGTTTGACGGTCCGGGAGGTTATCGGGAAAAGCGCCTACGACTTCATCGAACCGGAACACTGGGACATGGTAAAAGCCGCCGTTGCCGGCGTTTTCAGCACCGGCAATCCCGATTACTATGAAATGTGGGCCCGGGGCCCGCACAACACCCGGGCCTGGTACTCGACCCGCGTGGCGCCGGTGAAGATAGACGGGGCCGTCACTGCCGTATCCGTGATCGCCCGTGACACTACCGGGCGCAAAGAAGCGGAGGAGGCGCTCCGGAAGTCCGAGAAGCAATACCGGGACCTGGTGGACAATTCCCCGGTTGGGATCTATAAAACGAACATCAAGGGAGATATTCTCTTCGCGAACGAAACGCTCGCCCGAATGATGGGGTATGATTCGCCCACGGACCTGATGAAGGAAGGCGCCCTCAAGACATACAAACGCGGGAGCGACCGGGACCTCCTCCTGAAGGCCCTTCGTGAAACGGGAAAGATCAGCAACTTCGAATTTGACCTCGTAAGGGAAAATGGCGACCCGCTCCGGGTGATCCTGAACGCGGTGCTTGAAGGAGAAACGCTGTCAGGCATGATCCTTGATATCACGGAGCGCAAGCGGTCGGAGGAAGAGCGGGAGCTCCTGATCCTCGAGCTCAGAGAGGCTCTTGCGAAAATAAAAACATTGAGCGGCCTGCTGCCCATTTGCTCCTGGTGCAAGAAGATCCGCGATGACAGCGGCTACTGGCAGCAGATCGAAGCATATATACGCGATCATTCGGATGCGGAATTCACCCACGGGATATGTCCCGACTGCATGAAAAAACCGTATGGCGAACGAGGGAAATAGGAGAAGGGCGCCGACGAACGGGAACAGGGGGAAACTCATGCAGGCTGCATGATCAAGATAAGAGAGTCTTTAATGATAAAAGAGGGACTTTTCCTTATCGAGGGGTAAAAAATTGAACAAAAAGCCTCTGTTCAAACAGAGTATTTGTCATTTGCGAGGAAACACAAAAGCAAATACTATTAGCCGCAAAAAAGCACAAAAGGCTCAAAAGGGAAATCTTAAATTTTTGCGATTTTTGCGCCTTTTGTGGCAAAATCTTCTAACGCAGTTGTCTGTTTAGGCTTCGAAGCACCCACTTCTTTTGGAGACGACCTAACAGAAAATCAGATCTCCTCCAGCGCCTGCTTCAGATCCGCGATCAGATCATCCACGTCCTCCAGGCCGAGCGCGAGACGGACGAGGTTGTCCACCATGCCGATGTCCTTGCGGAACTGCTCGGGGTAATCGAAGAAGGACATGGCCCACATCTGAGTGACCAGGCTTTCGCTGCCTCCGAGGCTCGGCGTGATCAGGAAGAGCTCAAGCGCGTCGATGAACTTTCTGGTCTCCTTGTTTCCTCCCTTGACCAAGAAGCTGATCACGCTGCCGAAGCCCTTCATCTGCTGCATTGCAAGCTTGTGGTCCGGGTGCGACGCGAGGGCCGGGTACCAGACCTTCTCGATCTTGGGATGCGCCTCGAGCATCTTCGCAACAGCGAGTCCCGCCTTGTTGTGCTGCTCCATGCGCATGCCGAAGGTCTTGAGGCCCCGCTCCAGGAGGAAGCACGTGAGCGGTCCGGGCGTCGCGCCCATCATGCGCTGCATCTTGTAGCAATCGGTCATGAGCGCCGCTGAGCCCAAAGCCACGCCCGCCATGAGGTCGTTGTGTCCCCCGTGGTACTTGGTTGCCGAATGGACCACGATGTCCACGCCCATCTCGATGGGCCTCATGTTATACGGCGTGCCGAGCGTGGCGTCGATGATGGTCATGATCTTTTTCGCTTTGGCCACCTTCACGATGGCCGGGATGTCCAGTATGCGCAGGTAGGGATTGGTCGGCGATTCCGTGAAGATGATGTTCGTGTTCGGTTTTATGCCCTTCTCGATGGCCTCGGCCGTGGGGTCCACGATCGAATGCTCCACGCCGAACTTCCCGAGAAAGTTCGTGGCAAAGTCGCGCGTCTGGCGGTAGCAGTCGCTGGTGAAGATGATATGGCCTTTCGGCTTCATGAAGGTCATGATCGTGAGCAGCACCGCGGCCATGCCGGAGGAAAAGAGCACCGCCCGTTCAGCGCCTTCGATGGCCGCAAGCTTGCGCTCGGTCTCCTGCTGGGTCGGATTGCCGTAGCGGGCGTACTCGTGCTCGCGGGTCACCTTTCCCTGGCCCTTGGAACGCATGAAATCCTCGACCTCATCCGCGGTGTCGAAGTAGTAGTTGGAGGTCTGGACGATCGGAGTAGAGACAGCATGATAGGGCTTTGGCAGCCGCCCCAGTCCGTGAATGGCCAGGGTGGAGGGATGCCACTTCTTGGGGTCTGACGGTGTCTTAGACATTCTTTTCTCTCCTCTTCTTCAATGCGTTGTCGAGCGCTTTCTTGACGGCGTCCACTGTCGGCGGCAGCTCGATCGGTTTATTGGCGAAACGGCTGGGGAAGCCCAGCTTCTCCTCATGATAGTTGACCTTGAAATCGGTGAACTTGAGCCCGTGGGCCGTGGAGATGACCACCACGTGCTCGGATTTGTCGATCTTGCCTGCCTTGATCAACTTGATCAGCGCGGCCAGGGCCACGCCCGTGTGCGGGCAGTTGAACATGCCCGTGGTATCGCCGAGCGCGGCCGCGTCGGCCAGCTCCTGCTCCGTGGCGTCCATGACAATGCCGTCGAATTGCTTCAAGGTCCTGATCGCCTTCTGATAGCTCACGGGGTTGCCGATCTGGATGGCGCTGGCAAGCGTTTTTTTTGCTTCCATGGGCTCGAACTTTTCGAAGTTCTTGAGGTACGAGCGATAAAGCGGGTTGGCGTTCTCGGCCTGGGCCACCACGATCCGCGGAAGCTTTGCGATGAGCCCGAGGTCGCGCATCATCAAAAGTCCGCTGCCGAGAGCGGAGACGTTCCCCAGGTTCCCGCCGGGGATGATGATCACGTCGGGAATTTCCCAGTCGAACTGCTGGACGATCTCGATGCCCACGGTCTTCTGTCCCTCGATCCGAAGCGAATTCATCGAGTTCGCGAGATAGATGGTCTCGTCCTTGGTGATCTCCTGCACCACGCGCATGCACCCGTCGAAGTCCGTGTCGAGCGAGAGCACCAGCGCGCCGTTCGCGATAGGCTGGACGAGCTGGGCGATGGAGATCTTGCCTTTGGGAAGGAGCACGATGGACGGGATGCCGGCCGCGGCGCAGTAGACCGCGAGGGCCGCCGACGTGTCGCCCGTGGACGCGCAGGCCACGGCCTGGATCGGCGCTCCTTCGCTGATCATCTGTTTGACCATCGAAACGAGCACCGTCATGCCGAGGTCCTTGAAGGACCCGCTGTGGGAGTTGCCGCAGAGCTTGAGCCAGAGGTTGTCCAAGCCGATCATCTTGCCGAAGCGCTCGGCCCAGAACAGGTTGCTTCCGCCCTCGTAGAGCGAGACGATGTTTTCGTCGGCGATCTTCGGCAGGATCCACTCCTTCTTGCCCCACACGCCCGAGCCGTAGGGCCACTGGGTCGATTTGTAGCGGTCCTCGAACAGTTTCATCCACGCCTTGGCGTCGCGGCGGGCGAGGGCCTTCATGTCGTGCTGCACTTCCAAAAGCGACCCGCAGGTCTCGCAGCGGTAGATGATCCTGTTCAGCGGATAGTGGGCTTTGCACTGCTCGTTGATGCATTGGAACCAGGCATTATAGGGCATAGGTTTCGTTCTCCGGGATGGTCGTTCGCCGACAAGGCAGTACGCGGCCGGCCGCGCATGAGGGAATTCCAAGGGGGTCGCGGGTCGAGAATGCAATGCTCCTCATGCACCGGGGAATATATCATAAGAGCCCGTCAAGAATCAATGCAAAATTGCCGGTCCCCGGAGGTCCGGGAGAAGGGGACGGTTTGCGGACTGATGTTATGAAGACAAAAAAGTCCATCCGGGATTTTCGTCCGGAACGGACTTTTTTATAATGTATGTCTCACCAGGGGGGCGGATTGTTCGTGCAAGTCCTTCGACCCGGCCCTCCGCAAACATGCGTTTCAGCGATACCTCACCGGGTTTGCCTCTTGACAAATGTGATTTCTCTGGTAAGTTTATTAACATGTTCTCTGGATTCGTCGTCACAGACCCTAATAAACGGAGGTGGCATATGAAACGAGCAACATCGCTTTTTCTCATTGTTTTTGTCCTGTTGACTTTTGTTGGAGTGGCCCTGGCGGCGGAGCTGTCCGGGGAAGTTACCGCTGTGAATGCCGCGAAAGGCACTCTTACCTTGAAGAGCGGAATGGTTGAGGCCGGCTTCGATTGTGAGACGGGTTCCCTGATCAAGGACGTGAAGGTGGGCGATCAAGTAACGGTGCAATACAAGGAGGAAGGCGGCAAAAAGACAGCTACAAAAGTTACTCCGATGAAAAAGAAAGCCCCGGTCGGATGCTGATGTTCCCCGCAGAAGAGGCAGGCAAGTGCCTGCCTCTTCTTTCATTTTTCCTGGCCATGTGACAGAAAAGGCGAAGACCGTGTAAAGGACGGATGTCGCTTACTTCTTCTTCATCGCCTCGGCCACCCTGCCGACGAGTTTCGGCCCGGGTTTGAGCGTAATATCCCCCGATTTTTTCCACTGGGCCGGGACCCCCTCCGCAGGGTGCGCGGCGAGATGTTTGTTCGCCCGGACCTTCCGCAGCAATTCATCGATGTTCCTGCCCAGGTTGAAGAAGTTCACCTCCGCGTTCAGAAGAGCGCCGTCGGGGCTGATAATGAACGTCCCGCGCAGCGTGAGCCCCGCTTCTTCATCGAGCACCCCGAACATGCGCGCGACCTCGCCGGTGACATCCGATGCCATGGGGTATCTGACCTTCGCCAGGGCCTTTTCGTCCCTCTGCCAGGCGAGGTGCACGAACTTGGTGTCCCTGCTCACGGTGACCACCTCGGCCCCGAGTTCCCGGAACTCATCGTACCGCTCTGCCAGAGCGGCGAACTCGGTCGCTCAGACAAAGGTAAAGTCGGCCGGATAGAAGAACAGGACGGTCCATTTCTTTGCCGCCTTCAGCTTCTTCAGGCTGACCTTCCCGAAATCGCACTTGACCGGATCGAACATCTCAAGCTCGAAATCCGGTACTTTCTCGCCAACACGCAGACTGCAACACATCTCCGGCATATCAGTTCCTCCTTGCCAAGAATGAATGATATATTCTGAAAATAGTATAGCACTGATCTCATCCCTGCGGAGTCTGCAGAATGCGAAAAGCGCCGCGTCCGGTCGCCATGCGGTGCGCGACGATATTTCCGATGCTGGTTTGTCAATTTATTTCACAGAAATAGATTATTTCTGATACACTTTTAGTATTAGCGTAATTACCTTGCCAGGGAGGACCTATGGCGGCGTGGCTGCTTCCCGCAGTAAAAACAATCTTGCCGTACATAAGCTCGATCGTCGCGGCGACGATGCCTATTTTTACCACCCGAAAAAGCGATGAGGCGGCAGCTACGCAAGCAAGTCTCCTGCAGAAACAAATTACGGAGCTGCAATCCGCCGCCTCGCAAAACGCCGCGCACATTAAAGAACTGGCCGAGCAATTGCAAAAGACGATAGCCGCTCTTGAGGAAGGAGCGTTGATCGCGGAATCGAGGTTCAGGCGGACGGCTGCGCTTTGCGGCATAGCGATCGTCGTGTCGGTCATCGCGCTATGCGTTTCACTTATTTCATTCTTTGGGCGCTAGCCCCTGATCCGGACAAGCCGGAACAAAATGTTGCCCCCGTAGCGCCTTCGTGGCGATAATTTCCCTGCCCTTTCATAGTGGACGCTGAATACGGGTCGGCAACGTTTATCAATTCAAACAAAGCCGAAGAATGCACTATAATGGTTTCGACGACAGGGTTGCTGATCAGAAAGGTCGGGGGGAAACCAGATAGCTGGCGCCGACCGTAGGGGGATGTGCATTGTCATGAGAAGTGCTCGTGCATCAGCGGCCGGTCTTTAGGACTTCTTTATAACGCCAGCACTTCGTCAAATGATCGTTAACCAGCCCGCACGCCTGCATGTGCGCGTAAATCACGGTGCTGCCCACAAACTTAAAACCGCGTTTCCTTAAATCCTTGCTCAAGGCATCCGATTCTTTTGTAGTAGCGGGAATTTGCTTCAGCGTTTTCCGTTTATTAACAATCGGCTTACCCTTCACAAAACCCCAGATGTAGTTGTCAAAACTTCCGAACTTTTTTTGCACTTCCAGAAAACGCCCGGCATTGTTCTTCGTGGCAAACACTTTGAGCCGATTGCGAACGATCCCCGGATCAAGTAATATTCTTTCCAGTTTCTTTTCGCTGAATCGCGCCACTTTAGCCGGATCGAAACCGGCGAAAGCTTTGCGATAGCCTTCTCTCTTTTTCAAAATCGTAGACCAACTCAACCCGGCCTGCGCGCCTTCCAGAATCATAAATTCAAAATGAACGCGATCATCATGTACCGGCTCACCCCATTCTTTATCATGATACCGGATATACTGCTCAAACTTCAAACACCATGGGCAACGGAATACCTCTTTGCTTAAGTTCATAATCCTCATGAGGAACCTTATACCAGTCTAGAAACATCGCTTTCTTCAAAGGCTGTGATTGCAGACAAGTGTTGCAGCATGTGTTCCCTTAGTTCAACAGGCAGCAGTGTCACTCACCCTCCCCCACCCTCTTCATGGCCTCCACGAACTCACACGGCCTTTCCACCTGGGGCATGTGGCCCGCGCCGTCAATGGCCACGAAGGCCGCGGCGCCGAGCCACTTCCGGAGCAATCTCGCCTGCCTCATGGTAACGAGCCTGTCGCCTGTTCCCCAGAGGAGGGTCGAGTGGACTGATGGCGGCGCCTGCGGCCCGGCCTGGTTCATGAAAGTATCGAAGACGTTCCGGGATTGCTTCTCCTCGTTCTTGCGGATGCGGTCGAAGAACCCGCGCGGCAGGGCTGCGGGGTCGGGGAAGGCTTTCGCGAATGCTTTATCCGAGTAGGTGAAGCTCCGCATGAAGCGGCGGAAGCGCTCTTCCACAACGCGCAGTCTGAGGAGCTTTTTCATGAACCCGGGAAGCACGGGCAGGTACCCGCCGTTCACGAGCACGAGGTGTTTCGCGCGTTCGGGAAAGGATGCGGCGAATTCGATGGCTATGGATGCGGCAAAGGAGTTCCCGACCACGATGGCCTGGCCGGACTTTTGATTGTCGAGCAGTTTTTTCAGGACTTCCGCGTTCGCAGAGAGCGTCGGTCCGTCGAGCGGGTCCGATGCGCCGAAGCCAGGCAAGTCCGGCGCGATGATTGTGAAGGACCTGCTGAGCTCGTTCCAGACGGGGGCCCAGCTCATTTCAGCGTCGCCCCAGGCCGAGTGGAGAAGGAGAAGGGCCTGCCCCGCGCCGCCGGTCCAGGCATGGAGCCGCTTTCCGGCGATTACGATGTCTGTTGGCTTTGGATTACCGGTTGGGTCGGGCATGACGACGCTCCAGTTCCTTCACCTTCCTGATGATAGTAATGCTGTGAAAAAGAGCGTACTATAAAGCTCTTGTTCCGGCAAGGGAATTTTGAGAGGGGTTGCTATAGTCTACCTAGCCCTCGCATGAGCTCAGCACATCGCGGTAACGCGCAAATTTCTTCTGGATCATTGCGAGCTGGTCGGCGAGCCAGATGAGCTGCTTCGCGTTCTCCACCGTGATCCGGTCGCGCTCCTCGCCCACGGCCACCGATGTCCCCTGCAGCAGCTCGTTGGTGCTCATCAGCTTCACGCCCCGGCTGTAGATCTCGTCGAGGTAGGCTGCGACCTCTCCGTCGAACAGAAGGACGGCGTCCTGCGTGCGGGAACGGAAGTCCAGGAGTTCCTCCTTCCGGATCTCGCCCCTCTTGCCGAGCATGGTCAGGACCTGCACGACATCGTTATACACCTCGCACCGCCTCGCATGAAGGGACTTCCTCGTGCCGGCGGTCCTCACGCGGGACCGGTAAATCAAATAGAAGATACCCCCCGCGATCAGGACAAGCAGCACGGTCTGAAGTATGTTCAGGTACAGAAGCATGGTTCCCCCTCTCGCGATAGTATCACTTGTTAAAGTGTAGCACAGACAGCTTTGTGAAGTGAGGCAAATGCCGACCATGCGGCAGTCTGCGAAAAAAAGGAAGGAAACAAAAAAAACCGGGTCACCTTTGGAAGCGTGACCCGGAGGTTGGGGGTAGAATTGTTTTTTGAACTGCCATTACAACCCGCGAACGACTCGATCATTCCTTATCTTCCACAAGGTCGTCTCTCCTGTTTTTTTCTGCCAGCACGTTTCGCTATGGTCCGTACAGGCGGGTTTCTCTTTGCCGTAGCTGATCAGCGAGATGCGGCTGGAAGAGACCCCCGTGTCGGTCAAATACTTCTTTGCGCTTGCAGCGCGCCGCTGCCCCAATGCCTGGTTGTACTCGATGGTGCCGCGCTCGTCACAATTCCCCTCGATCCGCACGTTGACCTTCGGGTTCGCCTTGAGCCATTCGGCATTGGCCTGCATGACCGGCCTTGCGTCGTCGCGTATAAAAGACTTGTCAAAGTCGAAATAGATCAGTTTCAGTCCCGTCCCCGATACCGTAGCGCGCTCTTCCGGTTCCCCGGACCCTGCCTCAGGCGCTGCCGCCGGCGCGGCCTGGGCCGGTGAAGGCGCGGTCACCGCCTCTTCGTGCGCTTCAGGCGCCGAAGCCACTTCCATTTTTTTCGGACAACCCCACAGGGAAAAAAGACCGACAACTGTTATGACAATCAACGCTGATCTTTTCATTATTACCCTTCCTTTTGTTTACAGTTTTCAATCGTAACCCCTGGTCTGCTCCATCTCCTTTCCGATAGAGTAAACATTCGCTTCTCTTGATATTAATTATTATAGCAAGGGCGATGCCATGATCTGTCCTTGTCGGGCTGCATACTGATTATTAAGGGTAAACCACGTTCCGTTGCTTTTTGGAGATCTGGAATAAACTGCATGAGTGTATGAATTCCCCTTCGCGCCGATGCTGCCCTCATCGTTCCGAAAACCGGAAACGCATGGAGAGTCAACAAGTTGAGCTCTGTATGGTTTTTACTTCATCGAAAACGGGAAAACGACGGAAATCGTATAGTCCTTTTGCTTTTCACAGCCATATTTCTATGCTATCATGGCGAAAGAACATGGCCGGGTCAGGATGCAAGACCCCGGCCTGACAACTGCGTGATGAACAGGAGGTGCCTGCATGAAGCAATATGAAAGGACGAGAAGATCTCATTGCCGCCTTTGCGGCAAGAGGCTGAGCGAGCAGACAGCCTCCGGCAAGATCCGGTGGCAGCGTGTCCATGTCGATGACTCGGGAATCTATTGCGCGTCCTGCCTTATGCCCCGGGAAAGCGCCAAGAACCAGAAGAGCGCCCACACCTGATTGAAGTACCATGCATGCTCAATTACTTCCTAAATGCCGCGCCTTCGACACGATGAACAGGACTGCACATTCCATCCCGAAACTGACACTTTGATTCCCTTCCATAATTTTCCTTCGGTACAGGTCTGAAAATAATAAACATAGCACTTAAGTTTTGAATTGTTTTTTTCAAACATTCTTTCAGCGACTCTATTCTATGGTCCGTCAACGTGTGATAAGCTTAGTACAGGCTCTGTTCAACAGCAGAACGGCCTATGGTCAGGCAAGGAAGATAGCCATGAAAAAGACGACCCTGACAGCAATAACGATGTTCATGATCCTGGCCATGACAGGGTGCGGCAATGACCACAACAACCCACCCTTGACAATTATTACACAGATCCTGACCGACTCTGTGTACGACGGCGATATCTTGCTGACCTCCCCGACCACTTCCACAATAACACAGGGCATGTCTCCAACGGTACAAAGCGTGTTTTCCGGCAAAGATCCCAATGCTCCGCCCAATGAATACCGCGCGTTCCTGGACTTTCCCCTGACAGGCCCGAACGGGGTCCCGGGAAACGCGGTCATCGTATCGGCGACCCTTGATATAGTGATCAACAGCGTTTCTCTTCAATCGCCGGACGACACGATTCCAATTCGTATCGACCTTGTTTCTTTTCAACCGCCGATATTGATAGCATCGGATTTTGACCCTGGTATCCAGCCGGCTCTGGCAACCACCACGATCGCGCCTCCGATTTCCTTAATGGACGTCAATCATCACGTATTCGTTGATGTCACTTCATTGATGGTGGTGGCACAGAATTTCGGACTTCCCGACTTCCAGGTCCGGATCCTGGAGAACCCCGGGGCAATTTCCCCCGGCCTTATCGAGATCAACGACACCACAGGAGCGTTTCGAGTATTTCTTGCGCCTCTGCTGCAGGTCGAATATTTCTGAATGTCGGATGCCCAACAAGGGGATAGCGAGCCCCCTCGTTAGTGTCCTCGCGGATTCCCCGAAAAAAACCATCGATCATCAGCGGCCCCTCACAACTCATAATGAATAGGGTATATTTTACGTAGGTGCACATTATAGTATACTGGCGGGTTATAAATGTCATGGGCACAGTCCTTGCGAAAAAGACCATAAGAAATTTCAGAGAGTCCCTGCACGGAGAGTTAATCATACCCGGAGATGAAGGTTACGATAGGGGCCGCAGGGTATGGAACGGAATGATAGACAGATATCCCGCAATGATCGCCTATTGCGGCGATGTTGATGACGTGATCAAGTCGGTGGATTTTGCGCATACCCATGGGCTGCTCACTGCCGTGCGCAGCGGCGGGCACAACGTTGCGGGGAACTCGGTCTGCGACGGCGGGATAGTGATAGACCTTTCGAGGATGAAGCGGATCGAGGTGAATGCCGCGTCCCGTATTGCCCGGGCCCAGGCCGGCTTGACCTGGGGAGAATTCGACCGCGCGACCCAGACCTTCGGTCTGGCGACGACGGGCGGGATAGTCTCACGAACGGGAATTGCCGGACTGACCCTGGGCGGCGGCATCGGCTGGCTGATGCGGAAGTTCGGAGTAACCTGCGACAACCTCCTTTCCGCTGAAATTATCACAGCGGGGGGGCAACGCATGACCGCCAGTGCTGTTGAAAATCAGGACCTCTTCTGGGGTGTACGCGGTGGCGGCGGCAATTTCGGCATTGTGACCGAATTCCAATACCGGCTTCATCAGGTCGGTCCCGTGCTGGCGGGTACTGTATATTATCCCGCGGCGAAGACCCGCGAGATCCTGCGTTTCTACCGCGACTACATCAGCGCTGTTCCCGATGAACTCACTACGATGTTCGTATATATGGCAACCTCGCATGCTCCATCCCTCTACAGACTCCTTCGCGATAGACCGGTGGCAGCCATCCATGTATGTTACGCGGGTCCCCTCGAAGCGGGGGAAAAGATCTTGAAGCCGCTTCGTGACTTCGGGCCTCCGCTTGAGGATGCGGTGAGGATAATGCCCTATGTCGAACTGCAGTCAATGCTCGATTCCGGCGCGCCGCCGGGTCTCCAGAACTACTGGAAATCGTCCTATCTGAAGGGCCTCAGCGATGAGGCGATCGAGGTTCTCGCCGGCTATTCCGAGGCCATTACCTCACCCCTGTCTCAAGTGCATCTCCAGCACCTCGAGGGGGCGGTGCGCAGGGTCAGTGAAGACGATATGGCCTTCAGCTACAGAGATGCCTCATGCGTACTCAACATCGTCACCAAGTGGGAGGACCCCCGGGAATCGGAGAAACATATACAATGGACGCGGGATTTTGAAGCAGCGATGAGACCCTTTTCGACGGGTGGCGTTTACGTGAACTTCCTCGGTGAAGAGGGGGAAGACCGGGTCAAGGCGGCATATGGCCCGGCAAAGTATGGCAGACTCGTGACGCTCAAGAACAGGTACGACCCGACAAACTTCTTCCAGCTGAATCAGAACATCAAGCCTGCAGGAACCGGGGCTTTCTAAAGGCTGTTGACAACGTTCAGGACATCGTTCAGTAAATTAGCATTCAGGACATAGTTCATAATCAAGCGCTTAATGCGGTTAAAGGCATTGGTTATGTCTCCTACAAGCCGCATTAATACGGCTCAGGAATAATCCAAGGAGCATTCGTTCAAACAGTTAAAAATATGCGACTGAACGATGTTGTGAGCGTTTTTCTTGTGAACGATGTCCTGAACGTTGTCAGCTGTGATTAGACTGACGGCCGAAGGCTGTGTAAAGAGCGGTCCCCATTATCAGGCGGCTTCTTTCGCAATTCGGTAAGGTTGGATCAATACTTCCGCAGGAATGCCGAGGCCCTTGTGCAGATTGCGGATCATGTCCACGAAATCATGAAGGAAAAATCTTCTTCCAAAATATTGGAGCTGACAATATCAATCATAGCTTCTTCAGCTGATACTACTCGCAACCTCACACAATTTATTTATGCGCTAGCTATCTCTTTGTAAATACCCCTTGTCTTATGGGTATTTAAGAAGATAATTCCATCTGACAAAAGTGTAACCCACAAAATAGGAATCGTTGAATTAGGCTTAAATAGCGTCTTAAAAGAAATTATAAATTGTCCAGTTAATTTCTTTCTCTTTTTTAATGCCGACTGTATTTTCTCGGGCAATTGATCCGACTGATAGATAATCAAATCTGTTTCACCGTTGGCAGGCTATTTTTTAGAATTTATTTTTCCACTAAAATGATTCCGCAATACAGTTTAACATAATCAGGGGGTTCTTTCCGAGCCTTTCCAGCCTCTATCATTAATTGATCATATTCGGCTGTCTCCTCTTCAACCCAAACGATATCTAACCGCCTGATATCGCGCATAGCGATATGCTTGTATTTCTCGGGATAGGCCCAATAGCAAGTCGAACATATCTTAATTTCTTTCAGCTTCCAGTTTTTGCAGTTCTCACAACTCCATGACTTAGCGCGATTTGCTGATCCGCAAAGAAGCATGTATTCGCTGATTTTGTCCGAAAGAGGTCCGTTGTCACCTGCAATTTCAAAAGGAATACGATGATCTATTTGTAAATCTCGTTCTGGGAATTCGTCGAGATGAATATTGCATCGCGAACCGTATTTAGCTATTAGCAGAGATTTTAGTTGTGATGAAAACGCGGTCCTCCCTGAAAGCTGTGCGGCTCGGACTTGACTTGGATCACCGAACTTATAAGCAGCAATACTGCGTCCATCAGAACCAGTCACGCGGAACGTCACGACAGGAATGCCCTGCTCACGGACATCTCGTATCGCTCGCGGAGGGTGATTATATCCATAAACATCTTTTAGTTCTTCTGTTGTTATCTGTCCATGTTTCAGGATGTGTTCTATAACTGTGCGAGGACGTTTATCCTGGACACTGCGAAGAAGTTTAAGAAATGTCCTAGGTAATTTGTTGGCCGTCATAATAGAACCAGTTGAGGCTGGCTATGCGCAATGATTTTCCCTTGCGTTTCTCCTTTTTTAAGACGTTCTACAAGTGCGGGAGACAAGTATAAAGATTCAACAGTTTTTTCACTTCCGCCTAGAAGCGTTGATTGACTGGACCTGCCGGCATTAATATAGAGATGCTTAAGCAATAATGGCTTGGGCAACGGCTTACCATGTGCTTTGTTGCCGGTGTAGCCGTCATAACTAATGATATAGGAAATATTCCTTTCGTTCAGTTTTTCCAATGAAGCAACAAATTCGTCAAATTGAAGTCCTCCGCAATAGCGATGATCCCGGGTAAATGATGTTCCCTGGTAAGGTGGGTCCATATAAACCAGGTCATTTTGGCTGCAGTTCGCTACGACTTCTCTAAAATCCACTGATGACACAATCGTTTTTTTAGAAAGCAGCATAGAAACACCTGATATTTGTTGGCGCATATTACCGGGGCGCATTCCGTTGCGACGATTGTCCGCACTTTGATTGAACATTCCATCCGAGCTGTATCTAACAGAACCCTTCACTATCCGAGCTAATAAATATAGCAACAGTTCCGGCTTACGCTTTTGATTAAATTCTTGACGGATCTTAAAGAAAAACTGTTTTCTGTCCGAATGCTGTGAATTCCACAGTAATTCGTATTTATCAACCAATTTGGAAGGGTTATTTAAAATTTCTCTCCAAAGTGTTATTAATGGTTCGTTAAGATCATTTAAATGAAATCTAGACACTAGTCCATTTGCTGCGGCTGCCAGCGATACAGCTGCTGCTCCACAAAAGGGTTCTATGAGACATCCAACATCAGTAGGAAAATATCGCAGAATATGATGCGCAATTCCCCTTTTACTTCCTTGATACGGAAACGGATGAGGAACTTTGCGTTCGAGTAGCATAATTAGCTCATTACCTCATTTCGAATGAATACCAGATAGCATTATTAAACTATAATACGACTTTCATGTCAACAAGACAACGCGAGACGTTAGCTCTCAGGATGTTTTTTTGAAATAAAGGCATAACGTAGTATTCGAAGTGTACTTACGACCCTGCCGATAAACGAGAACTTTGATGACAGGTTTCAACCGGTACTTGACAATTATTCGCTTTAGCAATATAAACAGTAGCAGGTGTTATCCGCAAATGGAAAAAGAGCAAAGAGTCCGGTCATGCGGCTTGACCTTTATCAACGGTACTTTTTGGGAACCGGCAGAGGGCCAATGAACATTCTCGATATCATCAAAAACAGACGGAGCGTGAGGGAGTTCAAGGACCGGGAAATCCCCGAGAGTGCGATCGATGTTCTCATCGAGGCCCTTCGTTGGGCGCCGAGCGCCGGGAATCTTCAGAGCAGGAAGTTCTATTTTGTCTTTAACGAAGCTGTTCGAAACAAGCTGGCACAGGCGGGTCTCAGACACGACTACGTCAGCTTCATTGCGCGAGCGCCCCTCGTGGTCGTCGCATGCGCGGACCTGCGCATCGCCTCGCGCTACGGGGAGCGGGGCACGGACCTCTACTGCATACAGGACACGGCTGCGAGCGTTCAGAACCTGCTTCTTGCGGCCCATGACCTCGGCCTCGGGACCTGCTGGGTCGGGGCGTTCAAAGAGGAACAGGTGAAGGAAATACTGGATCTGCCGGACTATCTCAGGCCCGTTGTGCTCGTTCCTGTGGGTTATCCTGCAAAGACCCCGAAAGCGCCCGACCGCCTTCCCGGGACTGATTGCGTGAAAGTCTTACCCTGACTTTTTCACCGCGGAGGACTTCGGCGAGACTTCGGCGAGCTCAGTCGAACCGCTCAGTCGAGTCGCGCGGAGACGCAGAGAAAAGCAAAACATATTTATCCGCAGATTTCGTGCCCTGCACTCGCGCATCGCACTCGTTAGCGCTGGGTACAGGCAGATGACGCAGATAAGGCAAGGCTTAGACCCATTGTCGTACCATTTTGCTGAGAATCGCGAGATGGGAATCAAGGACCCCATGCGGAAATTTAGGCAGGCGATTGAAGTCCGAGGGTTAAGCATTTCGGATGTCCGAAGCCCGAAGGGCAAGTTTCCGAAATGTACTGAGGACGATTGAGCATGCCGTGAAAAATTTTCGCCGGGTGCCCTTCTTTGGGTCACCTTTCTTGGGCACGCAAGAAAGGTGACAAGGAGCATACGCGCTGTTCATTTCTGCGTGAAAACAACACCATTCCACTCCTTTTTTATATGTTATAATTAGAGTAGACAGGTAAAAGAAGCCTGGTTGCAAGGAGGTGTATTATGGCAAGCCTTACGAATGTGAAAGAGAGCAAAGGATTTTGCGATGAAGTCTATACCACGCTGGCAGACATGAAGGAAAAGATTCTTGAACTGAAAGGTCGGTCAGGCGCGAAAAGTCCGGGGAAAGACATCGAAGGGGGGATGTTCGGACGGCACCTGAGCGAGCTCGCGGACCAGATCGACTGGAAACTCCAGATATTGTCGCATTCCTGCCCCGTTGACTGGAAAGGCTCTGCGGATTACGAGGAGATTGCGGAAGTGAATACAATGGAGAAATCCGGAGACGTTGAATTTTCTCCTGGTTATGTTGGCGGGTAGGCAGGGCCCCGAAAAATTTTCTCCGGGGTCTTTTTCGACAGGTGGAACCAATAAACA
>Ga0210377_10002313_pt1 | contig 16744 bp, 18 predicted proteins | sample PLM4_65_b1redo_FD_155480 | JGI IMG/M metagenome (GOLD analysis project Ga0210377, IMG submission 155480) | Groundwater sediment microbial communities from an aquifer in East River, Colorado, USA - PLM4_65_b1 redo | ecosystem: Environmental > Terrestrial > Soil > Riparian zone | place: USA: East... | reverse complement strand
CAAGCCGGAGATGTTGTGCCCGCCTCCCTTGATCGACAGCCGCAGCCGCTGCTCCCGGCCGAATCGGACCGCGTGGATCACGTCCGCCACGCCCAGACAGCGCGCGATGAGCGCGGGCCGGCGGTCGATCATGGCGTTCCAGATGCTCCGGGCATCGTCGTAGCCGGCGGCGCCGGGGCGGAGCAGTGGGCCGCGCAAGCCGGCGGCGAAGCGGTCCACCGCGGCGGCGTCGAGGGTCATCGGGTTCCCGTCCAGTCCGATGGCGGGCAGGGTCATGGCCGTCTCTCTGGGATTGACGAGGTACACGCTAGATGCCGGCCGGCCCCGCCTCAAGTACACGAACTGTACTGGACCGCCCCGGCGCGGCGCGGTAGTATGCCGGCGATGGGGAGCTACCGGCAGTACTGCCCCGTGGCCATGGCGTCCGAGCTCCTGGGCGAGCGGTGGACCGTGCTGGTGGTGCGCGAGCTCCTGTGCGGCAGCCGCCGGTTCAACGACCTCCGGCGCGGCCTGCCCCGTATGTCGCCCAGCCTGCTGGTCAAGCGGCTGCGCGCGCTGGAGCGGGCCGGCGTGGTGAGCCGCGGCCGCCGGACCAACGGCGCCGAGTACGAGCTGACGGACGCCGGGCTGGAGCTCCGGCCCATCGTCGAGGCCATGGGGCACTGGGGCGAGCGCTGGGTACGGAGCGATCTCCCCAAGCTCCATCTCGACGCCTCGCTCCTCATGTGGGATATCCGGCGCTCGCTCCACCGCGACCGGCTGCCCGCCGGACGGCTCGTGGTCCGGTTCTCGTTCGCGGACGGACCGCCCCAGGACCGCCGGTTCTGGCTCATCGTGAACGACAGCGAGGCCGACCTCTGCCTGGAAGATCCGGGCGGCGAGCCCGACCTCGACGTCGGCGCCACCGTCCGCGCCCTCACCGCCGTGTGGATGGGCCGGATCACGCTCGACCATGCCCTGCGGGATGAGTCGGTCAGGCTCTTTGGAACGGCGCCGGTGCGGCGGGCATTCCGGCACTGGTTCGGGGTCTCGACCTTCGCCGCCCTGAGCCGGGCGGGCTGACTCCGGCCGAGAGCCCATGGCCGCCGACCGCCTCTACTACGCCGACTCGATGCTGCGCGAGTTTACCGCGCGCATCCTGGAGCGCCGCGACACCGACCGCGGCCCCGCCGTCCGGCTGGACCGGACGGCCTTCTACCCCACCTCCGGCGGCCAGCCCCACGACCGGGGCACCCTGGGCGGTGAGCGCGTGCTCGACGTGTGGGACGACGACGCCGGCCTGGTGTGGCACCGGCTGGAGCGGCTCCCTGCCGGCGACGAGGTGCGGTGCGCCATCGACTGGACCCGCCGCTTCGATCACATGCAGCAGCACACCGGCCAGCACCTGCTCTCGGCCGCGTTCGCGGACCTGCGCCGGGCGGCCACGCTGAGCTTCCATCTGGGCGCCGACGACAGCTCCATTGACCTCGACGTCGCCGACCTCACGTGGGAGGACGCCTACGCGGTGGAGGCCCAGGTGAACCGCGTGATCTGGGAAGACCGTCCCGTCGAGGTCCGCTTCTTCGGCGAAGACGAGATTCACCAGGTCCCCCTGCGGAAGCCGCCCCAGGTCCGCGGCTCCATCCGCGTGGTCTGGATCCGGGACGTGGACGCCTCGGCCTGCGGCGGGACCCACGTGCCCCGGACCGGCGCCGTCGGGCTCCTGAAGATCGTCCGCCTCGAGCGCTACAAGGCCGGCACGCGCGTCGGTTTTGTCTGCGGCGGCCGCGCGCTCGCGCACTACCAGCGCGCGCTCCGCGGCCTCCAGACCGTGGGCGCGGACCTGTCGGTGCACCCGGACCAGGTGCCCGAGACCGTGGCCCGCCTCCTGGGCGACCTGAAGACCCTGCGCCGGGACCTGGAATCCGCCCGGGACGCCCTGATGGCCGTCGAGGCCGAGCGCGTGTGGGCCGAGACCGCGATGACGGATGGCGCCCGGCGGATCGTGGCGTACCGAGCGGACTGGGGGCCCGACCACCTCACCGCGCTCGCCACCCACCTTGCCGCCAAACCGCGCACCGTGGCCCTGCTCGCGGGCAACGACGCCAAGGGGATACGGCTGGTGTGCCGGCGGAGTGACGATGTGACCGACGTCGATGCGGCCGCGGTGCTGCGGCGAGCGCTCGAGCGCTTGGGTGGCCGGGGCGGCGGCAATGCCCGGCAGGCGCAGGGCGGGGCGCCGCCCGCGGCGCCGGAGGCGATCACGGAGGCGTTGCGGAACGCGGTTGTCTAGTTGGGATGCCGCTTGATCCTGGCCGGGCGGCCGGGAACCAGGAGTCCCTGGTCGACCCCGATCGGCCGTTGCTCCGACGACGGACCGTAGATCCAGTAGGTGAAGTACAGCGCTCCGGGTGTCGCCACGGCCTCGATCTCGAGCGCACGAAACGCCCCGACGTTGACCGAGCCGCGCTGCGGCACGAGGTTGATGTCGGTCGGTCCGCCCAGCGAATGCGGAATGGCATGGCCGCGGTGGTAGTGCTGGCCGGCGCCCTTGGGGTGGCCCTTCATGCGCGATTTGTCGCGCAGCTCGCCGCTCTTGCCCTGGCTCACGCCCCACGCCGCCAGCAGCCGCTCATGCCGCAGATCGAACAGGTAGGAAAAGCCTTGTGCCGACGTCTCGACCACTTCATTGTTGGGAGATGTCCGCTCGTAGTCGGCAAGCCAGACCGACACGAGATAGGGGATGACCTCGGCGGCATATGGGCTTTCGGACGCGACCGCGGGCAGCCGGGACAGCAGCGTATCGAGTATCGCGTAGGCGGCCATCGAGCAGTCTCCGATCAGAACCCGCGCACGACACCGGCAACCACTTCTTCCGCGAATGAGCGAGCCACGGCCATCGCGCCGCGGAGATTCGCATGGGAATGTCAATCGGTCCTCGAAGATAGAGCTGGGTGCGGGGACCGTCCAGGAAGCCTGAGGTGGGGCAGGCTCCTTCAGGAGGGGACGGCATCATGAAGACATCATCCACCATGCTGATCGCCCTGGCGGGTGTCGTATGCGTCCAGTGTGGAACGGGCTCGAGTCAGGCTCCGGATTTCTCCTCGGTGAGTCGGGTCGGCTCCGGCAGCGCCGTGGCGGTGATGCTCACGACCTACAGCACGACGCTCCTGGCCAATGGAAGAGACTCGACGAGGTTGAGGATCGCCGTCACGGACAGTTCGGGAAGGGAGATCACCTCGGCCGGGGATTCGATCCGCGTCTATGTTACCGGCGACGGAACCATCACCTCGCCGGGTGGCGAGCGTTTGCCCCTGCTGACCGACACGGCGGGTCTCCCCTACACGCCGGCTCGGCTGGTGGATGGCGTCGCCGGCCTGGCGTTCAGGGCGGGAACGTCACCCAGCCGGGTGAAAGTGGAAGCCCGGGCGGGCACCCTGTTCCCCGGTTCTCATGAGATCCACACCATTCCCGGTGATGTCGCCCTGATGACACCGACCGCGGATCAGCTTTCCCCCACGACGAAAGGCATCAGCCGGATGATCGGCGCGGACATCTCCTTCCTGCCGCAGATCGAGAACGGGGCGGGTCGGTTCGGCCAAGGGCGGGGGAAGTTCTTCGAAGATGGACAGGAAGTGGATGCCCTGGAGCTGCTGAAGCACCACGGCTTCAACTACATCCGGCTGAGAATCTTCGTCAGTCCGGAACACGAAAACGGCTACTCCCCCGGGCAGGGATTCTGCGGATTGGACTCCACGCTGAGCATGGCGAGGAGAATCAAGGCCGCCGGCATGGGGCTTCTCCTGGATTTCCACTACAGCGACTACTGGGCGGACCCCCAGCAGCAGAACAAGCCCCTGGCGTGGGCCGACCTCGACTATGAGACCTTGAAAGACTCATTGAGGAGTTACACGACCGCGGTCCTGAGAGCGATGGAGCGCCAGGGAACCCTGCCGGACATGGTGCAGATCGGGAACGAGGTCAATCACGGCATCCTCTGGCCGGACGGTCATATCGGCAATCCGGACCAGCTGGCCGGTCTCCTTCAGGCGGGTGTGGAAGGATCCGAAGCGGTTGCCCCCCGCATGCCGGTGATGATGCACATCGCCCTGGGTGGTCAGAACGACGAGGCGCGGTTCTGGTTGGACAACATGATCGCCCGGGGCGTGAAGTTCGACGTCATCGGCATCTCCTACTATCCCCGTTGGCATGGCACGCTCGAGGACCTCTCCGGTAACCTCCACGACCTGGTTGATCGCTATCACAAGCCGGTCAACGTGGTGGAGTACTCCGATTTCCAGCGGCCGGTGCACGATATCGTCTTCAGCCTTCCCGGCGACATGGGGCAGGGAACCGCCATCTGGGAACCGTTGGGATGGAGAAGCGGGTTGTTCGATCGGGAGGGCAATGTGACCCCCCTCATCGAGGTCTATGACGAGCTGAACGCGAAGTACATTGAGGTGGCCAGGCGATAGAGGAGATGCCACACGCTACGCGACCAATTCGATGATCGCCCGGTGCCCGGGCGCTGAATCCCGCCGTCCCAAAGCAAAGGGCGAGCCGCCAACGGCTCGCCCTTTGTACGTCTGCCCTGCGGGCTCCTTACTCGACCTTGACCGCGATCTGCCGCGGCTTCGCCGCCTCGACCTTCGGCAGCAGGATCGTCAGCAGCCCCGAGTCGAACTTCGCGACGATCTTGTTCGCGTCAATCGTCGCCGGCAAGGTGAACGAGCGCTCGAACATCCCGTACGTGCGTTCGAAGCGATAGGCCTTGTCGTCCTCGCGCTCCTCCTCCTTGTGCTTCTCGCCCTGGAGCGTGAGCAGGTTGCCCTCGAGCGAGATCTTTACGTCTTCCGGCCTCACCCCCGGCAGCTCGGCCACGAGGCGGATCGTATCCCGCTCCTCGATGACGTCCACCGGAGGCATCCAGTGCCCGAACAGCGAGCTGTTCTCGCCCTGCTGCGGGGACTCCAGCATGTGCTCGAGGAACCGGCCGAGGCGGTTCGGATAGTTCGTGTCCAGAACCGGCCACATGGGGTTGAGCTTCGTGATGGCCATGGGCGCCTAGTTCCGCGCCGCGGCGGCGATCTTGTGGAAGGTCGAGTTGGACACCTCGTAGGCTTCCAGCTTGGGCGTTCCCTCCACGACCTTCGCCATGGTCTTCAGGACCTGGGGATACGTGTCGCGGTTATACGCATCCGCGCTCTCCTTCTTGTCCCACAGGCTGATGGCCACCGCCTCGTTGCGGCCGGCGTCGACGAACGTGAGCTCGTCCCGGAAACCGTTCTGCTTGCGCAGCACGGGCAGGACGTCTGTTTCCACCGTGCGGGTGAATTCGGCGGCCGAGTTGGCCTTGAGGTGCAGGGTGAGGTTCCGGGCGTACATGTGCGACTCCTTGAGGCGACCAACATGAACGTGCGACCACAACAGGGTGGTTCTGGTAGACTGGCGGAACCTAGCTCACTTTACTATACTTGTCAAGCGGAAGTGCCACAAATCTGCCACAGTTGAACCATGACTGTTAAGCAACGCGCTCCGCGGGAGGCGGCCCATGGACCTGTCGTTCGTGATCCGGCAGCGGCTCGAGGAGCTGGGATTGGAGCAAAAGGACCTGGCCCGGGCCGCTCGCGTGACCGAGTCGTACGTCTCACAGCTGTTGACGCGGAAAAAGGCCCCTCCGGCGCCCAACCGGACGGACATCTATGACCGGATGGACCGGCTCCTGAGGCTGCCGGCTGGGGAGCTGGCGAAGCTCGCCGACTCCCAGCGGAAAGACGAATTGAAACGGGCGCTGGGAGACGAGCCCGCGCCCCTGTTCCTGGAAGTCCGCGCGTTGATCCTGCGGAAATGCCACCCCGACAAGCAACGAGAGATCCGCGCGGTGTTCGAGAAGCAGTCCTTCGGCGAGCTCGAGCGCCTGGTCACACAAAAGCTGCTCGACGTGGTGAAGCGCGTGGCCAGGGCGGAGCTGCAGAACGACGACTGGCTCCGGATGGTGGCGCGACTCGGCGAGCGCACCTTCGAAGAGATGCGGGTGATCGTGCTGGAGTTCCTCGACACCGACATCTTCCACCTGTCGGTCGAGCACTGCGTGTCGTTCCTCGAGCCGCTGATCGCGTCCTGGGACGTCGACCTCGCGACGTTCGGGCTCGAAATCGTCCTGAACCACCGGGTCGCCGCGGAGCATGTGCGACGGTTCGAGTTCGTCGAGCGGCGGCCCGACGCGCCGCTCGAAGAGCCGGGGCTCCGGGAATTCCTGCAGGACCGGTCCCTGAGCGGCGACGCGACGGCGGCGGAAGTGGAGTTTCTCAGGACGCTGAGGTTCCCGGACAGGCGACCCACGGCGCTCTACTACTACCGCGAGCTGCAGAGTGTGAGGGATCCGCTGCACTTCCGAACGGCGTAGCGGGCGCGTCCCTTCGGCTCCCCTAGTGCGGCTCCACCTAGTTTCGCCGAATTGGAGGGGCGCCCAGCCTCACTATTCATCTCGGCTCGCGCAGTCGTGCCCTGAGAGGGCACGCTCGCCTACGGCGGGTCCACGCATGGCGTCCTGGCGGCGGCAGGTGGGCGCATCGGGGAGTGATTACCTTCCGATCACCACATGCGACGTACCGGCAAGGCAGACCGCCCGGCACCTCCGGGACCGGAGGCGGACCCCGCCCTGCGCGCTCGCCTCACCGCGCTGTGCGCCGAGGGCTGGGACCTGTGGGAACGCTTCGATATCGAGGTGCGCCAGCACGCGTGGCACCCCTTCGTGGCGGCCGACTACGACCGCGTCCTGGAACAGTTGCTGGCGCTGCGGAGCCCGGGCCTGCGCTTCCTGGAGTGGGGCTCGGCCACGGGCGTCATCACCATCATGGCCGACCTGCTCGGGTTCGAAGCCTATGGCATCGAGTTGGACGAGGGGCTGGTCCGCGTCGCCCGCGCCCTGAGCGCCAAGTTCGCGTCGCGCGCCCGCTTCGCCGCCGGGAGCTTCCTGCCGCTGGGCTACGAGTGGAAGCTCAAGAATGGCGACGGACGCCTCGGCACCATCACCGAAGGAATCCCCGCGTACGCCGAGCTCGGACACCCCTTGGAGGACTTCGACCTGGTCTTCGGTTTCCCCTGGACGGGCGAGGAGCCCATGATGCACGACCTCATGCGGCGCTACGGAGGGCGGAAGGCGCGCCTGCTGCTCTACGGCGTCGCGCAGGGCGTGGAGGTCTTCCGCGGCGGCCGCCGCGAGGTCTGACCGGTCGCCGCGAATCCTCTCCGATCCGACGACCCGCGCCTTGCTCTGGCGGTTGTGCCGGGCGGCCCGTAACGTAAGGCCGTTCGAGCCGGTGTCCCCTGTGCCCACAAGGCGGAGATCGCGACCCTCAAGGCGCTGGGAGATCAGCAGAACAAGTAGGGGCGCAGAGCCTGGATCGGCCCCTGGCGTAGGCGGTCGCCTCGCCAGGCCGGCCGTCCGCTCTTCACTTACCGGCACTCGAGGAGCTGAAGGGCGGTAGACAAGCCCCGCAGGCTGAACGAATCCCGAATGCGCTCCGAATCGAGCGGATCCTCGACTTCCACCACGATCCTGGCGGATCGTTCGGCCAGAGCCGTGAAGTCGCGGATCCGGTGCATGGGCATCCACGTCCCCTCGTTGCTCGTCATCATGCCCCAATACTCGAACTCCGTCGCGGGCAGGTCGTCTATTCTGTATCGCACCCGAACGTTCTCGTCAGTGTCGCCCGCCAGGTACTTGTCGAAGTAGTAGATGATGTTGAGGCCGTCGTCCATGCATCTCCACATCAGATTCGCCTTCGGGCGCGAGTCATCGGCGGCCAGGGGGAGCGTGTAGATGAAGCTCCTTTCCGAGTCGTCGAACTCGTCCTTGCTGACCCTGAACTGGAAGTCCTGGGTGCGTTCCTGAGCGGAGGCCGGCGCTACCGGCACGCAGAGGGCAACGAGGCAGAAGAGGATCGTCAGTCGCATGAGTGTCTGCCTTTCGGAACCAGGGACAACCGGAGCCGCTCCGGCGGTTTCACCGACTAAGCTCGCGGCAACGCCGGGCGCCGTCCGTGACGTGCTTCACGCTCGGGCGGCTTCACCCCGACGCCCGCCCCCCGCCAGGGCGCCATCCGTGACGTGCCTCACAGGACTGCGGTCGGCGGGGAAATGAAGAATCTCAAGATCGCTTCACCCTGCCTTCAGCATTCTCATCTCATCGCCTTCCCATACTGGCGAACGAGCGTTCGAAGCGGCTTCCCCGTGAGCGGGAGGAGGGTGCATGCCGCAGCAGGTGCCGCGCCTGCTTGCTGTGTTCGCGATCGCGGCCGCGGGGCTGCTCCTGGCTCGCGGCGTGCTCATCCCCGACACCTTCGGGGATCTCGGGCACTATCGCGCGGCGGCGGTCGACTCCATCGCCGCGCGCCCGGTGAAGTACGCGGGTCGCCAGGTGTGCGGTGCCTGTCACGTGGACGTCGAAGCCCAGCAGGTCGCCGGCAACCACCGGGGGGTCTCCTGCGAGGTGTGCCACGCCCCGGCCGCATGGCACGCGTCCGACCCGATGTCGGGGAAGCCGGCGATCAATCGCAAGCGCGACCTGTGCGTGGTGTGCCACGCCTTCAATCCGTCACGGCCGACCGGCTTCCCGCAGATCGACTCGCTGGTCCACAACCCGCGCCTGCCCTGCATCGGGTGTCACACGCCGCACGCCCCCGTGCCGCCGGAGACACCGCGGGAATGCGGCGCCTGCCACGGCGGCATCGCCCGGCAGAAGGCCGTCTCGCCCCACGCCAACCTCGAGTGCACGACGTGCCATGACGCGCCGCAGGCGCACCGCGACAACCCGCGGGCGCACCGCCCCACCAAGCCGGCGGAGCGGGCGTTCTGCGGGGCCTGCCACGCGGGAATGGCACCGGAGGGCCCCATCCCGCAGATAGCACTCGAGTCGCACGGCCAGCCGAACCTGTGCTGGCAGTGCCACTACCCGCACTACCCGGAGACCAGCCGATGACCGACCAGGGCCTGGACCGCCGCGCCTTCGTCGGGGACCTGGTCGCCGCGTGCCTCGCCGCCGGCGGGCCGGTGCTGCTGGGCGCCATACGGATGGCGGAGGGCCAGGCCCCCGCGGGAGCGGGCGCGGGCTACGACCCGGCCGACCACTACTACGGGATGGGGATCGACGTCGCGAAGTGCATCGGGTGTGCCCGCTGCGTCGCCGCGTGCAAGGCGGAGAATGACGTGCCGCCGGGGCCCCACCACTTCAACACGTGGATCGAGCGGTACGTCCTGCGCGCCGGCGGCGAGGTGGACGTGGATAGCCCCAACGGCGGGCTGGACGGCTTCCCCCCGCTCGAGGGAGTCGGCGACATCCTCCGCACCTTCTTCGTGCCCAAGCTCTGCAACCACTGCGCCAACCCGCCGTGCGTGCAGGTGTGCCCGGTGGGAGCCACGTTCATCACGCCGGATGGGGTCGTGCTGGTGGACGACCAGTACTGCATCGGGTGTCGCTACTGCATCCAGGCGTGCCCCTACGGCGCGCGCTACATGCACCCCGAGAAGCACGTGGCCGGGAAGTGCACGTTCTGCTACCACCGGCTGGTGAAGGGGCTGGTCCCGGCCTGCGTGGAGGTGTGCCCGACGGGGGCGCGCGTGTTCGGCGAAGTCGAGAAGCAGCCGACGCCGCTGGCGCGCTTCCTCCGGTTCAACGACATCCAGGTGCTGAAGCCCAATCTGAACACCAAGCCCAAGGCATACTACGCCAATCTCGACGGCGAGGTGCGGTAGCCGTGCAGGGATACATCTATCCCAACGAGTACGAGCTCCAGTGGAGCCTGCTGATCGTTCTGTATCCGTACATCACGGGACTGGTCGCGGGCGCGTTCATCCTGGCGTCGCTCGAACGGGTCTTCAACGTGCGGGAGGTGCAGCCCACCTACCGCCTGGCCCTGCTCACCGCCCTGGCGTTCCTGCTGGTGGCCCCGCTCCCGCTCCAGGCCCACCTGGGGCACCCGGAGCGCTCGTACGAGATCTTCATGACGCCGAACAAGCAGTCCGCCATGGCGATGTTCGGCTTCGTGTACGCCTGGTACCTGATGGTCGTCCTCCTGCTGGAGATCTGGTTCGACTACCGGCGGGACATGGTCCGGTGGGCGCGTGAGGCGCGCGGCTGGCGCCGCTGGCTGTACTACGGGCTGACGCTCGGCGCCACCGACGTCTCCGAGCGGGCCGTGGCGTTCGACGAGAGCGCCGGGCGCTGGATCACGATCATCGGGATCCCGTCCGCGTTCCTGCTCCACGGATACGTCGGGTTCATCTTCGGTTCCATCAAGGCCAACCCGTGGTGGAGCAGCGTCCTGATGCCGGTCGTGTTCCTGTTTTCGGCGACCGTATCGGGCATCGCGCTGGTGCTGGTGCTCTACATGCTGAGCAGCATGTTCCGCTGGCGCCCGATCAACATGGCGTGTCTCGAGAAGCTCTCGCAGTTCCTGTTCTACGCGTTGGTCGTGGACTTCTCGCTCGAGGCGCTCGACTTCATCCACCGGCTCTACGAGGCCGAGGAGTCCATCGAGATTCTGGCGCAGATGGTGGAAAGCCGGCTCTTCCTGAGCCTGATCGTGCTGCAGCTGCTGTTCGGCACGCTCATTCCGCTCGTCCTGCTCGGCGCCTTCTCGCCGGGCCTCCGCAAAGGGGGATTCATCCGGGCGTCGGCGGAGCTCAAGCAGCTGGTCTTCCTGACGTCGGCCGTCCTGATTCAGATCGGCATCTTCAGCATCCGCTGGAACGTGGTGATCGGGGGACAGCTCTTCTCCAAGAGCCTGCGCGGGCTCACCGTGTACAAGGTCGAGCTCCTCGGCATCGAGGGGCTGGCCACGACGCTCGGGCTGCTGATCCTGCCCTTCGTGATCCTGTGGGTGCTGGTCAAGATCCTGCCGCCGTGGCCGGAGGAGGCCCCGGGCCCCGCGCCGTCGCCCTAGACCGGCCGACACGACACCAAACGCCGCTTCCCGAGCCGGGGCGCGGGCCCTAGGTTCGAAGAACGCCACGAAGGACAGACGACATGAGCGGCGCGGCGAGCCCCCTCTCGGGTCCCGACCTCCGAGCCGGCATCCCCTCCACCCAACTCCCCGAGGGCGGCTCGCTGCTCGGCCGGGTGGACGGCGCCGCCGTCCTGTTGATTCGACAGGGCGGGGTGGCGGCGGCCCTCGCCGCCACCTGCACGCATTGGGGCGGGCCGCTGGCCGAAGGCCTGATCGTGCGCGGCACCGTCCGCTGCCCCTGGCACCACGCCTGCTTCGACGCCCGCACCGGCGCGGTCCTCGGCGGCCCGGCCATGGACCCGCTGGCCCGCTGGAAAGTCGAAGAGCGGGACGGCATCGTGCGTGTCGCCGGGCCGCTGGAGCCCCAGGCCAGCGCCCGGCGCCTCGATCCGCGGGCGAAGACACCCGACACCCTCGTCATCGTGGGCGCCGGCGGGGCCGGCACCGTGGCGGCCGCCGAGGCGCGGCGACTGGGGTTCAGCCGCCGGCTGATCGTGATCGATCCCGATCCCGATGCCTCCGTGGACCGGCCCAACCTGAGCAAGGACTACCTCGCCGGCAAAGCCGACGAAGCCTGGATCCCGCTCCGGCCGGCCGACTGGTGGGCCGAGCGGGACATCGAGCGGCGGCAGACCGGGGTCCTGGCGATCAGGCCGCGCGACCAGCACGTCACGCTGGCCAACGGCGCCACGCTGGACTACGACGCGCTCATCCTCGCCACCGGCGCCGAACCGGTGCGGCTCCCGCTTCCGGGCGACGACGGCCCGCCGGTGCAGACCCTGCGCACCCTGGCGGACGCGCGGCGCATCGTCGCGGCCGCACAGGCCGCCAAGCGGGTCGCCGTGCTGGGCGCGAGCTTCATCGGCCTCGAGGTGGCGGCCTCGCTCCGCGACCGCGGCGTCGAGGTGCACGTCGTGGCCCCTGAGGCGCGCCCGCTCGAACGGATCCTCGGCCCCGAGGTCGGTGACTTCGTGCGAACCCTGCACCAGGAGCACGGCGTGCACTTCCATCTCGAGCGCACCGCCGCCGGCCGGCGCCCGGGCGGCCTCACCCTGTCGGACGGGACGTTCCTCGCGGCCGACCTCGTGGTCCTGGGCGTCGGCGTGCGGCCCCGGATCGAGCTGGCGGAGCGGGCCGGACTCGAGGTGGACAAGGGCGTGATCGTGAACCAGCGGCTCGAGACCTCGGCGCCCGGCATCTTCGCCGCGGGCGACATCGCCCGCTACCCGGAGCCGCTGAGCGGCGCGCCGGCCCGCATCGAGCACTGGGTGGTGGCCCACCGGCAGGGCCGGACCGCGGCGCGGAACGCGCTCGGCCTGGGCGAGGCCTACACCGACGTGCCGTTCTTCTGGAGCCAGCACTACGACGTCCCGATCGCCTACGTCGGGTACGCCCCCACGTGGGATGCGATCGAGCTGGACGGCAGCTTCGCCAGCCGGGACGTGACCGTGCGGTACCGGCAGGGCGGAACGGTGCGGGCCATGGCCAGCGTGTTCCGCGATGCCGCGAGCCTGGAGTTCGAAGCGCGGCTCGAACAGTCGAGGCCCGAGCCCGGCCAATGAGGAGCGCCGCCCGGCCGTTGGGCCGGGCGGCGCGATGCCGCGGACCTCTCCGAGGGCCCTACTGCTCGCCGCCCGAGACCCGAATGACCGGGGCGAGGATCACCCGGCCGTTCCCGGTGCCGGTCACGTTGGAAAGCGTGGCGTTCTCATGGAACACGAGCACCACGTCTCCCCCACCCTCCGGGATGGTGAAGCCCTGGTCGGTCTTTATGCCGGTCTGGTCGCCGGAGGGGACGAATACCGGGTAGCCCACGTTCGGCTCGAACGTGAAGGCCTGGCCCAGCTGGAACCCGGTGTTGAGCCACAGCGTCACCTCGCTCACGAAGAGCCGCACGTTGCCGTAATCCCCCACCGGCAGCTCGCCCGTCGCGAGCGGAAAGCCCGCGTCGGTGGCGGTGGGCAGCGCGAGGAGGTTGAAGCGCACCGGCTCGAGGTCGAGGGAGATCCAGCCGCCGGCTCCCGCCTCGCCGCCCTCCTCCTGGACCGCGGGCAGAACCTCGATCCGCTCGAGCGTCACCATGATCGAATCCACGGTCGCGAGGTCGATCGACCCCTGGGCTCCAGTCACACTCGCCAGCCACCCGGCCACGGCCGGCGCGGCCGCGCCGCCGCCGAGCCGGTGCATCGTGACCGTCACCGGCACGGGCTCACCCAGGCCGCTGATCCGTTCCCCCTGACAGGCGCTCGCCGCGGCCGCGGTCACGACGGCGGCGAGCGCACCCAGGGCACTTCGATCCAGTCGAATACGCATGATGTCTTTCCTGTCTCCGGGACAACCAGAGACCCGCCAAGGGGATGAAATGTGACAGATCCCGGGCTGACGGGCGACCCGGGCGATTGTGCGGTTTTCCGGCGATCCTTACGTTAGGAACGCCGCGGGCCCGGTCGGCCGGCGGCCCCCCACGCCGCGCGAGGTCGCTCATGGGCCTGAACCGGTGGCTGCAACACCGCAATTCACCCGACACCCACCAGCTCGTCTTTCTGACCATCCATACCACCGAAACCGGCCTCACCAAGGACACGCCCTTCGTCCGGACGTTCGCCGGCCGGCTCCGGGACGCGGCGCAGGGGGTCGGCGCGGTCGGCCTCCCGCAGGCCACCGAATGCCAGATCGCGGTCCACGTGTATGGGTCCGACGCCGACGCGATCTTCCACGCGGTCGCGCCGATCATTCAGGCCGCCCCCAGCGTGGAGCGTGCCTGGGCGCTGGTGCGCTACGGCGACATCGGCGCGCGGGAGGTGCAGATCACGCTCGAGGGCGCGGCGCGCCCGCAGGCCGTCGGGGGCTAGCGGAACGGGGCGCCGGCCCCCGGGTACGGGGGAGCGCTCGGCAAGGGAAAGGGTCATGAGCAGACGGACCCAGACGCGACGCACCTTCGTGAAGGTGCTCGGAAGCACGGTGGTGGGCCTGGCGGGGTGCGGCGAGCCGGCGGAGGTCCTTCGCGGCAACGCGCGGCTCACGGCCCGGCCGGGGACGCCCGCCACGCAGACCGCACCGGGGACGCACCCGCTGGGCCTCGGGACCGCGAACCGGGATGGACTCCTGCTGGTGCCGGCCTCCTACGATCCCGCCACGCCCACGCCGCTGATGCTCTCGCTGCACGGGGCGGGCGGCTCGAGCCAGCGGTCCATCGAAGCGTTCGGGCCCTACGCCGAGGCGGAGGGGTTCGTGCTGCTCGCGCCGGACTCGCGCGAAGCGACGTGGGACGGGATCACCGGGACGTACGGGGCGGACGTGCGATTCGTGGACGACGCGCTGGCCATCACCTTCGCGCGCTGCAACATCAGCCCCGCGCGCCTCATCATCGAGGGCTTCTCGGACGGTGCCTCGTACGGGCTCGGCCTCGGGCTGGCCAACGGCGACCTGCTCACCCACGTCATGGCGTTCTCGCCGGGGTTCATTCCGGGCTTCGAGGGGGATCCCGTGGGCCGGCCCCCGGTTTTCGTGGCGCACGGCACCAACGACGGGGTGCTGCCGATCGACGCGACCAGCCGGCCCATCGTGGAGCGGCTCCAGGACCAGGGCTACGACGTGCTGTTCGTGGAGCACGGGAGCGGGCACGCGATCCCGGCGTCGGTGGCGGACCAGGCGATCGCGTGGAGTCTCGCGGCCCTCTGATGGACCACGCACGCGCGGTTCCCGACATGACCCGAACGGTCGGTCTCCTGACCCTCGCCCTGGGCGTCGCCCCCGTCCCCGTGGCGGCCGCGCAGGACCTGGTGCTCACCAACGGCCACATCGTGGACCCCGCCCGCCGCACCGTGGTGGAGGGCGGGGTCTGGATCAGGGACGGGAAGATCGCCGGCGTGGGCCCGGTCCCCGCCGACGCCACGGGGGAGCGCATCGACCTGGGCGGCCGATGGGTGATCCCCGCGCTTCACGACCTCCACACCCACTCGTTCGGCAACCAGGGGCCCGGTCGGGTGTTCGACGGCGGGGGCACCCAGGCGACGGCCGAACGGGTGCTCCGGGCGGGCGTCACGTCGTTCCTGGACCTGTTCAACCAGGAGGCCTACATCTTCGGGCTCCGGGCCGGGCAGCGCGCCGGGACGCTGGGTGGGGCGGAGATCTTCGCCTCGGGCCCGTGCTTCACCGCCACCCGGGGGCATTGCAGCGAGTACGGCGTGCCCACCCGGATCATCGACTCGCCGGACGACGCCCGGAAGCAGCTCGCCGACCTGGCGCCCAAGCGGCCGGACGTGGTGAAGCTGGTGTACGACCACTTCGACTACGGGCCCAACTCGCTGCCCTCGGTCGACCGCCCCACCATGGAGGCCTTGCTGGCGGCGGCCGGCGAGCGCGGGCTCAAGACCGTGATTCACGTGGGCACCTGGCAGGACGTGCGCGAGGTGGTGCTGGCGGGGGCGACCGCGGTGACACACCTGCCGCGCGGCGATACCGTGCCCGACGACCTGGTCAGGCTCATGGCCGCGCGCGGGGTCTACCACATCCCCACCCTGGTGGTGCACCAGGACCTGAGCGCGCTCCTCACCCAACCCGAGCTCGTGGCCTCGCCGCTCTTTGCGGCGCTCACCGGCGAGACCTTGCGGAAGGCGTACGCCAGGGGGCTCGACAGCCTGGAGCCGAGGTACCGGGCCGTGGTGAACCGGCAGATCGCGAGCCGCCCGGCGATGCTCGAGTCGGTGCGCCGGCTGGCGGCGGCCGGTGTCTCGATGCTCACCGGCACCGACGCCGGCAACGTGGGCGTGGTGCAGGGCTACTCGGTGCATCGGGAGATGCTGCGACTGGTGGAGGCGGGGCTCACGCCGTGGGATGCGCTCCGGGCCTCGACCACCAACGCGGGGAAGTTCCTGGGCCGCGCCTACGGGGTGGGTCCGGGGGACCAGGCCGACCTCGTGGTCCTGGATGCGTCACCCCTGGAAGACATCGCCAACACCCAGACGATCGGCCTGGTGGTGATGCGGGGGCGCGTGGTGTACCGCCGGTAAGCCGGGCCCGCGGCCCACCTCACCGGGGCGGCGGTTCTCCGATCACCACCGTGTCCGGACCGGACACCCGCTGGAGGTGGCAGCGGCACGCATCGGGCGCGAAGGTGAACTCGACGGTGAACGACCCGGCCGATGCCTGGCCCTCCACCCGCACCCGGTCGCCCGCGCCCGAGAACTCCTCCAGCATGCCATCGTCCGCGATCACGTACGACCCGGGCACCAGCTGGCCCAGCCAGCCCGACGTGAGGACCCGGCCAGTGCGCAGGTTGGTCACCGTGAGCGCTGCGTCCGAGACCGGCTGCGACGCGTCATCCAGCACCGCGACCGAAAAGATCCGGAACTCCTCGGTGCACGCACACTGGGAGGCAGGGTCGTCCCCGCAGGCCGCGAGGGCGAGCAAAACCATCCCGTTCAACAGCAGGCGCGCGTTTGCGGAATGGAACATTGGGGCAACCCTGTCATGGTGGTCACTGAGCCATACCCTCGCGCTCGCCGCGGGCGTCACGAGGGTCGCGCGGCCCCGCGGCCTTGCCTGCCGGGACGACGCCCACAGATTCCCGGGCAATGACGCAGAGCCTCCCGGCGCCCGGCCCATCCCTTCCCACCTCCGCCCCCAGCGCTCCCACCTCACCCTGGGTGCGGCCCGACGACGCCACCCGGCAGGCGTCGCTCGACCGGATGAAGCGGCGGGCCACCGGTCTCCTGGCGCTCGCGGCGCTGGTGTTCGGCGTGGCCCGCGCACTC
>Ga0210377_10002312_pt1 | contig 16744 bp, 18 predicted proteins | sample PLM4_65_b1redo_FD_155480 | JGI IMG/M metagenome (GOLD analysis project Ga0210377, IMG submission 155480) | Groundwater sediment microbial communities from an aquifer in East River, Colorado, USA - PLM4_65_b1 redo | ecosystem: Environmental > Terrestrial > Soil > Riparian zone | place: USA: East... | reverse complement strand
GCCTCGCCGAACATCCGGTGGCTGGCGGCCCGGCCGCGGCGCAGGTCGTCGTTGTCGAGGGCCGGCAGGTCGTCGTGGATCAACGAGTAGGTGTGGATCATCTCGATCCCGGCGGCGGCCGGCAGGACATCGGCCACCCGTCCGCCGACAACGCGGCAGGCCTCGATCGCCAGGACCGGGCGCAGCCTCTTGCCACCGGGGAAGAGCGAGTAGCCCATCGCCCGGCGCACGGTCGCCGGGACGGTCCCGGCGCGTGGCAGGTGACGCCGCAGGGCCCGTTCGACCAGCCGCCGGTCCGACTCCATCCAGGCGGGGATGGCCATCAGCGATCCCCGGCCGGGCCCGGCGAGTCCGATCCGCCTGCGGGCCCCGCCGATCCGGTGTCATCGTCATCGTCCTCGTCCGGCGTCGTCGGGTCGAACGGCGTCAGCTCCGCCGCCCCGTCGGTGCCGCGGCCGAGGATCTCGATGCGCCGCTCCGCTTCGTCGAGCCGGGCGGCGCACTGGCGCGTCAACCCAACTCCCTCCTCGAACAGCCGCAGCGATTCCTCGAGCGGACGGTCGCCCTCCTCGAGGGCGGCGACGATCTCCTCGAGGCGGCGCAGCGACGCCTCGAATCCCGGATCCTTAGAGCGTTTCGTCCCGCGTGACATCCTCGACCTCCTTGACCTCGCAGGTGAGCCGGCCGCGATGCAGCCGCACCCGCACCGCCGCACCCGGCGCGACCGCGGTCGCGTCCTTCAGGATAGCGCCGCCGGCGGTGTCGCAACAGACGGCATAGCCGCGACCGAGAACGGCGAGCGGCGACAGGGCATGCAGGCGGCCGGCCAGCGAACCGGAGCGGTCGCGCCCGGCGCGCAGCCGCGCCGCCGCCGCGGCCCGAACGCGCGCTTCGAGGGTCTCGACACCGGCGCGCCGTCCGGCGACCCGCTCCGCCAGACGCGTCGGGGTCATGCGCTGCGCCAGCAGGGCGAGACGGTGGCGCGCGGTCATGAGGCGCCCGTCGAGGCCCGCGTGCAGCCGGCCGCCGAGGTCGTCGACGTTCTGGATCGCCGCGCGCAGCCGTGCCGCGACCGCGGCGAAGGCGGCAGCGCCGCCCGAGATCTCCAGCCGGCGGCGCGACGCCGCCAGCGCCAGCCGCCCGGCCGAGCGCAGGCGGCGCTGCAGACCCGTGAGCCGATCGGCGATCTCGCCGCGCGAGACGATCACCATCTCGGCCGCCGCCGACGGGGTCGGCGCGCGCAGATCGGCGACCAGGTCCGCCAGGGTGATGTCGACCTCGTGCCCGACGGCGGAGATGACCGGGATCGCCGACGCCGCGATCGCCCGCGCCACGATCTCCTCGTTGAATGCCCACAGGTCTTCGATCGAACCGCCACCGCGGGTGACGATGATCACGTCGAGCCCGCCCAGCCGGTTGAGGGCGCGCACCCCGTCGGCGATCTCCGCCGCCGCCCCCGCCCCCTGGACGCGTGCGGGCGCTATCACCACCCCGACCTGCGCGAAACGCCGCTCGATGACACGCAGGATGTCGCGCAGGGCGGCCCCGGAGGGCGACGTGACGATACCGATCCGCCGCGGCAGCAGGGGAAGGGGGCGCTTGCGCCGCGGGTCGAGGAGCCCTTCGGCCTGCAGGCGCGTCTTGAGCTGCTCGAGCGCCAGCTGCAGGGCACCAAGACCGGCCGGCTCCATCCGCTCGACGACGATCTGGTACGCGCCGCGCGCCTCGTACAGCCCGACCCGGCCGTGGACCAACACCTTGAGGCCGTCCTCCGGGCGGAACCTCAGCGTCGTGGCGTGGCCGCGGAACAGGACCGCGGACACCTGCGCCGTCTCGTCCTTGAGGGTGAAGTAGGTGTGCCCGCTCGGATAGCGGCGCAGGTTGCTGATCTCCCCCTCGACCCAGACTGCCGGCAGCCCCTCCTCGAGGAGTGAGCGCACCACGCCATTGAGCTCGCTGACCGTGAGGACCTGGCGCCGCGGGGCCGGGGCGCCGCCGGCGGCGTCAAACAGGGTCGGCATGGCCGCCCCCGGAGGGGCCCGCGTCGGCCCTGATCTGGATGCGCTGGATCGAGCGGGCGGTTCCCCTGCTCTCGTCGACGTCAATGAGCGCGCCACACAGCCGCGCGTCGCGTTTGGCGACCGAGAAGCGCACCGGCATGCCGGTCAGGAACCGGCGCAGCGCCAGTTCCTTCTCGATGCCGATGACCGAGTCGTACGGTCCGGTCATGCCGAGATCGGTGATGAAGGCGGTCCCGCCCGGGAGCAGGCGCTCATCGGCGGTGGGCACGTGCGTGTGCGTTCCGACCACGGCGGCGACCCGCCCGTCGAGATGCGCCGCCATGGCCTGCTTCTCGGAGGAGGCCTCGGCATGCATGTCGACCAGGATGACGCGCGCCTTGCCGGCAAGGCCGGCGATGATGCGGTCGGCGGCCGGGAACGGGTCGTCGCAGGGCGGCATGAAGACCCGGCCCATCAGGTTGATGACCGCCACGGGGATGCCGCCCGCCGTCTCGCCGGTGAAGACACCGGTCCCCGGCGCACCGCGCGGGTAGTTGTCCGGTCGGAGGAGGCGCGGGTGGCTTTCGAGGTAGGGGGTGATCTCGGGCTTGTCCCAGATGTGGTTGCCCGAGGTCATGCAATCGAGACCGTGGCCGAGCATCTGTTCGGCGAGGTCGGGCGTGATCCCGAATCCGTCGGCGGCGTTTTCGACGTTGGCCACCGCCAGGTCGACGCGGTGCTCGAGGATCAGGCGCGGCAGGTGGGTCTCGACCATGCGCCGGCCGGCGCGCCCGTTGACGTCGCCTATCACCAGGATGCGCATCCCGTCCTCAGGTCGCGTAATCGACGGCGCGGGTTTCGCGAATGACGCTGACCCGCACGGTCCCCGGGTACCGGACCTCCCGCGAGATCCGCCGGCTGATGTCCTTGGAGAGCCAGACCACGTCCGCGTCGGTGGCCGCGTCCGGCTCGACGATCACCCGCAACTCCTTGCCCGCGCGCATGGCGAACACCCGGCCCACACCGCTGAAGGAGGCGGCGATCGTCTCGATGTGCCGCAGGCGCTCGAGGAAGACGTCGAGGTTGTCGTCGCGTTCGCCCGGCCGGCCGACGATGACCCGCTTGGCGACCTTCAGCAGCACCGCCTCGACCGACGGTTCGGCGCCCGGGTGGTGCAGGGCCCGGATCGCCTGCACGACCCGGGCATCCTCGCCGAACTTGGCCGCCAGGTCGGCGCTGACCAGGAGCGGGTGAGCGCCACCGCCCTCGCCATCCTCCACCTGGCCGATCTCGTGCAGCAGGCCGGCGCGCACCGCCACCTCGGCGCGGCAGCCGAGGAGCACCGCCATCTGCTGCGCCAGGCGGGCCACGGCGACCGAGTGATGCAGGAGGTTGTACCCGAGGACGGTCCGGTAACGCAGCCGGCCGAGGAGCTTCGTCAGACGCGGGGGGAGTCCGGTGAGGCCGATTTCGAACGCCGCCGACTCGCCGACCGCCTCGAGCCCCTCCTCGAGATCGATGCGCACCCGCGTGACGACCTCCTCGATGCGCGCCGGGTGGATGCGGCCGTCCTCGATCAGACGCTCGAGAGCCGTCTGCGCGACGGCGCGGCGGAACGGGTCGAAGCACGACAGGACGATCGCCTGCGGGGTCTCGTCGACGATGAGATCAACACCGGTCGCCATCTCCAGGGCGCGGATGTTGCGCCCTTCGCGCCCGATGATCCGCCCCTTCATCTCCTCGTTCGGCAGCTTCACCACCGACACGACATTGTCGACGATCTCGCCGGTCGGCAGGCGCTGCAGGGCCTCGGCGGCGATCCGGCGCGCCGCCGTCGCCGCGGTTTCGCGCGCCTCCTCCTCGGCGCGGTGGACGGTCTGCAGCGCCTCCTGCCGTGCCTCGGCCTCGATCTGCTGGACCAGCTCCTGGCGCGCCTGAATCGCGGTCAGGCCGGCGATCCGCTCGAGCGTCTGGCGGTGGCGGGCGAGGGCCGCCACGGCTTCGCGTTCTCTTTCCACGACGCCGGCCTCGCGCTCCTTGAGACGGGTCTCGAGGGCCCCCTGATCGCGCTCCTTCTGGCCGAGGAGCTGCAGGCGGCGCTGCAGATTGCGCTCCTGTTCCCGGAGACGCTCATCGAGAGCGCGCAGGTCCTGGCGCTTCTTCTGGGTCTGCTGCTCGAACTGGGTCTCCGCGGCGGCGCGGCGTTCCTCGATCTCGATCTCGATTTCCTTGGAACGGATCTGGGCCCGGCCCTCGGCCTCCTGCTCGATCTCGATGCTGCGGGCCCGGGCCTTTTCGACGGTCCGGCGCGCGGCCGATCGCGCGGCGAAGAGGGCGCCGGCGGCCGCGGCCGCGGTGAGGACCAGGATGACGATGACGCTCAACTGCATCCGTCCTCCGTGGGATCGGAACTCTGGCGACGGGGTCCGGCGGTGGGATCGCGGCAGACGCGCCGCCGCGGACGCGGGATCAACAGAAACCCCCGCGCGGTCGTGTGGAGGGAGTCTATTTGAACCGGTTGCACCAAAATGGGTGCCGGGCCTTCGCTTCAGGCTCCCCCGCGAGGGGGGCGCACACCACGATCGGACGCCGGCTCCCTGTTCAAATAGTGTTGGTCCAAATAATCCCGCCCATCACGCGCCACGCAGGGGACTGTTGAGCCGATTGCATCGTAGGACGCCCATGCGCCGCCGTCAAGCCCCGTCAGACGCCCTGCCGGGAAGGCTCCGCGAGCGATCGGTCGAGATCGCTGATGAGCCGGGCGACGCGGTCCGTGCCGCCCTTCGCGGCGGGCAGCGGTTTGCGGTCGCGTCGGCCCTCGTCGGCGATATTGAGCGCCGCGAGGATCGCGACCTTCAACGAGTCAACCGTCGCCGTCGCCTCGGCCACCTCCCGCATCCGCCGATCGACATAGACGGCCAGCTCCTGGAGGTAGGCGGTGTCCCCGTCGCCCCGCAGGTTGTACGACTGGCCGTAGATCTCCACCTGCACGAGGTGGCTGCTCTGCCGATCCATGCACCCTCCTCCGCCGGCGGCGAAGCGATCAGTGATCGCTGCGTCCCGGCACCATGCCCTCGTCGAGTGACGCCATCATTTCGAGCATCCGGGTGACCCGCCCGCGGATCGCCTGGCGCTCCTCGCGCAGTACGTCGAGTTCCTCGGTGGCCGCGCGCGCGCCGTTCCGATCCTCCTCGAGAAGCCTGTGCGCGGACTGCAGCCGGTCGGCCTCGGCGCGCGCCTCGAAGAGGCCGGCCCGGGCGCTGTCGCGCTCCTCGCGCAACGAGCGGATCAGATCGGTCGCGCGCTGGATGCGTTTTTCGAGCTGATCGATCTGTTCGAGGTCGACCATCACCTTCTTGCCCTCCATCCTCACCTCCCGCGCGGGCCATCGCCCGTTCGCTGCATCGTCGTCGGCCGCCTCAGGCCGCGCCCGGGCCCCGCAAACCGACCCCCAGACGGCCGCCGAGGTTCGCCACCACGGCGTCCTGCGCGGCCTGAACCTCCTCGGCGGACAGCGTCCGCTCCGGGTGCTGGAACATCACCTGAATCGCAATGCTTGCCGTTCCCGGTGGCAGACCCTTACCCCGGAAGCGGTCGAAAACCTGAATCTCGGCGATCGGCAGCGGGCTCGATTCCCTGAGGGCTGCTTCGAGCGCGTCGACTGTGACTCCTTCCGGCACGACGAGCGCCAGGTCGCGCCGCACGGCAGGGAAGCGCGGCAACGCCTGGTAGACCGCCTCCCCCGAGCGCCCGGCCCCGAGCCTCGCGAGGTCGACCTCGAACGCGAACACCGCACGATCCACGCCGAAGCGCCGGAGCACCGTGGCGGCCACCTCGCCGACGATCCCCGCGTCCGCACGGCCGATTTCGATCCGGAGCCCGCGAACCGCCGCGTCGGCGGCGATTCTATCCGAAGCGAGGCGGAGGGTTAAGACACCGAGCGCCGAGGCGAGCAGCTCGACGGCGCCTTTGGCATCGAACAGGTCGGCGTCGCGCCAGCCGAGGCTCCAGTGGCTGCCCGGGGCCCGGCCGGCGATGACAGCCGCGGCCCGCAGCACCTCGACGGGGCCATCGGCCCCCGGCTGGAACGCATGGCCGATCTCGAACAGATGACACCCGGCGACGCCGCGATTCAGGTTGTGGGCGGCGTTGTGGAGCAGTCCCGGGAGGAGCGTCGTCCGCAGCGCCGCGGCCCCCGATTGCAGGGGGTTGGTGAGCGCAATGGCGGCCGGTGTCGGCAGGATGGACCGGCATTCCTCGGCGTCGGCCATCGCGAAGTTGACCGCCTCCGAGAGACCGAAGGCCAGCAGCGCCCGGCGGGCGTCACGCACCAGGCGATCCTCGGGGCCGCGCCCGGCGCCGTCGGCATGCAGGATCGGCAGTTCGGCGGGGATGGCGTCGTAGCCGGCAAGTCGCGCAATCTCCTCGACCAGGTCCTCCTCGCGCTCGATGTCGCGACGGAACGGGGGAACCCGCACCTGCCAGGCGGCGGCGTTCGCCGGGTCGACGGTGAATCCGAGCGCCTCGAGGATGCGCCGCGCTTCGGCCGCGCCGGGGTCGTAGCCGAGAATCGCCTGGAGGCGCGCCGGTCGCAGGGTCACGAGGCGCGCCGGCCCGGGCCCGGGGCCGGCATCGATCGGCGGATCAGTGACGGTGCCGCCGGCGACGTCGGCGATGATCGCGACTGCCCGATCGAGGGCGGCGAGGGCCGCTTCGGGATCGGCGCCGCGCTCGAACCGGTGCGACGCGTCGGTGCGCAGGCCCAGGGCGCGGGCGGTGCGACCCACCGCGATGGGGTCGAACCAGGCGCTCTCGAGAAGCACGTCGCGGGTCGCGGGACCGATCTCGGACGACCGTCCGCCCATGACCCCGGCGAGCGCTATCGGGCCCCGGGGGTCGGCGATCAGCAGCATCCCGGGGGCGAGTCTCCGCTCGACGCCGTCGAGGGTCACGAGGGTCTCGCCGGCACGCGCCTCGCGCACGATGATGCGGTGGTCGGCGATGCGCGCCAGGTCGAACGGGTGCAGTGGGTGTCCCATCTCCCAGAGGACGAAGTTGGTCGCATCGACGACGTTGTTGATCGACCGCTGACCGATGCTCTCGAGGCGCCGTCGGAGCCAAGCGGGGGAGGGCGCAACCCGGACACCGAGGATGGCGCGGGCGCAGTAGCGGAGACACAGCGCGGGGGCCTCGATGACGACCTGGGCGCTTGCGGTCGTGGCCGGGCCGCCGCGCGGCACCGCGTGCGGCGGCGGGGTCAGGCGCGAGCCATAGATCGCGGCAAGCTCGCGGGCGATGCCGAGGTGGTTCATGCAGTCGGGCCGGTTGGTGAGGACATCGAAGTCGTAGACGGCGTCGGCCGGGTCGCCCGGCTCCGGTCGGGTGATCCCCTCGAGCGGCACACCGGCGGCGGTCAGGCGTCGGCCGATCTCCTCGGGGCTGTCGGCCAGCGGGATGTAGTCGCGGAGCCAGGCGTGGCTGAATTTCATGAGCGATCCGAAGTGCGGAGCATCCTGGTCATGCCGGGAACTGCGACAGAAAGCGATGGTCGTTCTCGTAGAACAGGCGGATGTCGTCGATGCCGTGCTTGAGCATCGCGATTCTCTCGATGCCGAGACCGAAGGCGAAGCCGGTGACCGCCGCGGGGTCGTAGCCGACCTGTTCGAACACGGCCGGGTGCACCATGCCGGCGCCACCGATCTCGATCCAGCCGCTGCCCTTGCAGCGCCCGCAGCCGCCCCCACCGCCACAGAAGATGCATGAGATGTCGTACTCGGCGCCCGGTTCGACGAAGGGGAAGTACGACGGGCGCAGGCGCAGACTCAGCGTCCGGCCGAACACGCGCCGGCAGAAATGCTCGAGGGTGCCCTTGAGGTGCGCGAACGTGATGCCGTGGGCGACGACCAGCCCCTCGACCTGGTGGAAAACCGGGGAGTGGGTGGCGTCGAACGGGTCGCGCCGGAAGACCTTGCCGATGGCGACCATCTTGATAGGGGGCCTCCGGCTCTCCATCGTGCGGATCTGCACCGGCGAGGTGTGGGTGCGCAACAGCAGCCCGCCGTCGACGTAGAAGGTGTCCTGCGAGTCGCGCGCGGGGTGGTGCGCCGGGATGTTCAGCGCCTCGAAATTGTAGCGATCGCTTTCGACCTCCGGTCCCGATTCGAGGGCGAACCCCATCTCGAGAAAGATCTCCTCGATGGTTTCGCGCACCTGGGTCAGGGGATGCGGAACACCGGGACGGCGCACCCTGCCGGGAAGGGAGAGCTCGAGCGGGGAAAGACCGGGATCGGTGGCCGCGGCCGCGTCGATCCGGCCGGCGGCCGCCTCGAGTCCCCGCTCGACATGGCCCTTGAGATCGTTGACCGCGCGCCCGGTGGTGGCCCGTTCCTGAGGGCTCAGGTCCCGCAGGTCGCGCAACAGCAGCGTCAGCAGGCCTTCGCGCCGGCCGAGGTAGCGCACGCGCACCACGGCCAGCGCCGTGGCGTCGCCGACGGCGGCGAGGTCGGCGTCGAACTGCCCGCGGATGTCGCGCACGCGCGCCTGCACGGCGGCCTCCGGGTGGCCGGCGCCCCGCTGGGGGCGCCGCGCGCCACCCCGTTGTGGATCAGGCGCTGGCGAGCGCGGTGCGCGCCGCCTGCGCGAGCGTCGTGAAACCGGCCGGGTCGCTCACCGCCAGCTCGGCGAGGATCTTGCGATCGATCCCCACCCCGGCCTTCTTGAGACCGGCCATGAAGCGGCTGTAGGACAACTCGTTCTGCCGGGCCGCGGCGTTGATCCGGACCGTCCACAGGGCGCGGAACTGGCGCTTGCGGTCGCGCCGGTCGCGATAGGCATATCCAAGCGACTTCTCGACCGCCTGCTGGGCGATGCGGTAGAGCTTGCTCTTGCCTATGTAGAAGCCCTTCGCGAGCTTCAGTGTCTTCTTGCGGCGTTGGCGCCGCTTCGTTCCTCTTTTGACTCTGGGCACTGGAGCCTCCTAGGGGCGGCCATACGGGAGCATCGACCGGACGCGCCGGGCGTCGGCCGGACTGATGAGCGCCTCCATGTCGAGGTGGCGTTTGCGCTTGGTGGTCTTGGACGTGAGGATGTGGCGCTTGAAGGCGCGGCTGCGCTTCACCTTGCCGGTGGACGACAGGCGAAAGCGCTTGGCGGCGCCCTTCTTGGTCTTCTGTTTCGGCATGACGAACCCCCTAACGTTTCGGTGCAGCCGATGGGGCCGGCGGCGGCGGTGGGGCGGCCCCCGGGCCGCTCCATTTCTTCGGCGACAGGATCATGTCCAGGAACGGCCCCTCCTGGCGGGGCTCGGACTCGACCTGGCCGTAGTCCCCAACTTCCTGGCGGATGCGCGCGAGGATCTTGTAACCGATGTCCCGGTGCATGTTCTCGCGGCCGCGGAAAATCACGGTGGCCTTCACTTTCTTGCCACGCGACAGAAAGCGGATGATGTTGTTTTTTTTGAACTCGTAGTCGTGCTCGTCGGTCTTGGGGCGGAACTTCACCTCCTTGACCTGGATCACCCGCTGCTTCTTGCGTGCCTCCTGGGCTTTCTTGTTCATTGCATAACGGTACTTCCCGTAGTCCAGGATCCGGCAGACCGGTGGAGCCGACTCGGGCGAGACCTCCACGAGATCAAGACCGCTCTCCACGGCGAGCCGCAGCGCCTGCTCGGGTGGCATGATCCCCAACTGGTCGCCGTCCGCGGCGATAACCCGCACCTCGCGCGCCCGGATCTTTTCGTTGATCCTCAGTTTTTTCTCGATGGTTCCTCCTCCCGTCAAGGTCCGAGAACCCTATCCGTCTGCATTTTTACCATCTGATCCCGGATGGCGTCGATGGCCATGGGCCCGAGGTCCCCCTCGCGGCGACTCCGGACCGAGACCGACTTCGCCTGCGCCTCCCGATCCCCGGCCACCAGCATGTAGGGGATCTTCCGCAACTGCGCGTCCCTGATTTTGGCACCGATCTTCTCGTTCCGCGCATCCAGCTCGATGCGCAGGCCAGCCGCCGACAGGTCGCGCCGGACCGTCTCGCCGTACTCCTGGTGGCGATCGGCGATCGGCAGGATGACCGCCTGTACCGGCGCCAGCCAGAGCGGAAACGCGCCGGCATAGTGCTCGACGAGCCCCCCCATGAAGCGCTCGAGCGAGCCATAGATGGCGCGGTGGACCATCACCACGGGCGTCGGCGCGGAATCGGCACCGATGTAGGTGATCGCGAGCCGCCGCGGCAGGTTGAAGTCGAACTGGACCGTGGGGCCCTGCCAGGCCCGGCCGATGGCGTCGAACATCTTGATGTCGATCTTCGGGCCGTAGAAGGCGGCCTCGCCCTCGCGACGGGTGTAGGACAGGCCGCGGGACACCAGCGCCCTGGTCAGCGCCTGCTCGGCCATCGCCCAGCCCTCCGCGTCGCCGGCGTAGTTCCCGGGCTGTGCCGGGTCCCAGACCGACAGGTCGACTTCGTAGCGCTCGTAGCCGAACGTGCGAAGGAACTCGAGACAGAGGTCGAGCACGCCCTTGATCTCGCCCTCGATCTGGTCGCGCGTGCAGTAGATGTGCGCGTCGTCCTGGGTGAAGCCTCGCACCCGCATCATGCCGTGCAGGACCCCCGAGCGCTCGTAGCGGTACACCGTCCCCAGTTCCGCGTAGCGCACCGGGAGTTCGCGGTATGAGCGCAGGCGCGATTTGAAAATCAGCGAATGCCCGGGGCAGTTCATCGGCTTGAGAACGTACCCGGTCTCGTCGATCGGGAACGTGTACATGTTCTCTTTGTAGTACTCGAGATGCCCCGACAGGTGCCACAGCTCGTCGCGCGCGATGTGCGGTGTCGTCACGAGCTGGTAGCCGTGGCGGCGGTGCTGTTGTTTCCAATAGTCCTCCAGGACCTCCCGGACCGCGGTTCCCTTCGGGTGCCAGAAGATGAGACCGGGCCCGGCGGTCTCCTCGATGCTGAACAGGTCGAGGGCCGGGCCGAGCTTGCGATGATCGCGTTTCTTGGCCTCCTCGATCATCTGGAGGTGCGCCTGGAGCTGCTCCTCGGTCGCGAACGCCGTGCCGTAGATCCTCTGCAGCTGCTGGTTGTGCTCTGAGCCCTTCCAATAGGCGCCCGCGAGCGACAGCAGCTTGAACGACCCGAGCCTGCCGGTCGACGGGACGTGCGGACCGGTGCAGAAATCCATGAAGCTGTCCTGTCGGTAGCAGGAGACGACGGGGCCGCCCTTCTCGTCGACGAGCTCGACCTTCAGGTTGTCGCCGAGGCCGCGGAAGTAACGCAGGGCCTCCTCCTTCGGTTGTTCGACGCGGCGGATCGGGAAGTCGCGCGCTTTGATTTCGCGCATGCGCTCCTCGATATGCTCGAGGTCCTCGGGCGTGAACGGCGCCGCGCGTTCGAAGTCGTAGAAGAACCCCTCGTCCGTGGCCGGTCCGATGCCGATCTTCACCTCGGGGAAAAGCTCCTTGACGGCGTGCGCCAGCAGGTGCGACGTCGTATGGCGGTAGATCCCGAGAGCCTCCGGTGAATCAGGGGTGACGAACCGCACGGCGGTGTTACGCTCGGGGGCGAGGTAGATGTCGCGCCCCGTTCCATCGGCGATCGCGGCGATGGCGAGCGCGGCGATCGACGGATCCCAGGCGCGGGCCATCTCCTCGAAAGTCGTGCCGCGCGGGAACTCCCGCACGGTGCCATCCGGAAACGTGATGCTGATCGGATCCAAACTCAGAGCCTTTCGGTCGGAGTGCATTCCCGACCCGCGCCGCGCACGGGCGGAGTCGGGCCCGGAGGGGAGGACTCGGGGATGGTAGGCGCGAGCGGATTTGAACCGCTGACTTCTACCGTGTCAAGGTAGCGCTCTCCCCCTGAGCTACGCGCCTGCACCTCGTGTCCATAGGAGCCGCACGACGCGGCCTCTTCGGGCTGCATGTGAAGCCGGTAGTATAAAAACCCCCGGGGTTGGCTGTCAACAGGTTGCTGCGCCGAAGGTTGCGGGCTGCGGCCCCTCCCGCCCGGGTTCGCCTCGCCGGGGGGCGGTCCCGGGGGAGCGCCTCCCCCCCCCCGAAGATCACACAACCGCGATCGCCATTACCAGTCCGTCCGCTGGTTCCCGCCGCATCGGCGGAATTGGCCCATAACCGAGCCCCCCGCGTGGTACGCGGGTTGCTGACATGGGAGCCCCGAACGACCCGTGGGAGGGACAAGGCATGGGCCGCCAGTCTGACGTTTTCGTGATCGATGGAGACACGGTGCTGCGGGCGCAGCCCAAGACGGCAGCCGCCAAGATGGCCGGCCCCGGCGCCCAGACGGTGCCGCTCGTGCCGGAGAGTCAGGGCGCACCTGGACCGGCACCTGATGGAAAGCACTCGGCGCGCCCTGCGGGCGCCGCCAGCCTCTCGCTCTACATCTGGGGTAGCGGTCAGTGGCTCAACGGCGATAGGGATCTCGCCGTATTGCTGGTGCTCTCCCAGACGTTGATCGTCGCGCTGCACTATCTGGTCATCGCCACTTGGAGCCCTATTCAGCGGATGGCCCACATCTTTTTCATCGAGGAGTGGGAATTGCTGCTCGGAGCGGCCGCGATCGATTTCTGGCTGATCTTCCTGCTGCTTTTCAACGTCTCACAGGCTTTCAAGAGCGCGGAAAGACAGAAAGGCCCGTTCCACGGTCTCAAGCGTCCGTGGCTTGCGGGTCTGACATCCCTGATTGTCCCGGGGTGGGGTCAATTGCTTAACGGGCAGCTGCGGAAGGGGCTGTGCTTCCTGATGGCCTTCGTGGTGCAGGCCTACCTGCTTGCCTTTTATCTGATGACCCCGCTCTATCGGATCGTATCCGACCTCGATCCGAACCAGCAGGTGCTTCGCGACATCATACAGTATGGGAAGGTGGTCCTGGTCGCCACCGGCCTGCTGTGGATGATGAGCGTTTACGACGCGGTCCTGGTGGCCCGCTACACCAGGCCGCGGGCGCAGTAAAGGGGCTCGCCTTCCGGCCCGGCCGGCCGGAAGGCGGTGCATCCTTCAGTTTAGCGGTTGTCGTACGCGCCCTGCTCGCCACGACCCGGTATGACCGAATATACATCCTCATACGGGTTGCGGATGGTATCCCGGCGCGCGTGCGAGTAGACGTTCGTCGCGTAACGGATGCCAAAGGGCTGCGCCACGGTGCTGACCGGCGGGGCTGGAATCGCCTCTCCGATGTACGACGCGGTTGCCGCGCCGCCAATGACGTCGGGTGCGCCGGTCCTGGCCAACGAGATCTCCTTCGCGAAGCAGACCGGGCAGGGTGCGTATCCCGACTCGAGGGCCGAGTCGACGGTTCTCTCGACTGCGCGACCGCGGATGTCGCCGGAGCCGGTCTTGTGGAACACGACTCCGGGTTTGGTTACAACGACCTTATCCCCCTGGTTATCTCCCGCGACGGCCGGGACGACGACCAGGAGAGCGAGTGCAATGGCAGCCGCCATCCCGCTCCTGAGATTCCTGCTCATCCTTGGAAACCTCCTTTCGGCATGGACCACCGTGCTCTTGATAACACCGGGCACCGGGGCTGTCAACAAGAGAATACCTCCGATGGGCACTCGTGCTGCATGGATGCAGACCCTCACCCGTACTATATTGCCCCGGCGACGGGGGTTCCGCCGGCGTGTCGCCGGCGGCCCGCGACGACGGGGATGGTCGTGAAAAGAACGATAGTAGGGATCGGGATCATGCTGGCCCTGGCGCCTGCATCGGGGCTGGCCCAGGAGACCGGGGGGGGCACTATGCCGTCGGCCCCGGCCGCTGGTGACGGGACGTTCCGAATCGGCGTCGAGGATATCCTGGCTATTTCGGTCTGGCGGGACGTCGACCTGACACGCGAGGTTCCCGTTCGGCCGGACGGGCGCATCTCGCTGCCGCTTCTTCAGGACATCGATGCCGCCGGCAAGACCCCCAAGGAGCTGGCGCAGGAGATCCAGCGCCGGCTCAAAGAGTACCTCAGCAGCCCCTCCGTGACCGTTATCGTTCGCGAGGTCAACAGCCTCAAGGCCTATCTGACGGGCGAAGTCGTCCGTCCGGGCCCGATTTACCTGCGCTCGCAGGTTCGACTCCTGCAGGGGATAGCGCTGGCGGGCGGTCTGACCCCCTTTGGGGGCCGGGGTGGCATCATCATCTATCGCAAGACGGGCCAGGCGGAGAAGGTCATCGAGCTTTCCTACAAGGACCTCCTTTCCGGGAGGAAGCCCGAAGACAATCTGGTTCTGGAGCCGGGTGACACGGTTGTGGTGCGCTGAATCGGTCGGGGCCCCCGCGCCCCGCGGCGCCCCCACCAGGGGCCGGTGGCGCTGGCATCTGGCCCTGCCGGTGATTCTGGCAGCCCTGTCCTCCGGCCCTGCCGAGGCCGCCGTCACCCGCTTGCGTTACGATTTTGGTGTCGCGGAGATCTACTCCCAGGACGTCCTGCGCATTGGTGACGACTCGATTGCCGACTACATCACGGGCGTAACGCTGGACTGCGGGCTCAAGGTGACAACGGCGCGATCGGATAGCGACTTCGTCTATACGCCGACCTATTTCGCATACGCTAATTTCAACGAACTGGACCACCTGGACCACCGCTATCGGGGGACATGGACCATGCGTCCAGGGCCCCGGTCGACCTTTGCGCTTCGCCAGGGCGTGTCCGTGAACACGCGGCAGTCAGGATTCGCCGACCTGGATGGTGCCGGGAGCGAGGCCGGGCAGCCGATCACCGGGTTGACCCGAAGGACAGCCTGGGAGCTCGAGCCGCAGTGGGATCGGGCCCAGACGGCGAGGACCACCATCTCGCTCCAAGGTCTGTACCGCTCGGAGGAGTACGACCGCGACCAGTTCATCGACGTTGATCAGATGGGCCTCGGAGGCTCAGTCAGCGTCGCTGTTGGCCGGGGGCAGTCTGTCGGGGGGCGCATCCGCGGCGACCGCTATCGATATCCCGGGAGCGGCGGCCCCCAGGGGGATGCGTACGACACGTTCCTCAGCGCCCTCGTCACCTGGTCGATGGCCGCTTCGGGACGATTCTCAGTGGCGGCCGACGCCGGGGCCTTCCGTGCCACCGGCGGCGGGACCGACCCGGGGCTGGGCCCGACCGCCGATCTTTCCGGCTCGTGGCTCTGGAGAAGCGCGTCATTGACAGTGGGGCTGGGCCTGGGATACTCGAGCGGCGGTGGACTTAGTTCAGCGACCCGGAGCGAGCGCGGCGACATCACCTACACCGTTGAGTGGGGTCAGGGATTCACGGCGAGCCTGTATGGCAGTCACATCATGAGGGACCCGGTGCAGAAGGGCGGGGGAGATACGCTCCAAGGGCGGTTTTTCGCTCTGACCATCCAGAAGATATGGAAGCCGGGCTGGGGGCTTGGCGCGGGTGTCTCGGGGCTGCGGCAGCAGCAGGAGATCGGTCGGGCGCTCGCCTATGGCGAGGCCACAGTAGGGTTCATCTACCGGCCCCCAGGGCGGGCGCCGAGTGACGGAAGAAGACGGATCCTTGAAACCGGCTAACTCGGTCTAATTACAGTATTTGGACTTGATGGACGGGATCGAAAACAGGAGAATTTCCGGTTGTCTCCCCCCTGCCCTCGTCGTACTATTCGCTCGCTCAAGCGAATCGGTTGTGCCGTTACTCAGGGATGGCAACCGCAGGAAATGCGGCGGTCCGGCAGCGGTTGCCGGGCGAGTTCATCAGGCAGGTTCATGAGTTAAATAGTGATGCTGGATCGGTGGGGGCCGCAGGTGTCCGAATGGCGTCCAGTGCGTGTGACCGGGATAGAAGAGCAGAGTGCGGGGGATGAACTCGTTCTCTACGACGTGAGCGCCGGCCAGTTGCACCACCTGAACCCGACCGCTTCAGCAGTCTGGAAACTCTGCGACGGGACGGTGACCCTGAATGACATTGTCGCCGAGATTAGTGTACAGTTCAGGCTCTCGGAGGCGGACGAGCCTGCATCGGATGTCAAAGCCCTGCTCCAGGAATGGACGCGGGCTGGACTCATAAATAACTAAGACCAGTCGAAAGGACGGTTCAGACGATGACTCCCCAAAAGAGTACGACAACTGGGCGTCCGTCATACGTGGCTCCTCGCATGACATCCTATGATGAAACGCGCGTGGCCGAAGAACTGGGTCCCGTGATGCTCTCCGGCACCGGTACCCGGCTCGACGAACTCGCGGGGGATACCTCCTCGACGGCTCGCGGGGCGGGCTCGAAACCGCGCCGGTAAAATTTCGGATAGTCCCCTCGGACCGGGCATCCCGCACAACGGGATGCCCGGTATGCTGTTTGGCGGACCCATGGTCGATTCGAAGACGGGTAGCGAGGAACGGTGGGTCCGGCTGCTGGACGTCCAGTTCCATCTGATCGCCGACGATACCGACGCCTTCGCGCTGCTTGACGCCCTCTACGAGGCCCCTGAGTTCCGCACCCGACCCGGTCACGAATCCTTGCCGATGCACTTCCGAATTGAGCCAGGCGGGCCGGCTGCGCTCACGGTCGAGCTGGATGGGCAGTCACGTCGCCTTGGCACCTCGCCCGACCGGCCGCTGGAGATTGCCGAGTGGACTTTCAGGACGATGCTGGAGCGCAGCCGCGAGTTCCTCGTCGTGCATGCCGGTGCGTTGCGCCATCGCGACGAGGGAATCCTGGTTGTCGGGCCGCCGTTCGCCGGCAAGACGACGCTCACGCTGGCCCTTGCCGCCGAGGGACTTGAGTACCTCTCGGACGACGTCGGCGCCCTGGCGCGC
>Ga0210377_10002311_pt1 | contig 16752 bp, 27 predicted proteins | sample PLM4_65_b1redo_FD_155480 | JGI IMG/M metagenome (GOLD analysis project Ga0210377, IMG submission 155480) | Groundwater sediment microbial communities from an aquifer in East River, Colorado, USA - PLM4_65_b1 redo | ecosystem: Environmental > Terrestrial > Soil > Riparian zone | place: USA: East... | reverse complement strand
AACGCGCTCGCTGCCTTCAAGGTGCTCTTCCAGCACTACAGCTTCAACGAGGAGCTGTGGCGGCTCGAGAAGTGGGTCGAGGACTGCCTTCCGTTCGACCTCGACGAGCACCCCGAGATGGTCGAGTTCAGAAGGTTGTTGGATTCCCAAGTCGGGCACCTCAGAGAGAACGGCCGCATCTCCGCGTCGGCGATTTCTCGCTGGTACAAGGAGGGCTCTCCGCCGGCCGAGGGCTTCGGCGTGCAGTGCGCGCAGGGCGCCGGGCTCCAGCCGCGTCACCGCTGGCTCATCGCCGAGTGCGACAAGGAGAAGTACACCAAGGTCGCCGAGTGGGGCTCGGTGAACGCCATCTCACTGTTCGCGCTCTCCCGCTTCGCGCCGCACATCGGGTGGGTCGGCTTCGAGTCGAACCCGAAGTGCCGCGACGAGGGAATCAAGACCGCCCTCGAAGCAGGCTTCGTGGTGAACGGCATGGGCAAGGCCGTCGAGCACGGCGAGGACCCGAAGCCGCTCGGCAAGTTCCACCTGCTGCCGTTCTCCGAGATGTACAAGCACCGCGAGTTCGATGCGGTGAGCCTCTTCGAGGTTCTCGAGCACAACGATGACGACGGCGACATCGACATCATCGCTGAATGTCTTTCATCCATCCGGGTCGGTGGCACGCTCTTCATCACCACGCCGTGCGGCAACTGGAGCGGCTTCGACGAGCACACGCGCGACCTCGAGCTGCGCAAGGACCACATCAATAGCTTTACACCGAGAAGGATGATAAAGCTGTTGCAGAAAGCCGTCAGGGCCTATGGCAGCGGAACCTTCGAGGTGACGTTGTGCGAACGCGTCGAAAATCCAGAGCTGACGGAAAACAACAGCTGGGTACACTGCGCCGTCGTCCGAAGAAGCTGACCATCACCGGTGGCGTCGTCGTCCTTGACGACCTCGACTATCGAGTACTCAAGAGCGTCTCCTGGTTCGTCGATTCATACGGCTACGCAGCGCACACGCAGTATCTCGGAGGTGGAAGGAAGAATCGAAAGCTGAAGGTGACAAGGATGCACAAGCTCATTGCTCCGCACCTGAAACGCGTCGACCACTGGAACGGCAACAAGCTCGACAACCGCCGGACGAATCTTCGTGAGGCTACGCGCGGTCAGAACATGTGGAATCGGAAGCTCGACCACGACAACAAGACCGGCTTCAAGGGCATCAGCTTCAGGAAGGACAAGGCGCAGTGGCAAGCACGTATCGTGGTGGAGCGGAAGATTCACTTCTTGGGGTACTTCGAAGCGCCCCGAGACGCCGCCAAGGCATACGACGTTGCAGCGCGGCAGTACTTCGGCAAGTTTGCGCGGCTCAACTTCCCGCGCAGAAGTGAGATGGGAGTGAACGATGACGACTGAACTCGAAGCGATGAAGCTCCAGAACGCCGCGCTCGCGAGCCGTGTGCGAGAACTTGAAGGTCGGCTGCTCGACCGTGGCTTCCACGGCACGCTGCTGCTCGACTACGAGACCGCCAGAACCTCGCCCGTCTTCTTCGCGTTGCAGGCGCTGCTGTTCCGCGCGGCGGGGCTCAAAATCCTCGCCGTCGGCGTGGTCGGAGACGACAAGCTGCACGCCGCTGCGATGATTGGCTACAGCGACTTCAAGCTGCTGCCGCACTCGCCGCATGAACGTTCCATCACAAAGTTCAACCTCGCGACGCAGCTGCTCAAGGATGGCCACGTCATCTGGCCCGACCTCGACTTCGCGAAGTGGCAGCAGCACGGTCTGCCGAACGTGAACGGCATCGCCGGGCTCATCATCCTCGATTGGACGCGCGTGTTGCGCGGCGGCGTCAAGCCGGACAAGGTGGAGCGCGTATGAACGACGCAGGTGAAGAGAGCGTGTCGAAGGTGGAGACCCAGCTGCCGACTCCGACCGCCGCGCAGGCTCAGGTGCAACAGCCGCAGCCGCGACAGCTGGAGTTCGTGCCGCAGCTGTATCTGATGTTCGGGCTTCCGTTCGCAGTGCTCGCGCTCGTGCTGCTCATTCGCGCGCTGCCGTTCAGCGTGAAGACGTTGGCCAAGAAGCCCCTCAGCTGCGACGCGTGCATGGCGTTCTGGTGCTCGCTCGTGTTCGGACTCGGGCTCTCGTGGATGGCGGCTGCGCACTGGAGTTGGACGGTGCTGCACATGCTGGCGACGCCGGGCGCGACGATGTTGCTGCTCGCGGTGTACAAGTGGCTGACGGCCCCGCGGGAGCTGCCGCTGCCGCCCATGCGCATGAAGTAAGACGCACCGGATAATTTCGGCCTTTCGGATTCCCCGGGTACCCTTTCACCATGCTCGGGTACGTCCTCGGGTGCGCCCTGTGGGGCGCAGCCAAAGCGAAGATGCTGGGTGCTCACCGCGCCCCGGGCTCACACTTTCTCGGCGGCTTTGGCCTGCCGGAAATCGCTGAGGAGCTGGAGTACCGCGTGGTGATGGAGCGCGGGATTGGCCTGAAGATGCTCGGCGTGAACCCGACCGCCGCCAGGGTTGGTCAAGCGATGCTCTTCGGCCTCGCTCACCCCGGTCTCGAGCTGGACGCCGCTGTCGGCGGCTTCGTGTACTCGAAGGCGTACGACGCCCACGGATTCCTCGGAGCTGTGGCCGCGCACATCGCGCACAACGCCGGGGTCTGGCTCGGCAGCAAGTAACAAGGAGTCCTGCACATGATGAAGAAGGCTCGAGAGTCGAAGTGGCTGCTGGTCGTGTTGGGCGCGGTTGCGTGCGTGCTGCTGCAACCGCTCGTCGCGTGGGCGCAGCAGGAAGTTCTCATCGTCGGCTCCACCACGGACTCGCCGCCGAACTCGGTGACCGTCAAGGTCGACTCGAACGGCTACCTGCTCACCACGGCCAGTGGTTCGACTCCCTCAGGCGCCGCGTCGGGCACCCACGGTGCGTGCACCAACACCACGATGAACGTCGGCACGACCGGCACCGCGTGCCCAGCGGCCCCGCGCGCCGACCGCGTCAGCATCCTCATCCAGCTGAACCAGTCGGGCGAGACGTTGAGGATTACTTCTGACGGTGCCACGGCCGCGACGTCGACCATCGGCGCCGCGCTCGCGAACGGGTCGAGCTATTCGGACAACCTCGCCGGCACGGTCTCGGCGAACTGCCGGTGCACCTCGGCGACGTGTGAAGTGGTCATCGTGGAGTGCCCCTGATTCCATGCTGAACGCATTCCTCATCGCACTGGTGTTGGCGGGGCCGGGCTCGACGACCTCGGGCCCGAGCATCGGCAGGTCTTCAGGTGTGAACTCGAAGCTTCCCGTCTTCGAGTTCGCCGACGCGACCGGGTCCGGCATGGGTACGGCATGCGCATGTGCGGCCGTCACCGACCGCGACGGCAACGCGATGACGTTCTCGCGTACCAGCGTGGCCACCTGCATGAAGGGCTCGACGTTCTCCAACATCCAGAACGGCGACCTCATCACCTGCGCCGCGGGAACGCCGCGTGTGATGTACGGCGGCAGGACTTCCGCTGACCCGTACCTCGGTCTCCTCATCGAGCGCGCGAAGACCAACATCGCGTTGGGCTCTGAGGAGTTCGAGAACGCAGTGTGGACGAAGACCAACAGCGTCGTTGCCGCTCCGACCGTCACGGCGAATCAGGCCATCGCGCCGGACAACACGCTCACCGCCGACCGCGTGCAGTTCGCCGCGTCGACGGGAGCCCAGTACTCCGTCATCACCCAGACGACGGGTACGGGCGCGTTCGCCGGCAGCGTCTTCATCCGCGGCAACGGCACGTCGGGCTCGTTCGACCTCGATTGCCACAACGGTTCGGCCGACAGCTGCACCACGTGCAGCTACGTGGATTCGAGCTGGACTCGCTGCAGCTGCACGGCAACAGCCGGCACGCCGCTCTTCATCTTCGGGAACTACTCGGCCGGCTGCTCGGTCGCACGTGATGCGGCCGACGTGTTCGTGTGGGGCGGACAAATCGAAGCGAGCGGCGCACTTTTCGTTTCGAGCTACATGAAGACGACCACGGCGGCGACTTTCGTGCGTGCTCGAGACTTCGCTACCTTCCCGCTCGCGCTTCAGGGCGGGTTCCCCTGGTCGATGGCGGCGACGTGGGTTTCACCCACCGCCATCACCGGGGACCCGTTCATCATCGAGGTGGCCATCTCTGGCGGCTCCACCAACCGCTACGACCTCTGGGCGAACTTCACCGCTGGAGACGGCATCACGTCACTGAACGTGGTCGGGGGCGTTTCGAACAACGGCCCTCACCGCCTCGCGACCGCCGGGACCGTCATCCGCGCGTCCACCTTCTACGATTTGACCTCGCAGTCCACGTGCGTGAATGACAGCTGCGCGGCGACGGGACGTATCTACGTTCCGTTCTCGCCCGACATCATCGTCATTGGTGGCTTCAACAACGGTACCGGAGATGAAGCAGACGGCGTCGTGAAGCGCGTCTGCTTCGACAATCGAGGTTCAGCGAGGTGCCGATAATGAACAAGCTCAAGAAGCAGCTCAAGCCGTGGCTGTCGTGGCTCTTCGCCATTTTCCTGGTCGCCGGTGCGGCGAACTCCGGGCCGCAGATTATGGGCGGTGGGTGTGCCGACTGTGTTCTGAAGACCGGCGACACGATGACGGGCGAGCTGCTCATCGCACTGAACACCGACGCGCTCAGCATCGGCACCACGCCCGGCGTGTACACGCTGCTGGACTCGACCACGCTCTGTCTCGGCGGCGGAACGACGGCGGGCGCGTGCACGTCAGCCGGCCGCATTCGGTGGAACCCGAACTCGTTCTCGATGGAGAACCTCACCGGCGGCGGCAACTTCACCATTCTCGGGACCACGGGGACGATGAACGGGACGCTCTCGAGCACCATCGCGTCGGGCAGCAACGCCTTCCAGGCGACGGTCGATGGTGCGCGCTTCGACATCGGCACCGGCGCGAGCGACTACTTCGATTCGAACGGCACGGCCATCTCGACGCCGGGTGGATTCACCGCGGCGACTTTGAACTCCAGCGGCACGAACACGTTCTCAGGTGCGACCCCGCTGAATCTCACGGCGCAGACGGCCGGCATGTGGTGCAGCGCGGCGACCATCACGACCGCTTGCTACATCGAATCTGGAGCCTCGGCGGCGACCGTCGGCGCCACGAGCGCGAGCGCCGCGGTGAAGGTCTTCCCGGACAACGTCCTCGATGCGACCGACTACGTCTTCAGCGTGGGCAACGCGACGAACGCTGCGAGCCTCTTCAACGTCACCTACGCCGGCAACGCGGGGCTGACGGGCTACCTCGCTTCGGAAACGCCGGACACGATGTTCGTGACGTACATCAACAACGTCATCCAGACGTTCACGTACGGCGGCGGCATCGCTCCGGCTCACGACTTCCAGGTGAGCGCGGTGCGGTTCACGCTTCGCACGGCGGGCTCGGGCGGCACGACGAACGCGACCATCCGCATCAGTGATGGCGTCTCGAACTGTGACTGCGCCTTCGCGTGCAACACCGCCGCGGGCAACCTGAGCGTTGCGTGCTCTACGGCGGCGAACTGCGACTTCGAGGCGAGCGACAGCATGACGGTCAGCGTCTCCGGGGTTGGAGACTGTACGGTCTCACCGGACATCCTCGGCAATGTCGAGTTCGAAACCTTTTGGGAGTGACTATGGACATGCGAACTAATCTCAATCGGCTGGGCGCTGCGATGGTCGGATTTGGCGTTGCGCTCTGCCTCGCTTTCACCACTCCGACCCAGCCGGCGCGGCACCCCACAATTCAGACGTCGGGAGCTGATGTTCAGACGCTGTGTGAGGTCTCAGGGGCATCCTCAACGAGCATCATCTGCAATCCGATTGCAGGCACGACCGCGACGCGTGGCGCTGGAACGGCAGGGTCCGGGACCGGCATCTCTCTCGTTTCAGCAGGCGCCATTCGTCCATACGTCAACGTCATCACGGTGACGTTCGCTGCGATGACCGCCGCCGCGACGACGGATGTCACCATCTGGACGCCGTTCGGGCATTCTCGAATCCTTCGTTTGGTAGCTGAGGCTACCGTCACGTTCTCGGGTGGAGCACTCTCCAATGTGACGATGACATGCGGCACAACGGCTGGCGGCAACCAGTACTTGACCACGTGTGACCTCGGCGTCACGGAAACGCCAGTCTGTGGCGACGCTGCAGCTGATATTGGAGCGGCGCTGCTTTCAGCGACCGTGGCCGACTTCCCGAGCTGGGCGGCGGGTACCACGGCGATTCAGTGCCGCTTCACGTGCACCGGTGCGAACTGCAACGCCGCCACTGGAGGCTCGGCGACATTCTATATCGAAGGTGTCACGTACCCATGATGCTGAGCTTGCTCCTCATCGCTGTCCTGTCTCAAGGTCGCGCCGCGGGCTCTACATGCACGCAGGGCTCGGTGATGTGGTGCGCGGTCGACGGGACGTACAGCGGGAGCACGGCGGGTAACGCGGGCGAGTGCCTCAAGAGCGGAGGTGCGGGTGCACCGACCTGGGGTGACTGCAGTACCGGCGGTGGCGGCGCACCGACCGACGGGGAGTACGTCACGTACTCGGCGAACGCGTCCCTCAGCGCAGAGAGAGTTCTCACCGACGGCACGAACACCACGGTCGACCTGAGCGTCGCCGGTCAGGCCAAGGTGAACGTCAGCGGCACCGTCGCGAACGCAACACTCGCGTCAACGGCTACAGCGCTCGCCGCGAACCCCACCGACTGCGGCGCGAACCAGTATGCGAATGCCATTGCCGCCAACGGAAACCTCACCTGCGCCGGCATCACCGGTGGGCAAGTCACGGGTGCAGTTGCGACGGCTACAGCGCTCGCCGCGAATCCAGCGGCGTGCTCCGCAGGCCAATACGTCAACGACGTCGCAGCGGACGGCACGCTCGCGTGCGCGCAGGTAGCGACTACTCAACTCTCCGGCACCATCACCGATGCGCAGCTCGCGTCGAGCTACTCCGGCGTCGGCACCTGCACCAACCAGTTTGTCCGCGTGCTGGGCGACAACGTGGGGCCGACGTGCGGCAGCGTCAACATCGCAGACCACTCTGCGACTGGAACACCCAGCGCAACCACGTTCCTGCGCGGCGACAACACGTGGGCCACTCCCGGTGGTGGCTCTGACCCGTGGACGTACCTCGCGGTGAATGGTGGCAGCAACTTCACCACGAGCAGCGCGACCGTAGTCGATGTGACCGGGCTCACCCTCACGGTGAGCGCGAACACGCGCTATGAGTTCGAGTGCATGTTGCTGCTGCGTACTGCGACGGCAACGGTGAACCCCCGAGTCGGCCTCGCATGGAGCACGGGCCTCACCGACGGAGCTGCGGTCATTCAGGAATTGCAGGCTGCAACTGGGACTCCGCTCTTCGCTTCGGGCAATCCGAATGCCGCACTCCTCATCGCAGTCGGTGGGCTCCCGAACACGACACAGAGCTGGCCCGCGACCATCACAGCGACCATTGCCGCGGGGGCCGGTCCAGGCGGCACTACACGCGTGCAGCTTGCTTCCGAGACGGCCGCTACGAACGTCACCATTCAGGCGGTCGGCTCGTTCTGCCGCTACCGCATCTACACCTAGAGGTCCCACCGGCGCAGCACGCCTGGAAGCAGCTCGGCGGGGAAGGTCACCGTCTCCCAGTCGTCCTTGCGTACGGCCCAGAGAATCACGCTCGGCGTGCCGAGCACCGGGAACGCGGTGACGTCCTCGAAGCCGGCGTCGTGCATCGCGGGTGCGAGGTCCTTCGCGAGCGTCTTGTCTCGAGCGTTCATGATGAGCATGCCGCGCGGCAGCAGGCAGCGCTCGACGTCACGGAAGAAACCGGCAGAGGTGAAGTGCGGGGGGATTTCGCTCCCTTCGAACACGTCGACGATGATGGCGTCCCAGCGCGGCCCGGGGCAGCGACGGCTCATGTACCGTGCCGCGTCGACGGTGACGATGGTGACGTCGCGCACGTTCGATGGGAAGTCTCGCAGCGCGATGTTCACCACACGCTCGTCGATTTCCACCGCGGTGAGCTGCGCTGAAGGGACAGCCTTCTTCAGCACGCGAAGCATTTCACCGCCGCCGAGCCCGAGCATCAGCACGGAAGTGGCGCCGGGAGAGAACACGCCGACCAGTGCAGCCCAGTCGTAGTAGAGCCCGGTGCTTCCACCGTCGAGCTTGCTGACCGTCTGCGCACCGACAGGTCCCTGCTTCATCACGTGGAGGTCATCAACGATTTCTACCCTGGGCTCCATCGCCTGCCGATGTCCGTCTCGATGGCCAACGCAGTACGCGAACAAAGAGGCAGCGAGTACTCCAACGAGGTAGATTCGGCGCATGCCAAAGATTGTACGTGAGGACGAAGGCACGAAGGAGAGCAGAATGGAACCGAGAGACGTTGTGACCTCGAAGCCGGTACTGGTTGTCCTGGCCGCAGCTGCTGGCCTCATCGCGGGCGTGCAGCTCGACTCTCCGGTGAAGGCGCGACCGAGCGCGGTCGACTTCTACGTGCACACGATTCGCATGGTGAAGCGGGCTCAGGCCGACGACTTCAAGCTCTCCGCGTACGCGACCGGGCGCTTCACGCTCGAGGATGGCGGCATGGCGTCCAGAGACTTCGGTGAGCAGTCGTGCCCGAATGCCGACGTGGCGCTGCTCGAGAAGGCAGCCGTGGCGCTCACCACCGACTGCAAGACAGAAGTCGATGCGTGGCCGCACGTCATCGAGATTCGCGGCAACGGCGAAGACGGCGGCTACAACGCGGACATCTACATGAGCCGCACGTTCGAAGAGGACGCCGGCTTCCAGCTTCTGCCCGACGGCGGCGTGGGCGCGCACTTGGTGCTCTCCGTCACGCAGGACCTGGGCCTCACCCCCTGCCACAGTGGGGTGGCCGACATCTTCGAGGTGGTCGGCAAGGAAGCCTTCAGGTGCTCTGAAGGTGTGCTCGACCAGCCTTGAGCGCCTGAACGTCTTCGCGGGTGAGCTGTGTGGCGACTCGAGTCTGATGCGCCTCCAGCTCACGGTCGCGCAGGTACTGGGCACGAGCCTTCATCTTTCGGTCGACACGGTTGCGTGCGGCCTCGATGCGCCGCGCCTTGCGCATCTTCGCCAGCTCTGCGTGAGACACCTTCGGCTTGGCCATCAGCGCCCGCCTCCGAAAAAGTTGGACACCGGGTCGCGGCGTGCCGTGTCGCGATACGAGATGTCGAACGGCGCGAACGGCAGCAGGGACATCCGAAGCTCCAGCATCTCTCGTGGCGTCATCCCACGAACGTAGCCGCGACGGAGGTCGACGAGCCGCGGTTCGCCGAGCGGGCCTTCATCGTCGAAGTCCTGCGCGACGGCCGGTATCGGCTGCGTCATGTCCACCTGGAAGATGTTCGGCTCCATGTTGGTGAACGGGTTGAAGCCCTTCGGCGCCGTCTCGATGTCGATGGCGACCTTCTCCTTCGAGCAGAAGCCGCAGACCCAACGGCCGCCGACCTTCGTCCACTTCGGTCGACGCGGCTTGTCTTCACCGCTCTGGTCTCCAGGCGGCTCGCGGAACTTCCGCAGCTTCTTGCAGAGCGGGCAGCGCTTGCGAAGACCGTGGGTCCCGCGCTTGGCGCCCGCGCCTTTCACTTCGCCGGTCTCGCGCACTTCAGCTTCCGCAGCAGCTTCTCACCCGGCTCGACTTCCTTCAGGTGCGCCGGCCGCGGCACGCGCTTGTCGGCCTCGAGCGCCTTCGACCCGGTCTCCAGGTCCTTGAGGAAGTCGTTGCCGTCGCCGATGTACAGCGTGGGCGTGCCGTCCGCCTTCAGCGCGTCGGCGACGTGGGGCAGCTCGTCGACGTCGACCTTGAGCACCGTGGTGCCCTCACAGGCGGCCAGCTCGGTCAGCGCGGCGTCTTCGCCCTCGCACGCGGGGCAGTCCTTCGCGGTGAAGTCGAGCAGCACCTTGCCCGGTGCGTTCTGGAGCGCCTCACGCAGCTGCTCTTCGCTGGTGATGACGTTGATGCCGTTCGATGCGGCAGTCGCCGTGTCTGCTGCGGCAAGGAGAGAAGCTGCGTCGGTGGTCTCGCTCATGGCACCTTCGATGTTACACGTGAGAGAGTGAGGGTGATAGCGCCCGCGAAGACGAGCGGCAAGGAGAGGTTCGGCTCGTTCACCACCGCGAACCCGATGAACACGCAGGCGGCGCAGACGCACTCGGTGAAGCGAAGGCGGCGTGCCCAGCGCGCACCGGCGAGAAGCTCCTGCCGGCGCCGCTCAGCGCAGCCGCACAGCTCCGAGTCCTGACTGCAGACAGGGCAGCGGTCTCTCATGCCGCGGTGCACTTCGGGCAGCGGGTGTAGCCGGCGGCGTTCAGCATCTCGTCGTTGCGGAACGTCTTGCCGCACTTCGCTCGCATGGACGACTCTCGAGAAAGCTGCGCGTCGGCGTCGAACCGGTGCGCGATTTTCCCGAACGCGAGCCAGAGGTCGGGAATCTTCTCTGGCTCGTGCGGCTTCGGTGCCGCCGGCTCGTTCTTCGTGGCGACGGTCTTGCCGGACTCCAGCTCGACGAACCGGAAGAAGCCGCAGCCGTCGAGGCCGAGCGCGACCCACCAGAGGTTCCAGCTGAACTCCGGGTCCTCCTTCTGCACCTCGCGGCTCTTCTCGCGCATCCACTCCGCGGCCGCGAGCGCGGTCATGTTCTGGTCGAGGCAGGGCTGCACCAGCAGCAGGTACTTCTTGGGCCAGCTGACGACGAGCGACGTGACCTTCATCACCGTCACGCCCTGGGGAGACGTCTCCTTCATATGGTGCCTCTCTTTCTGGAACTCCGTGAGCCGCGACGCGAGTGAAGGTGGCGAGCCGGGTGGGTACGTGTCGTCGCGCGGCCCGCCGACGTTGATGGAGACCGCGCTGAGGTAATGCGCCATCGCCGGGGAGACGACCGCCTCGACCTTCTTCAACGGCTCCATGCACGCGTTGGCGTACTGGCGGAGGCTACCGAGCCGCTTCACCAGCTGCTCGAACGTGAGCCCGTTGTCGTCGAGGCGCGCGATGCCGATGAAGGGCTGGAGAGATTCACTCAGGTTCGTGAGGAGCTTCTTCTCGATGAGCACCGCCTCCTTCGCGGGCGGTGCTTCGAACTCCGGCTTCACCGAGAACATCGCGCCGTCTTGCCCATCACACGGGCTGCACTGAGGGAAGCTGCACGGACGACCATCGCTGTTGCACGTCTTGCTCACTCGGGAACCTCGACCTTTCCGGTCACGGCGTACGTGTTGAACACGCGCCGCGCGACCTCCATGCGGTTGACCAGCTCCCACTTGTTCGGCACGCGCGTTTCCAGCGCCTTCATCAGCTGCTCGCGCACCCCGTCATGCTGGCGGTCCCAGTCGTCGAGGTCGACGAGTAGGAGCTTAGGGACCGGCACCGGCGGGTCGAGAACGGTTCCGTTCGGTAACGACCGCCGCATTTCTCGGTCGACGATGTACGCGAGTCCGCTGTCCTGCTGCACCGTCTGCCAGTAGTGGCAGTGGGTGCCGATGCGGCGGAACACGGAGAGGAACTCGTGGATGCGGTCTTCGTCGGTCATTTGGTCATTCCTCGGTCCACTGCTCCTTCACCGCCATTTGCACATCCTCCTGAACATGGGGAGCGCGCGCTCAACAGCTCGTCGCGCACCATCTGCCGACGTTGAGTAGCCCTCCATGGTGTCGATGCCGAGCTTCGGAACGGTCCCAGAGGCGTCGCGGCTGGGGCGTGTCAGCTCCCACCGCCACTGACCGCCGTCGTATGCACCGGAGGGCTCGTAGATGTCAGCATAGAACCCGAGTCTGGTGTGCCCCGCGGTCGTTCCATCACGCGCGACCGTGTTGTTCGGTCCTTGGTGGTACCACTTCAGCTTCATTTGGTCATTCCTTTCTCTGCGTCGACGACGACCCACCGCGAGTACCGCTGCGTGGTGGCGATGCTCTCGTGGCCAGCGAGCTGCCGTGCGGCTTCGAGCCCGTGTCGTTGAATCGCGCTGGAGATGAACGTCGCGCGCAGACCGTGCGGCGTGACCCCGCGGCCCAGGTGCGCCTCGCAGATGTCCACCACGTGGCGGTAGATGGTCGACTCGGAGGAGAAGTCGCCGCGCGGCCCAGGCAGGAACGGGTCCTCAGGTCCCGTGTGACTGTTCACCGCCTTGCGCCACGCCTTCGCGGCCTCGACCGCACCACGCGCCAGCACCTGCGTGCGCTGCTTGTCGCCCTTGGTCATGTACACCGCGGTGTACTGGGTGCCGTTGTACTGGATGTTCCCGAGCGCGAGCTGCGTGAGCACGTGTTCGCGCCAGCCCTGCCGCGTCAGCACGGTGATGAGCGCGCGGTCGAACGAGCCGATAGGTAATTTTCCCTCGAGCTTCTCCAGCTCGCCGGGGAAGAGCACGTTCTGCAGCGGCACGTTGTTCTTGCCGCGGAGGGGCTCGGCGTCCTTGAACGGGTCGCTCGTGACGAACCCGACGCGCCGGCAGTACCGCCAGACCTGCTTCGCCAGCGTGAGCGTGAGCCGCGCCGTGCTCATGGCGTGCGTCTCGCGCAGCACCTCTTGAATCGCCTCGATGTCCTCGGTGGTGAGCTTGCGGAGGTCGTCGAGCTTGTCGAACTTCGCCGCGCCGCAGAAGCGCTTCCACCCGTTCACCGCCGAGCGCTGGCTGTGGTGGCCGAGTCGGCCGTAGTACTTGAAGCGCGTAGGCAGACTCTGCAGGTGGGGGCCTGCGAGCGTGCTCGGCTCGATGGGCTCGTTCAGCAGTGGGTGCGCAACGGCGGTCACGGCTTCTCCGCGCCCGAGAGAATCCAGAGCCAGTGCGCAAGCTGGTTCTGCGCGTAGTGGTCTTCCCAGCGTGCACCAGCCTTCTGCATCGCGTCGGCGTTGCGGTTGAGGACGTCGCCGGCCTGCTTCAGCTGGGTCTTCGTCGCGATGAACGGAGGCGCGGCGACTACGCGAACACAGAGCCCATCGAGCGACTTGAGCGCTGCCCTTTCTGCCGCGAGGTACTTCCCACCGTCCAGGTGACGGCTCTCTCCCAGCTTCAGGATGAGGCGCCGCAGCTCGACGGCGGCAGAGAGTGGCCCGTCGGGCTCGGGCTTGGGCTCAGCACGAGCCGCGGTGCCCTCGGCGTAGTAGGCCTCGGTGCCACGTGCTGCAGCGTCGTGCTTCTCGTAGTGCGGCTGCTCGGGCTGCTCGCCGACCAGCAGCGGCCAGGGGACGTCCTTCTGCTTCTTCGCGCGCGGCATCGGGTCTCACTTGTTCAGGCAGCTGTGGAACTGCTGCGGCACCGGGTGAGGGTTCTCCTCCGTGCCGATTTCCGTTTCGATGTTGCAGGCGATGCAGTTGCCTGCGTAGCCGTCGTCGCGCCAGACGACCTTGGTGTCGCCGCCGTGCCCGTGGAGCTGCTCGACGCAGTCCATCGAGTCGAACACCGTGACGGTTCCGAAGTGCGAGAGCCAGTGCATCGCGGCCTTGCCGTTGCTGAAGCGCACGCCCTCAGCGACGACGCCGGTGCCGCTGGTGCCGGTCTTGTCGACAGCGCGCACGAGAACGAAGCGCCGCGCGAAGCTCTGCTTCACCGTCGGCGGGCCACCCTTCGGCCGGTCGTCTTCCTTCGCGATGCGTTCGGTGTGCACCAGCGGCATCATCGAGGACCTACGCCGGCCCGTTCGCACGCAGCCCTCATTGGGGTCCTGGCGGCACACGGGGCATTTGACCTTCAACGCGCGCTCTCGCTGCTCTCTCGTCTGCGCCATCTCCGCTCCCATCGGCCCCGGGGGCCTGTGTTTGCACGATTATAAGATATAATCGTTTTTTAGAAAAACATTAATGTTATTTGAAAAAGCACAGGGGTAGGGCACCATGCGGCATGGCCCACAAACGGAAGCTCCAGGGTGGCGCGCTGGCTGTTTTGAACGCCACCGTCGACCAAGTTCTCATGCAGCAGCTGCGCGATTTCGCCACCGAGAGCACCGGGGGCAACGTCAGCGAGGCGCTCCGGCTCATCTTGCGCGAGAAGCTGAGCGCGCGCGGGCTCGCCGGACTCGGACGGGCGCTCGAAGACACCGGGTACAACGAGGGACTGCGGCAGGGGAAGGCAGAAGCGAGCGCCGCCATCGCCGAGGCCCTCAACGAGCTGTGGCGCCCGTGACCGCCGCGGAGATTCAGCGCGTGTTCACCGGCAACGCAGCGCGCGGCAGCGGACTCTTCGAGTGGTACTCGAAGCTCGAGACTGCCGGTCTGCTGCGAATCGACGTGGAGACGTACGTGCCGGTCGACGTACCCGAGCCGCAGCTGCGCACCCGCGAGTCCGACCAGCACCGACGCCTCGTTCAGCAGGCCGGCGTGCTGTTCCGCGACGAGAAGCGCGTGGGCTTCGAGTTCATCGGCTACGGCAAGGCCGACTACGCCACCGAAGTGCGTCTCATCGAGTGTGGCCACACCAATCCGGTGAAGCTGATGCGCGCGTGGGCTCTCGGCTACCGCCTGTTTACTGTGCTGCCGTTCGTGGAGCACGTCGCGTTCACGTTCCAGCCCATCGGCTCGACGTGGCCGCTCACACCGGTGAAGCCGGCGAAGAGCCACCACGGCAACCGCCTGCTTGCACGCTGAAGTCACCGCGGTGGACTCGAACGGGTAGAACTTCGCCATCACCGGTCCTCCAGCGTGATGCCGACGGCGCGGAGTGTGCGCCGTGCGTTCGACAGCACCACCGGGTCGACCTCGTCGTTTGCGCGGTTCACCACGAGGCCGATGCGCGTGGCCTTCCCGAGCTTGAACGTCGCGTGGCTACCCCGAACGCGCACACGCTCGAAGCCGTTGCGTTCTAGGAAGCTGACGAGGTCGCGGACCTTCATCGGGACCTCTTGTGCCGACTGATTCTCGGGTTCTCGACAAGGTCGTCGTCGGCGAGAGCTTGCTCAACGCGCGACCGGAGTCCGTTTATCGTGGTGGCGAACCTTCGCTCGTCGGCGGTGAGCTGCTCCTCTCGTTTCAGGATTTCTCTGACCCTGGACCGGTGGATGAGAACGAAGCTGGTGTACCCGATGACGACGCCGAGCATGAAGCAGAGCCAGGGAATCACGAGCGGAACTCTCCTGCGGCACGCGCGGCTTGGCACCACCGAAGCTGCTCGCTGGGGTGAAGCCGCCGCCACGGCGGTGCCGGGGCCGGTGTGCTCGTGCTTGTGCATGTCCTCGAGCGATGCGAGCGGCTCGAACGGGTCCATCATCGCCTTGTGCTCGGAGACGAGGTGGAGCCAGAGCTTCAGGCGCTTCTTCTCGTCGGCGGCCGGGTACTCTTTGCACCCGCGCTTCACCATGCCCTTAATGTCGTCCTCGGAGAGACCGCACGCGTAGTCGGTGCGGTCGGCGCCGTGCGCTTTCAACCAGAGCACGTCGCGCTCCTTCTGCACGCGCTTGGTGAAGTCGTCCACCACCTTGCGCGTGAAGTCGGAGGCCACGACCCAGCCCGCGGTGTCGACCATGCCGTTGAGGAGGTTGACCGCGATGCCGTTCGCGAACGCCTGAATCGCGGCCGCCGGCTCCTGGTAGTCGGGCGTGTGGTAGTCGAACACCGCGAGCGCTTCGGTCCAGCGCAGGCGCTCCTTCTCTTCGGCCATCGACATCGCTTGTGCTTCGGGTGTCGCCGCCATGGTCTGTCCTCTCACGTACCGCGCTTCCAGCTCATCGACCTTCGCGTGGCATGGCTCGCAGATGCACGCGCCGTTGCGGTAGACGCAGCCCCGGTGCCCCGCGTTCTGGCAGTCGAGCCACAGCTGCATGCGGCGCGCGTCGCATTCCGCTGCCGTTAGGGGCCGAGATTCAGCCTGAAGGCCGTGCCGGCCAACAGCTGCTTGATGCCCGCCACGGTGAACTCGCCGGAGACGGTGAACACCGGCTCGGTCGGGTCGTACTTGATGCCCGTCACCTTCAGCGCGCCGATACCCAGCACGTCGATGGCAGGGCGCGCGGTGAGGTTCGTGCCGACGGCGGTGGGCAGTTCTTTCTCGACGGCGGCGATGGCTGCGGCCTCAAGCGTGGCTTGCGCCGCGTCTGCGGTCTTCTTGGCGAAGTACTCCTCACGCTGCTGCAGCTGCTTGAGCAGCTCATCGGCGACCTGCCGAGCGGTGAGCTTGGCGCGGGCATCGAACATCTTCCTCCGCTTGCCCAGCATCATGAACGAGAGCGGCCCGTAGGTGACGTTGCACTCCTGCTCGGTCGGCGTGGTGGTGTTTCGCGGCTTCACGCGCACGGTCGAGATGGGCCACTTGAGCAGCTGCGTCTGCTCCAGGTTCAAGAGGTCACGCACCTGATGTCCGAGGCTCTTGGTCGTCATGGCAGGTTCACCTTGTGCTCGATGTTGAGGACGAACTCGTGGTCGCAGTCGACGCACGTGAAGTCGCGGCCGCTGGCTTCCTTCAGCTGCTCCGGCGTGAAGAGGTCGTTGTCGTCGGGGCTCGGCTGCGCCCTGTCGCAGGCCGGGCAGTGCACCGAGATGCTCTCGGCGATGAGCACGGCGCGGGTTCCGTTCGCGCGGGCCATGTCAGAACTTCTCCTTGAGGTGCACGGTGCCGCTGACCGGGCCGACGACGACGCCGAACTCCATCGCGCGCATCGTGGTCTGGTGCAGCTGGTCCTGCTCGTACTCGAGGTGGTCCTGCGCCTTCTTCACCTCGACGTAGCGCTTCTTCACCGCGAGCGCGTAGAGCTGCTGGACATGCTGCTTGGTGGGGACGATGGGCATCTCGGGGTC
>Ga0210377_10002310_pt1 | contig 16768 bp, 18 predicted proteins | sample PLM4_65_b1redo_FD_155480 | JGI IMG/M metagenome (GOLD analysis project Ga0210377, IMG submission 155480) | Groundwater sediment microbial communities from an aquifer in East River, Colorado, USA - PLM4_65_b1 redo | ecosystem: Environmental > Terrestrial > Soil > Riparian zone | place: USA: East... | reverse complement strand
ACAAGTTGAGCCGGACCAGACCTGCCCCAGAGAACAACGCATCCATATCAGGTTTGACTGAGTGTCGGTCAGTGTGCCATCGCCATTGTCCTTGAATTGTTCAGAATGGATCGACAACGGATAGGCATGGGTATCGCATTTTTGTTCCGCCCAGGCTGGCGACCAGCCCAAAGAGCTACCCATCAATAGCAGATTGAAAAGTCGGGTTGCCTTCATCATTCAACTCCTTTTTGTAGGCCTTAAAAAACAAGCGGGATACTCCCGCTTGTATGAAGAATATCGGTTTGTAATAAAACAAGCGGATAGCCGCTATCGCGGCCACCCGCTGATTTATTTACTTGTCATAGCCGATACCAGATCCCTTTTTTGGGAAGCCTGGGCCGGATTTCACCACAACAGCCGAAGTCTGCTTGGTTGCCAGGCCCGGTTCGATCTTGATACCGCGGTGCATATAATAAGCATATGCCTCCATCGCGATCATGTCGTCACCGTTGACATCCAGTGCTTTCCCCATTTGCGGAGCCATGATGCACCAGTTGATCATGTCGCGTAACGGGATGACCTTGCCCAGATTCGCCTGAAACTTCGGGAATGTCTGAGGATTCGACGCTGCCGCATCCGGGTGACAGTTACCGCAAGCCAGGCCATTAGAGGACATCGAAGGGAGCGTGCCGTGCCATAGATCACGACCATGGTCTACCTGTGCAAGCAACGCTTTTTCTTGCGCCGCCAGCTCAGCTGCGGTAAATGGCTCCCTGGCTGCTGCGGGATTGGCCGCAAGCAATCCAAACAAGGCAACAGGTACGATCAAACCCGTGACAACATTAAAACGATTTTTGGTAGTCAGTTTCATCTCTATATCCTCCTTAGACTTTGAAGCCGTTTTTCATGGCCGGAGTCAACATGTCACCGAACGGCTGATAATGATGCATAGCGGTAAAGTTGCTCTCCAGATCGATATACTGGCTGCCTTCGCCATCCTCGAAATTGCCCGGGTCAGAACGATTCATCTGATACTGTGGATATGCATTTTTGACATCCGGGTAAGGCCACGGCCAGGAGGTGGACAGCGTACCCACCGATCCCATGTTTCCGATTTTGTTATAAACCGTTTGATGTACGTGCCCGTGGAACGACATGACACGCTCGAATTTCTTCAGAATCTCGCGGATCTCCGGTGCATCCGAAGTCTGGAAATTCCAGCGGGGGTAGTAGTCCCACAGCGGTGAATGGGTGAATACAACGACCGGAGTATCCGGTTTGAGATTCTTCACATCCTTCTTCAGCCAATCAAGCTGCTCCGCCTGCACACCCCACGGACCGGCAATAGGGCTCTCCAGCATTTCCATAACGTCCATTCTTTCCTTTGGAGACAGACCGGCTGGTGTCCAGAAATCTTTCACCAGGATTGAGTTCATCCCGATAAAGTGCACGCCTTTGTGATCGAATGACCAGGTTGGACTGCCGAAATGGCCGCGCCATGCCGCTCCCATATCCAGATACCAATCGTGCTCGCCAGGAATGACCTTGAGCGGCATTTTAAGCTTGGAAAGTATCCGCTTGCCCTTCTGTAACTGCTCGTCGAGACCATTCTGTGCAATGTCGCCACAATACAGAACAAAATCAGGCATCGGCTTCATGTTGTTGACGTCATTTACTGCCTTTTCCAGCATCGCATCAAACTTGTGATCAGCTTGGCTAAAGAGATGTGCGTCAGTCAATATCGCGAAACGGAAAGGAGTTACATTACCCTTGCCAACTGCCGCTTCGGCCACTTGCACCATCCCGAAGTTGACACCCACAGCGCTCGCCACCATTGTTGCCAACCCAGCCTTGCCCGTAATAGTGAAAAAATCTCTCCTGGTCATCTTGTCAAAGTCAGTCATTACTTTTCTCCTCATTTGCATGAAATAAACCCGTTAACCCATCGGGTATCGAAAACAGCTCGCTGTACTCCAAAGCTCTGCAATATTTTTATATATTGTTGATGACTCGAATTTCAAAATTTGAAAGCCCATCAACGGTAGGGATTTAAGTATGAATGCGTGAAGTAATCTAACGAATTGTATGAATCGGAGCTATTGACAGAATCAATGGTGTACAAATAGCCAAGCAAGATAACGGACTTCAGGAGTCAAACTGGCAGCAATGTCATACCTATATATTTTATGAATCGGGGTCATTGACAGAATCAATCAAGCTTCATTGCCCACGCATTGATAATATGAATTGTGTATATAAATTTCATGTGCAACGTTGATTGTTTATTTTTGGTGAGACAGAATGTGTGCTGATTCTTTTTGGTACCGTTGACGTCCACCGAAAAATTACGCACAGATGATTCGTTCCAGTGCGCATCAACAATGGCCTTAAATCCATACCCGCCTCATGTAACAAGTGCTCATATAACAAGTGAATTATATGGAATCTTCTAATCCATTTTATATAAGGCAAACCATGACTCTGCAAGAATTGCGCTATGTAGTTGCACTGGCAGATGCAGGGCACTTCGGCCATGCGGCAGAAGTCTGCTTCGTCAGTCAATCCACGCTTTCGACCCAGATCAAGAAGCTGGAGGATTACCTCGGCATCGCCCTGTTCGATCGCAGCCTGAAATGCGTGACACTCACGCCGGCCGGCAGCGAAATCGTGGATTCTGCCCGGCGCATCATCGAAGAGGCCAACCGTATTTGCGAACTATCCCGGCAAATCAAAGACCCTATGGTTCGCGCCATTCATCTTGGCGTCATCCCGACGCTTGGGCCTTATTATCTGCCCCATGTCTTGCCCTTGGTACATGAGCACTTCCCCAAATTACGCCTGTTGCTGCGCGAGGAAATGACACCGCAAGTTCTTGCCCACTTGACCGAAGGCAAGCTGGATGCGGGTCTGCTGGCTCTGCCTTTACCCGCCGACGATCCAGCTTTGGAAATCGTGCCGTTATTCTGCGAGCCATTCTTGGCAGCAGTGCCTGCCGACCATCCCTTGGCCGCAGCAGCAGAAGTACATATCGATGAATTGGTTCATGCCGGTCTGTTATTGCTGGAAGAAGGGCACTGCCTGCGCAATCAGGCCTTGGAGGCATGCCACCTGACAGAACTCGACAACGAGGAAACTCGTGCGACCAGTCTGGAAACACTACGCCAGATGGTCGGAATGGGCCTTGGAGTCACTTTGATTCCTGCACTTGCCGGAATGCAATCCCACGACATTGGCACCCGTGTCGCACTGCGTCCGCTCGCCTCACCGGGTGCATCGCGCACCATCGGGCTGGTTTGGCGACGGCGCTCACCCATAGCCCCCACCATGGAACATTTGGCGAAGTTCCTGAAAGATTTGTTACCGCCCGGGACTCTGGCAGTGAAATGAATAAAGGTAGTCCAACTATTCCGCTCACTGGGCAACGCGGTGTGCTGATGATCTGCGACCCGCGCCTGATCAGCAAACCGTACGGCGGGCGCATCTGGCAAAGCCTGCCACCGATGAATTGCACCCGCGACGGGGTGGAGGCAGTCAGGTTTTTCAATCACCCCAAGCAGGGTGTCTGAAGCAGCCGCTTACTTTTTGGCTTTTCCGCCCTGCTGCTTGGCGAGTTCGCTCTGTTGTTTCCACTCCGTATAGCACTCCATACCGCAGAAATGCGCGAAATAATCCTCCGCCTCAGGGACTACCGCCTCGGATAGCGGAACCTCCTTGCGGCAAACATCGCAGGAGATTTTTTCATTTGCTGATGTATCGGATGGTTTGGCCATGATGCGACTCCTTTACGGGATAAGGGCACAGCCAGACTATAGCGAATTCATCGATCAGGCAAGCTGCGATCAATCGGTTTACGATACTGATTGCAACTTGAGCGATTCGCGCAACCGCTGGCAGCGCGGATTGGGCGTACCGTCCGCCTCGAACACATCAAACTCGCGGCACGGCGACGGACGCTGCTCATAGATAGCGCAAGCCACCTGTTTGCCCACCTCGCCACGCAGCGCTATGCAGCGCGGGGATTTACCCTGGGTGCCTGCCATACAGCGCAGATGCGCATTCACCTGTTCGGTGAGCCCTGCTGGAACATGGCCTCCCGGCGCATCGTCGGCCTCGGCCCAATAGAATGAAACGCGAAAATGGGCGCAGCACGCGCCGCAGGATAAACAGGGATTGTCACTCATAGTCAGGCCAACATATGTCTACACGACATGTAGAGACTAGCTGAAGAAACCTATAGATCCGCCCACAGATCATGCTCATCCGAGTCGGTGATTTTCACCTTGACAAAATCGCCCACATTCAATTTCTGACCATCTTCGATGTACACCAGACCATCGATCTCCGGTGCATCGGCGGAACTGCGCGCGATCGCACCCTCTTCATCCACCTCGTCCACCAGCACGGTGATGGTCATGCCGATCTTGCGCTTGAGGCGTTCCTCGCTGATCTCCTCCTGCAGCAGCATCAGCCGCGCAAGGCGCTCCTGCTGCACTTCAGGCGGTATATGGTCGGGCAAGGCGTTGGCCACCGCGCCATCCACCGGCGAGTATGCGAACGCACCGACGCGATCCAGTTGCGCTTCTTCCAGAAAATCCAGCAACTCCACGAATTCTTTTTCGGTCTCACCGGGAAAACCGACGATGAAGGTGCTGCGCAACGTCAGGTCGGGGCATGTCTCCCGCCACTGCCTGATGCGTGCCAGCACGTTCTCGCTGCTGGCCGGGCGCTTCATCAGTTTGAGGATGCGCTGGTTGGCGTGCTGGAAGGGGATATCCAGATACGGCAGGATCTTGCCTTCAGCCATCAGCGGGATCACTTCGTCCACATGCGGATACGGATACACATAATGCAGGCGCACCCAAGCGCGCTCTCCGTCCGGTGTTCTCAGGTCGCCCATCGCCGCAGCCAGCTCGGTCATGCGGCTCTTGAGCGGCTTGCCACCCCAGAATCCGGTGCGGTATTTCACGTCCACGCCGTAAGCGCTGGTGTCCTGCGAGATCACCAGCAGTTCCTTCACACCCGCGTTGACCAGATTCTGCGCTTCCTGCATCACGTCGCCGACCGGACGGCTGACCAGGTCGCCGCGCAGACTGGGGATGATGCAGAAGGTGCAGCGATGGTTGCAGCCCTCGGAGATCTTCACGTAAGCATAATGCTTCGGCGTGAGCCGGATGCCCTGTGCAGGCACCAAATCCATATAGGGGTCATGCAATCTCGGCAGGTGCGCATGCACTGCCTCCATCACCTCATCGGTAGCGTGCGGGCCGGTAACGGCGAGTACGCTCGGATGCGCCTGCTTCACGACATCGCCCTTCGCCCCCAGGCAACCGGTGACGATCACCTTGCCGTTCTCGGCCAGCGCCTCGCCGATCGCATCGAGCGATTCTTCAACCGCACTGTCGATGAAGCCGCAGGTGTTGACCACCACCAGATCAGCATCCTGATAACTCTTGGAGATCAGATAACCCTCGGCGCGCAAGCGCGTCAGGATGTGTTCGGAATCCACGGTCGCTTTCGGGCAGCCTAGTGATACGAAGCCGACGCGTGGGGAACTGATTTTAATGTTCATTGATTAACTCTGTTTGATTAAATCCAAAACGACATCTATCCACGAAATACACGAAAGGCACAAAACAAAACATTAAATGAAATAAACCGGCAGCTCGAAGGCTATGGATCCGTTTGCAGCAAGGCTACTTTGACTTTTTTCGTGTTTTTCGTGCCTTTCGTGGACACCTGCTTTTACGGGATTATTCCGTCATCCACAAGCCCATCAGCCCGACTGTCGCCACGCCCAGCACGATCAGCCCCACCTGCTCCAGCGTGTCGCGCAACTCAGCGCGTTTGTGCAGGCCGGGGATCAGGTCGGCCACGGCGACGTAGATCATGCTGGCCGCAGCCAATGCCAGCAAAGACGGTATCCACGCCTGCATGGTCTGCAACACGAAGTAGCCCAGCACACCTCCCGCCACCGAAGCGAAACTGGAGATCATGTTCAACTGAAAAGCTTTGGTCTTGCTGTAACCGGAATGCAACAGTATCGCGAAGTCGCCGACCTCCTGCGGGATCTCGTGCGCAATGATCGCCAGCGCGGTAACGATACCGAGGTGCATGTCGGTGAGAAAAGCCGCCGCGATGATCACGCCATCCACGAAATTGTGAAAGGTATCTCCCAGCATGATCATCATGCCGCTGCGCCCGTGGTCCCCAATATTACTGGAGGTATGTTCGCTTGCAATCAGTTCATGCGCTTCGCAATGCTCATGGTGACAGTGCCGCCACAGCACCAGTTTTTCCAGGATGAAGAACAGCAGGATGCCGAACAGCACGGTGCCGCTCAGGACTGCGACATTGGGCGTGAGCTTGATCGCCTCGGGCAGGATATCGAGGAACACCGCGCCGAGCATCGCGCCGATTGCATAGCTCACCATCGCGCTGAGGTAATGCTGCGCACGCGGGTTGAGCGCGAACGCTGCTGCGCCCAGTACGCTAAGCACTCCGCCAGCAATGCTGGCTGCGACGATCCATAGCAAAACGGTCATGAGCTTAATTCAGAAAATCAGGGCCGCGGATTATACCAAAGGCAGGCGATCCTCCCCCGTTTATTCCAGCCAGATAAAAGTCCCCATGCGCCCGGTCGCTCCGTCGCGACGGTAGGAAAAGAAACGTTCACGCTCGCGGAATGTGCAGTAGTTCCCGCCATATATCTGAGTGATACCTAATGCGTTGAGGCGGATGCGCACCAATTCGTAAATGTTGGCCAGCCACTTGCCGGGCTGACCGGGAATGAATGCAGCTGAGGCCTTCGGGTCGGCGTCCACAAACAAGGCACGCACCTCATCACCCACTTCGAATGCCTGCTGGCTGATGGCCGGGCCCAGCCATGCCATCAGGTTTTGAGGTACGACTTCAATCTCCTTTACGGTGGCTTCAATGACGCCTGCCGCAAGGCCTTTCCATCCCGCATGTGCTGCGCCGGCCACGCTGCCCTGCGTATCACACAGCAACACCGGCAAACAGTCGGCGGTCATCACCACGCACACTGCATCGCGATGCCTGGCGATGCAGGCATCGGCCTGCGGCAAACAGCCGGCCATATCGGCATTCGCCACCGCTGTGCCGTGAACCTGCTGCAACCACACCGGTTCGCTGGGCAGCAGAGTGCTAAGCAGCATGCGGTTGCGCGTAACAGACATCGGCGTGTCGCCGACATGGTCGCCGAGATTGAGACTGTCATAAGGTGCGCTGCTGATGCCGCCGACGCGGGTGGTCTGCAAGGTTTTGACATTCGCAGGAGCAGGCCAATCGGGGATGATGCAATGTTCAAGCACGTTCATTCACTGCGGCCTTTATCCGTTTTAATAGTTGCTGCATGTCTTCCGGCAACGGCGCCTGCCATTCCATCATTTCGCCGCTGACCGGATGCGCCAGCGCAAGGCGCGTCGCATGCAAGGCCTGACGAGGAAATCCGCTCAATAATTCACGCAACGGCGGCACGCATTTTTGCGGGCCCTTGAGATACACGCTGTCGCCCACCAAAGGATGCTTGATCTGTGCCAGATGCACACGGATCTGGTGGGTTCGGCCAGTTTCCAGACGGCAGCGCAACAATGTGCAGCTCGGAAACTTTTTCTCTATCAGATAATGCGTTACTGCAGGTTTGCCGCTTTCCACCACCGCCATCTTGACGCGCTGGGTCGGATGCCTGCCAATCGGCGCTTCCACTTTTCCGGCTCGTGTCAGTTCGCCATACACCAGAGCAAGATATTCACGCTTCACACTTCGTTCTTCCAATTGGCGCACCAGCGCAGTTTGGGCAACAATCGTCTTGGCCACCACCAGCAGGCCGCTGGTATCCTTGTCGAGGCGGTGCACGATACCGGCTCGCGGCACTTCGGCAAGCTGAGGCGCGTGATGCAGCAGTGCGTTGAGCATTGTGCCTTCCCAGTTGCCGCTGCCCGGATGCACCACCAGCCCGGCCGGCTTGTTGACCACCAGCAAGGAATCGTCCTCATAGACGATGTCGAGCGCAATGTCCTCCGCAAGATGCGGCTGCTCCGAGGGATGCGATTGCGGCAACACCTCCAGTTTTTCGCCGCCCCAGACCTTTTGCCTGGTCGTCGCAAATTCGCCATCCAGTTTGACTTGCTGACTGGTGATCCACTCCTGCAGCCGGCTGCGCGAATACTCCGGCAACAATTTTGCAAGCGCCTGGTCAAGACGCAAGCCGGCACAGTCATCCGGCACCGCGAGTTGTAAAGCGTCTTGGGAATGAGGGATTACGTTATAATTGTATAAATTATCATTTGGATCAGTCATGCGCCATAGTTTAGCCCTAATCCTGCTGCTTACGTTAGCCGCTTGCAGTTCCCAGTCTCACACGGATGCCAACAATCCGGAACCAATCGCTTCTGTCGAAGAAATGTACACCGATGCCAAGACGGCCCTCAATGATCAAAACTATGAATCGGCCGTCAAGAAGTTTGAATCCCTGCAATCACGCTATCCGTACGGTCGTTATGCACAGCAGGCACAACTTGAAATCGCTTATGCCTATTACAAACAGAACGAAGCAGAGTCCGCCATCGCCGCCGCCGATCGTTTCATCAAGCAGTATCCGAACAACCCGCATGTGGACTATGCCTATTACCTTAAGGGCCTGGCCAATTTCCACGGCGAGATCGGGTTTTTAGGCTTGCAGGGCGACCCCACCGAACGCGACCCTAAAGCGGCACAAGATTCATTCACTGCCTTCAAGGATCTGGTCGCGCGATTTCCCGGAAGCAAATATGTGCCCGATGCCAGATTGCGTATGCAATATCTGATCAATGCGCTGGCGAAATATGAGATCCATGTCGCCAGCTACTACCAGCGCCGCGGCGCGTATATCGCAGCGGTCAACCGCGCCAAGGAAGTGCTGACGATGTATCCGAACTCTCCCTCGACGCGCGAAGCTCTGCAAATACTGGTCAAAAGCTATACCGCGATGGGCATGGAAAAGCTGCGCGATGATGCACAGCGAGTGCTCGACAAGAACTTCCCCGGGAATAAAGCCGCTCCGGCAAACATCGAAAGCGAACAACCCTCGTAGCTGCCATATCAATGTATCGTTCACTCACCGGTCCCGGAACATGAGATTCTGCAGCCTATGCGGCGCACCTGTCGATTTTCGTATCCCTCCCGACGACAACCGCGCACGCCATGTATGCACCTCATGCGGCGAAGTGCACTACCAGAATCCCAAAATGATCGTCGGCGCCATCCCCGAATGGCAGGGAAATATTCTGCTGTGCCGTCGTGCCATCGAGCCGCGCCAGGGACTATGGACACTGCCCGCCGGCTTCATGGAGAACGGCGAAACCACCGCCGAAGCCGCCGCGCGCGAAACGCTGGAAGAAGCCAATGCCCTGGTAACAATCGGCGATCTGTACACGCTGTACAACGTGCCCCACATCAATCAGGTGCACCTGCTGTTCCGCGCCACACTGCAAAACCCGGAATTTTCTCCCGGCGCTGAAAGTCTGGAAGTGCGTCTGTTCGCCGAGCAGGATATTCCTTGGGACACGCTGGCATTCCGCCCGGTGCGCTTCACACTGCAACATTACTTTGCCGACCGCAGCAAGGGCACATTCCAGTTCCGCACCGGCGACATCCCTACGCTCCAGGTTCCTCTGTAGCAGTCCCGCATCAACCCCTAAAACTGATCAGAACTTTGCGACCAGCGTTATTCTGCCTATAATCCAGCCCGTTGCTCCTGACCGCAATAAACTTCATGGAAGAAATTCGCCCCGCATTACCGATCACATCTTTGCTGATTGCCATCCTGCTTCTGACAGGTTGCGCCGGAGGACGCAACCCCGCAGACCCGCTCGAGCCGCTCAATCGCGGGGTATATCAGTTCAACGATGCCCTGGACAACGCCATACTCAAGCCCACCGCTAAAGGGTACAGCGCTGTAATGCCGACAGCCGGAAAAGTCATGGTGTCGAATTTCTTTTCCAACCTGGACGACATCATGGTTACCGTCAACGACCTGCTTCAATTCAAACTGGTCCAAGGTTATTCGGATGGGATGCGTTTTTTGGTGAATTCCACAATCGGTGTTTTCGGGTTGATCGATGTTGCATCACATGGCGGGCTGAATAAACATGATGAGGATTTGGGCCAGACCTTGGGTAAATGGGGGATCGGCAACGGCCCCTACCTTGTTTTGCCGATCATTGGACCCAGCACGCTGCGCGACGGATTCGGCTTCTATGGCGATCTGTACCTGGACCCGATGTACTATATCAACGACATGAGCACACGCAACCTGGCTTACTTGACCCAGAAGATCGTCCGTCGAGCCGAACTACTGGACCAGGAAAAGATCATGGATGAGGCGGTGATAGACCGCTATGAATTTATTCGCGACTTTTACCTGTTGCACCGGAAAAGCCTGTTGTATGACGGAAACCCGCCACGCGCACGCTATGACGAAGATGAATAGCAATTCAACTCGCATCCAGTAGCATTGCTTCACAAACAAGAAGGCCTGCGTTTACAGGCCTTTTCGTTAGCAACCAGCTACTCTAACCTCCGGAGCGCAAAGCGGCGATACGTTCATCCAGCGGCGGGTGGGTCATGAACATTCGCGCAAAACTCTTGCCGCCGGAGATGCCAAACGCGGCGATCTTCTCCGGCAAGACCGATTGCTCGTGATTGATCTTCAGGCGCTCCAGCGCTGCGATCATCTTTCCGCGTCCGGCCAGACTCGCACCACCCGCATCTGCACGGAATTCACGCTGGCGCGAGAACCACATCACGATGATGCTGGCCAGCACGCCGAGCACCAGTTGCGCGGCTATTTCCGCGACGAATGCACCGATACCAGGACCGCTCCGTTCGTCATTCTTGAGCAGCACGCGATCCACGAAATAACCGAACAGCTTGGCGAAAAATATCACGAAGGTGTTCACCACGCCCTGGATCAGCGCCAGTGTAACCATATCGCCATTCGCGACATGGCTGATTTCATGCCCCAGCACCGCTTCCGCTTCGTCGCGGCTCATGTTTTGCAGCAAGCCGGTGCTCACAGCCACCAGCGCGTCGTTGCGATTCCATCCGGTGGCGAACGCATTCACATCCGGCGCATCATAAATTGCCACTTCAGGCATACCGATACCAGCCACTTGCGCCTGTCTACGGACGGTATCCACCAGCCAGCGCTCGGTTTGGTCTACCGGATTCTCGATGACCCGCGCACCGACCATGCGCTTGGCCGACCACTTGGACATCGCCAGCGAGATCAGCGAACCGGCAAAACCGATCACCGCGGACATCACCAGCAGCGCTGAAAAGTTGATGCCGCCGGTTTCGTCCAGCCAGCGGTCCACACCGAGCAGGCGTAATGTGATGTTGATCACGAATACCACCGCCAGGTTGGTCAATATGAACAAGAAGATCCTTTTCATGCTTTCATCTCCATTATCGAAAAAAAAGTAGCAAATCCAACTATAAATTCCACCATCAAACCGGCCATTCAGATGGGGTGCACATCAACAGATTTCAAGTGCTGTTCCGGCAATGGTAAACTCGCCGCAATTCGATACCCTTAAGGATTATAAGTTGCAGGAGCTACTCAATCATCCCGCCGTGCAAGCCGGCCTGGCGCCTTTCCTGGCCGCGCTCGTCGCAGCAGAGCTGTTCCAGCGCCCAAGATTGAGCGGTCTGGCCATCATCGCCGGATTTGCCGCAACGGTATACCTGGCCAGTGATTTCAACTTCGAACCGCTCACCGCCTCGCGCAAGATCGTTCTGTCCGGATTGGCCGGCACCCTCTTCGCCTTGCTGCTCGGGATATTGCGAACAAGCTGGGTTGGATCGCTGCTTCCCGTGATCGGCGGCGCAGCCGCAATCTGGACCGCACAGCGCATACTCCAGCAACAGGAACCCCAACTGGTGTTGCAGTGGGGCGCGGCTTGCGCGGCATATGTCGCAATCCTGGTATGGGGCATGGACAAACTGCTGGAGCAGGAACCGCTGCGCGCCGCCAGCGCGGGTACCGCGCTGGGCTTCGGCACGGGGGCCGCCGCCCTGGTCGGCGCGTCCGCGCTGCTCGGCCAATTCGGCCTTGCGATCGGATCAGCCGCGGCTGCGCACCTGATGATCCAGATGTTCACCAACCAAACGTTATCTACCGGACGCGTATTTACATTTCCGCTCGCGCTGATCGCCGGGCTGACCGGCTGCATAGCCGTGCTCAGCGCTCGACTTCCCTGGTACGCGCTGATAATCCTGGCAGGTATTCCGCTGGCAGCGAGGCTGGTGCCCTTGCCCGGAAATTCCATCAGGATACAAAGCCTGTTACTGATGATGCTGACTTTTGCGATCGCAGGCGGCGCGGTTTATTTGACCTGGCGCTCGGCCGGCGATGTGCCGTTCTGATTTCAGGGTAACTCTCTAAACTCGCCATTCCTGCCCACTGGCTCAAGCAGAACTGTTGAATACAAGCTGGAAAGATGAAACCGGTATCTTTGAGGTTTACAGAAACTGCGGTGGTTGCTAGGATGCCACTTCAAACGCTTGTTTGATTTTTTACCCCCAAGAAAGGAACAACTATGCACAAGACCGTATTCGCAGCCTTCGCCATCAGTATCTCGTTGCCGCTTTCCGCCCTGGCCGCCGACAGTTACACGATAGATCCGGCCCATACCTTCCCCCATTTCAGCATCAGCCATCTGGGTTTCTCGACCATGCAAGGCCGTTTCGACAAAACCAGCGGAAGCGTAACCCTTGATCGTGCTGCAAAATCCGGATCGGTTGAAGTTGCCATCGAGACTGCCTCGATCAGCACCGGCTTTGCCAAGCGAGACGAACATTTGCGCGGACCGGACTTTTTCAACGCGGCGGAATTTTCAACCATCAGCTACAAATCCACCGCCGTAAATTTCAAGGGTGATACACCTGTCAGCGTGGACGGCAACCTGACGATATCCGGTGTCAGCAAACCAGTCACGCTGATAATCGATGCGTTCAATTGCGGCACGAACCCGATGAGCAAAAAGGATACCTGTGGTGCAGCGGCAAGCACTCAAATCAAGCGTTCTGACTACGGCGTTAAATACGGACTGCCCAATGTAGGCGATGACGTAAAGTTGGTTTTCGAGATCGAAGCCATCAAGAACTGATATATTAAACCATACAAAAAAAGGCAGTCTAACCGGACTGCCTTTTTATTTTCATTGCGGCCTGTTAATCTGGCGCAAACAAGGCTAGGTGTCTACCAGAGTGTGGGAAGTCCACTGAACAAACTATCGCGCCAATTTATTCAGATCATCCGATAGCGGATACTGGTGATACGCTGCACCCGACCCTAAGGAGAGATAGTAAATAGTATGATGACTTAGTTCTGACTAGGAGGGCAAGCAAGAACAATACGATTTCAGATGGGCTTGGGCTAGGGGGTATTGCACGCTCAAACCCATTATTCAACCGTGGCTGTTGCGATAATAATGGGCCAGAATTAGTAGAATCAATTCTCTTAAATACCTTTACTGCCAATACACCCATGAACACTCCAATCCCATCCGATCCAAAATTACTGATGCGCTCCATCATTCAGCGCATCGCTACCGGCCCTGAACTGTCCAAGGATATCAGTCGCGAAGAAGCTCATCTCGGCACCAAAGCCATCCTTGAAAACCAGATCGACCCGGTACAGGCTGCCATCTTTTTCATCGCGCTACGCATGAAGCGCGAAACGTTGGACGAGAACAAAGGCGTGCTGGATGCAGTGCTGGATACAACCAAGCGCGTGGTAGCAACAGTCGATGAAGTGGCGGACATAGGCGATCCATATGATGGTTACAACCGCTGCCTGCCCACCGCACCCTTCCTCGGCCCGTTGCTGGCAGAGCTTGGCGTGCACGTGGTCAGCCACGGGCTGGATCGAGTGGGACCCAAGTATGGCGTGAATGCACGTCACATCCTTCAAGCAGCTGGCGTTCCAGTAGCCCTGACCCCATCACAGGCTGCCGCTCGCCTGTCTGATCCAGCACTGGGCTGGACCTATCTCGATCAGGCACAATCCAATCCGGGCTTGCACAATATGGTTGGATTGCGTGCGCAGATGATCAAGCGCCAAGCGCTGAGCACTGTAGAAGTGCTGTCTAAACCTATCGCCGGACGCAAAAAAACCCACTTCATCACCGGCTTTGTACACAAGCCCTATCCGCCCATTTACGCTGAGTTAGCGCGTGTAGCCGGCTTTGATACCGCGTGCATTATTCGCGGTGTGGAAGGAGGTGTGGTTCCTTCGCTGCGTCAGGCCGGCCGTTATTTCCACTACCACAACATGGGGCCTGAAAGCGAAGTGGCGATTGATCCGACTACACTTGGCATTCGACAGGAAGTGCGCGCCGTGCCGCTGCCGGGCTCGGTTGCTACTGCAGAAGGCGAAGATGAAATCGTTGCCGCTATTGATATCCCCGCCACCGCACGTGCTGCTGCAGAAGCGGGGATGTTGGCACTGAGGGGGACGAAAGGCGCTTTCTACGACTCACTGGTGCTGAGTGGTGCCATCGTGCTGCACCATGTGGGAAAAGCCGCCAGCATCGCTAATGCCGCCGCGCAAATTCGCGCCGTGCTCGATTCAGGCCGTGCTGCCAAAAGGGTGGCGTGATGAGCGAGTACTTTGTGGTTGCAGTAGCGGATGAACTGAAACCGGCACAAATGAAACGCATCTCAGTCGGCGGCAAACGCCTGCTGCTGTGCAACTCCGCAGGCGCCCTGTATTGCGTGGATGAAATGTGCAGCCACGAAGATTATTCGTTGTACCTCGGCTGTATCAAGGATAGAAAAATCAAATGTTCACTGCACGGCAGTTATTTCGATCTCACCACCGGCCAGCCAACTTGTGAACCAGCGGAGGAGCCGATACGCACCTACCTGGTGAAGATTGACGCAGGTCAGGTGTGGGTTAAAGTCTGAAGCAATATAGAAGTCCCGTTTTAAATATATTTGATAAACAAATCTCAATTGCAAATCCCCCTATTCGTGAACTATCAAGTTGAAGTTCAGCTTGTGGCAGATTGTGTTGAAAAACTCCTTCATATTTTGATGTTGCGAATGGTATAATTTCGCACAACGAATTAGCTGGGAGCCTTGATATGATTGGGTTTCAGAGGGATGACCAACAGCGCCTTTTCTACTCCTTCAATCTTGAAGACCACGTTCCCCAGAATCACCTCCTTCGCGGCATCAACCAGCATCTCGATCTCAGTGATCTCCACCAACACCTCGCTGAACACTACAGCCACACTGGCAGGCCTTCCATTGATCCGGAGTTGATGCTCAGGATGCTGATCATCGGGTACAGCTTCGGCATCCGCTCCGAGCGCAGGCTGTGCGAAGAAGTCCATCTGAACCTGGCATACCGATGGTTTTGCCGGCTGGGATTGGAAGATACCGTCCCTGATCACTCCACATTCTCCAAGAACCGGCATGGCCGTTTTCGCGAGAGCGGCGTTTTCCGGCATCTATTCGAAACCGTATTGCAGCGTTGCATGAAAGAAGGTCTGGTACGGGGCGAAGGATTCGCCACCGACGCCAGCATCATCAAGGCGGATGCGCAGCGCCAGCGTGGCGTGCCGGGCGAAGAGGCTGTTGACTGGCGCAACAGCGAGGAAGCATCCCGTCCGGTACGCGAGTACCTTGCCGCACTCGAAGAAACGAACGGACCCGCTGCGCCACCGAAGGTTGTTTCCCTGACAGACCCATCGTCAACCTGGACAGCGGCCAACGGCCCGGCCTTCTTCGCCTATTCCACCAACTACCTGATTGATCTTGAGGCCGGCATCATCGTTGATGTCGAAGCATCCGCGGTGAACAAGACGGCCGAGGTGGAAGCAACCAAGACGATGATTGAGCGGGTCGAGCAGAAATACGACATGAAGCCGGATCGGCTGGTGGGCGATACCAATTATGGTTCGGCTGCCATGCTGGGCTGGCTGGTTGACGAGAAACAGATTGCGCCGCACGTTCCGGTGTGGGACAAATCCGAACGGAATGACGGCAGCTTTTCCATCAGTGATTTCCAGTGGGATGAGCAGGCCAATGAATACCGTTGCCCGGAAGGTCATGCCCTGCGCAACGATTGGCGTCCTTTCAAGAACCCGCGCAATCGAATCACAAAAGACAACACCATCATTTATACCTCAAGCCAGTATGAATGTGCGGCATGCCCCAGCAAGGATCATTGTTGCCCGAACACCCCGAAACGCAAAATCGCCCGCAGTATCCATGAAGACGCGCGAGACGTCGCACGCCGCATTTACATGACACCGGATTATCAGCGCTCACGATGTGAGCGCAAGAAGGTCGAGGTACTCTTCGCACACCTCAAGCGCATCCTGAAACTGGACAAGCTTCGATTGAGAGGATTTAGCGGGGCGCAAGATGAGTTTCTGCTGGCAGCAACCGCACAAAATCTGCGACGAATGACGAAATGGCTTACCCCCGTAGCACAGGAAGCAAACCTGGTACCTGCATAAATGGCGATAGCGGCACCACGACCATGGAAAAAACCGCGCTACTTGTGAAATTTACCCGCGAATAAAAATCGGCGGCAGAAATAGACGAGAATAACAGCGAGTTTTTCAACACAATAGACACACACCGGCCCGTCAAGATGCTTGCTGAAAGACCGCTCCTCGGGGCGGCCTCAACTGGTCGATGCAACACTTTAATCTATAAGTTCAATAGATGGAGTGTGAAATATGACCTACAGGACACGAATCAAATACTC
>Ga0210377_10002309_pt1 | contig 16769 bp, 16 predicted proteins | sample PLM4_65_b1redo_FD_155480 | JGI IMG/M metagenome (GOLD analysis project Ga0210377, IMG submission 155480) | Groundwater sediment microbial communities from an aquifer in East River, Colorado, USA - PLM4_65_b1 redo | ecosystem: Environmental > Terrestrial > Soil > Riparian zone | place: USA: East... | reverse complement strand
TACCTCGTCGACGCGCTGCTGCGCGCCCGCGGCTTCACCACCGGGATCATCGGCACGATCCAGTACGTGCTGGGCGGCGAGGCGCGCCCGGCGAACCAGACGACGCCGGAGGCGCTCGAGATCCAGGGGATGCTGGCCGAGATGCGCGGGCGTCGCATCGGCGGCGTGGCGATGGAGGTCTCCTCGCACGCGCTGGCGCTCTCGCGCGTGGACGGCCTCGACTTCGACGTGGCCATCTTCACCAACCTGACCCAGGACCATCTCGACTTCCACGGCACCCTCGACGAGTACCGGGGTGCGAAGCGGCGGCTGTTCGAGCTGCTGGCCGCCTCGCCCAAGCCGGGACGCACCGCGGTCGTGAACGCCGACGATCCCGCCGGGGCGGCGATGGTGGCCGGGCTCGACGTGCCGGTGCTGCCCTTCGGCCTCGGCACCGGCGCGCTCGTGCGCGCGGTCGAGCACACCTCCGCGCTCGACGGCATCCGCATGATCGTGGACACGCCGCGCGGGCGGCTGACGCTGCGCTCGGCGCTGATCGGCGAGCACAACGTGAGCAACCTGCTGGGCGCCGTCGCCGCCGGGCTGGCGCTCGGCCTCACGCCCGACGCGATCGCCGAGGCGCTGGCCGGGGTGGGCACCGTTCCCGGCCGCTTCGAGCAGGTCCAGGCCGGCCAGCCGTTCCTGGTCGTGGTCGACTACGCGCACACGCCCGACGCGCTCGAGCGCGTGCTGGCGACGGCGCGGAAGATCACCCAGGGCCGGCTGGGCGTGGTGTTCGGCTGCGGCGGCGATCGCGATCGCGGCAAGCGGCCGATCATGGGCGAGATCGCCGCCCGGCTGGCCGACCGCGCGTGGGTCACCTCCGACAACCCGCGCTCGGAGCGTCCCCAGGCGATCATCGAGGAGGTCGTCGCCGGCGTGGTCCGCGTGGTCGGGGCCCGCGAGCGCTGCGTGACGGAGCCCGACCGCCGGCTGGCGATCCGGGCCGCGCTCGGCTGGGCGGCCGCCGGCGACACCGTGGTCATCGCCGGCAAGGGGCACGAGACCTACCAGATCGTCGGCGCCTCCGTGCTCGACTTCGACGACCGCGCCGTCGCGCGCGAGATTCTCCGGGAGCGGGCGGCCCGATGAGCCGCCTGCCGCCCTTCACCGTGCAGGACATCGTGCGCGCCACCCAGGGCGCCCTGGTGGCGGGCGACCTCGGCATTCCCGTCACCGGCGTGTCGATCGACTCGCGCTCGCTCGGCGTCGGCGAGGCGTTCTTCGCCATCGTCGGCCACCGGCTCGACGGCCACGCGTTCCTGGCCGAGGCGGCGGCCCGCGGCGCCGCCTGCCTGATCGTGCACACGCTGCCCGACGAGGTGCCCGCCAACGTCCCGCTCGTGCTGGTCGAGGAGACCACGCGCGCGTTCGGAGCGCTGGCTGCCTGGCACCGCCGGCGCTTCGCGATCCCCGTCGTCGCGGTCACCGGCAGCAACGGCAAGACGACGACCAAGGAGCTGACGGCGGGGGTGCTGGCCACGCGGTGGGAGGTGCTGCGGCCCGAGCGGTCGTTCAACAACCAGTGGGGCCTGCCGCTCACCTTGCTGCGGCTGGCGCCCGAGCACCAGGCGGTGGTGCTGGAGATCGGCAGCAACGCCCGCGGCGAGGTGGCTGCGCTAGCCGCGCTGGCGGCGCCCACGATCGGCATCGTCACCACCGTGGCCGCCGTGCACACCGAGTTCCTCGGCTCGCTCGACGGGGTGCGCGAGGAGAAGGTCGGCCTGGTGCGCGTGCTGCCCCCCGAGGGCGTGGCCGTCCTCAACGCCGACGACCCGCGGGTGGCCGGCATGGCGCGCGAGAGCCGCGCCCGCGTGGTGACGTACGGCCACGGCGCCACCGCCCACGTGCGGGTGGCCGGCGACGTCGTCGAGGACGACGAGGGTCTGACGCTCACGCTCGAGAGCGGCGGGGAGCGGCAGGCAGTGACGCTGGCGCTGGCCGGCCGCCACAACGTGACGAACGCGCTGGCGGCCGCGGCCGCCGGCGTCGCGCTCGGGCTGCCGCTGGCCGACATCGCGCGCGGGCTGGGCGGCGTGCGGCCGGTGGCGGGCCGCTGCGTGTGGCGGCGCGCCGGCGAGGTCACGATCCTCGACGACACCTACAACGCCAGCCCGGTGTCGGTGCGCGCCGCGCTCGACACGGTGGCCGCCCGGCGGCACGGGCGCCGCGTGATCGTCGTGCTGGGCGACATGCTGGAGCTGGGCGCGCTCAGCGACGAGGCGCATCGCGAGGTGGGCCGCCAGGTGGCGGCGCTGCCCGCCGACGAGCTGATCGGCGTGGGGCGCGCGATGCAGGGCGCGGTCGAGGCCGCGCGGGAGGCGGGCCTTGGCGAGGCGCGCCACCTGACGACGTTCGAGGACACGGTGGCCCACCTGCTCAAGCGGCTGGCGGCGCGCGACCTGGTGCTGGTGAAGGGCTCACGCGGCATGCGCATGGAGCGCGTGGTGGACGCGCTCGTCGCGCGGTTGGCGCGGTCGGGTCGCGGGCCCTCGGACCCCGAATGAGGATGGCGGATGCTCTACCACTTCCTGGTCCCACTGGCGAAGGACCACATCGTCTTCAACGTCTTCCGGTACGTGACGTTCCGGTCCTTCATGGCGCTGATCACGGCGCTGGTGATCTCGCTGGTGATCGGGCCCTGGATCATCGGTTGCCTGCGCCGGATGCAGCACGGCGCTCAGACCGTGCGCGAGGACACGCCGGAGCGCCACCGCAGCAAGAAGGGCACGCCGACGATGGGGGGCGTGGTGATCCTGACCGCGATCCTCGTCTCGACGCTGCTGTGGGCGAATCTGCTGAACCGCTACGTCTGGGTCGTGATGCTGGCGATCAGCGGCTTCGGGCTGATCGGCATGTGGGACGACTGGATGAAGATCCGCAAGCGCCGCGGCCTGTCGGCGCGCGTCAAGTTCCTGCTGCAGGCGGTGCTGACGCTGGCGCTGCTGCAGATCGTGTTCTGGCAGCCGCGGGCGGACTTCCAACCGGTCCTGGCGATTCCGTTCTTCAAGGGCTGGCTGGTGAACCTCGGCTGGTGGTGGTTCGCGTTCGCGCTGCTGGTGGTGGTGGGCGCCTCCAACGCGGTGAACCTCACCGACGGGCTCGACGGCCTCGCCATCGGCCCCATCGTGATGGCCGGTGGCGCCTTCGGGATAATCGCGTACCTGACGGGCAACTTCCGGGCGGCCGACTACCTGAAGATCCTCAACGTCCGGGGCGCGGGCGAGCTGACGGTCTTCTGCGCCGCCCTCATCGGCGCCGCCGTCGGCTTCCTGTGGTTCAACTGCCATCCCGCCGAGATCTTCATGGGCGACGCGGGCTCCCTGGCCCTGGGGGGCGCGATCGGCATGCTGGCGGTACTGACCAAGGCCGAGCTGTTGCTGCCGCTCATCGGCGGCATCTACGTGGTGGAGGCGGTGTCGGTCATCGTGCAGGTCGCCTCGTTCAAGCTGACCGGCCGGCGCGTCTTCCGCATGGCGCCGTTGCACCACCACTACGAGTTGACCGGCTGGCCGGAGCCCAAGATCGTCGTCCGGTTCTGGATCGTCTCGTTCGCGCTGGCGCTGCTCGCGTTGACCACCCTCAAACTGCGATGAGGTGCGCGGCATGATTACCCTCGAGGACGACGACGTGGCGACACGAGGCCGGGCCTGGGTGAGGTCGCTGGCCGGGCGTCGGGTGACGGTGGTGGGGCTGGCCCGCAGCGGCATCGCCGCGGCGCGGCTGCTGCACGAGGTCGGCGCCCAGGTGACCGGCCTCGACGCCAAGCCGGTCGACGCGCTCGGCCGCGAGGCCCTCGCGCTGCGCGACGCCGGCGTGCGCATCCTGAGCGGCGGGCCGGACGCCGCCGCCTTCGCCGGGGCCGTCCTCGTCGTCGTGAGTCCCGGGGTGCCGCTCGACTCACCACAGCTGGCGCCGGCGCGGGCGGCCGGGCTGCCCATCATCGGCGAGCTGGAACTCGGCTGGCGGGCGATGGAGGCGGAGACGATCGCCATCACCGGCACCAACGGCAAGACGACGACGACCGCGCTCACCGGGGCGCTCCTGGCCGAGCAGCCCCGGCCGGTGCTGGTCGCCGGCAACATCGGCACCCCGCTGGCGGCGCACGCGCTGACCTTCCCGCGCGACGGGCTCGTCGTGGCCGAGGTGTCCTCGTTCCAGCTCGAGACGATCGACACGTTCCAGCCGCGGGTGGTGGCCGTGCTCAACGTCACCCCCGATCACCTCGACCGTCACGGCTCGTTCGACGGCTATCTCGAGGCCAAGGCCCGCATCTTCCTGAACCAGCTTCCGACCGACTGCGCGGTCCTGAACGCCGACGATCCGGCCGCCGCCGCGCTGGCGCCCCGCACGCGCGCGCGGGTGCTCTGGTTCAGCCGCCGGCGCCCGCTCGAGCACGGCGTGTTCGTGCGCGACGGCTGGGTGGCGGCCAAGCTCAACGGCCACGTGGAGGCGATCTGCCCGCTGGCCGAGATGCAGCTGCGCGGCCAGCACAACGTCGAGAACGTCCTGGCCGCGACCGTGTGCGCGCTCTGGCTCGGCGTCGGCTCCCAGGCGATCCGCCGGGCCATCGGCCGCTTCCGCGCGGTCGAGCACCGCATCGAGTTCGTGCGCGGCCTGCGCGGCGTGCAGTTCTACAACGACTCCAAGGGCACCAACGTCGCCTCGACGATCAAGGCGCTGGAGAGCTTCGAGGAGCGCGTGGTGCTGATCGCGGGCGGCAAGGGCAAGGGCCAGGACTTCGGTCCGCTGGCCGCGACCGCGCGCGGGCGCGTCGGCCATGCGGTCGTCATCGGCGAGGACGGGCCGAAGATCGCGGCGGCGCTGGCGGCGGTCGGGATCCCGGTGAGTGCGGCGTCCTCGATGTCGGCGGCGATTGACGCGGCCCGCGCCCACGCCGGGCGGGGCGGCGTCGTGCTGCTCTCGCCGGCGTGCGCGTCCTTCGACATGTTCGATAGCTACGAGCACCGTGGTGACGTCTTCAAGAAGCTCGTCGGAGCGCTCGATTGATCCACTCGCGCTTCGCCGGCGTCGGCGCGGGGGGTGGGGCGGCCCGGTCGCGCCCTTGGCTCGCCTGCGCGGCGCGGGCGGGGCTCGTTCGGCCCCCCATCCCCCCGGGGGGGCTGGGTCGAGGGCTGTCGATCGTGGGCGGCTCACTCGCCCCGCCGCCAGCATTGCTCGGCGGTACGGCTCGCCAAGTGGCGCGCCCGGGCCCCCCCCCCCCCCGCCCCGCCGCCGGCGGGCTCGGTGGCTCATCGGTCTCGGACCTCTCGCTCGCTTGCATCGATTGGGTCGAGCGGATCGCGTGGTTCGGTGAGGAGCGGTAGATGCCCAGGAAGCTGACGCCTGACATGTGGCTGTTCGGCGTCGCGGTCGTCCTGCTGTCGGCCGGGGTGGTGATGGTGTACTCGGCGAGTGCGATCGTGGCGGCGGATCGGTTTCGGGATCCGTACTTCTTTTTGAAGAGGCAGTTGTTCTGGGCGCTGCTGGGGTCGATCGCGATGCTCGTGGCGGTGCGGGTGGACTACCGGAAGCTCGAGCGGTTCGTGGTGCCGGCGTTGGTCGTGGCGGGCGTGATGCTGGTGCTCGTGCTGGTGCCGCCGTTCGGGCAGGCGATCAATGGGACGCGGCGGTGGATCCGGCTCGGTGTCGTATCGTTTCAGCCGGCGGAGCTGGCGAAGCTGGCGCTGGTGATCTATCTGGCGGCGTTCGTCGCGCGGCGGCAGGAGCAGCTGAGCGAGATTCGGCGGGGCCTGCTGCCGCCGCTGCTGGTGGCGGGGACGTTCGCGGCGCTGGTGTTCGTGCAGCCGGACCTCGGCAATTGCCTGACGCTGATCGCGCTGACGTTCGGGTTGCTGTACCTGGCCGGCGCGCCGATGCGTCACCTGGGCTGGGCGTTGGCGCCCGCCCTTCCGCTCCTCATCATCGCGATCTACGCGGCGCCCTACCGCCTGCGGCGCATGACGGCGTTCTGGGATCCGTGGTCCGATCCGCGCGGCAGCGGATTCCAGATCATCCAGTCGTGGCTGGCGTTCGGCAACGGCGGCCTGCTCGGGCAGGGCGTGGGCGGCTCGCGCCAGAAGCTGTTCTACCTGCCGGAGTCCCACACCGACTTCATCTTCGCCGTGATAGGTGAGGAGCTCGGTTTCATCGGCGCGGCCATATTCGTCGCCCTGTTCGCGGTGCTCATCTGGCGGGGTTTGAGGATCGGCCTGCGCGCGCCCGAGCCGTTCGGCGCTTACTTAGCGCTCGGCATCACGCTGCTCATCGCCACCCAGACGCTGGTCAACCTCGGCGTGGTGACGGGCCTGCTGCCGACCAAGGGCCTGCCGCTGCCGTTCATCTCGTTCGGCGGCTCGGCCCTGCTCATGACGATGCTCTCGACCGGGGTGCTGCTCAACATCTCCCAGCACGCGCATGTATAAGCGCTACCAGCACATCCACTTCGTCGGCATCGGTGGCATCGGCATGTCGGGGATCGCCGAGATCCTCGTCAACCTCGGCTACCGGGTGAGCGGCTCCGACCAGAAGCGCACCGAGACGATCGAGCGGCTCGAGCGGCTGGGCGCCAAGATCTTCACGGGTCATCGCGCCGAGAACGTGGAGGGTGTCCACGTCGTCGTGTATTCCTCCGCCGTCCCGCGCGACAACGTCGAGCTGCAGACGGCGCGCCAGCGCCAGGTCCCCACGATCGAGCGCGCCGAGATGCTGGCCGAGCTGATGCGTCTCAAGTACGGCATCGCGGTGGCCGGCACCCACGGCAAGACGACGACGACGTCGATGGTCGGGGCCGTGCTGGCCGAGGGCCGCTACGATCCCACGATCGTCGTGGGCGGGCGCGTCACCAACCTGGACTCGAACGCGCGCCTGGGTCAGGGCGACTACCTGGTGGCGGAGGCCGACGAGTCGGACGGCTCGTTCCTCAAGCTGGCGCCAACCATCGCGGTCGTCACGACGATCGACGCCGAGCACCTCGATCACTACGGCAGCCTGGACGCGATCCGGGCGGCGTTCCTGACCTTCGTCAACAAGGTGCCGTTCTACGGGGCGGTCGTGCTGTGCCTGGATCAGCCGAACATCCAGATGCTCCTGCCCCACGTGGAGAAGCGCATCGTCACCTACGGTCTGGAGTCGGGCGCCGATCTCGTCGCCCGCCGCCTGCGGCTCAGCGGCATGACGAGCCGCTTCGACGTGGTCCATCACGGGGAGCTGCTCGGCGAGTGCGTGCTGCAGATCCCCGGCCGTCACAACGTCCTCAACGCGCTGGCCGCCATCGGCGTGGGGCTGGACCTCGAGATCCCGTTCGCGACCATCTCGGCGGCGCTGGCCGGGTTCGCCGGCGTCCAGCGCCGCTTCCAGATCCGTGGCACCGCCGGCGGCGTCACCGTGGTCGACGACTACGGTCACCACCCCGCCGAGATCCGCGCGACCCTGGCCGCCGCCAAGGCCGGGTTCGACAGTCGGGTCGTCACGGTGTTCCAGCCGCACCGCTACAGCCGCACGCTGCACCTGCGCCAGGAATTCTTGACCGCGTTCAACCAGGCCGACGTGCTGGTGGTCATGGACATCTATCCGGCCGGCGAGGCGCCGATTCCCGGCGTGAGCGCCGCCGACCTCGCGGACGGCATCCGCGCGCACGGCCACCGCAACGTCACCTATCTCGGCAACGATCGGGCACGGATCGTCGACCACGTGTGCGAAATCAGCCGGCCGGGGGATCTCGTACTGACCCTGGGCGCCGGCGACGTCAGCCAGCTGGGCTCGGACATTCTGCGACGGCTCGACGCCGAGTCGCCGAATGGGGGGAGCAAATGTTAGGAGAGATCCGGGGGGAAGTCCGCTTCAAGGAGCCCCTGAGCTTCCATACGTCGCTCCGCATCGGCGGCACGGCGGACATCTTCGTGGTGCCGCAGGATACCGACGACATCCGTCACGCGCTGATGTTCGCCGAGCGCGAGCAGCTGCCGGTGGCGGTGATCGGCGGCGGCAACAACCTGCTCGTGCGTGACCGCGGCATCCGCGGCGTGGTGCTCAAGCTGGAGGGCTGTCTGGGCCGCGCCGAGTTCAACGGCGAGGAGGCCGTGGCCGGGGCCGGCGTCAGCCTGTCGTCGCTCATCCGGGAGGCGGCCGCCCTCAACCTGGGCGGCATCGAGTGCCTGGTCGGGATCCCGGCCACGATCGGCGGCGCGCTCGCGATGAACGCGGGCACGGCCGAGGGCTGCATCGGCGACTTCGTGGGCGCCGTCTACTTCCTGCATGCCGACGGCACCCTCGGCGAGTTCAAGCCCGGCGCCGGCGCGTTCACCTATCAGGCGTTCCACGCCCCGCCCGGCTCGGTCCTCGTCGGCTGCCGGCTGCAGCTGCACCGCCGCCCGCTCGCCGAGATCCAGAAGGACATCAAGCAGCGGCTCAAGGTCAAGAAGTCCAGCCAGCCGCTGGCGCTGGCCTCGGCCGGCTGCGTGTGGAAGAACCCGACCGGCGAGGTCGCGGCCAAGCTGATCGAGAAGGCCGGGCTCAAGAGCAAGCGGATCAACGGCGCCGAGATCTCGTCGAAGCACACGAACTTCATCGTCAATCGCGGAGGCGCCATGGCCGCCGACGTGCTGGCCATCATGGAGCTGACGCTCGAGCGGGTGCGCGCCCACTGCGGTGTGGTGCTGGTGCCCGAGATCAGGATCATCGGTGAGTAGAGGCCTCATCTCGCCGCGCGGCCGGCCGCCCGCGCTCGGCGATTTCGGCGATCCGGCCATGGCGGTCGCCGGCCAGCGCATCTCGCGTGGCCGGCGGCGCCGGCCGCGACGGCCGCTCCGCTGGCGGCGGGCGGCCGGCGTCGTCGCGCTCGTCGTGGGCACGGCGGCCGCGGTGGTGGTGGCTGGGCACTGGGTGCTCACCACGCCGCGCTTCGCCGTGGTCGCGGTGGAAGTGCGGGGCGCCTCGCGGGTGCCGGCCCAGCGCATCCTCGAGGTCTCCGGCATCGTGCACGGCACCAACCTCTGGCGCATCGACCCCGATCACGTGCGCGCGCGGCTGGAGCTTCTGCCGGAGATCCGGCGCGCCGACGTCGTGCGCGAGCTGCCCAACCGGGTGTCCATCGTGGTCGAGGAGCGGCGGCCCTTCACGCTGGTGCACTCCGCCCGCCTGCACTGGCTCGACGAGGACGGCCGGCTGCTCGGCGAGGAGCACCGCGCGGTCGCCACCGAGGTGCCGGTGATCAGCGGGCTCAGCGAGGACGAGCTGGCCACCATGCGCACCACGCCGGGCCCGCGGGCCCGCGCCGCCATCGCGCTCATCCGCGCGCTGCTGCGCACGGGCTCGACGCTGGCCGCCGAGATCTCCGAGATCGACATGAGCCGCTCCGAGGGCCCGGTGCTCTACACGGTCGACGGCGTCGAGGTCCGGCTAGGCAGCGAGGAGTGGGAAGAGCGCCTGGCCCGCCTGGAGGGCGTGCTGGCCCAGGTCACGACCCAGGACGTCCAGGGCGTCGACCTCCGCTTCCGCGACCAGGTCGTCCTCAAGCGCGGAACCCACCGATGAAGCCCAGAACAGGCCACCGGCGTTTCGAGCCGGCCCCGGAGGACTCGCTAGGAGCGCAGCCACGCGGTCCTCGATCAGGCCACCGGCGTTTCGACCCGACCCCGGGCCACCCGCTACGATCGCAGCCACGCGGTCCTCGATCAGGCCACCGGCGTTTCGACCCGACCCCGGGCCACCCGCTACCATGAGGCGTGTCAAGGGGCCGGAGCTCGTGGTGGGGCTCGACGTCGGCACGACGAAGATCTGCGCGCTGATCGGGATGCCCAAGCGCGGCGGCGCCCTCGACGTGATCGGCGTGGGCAACGCGCCCTCGCGCGGCCTGCGCCGCGGCGTCGTCGTGAATATCGACTCGACGGTCGAGGCGATCAAGCACGCCGTGGCCGAGGCCGAGCAGATGGCCGGCGTGGAGATCTCGCGCGTCTACGCGGGCGTGGCCGGCGGCCACATCCGCTCGATCAACAGCCGCGGCGTCGTCGCGGTCTCGGGCCGCGAGCGCGAGGTGACCGCCGCCGACGTCGAGCGCGCGGTGGAGGCGGCCCGCGCCATCAACGTGCCGCAGGACCGCGAGATCATCCACGTCCTGCCGCAGACGTTCATGGTGGACGACGCCGACGGCGTGCGCGAGCCGATCGGCATGTCGGGCGTGCGGCTGGAGGTCGAGGTCCACATCGTGACCGCCGCGGTCACCTCCATCCAGAACGTCGTGCGTTCGGTGAACCGCGCCGGCCTCGCCGTGCAGGACGTCGTGCTGGAGCCCATCGCCTCGGCCGAGGCGGTCCTGTTCCCCGACGAGAAGGAGCTGGGCGTCGTCCTCATCGACATCGGCGGCGGCACCACCGACATGGCGCTCTTCCGCGACGGCGCCGTGTGGCACACGGCCGTGCTGCCGCTGGGCGGCGATCACATCACCAACGACGTGGCGGTGGGGCTGCGCACGCCGATGGCCGACGCCGAGAGCCTCAAGAAGCGCTACGGCTGCGCGCTGACGGCGCTGGTCAACGCCGAGGAGACGGTCGACGTCCCCTCCGTCGGCGGGCGCAAGCCGCGGCAGCTCTCGCGCCAGGTGCTCTCCGAGATCATCCAGCCGCGCGTCGAGGAGATCTTCACGCTGGTCGCGCGCGAGCTGACCAAGGCGGGGTTCCAGGACGCCGCCACCGCCGGGATCGTCGTCACCGGGGGCAGCTCGATCATGCAGGGGATGCCCGAGCTGGCCGAGGCGGTGTTCGACCAGCCGGTGCGGCGCGGGGTGCCGGCCGAGGTCGGCGGCCTCGCCGACGTGGTGCGAAGCCCGATCTACGCGACGGGGGTGGGGCTGGCGCTGTACGGCGTCCGACGCCAGATGAGTGGCGCACCCCCGCTCGACCCCAATGACGGCGCGTTCCTGGCGAGGATCGGCCGGAGACTGGCGGGGTGGTTCGGTGAAATCTTCTAGCGGAGGACGACCGTCGGGCGGCGAGCGGCAGCCGCCACTGTTCGCGCCCGGCTCGGCGGCCGACGGCACACTCACACGCGCGCGGAGGACGCGACGGCAGGGCGCGTCCACGGAAGGGGAGGACTTGATGGAGAAGGATCGGAATCGGCGCCCGCTCTTCGAGCTCGAGCAGGTGCCACCCGCGGCGAAGATCAAGGTCATCGGTCTCGGCGGCGGCGGGGGCAACGCGGTCAGTCGCATGATGTCCGCCGACTTCACGGGCGTGGACTTCATCGTCGCCAACACGGATCTGCAGGCGCTCCGCTCCTCGCCGGCGCCGGTGAAGATCCAGCTCGGCTCGAAGCTGACGCAGGGCCTGGGCGCCGGCTCGAACCCGGACGTCGGACGCGGCGCCGCGCTCGAGGACCCCGAGGAGATCACGCGGCTGCTCGAGGGCGCCGACATGGTCTTCATCACCGCCGGGCTCGGTGGCGGCACCGGGACCGGCGCCGCCCCGGTGGTCGCCTCGCTGGCCAAGGATCTCGGCATCCTCACCGTCGCCGTCGTGACGAAGCCGTTCGTGTTCGAGGGGCGCAAGCGATTGCTCCAGGCCGACGCCGGCATGGAGGCGCTGCGCGGCGTCGTCGACACGCTCATCGCGATCCCCAACCAGCGCCTGCTGTCGGTCGTGGATCGCGGCACGCCGCTGCTGGAGGCCTTCAAGGTGGCCGACACCGTGCTGCAACAGGCGGTGCAGGGCATCTCCGACCTCATCCTGGTGCCGGGTCTCGTCAACCTCGACTTCGCCGACGTCCGCACGATCATGTCCGGCATGGGCATGGCGATGATGGGCACCGGCGTGGGGCACGGCGAGCACCGCGCGCTCGACGCCGCCCAGAAGGCTGTGGCCAGCCCGCTGCTCGACGACACCTCGATCGAGGGCGCGCGCGGCATCCTCATCAACTTCACCGGCGGTGCCGACCTCGCCATCCACGAGGTCGAGGAGGCCGCGCGCATCGTGCAGGAGGCCGCCCACGAGGAGGCCAACATCATCTTCGGCGCCGTCATCGATCCCACGCTGCAGGACGAAGTGCGCGTGACGGTCATCGCCACCGGCTTCACCGAGCGCAAGCAGGAGACCTCGCCGACCAAGATCGTCGACCTGCCGCGGGCCTCGCGCCCCGGCGGACCGCAACCCGGCGCGGCCGCGGCCTGGCGACGCCGGCTGGCCGCCGACGTACGGGCCGAGACCGACGACCCGCTCGCCGACGCCGACTACGACGTTCCGGCCTTCCTCCGACGCCAGGCGGATTGATCGAACGGCCGGTGGGGGGCGGCGGCGGCGGGGGAGCGAGGGTCCCCGCGGCTCCCCGAGGCAAAGGTCGCTCGGGGACCCTCGCTCCCCCGCCGCCGCCGCCCCCCACCGGCCTTCGCGCTACGGCCGGCGTCGAGCAGGCGCGGGCGCAGTAGTCGGCGTCACCGCTCGGGCGCGAGCATCGGTATTCTTGATGTCATGACCCTCTCTTCATCGCGTCTCGTTCCGCACGGGGAGCCGGCTGCCTATTTCACGTTCAGTGGGTTGGCGGCGTTGGGGTTGCCGCACGCGACGACCACGCGCCACTTCCCTGGCGTCACGGCGCCGTCGCCGCCGACCGCCCCGTTCACCGGCGACGCGGCGGCGGCGCTGCGCGAGGCGGGGCTCGATCTGGCGCGCGTGGCGTACGCCAAGCAGGTGCACGGTGCGGCCGTCGTGCCGGCCCCTCGGGGCGGCGGGTGGGCCGGGGCCGGCGACGTGCTGACCACGACGGAGCGCGGGGTGCCGCTGGCGATCTTCACCGCCGACTGCCTGGCCCTCACGCTGTGGGACTCGGTCGCGCACGTGCTGGCGGTCGCCCACGTGGGCTGGCGCGGCACCGTGCGCGGCGCCACGCAGGCGGCGGTGCGCGCCGCCGTCGAGGCCGGTGCCCGCGCCGGCCGACTGCACGCAGCGATCGCGCCGTCGATCGGCCCGTGCTGCTACGAGGTGGACGAGCCCGTGCTGCGCGAGTTCGGTGGCGCCTTCGGCCGGCCGGCCCGGGCGTGGTTCTCGCCGGCGCGCGCCGATCACGCGATGCTCGACCTGTGGGCGGCCAACGAGACGCTGCTGGGCGAGGCCGGCGTCGATCCCGCGCAGATCGAGAACCCGCGCCTGTGCACGGCCTGTCACCCCGACCTGCTCTACTCCTACCGCAAGGGCAACCGCGGCCGCCTCGTCACCGTCGCCGCCCTGCCGTAGTCGACGCGAGGCCCGCCGGGCCTCCCGCTCCCCACTGCGCTCCGCCCTGACGCCGGCGTCGCCCTGGCGCTTGACAATAGTTAACTCCAAGGATAACTATTTCGCCATGCCGACCACTATCGACCAGACCCTGACCGCGCTGGCCGATCCCACCCGGCGCTGGGTGGTGGAGCAGCTGCGACGGGGGCCGCGCCGCGCGGGCGCGCTGGCGGCCGCCGGCGGCCTCAGCGCGCCGGCCCTGAGCCGTCACCTCCGCGTGCTGCGGCGGGTTGGCCTCATCGAGGGCACCGGCGTCGAGCACGACGCTCGCGTCCGACTCTACCGTCTGCGTCAGGAGCCGCTCTCGCGGCTGAAGGCGTGGCTCGACGAGATGGAGAGCTTCTGGGGTGATCAACTCGCGGCGTTCAAGGTCCACGCGGAACGCAAGTCGAGGGGCCGCCGCCGGTGAGCGCCGCCGACGCGGTCACCGTTTCCATCGAGGTCGCGGTGACGCCGGCCGTGGCGTTCGAGGTCTTCACCGAGGACGTGGACGTGTGGTGGCAGCGAGGCCCGCGCTATCGCTTCCTCCCGCCCTACGCGGGTGTGCTCCGACTCGAGCGCGGCGTCGGCGGTCGCCTGGTGCACTTGCGCGACGCGGACGACACCGATCCCTTCGTCGTCGGCCACGTGCAGGTCTGGGAGCCGCCGGAGCGGCTGGTGTTCTCGTGGCGCCTGCCCAACTTCGCTCCCCACCAGACGACCGAGGTCGAGCTCCGCTTCGAGCCCGTGGCCGAGGGGACACGGGTGACGCTCACGCACCGCGGGTGGGACGGCGTGCCGGACGCTCACCCGGCGCGGCATGGCCACGTCGGCCGCGCCTTCGTGCTGTTCAAGGGGCACTGGTGGGCCGACGTGCTGGGCGCCGCCAAGCGCCATGCCGAGGCCGTTCGCAGCGAAGTCGACACGGGAGGAGGAACGTCATGACCACAGGCCAGGTGAAGCCCGTTCCCGACGGAGTCCACACCGTGATCGCGTACCTGTGTCTCGAGGGCGCCGCCGGCGCCATCGATTTCTACAAGAAAGCCTTCGGAGCGACCGAGAAGGGTGCCCGCATCACAGACTCGACCGGGCGTGTGGGGCACGCCGAGATCCGGATCGGCGACTGCACGATCATGCTGGCCGACGAGCATCCCGAGCTGGGCTTCCGCAGCCCGCTCAGCCTCGGCGGCTGTCCGGTGCTGTTCATGCTCAATGTTCCCGATGTGGACGCGATGGTGGCGCGCGCGGTGAGCGCGGGCGGGCAGCTCACGCGTCCGGTCGAGAACCAGTTCTACGGCTCCCGTACCGGCGAGATCACGGACCCGTTCGGCTATCGCTGGTACCTGTCCACGCACGTCGAGGACGTCCCCGAGGCCGAGCTGGTTCGACGCGCCGCCGAGCGCGAGAAGGCGCGGCGCGGATGAGCGCCGCACACCCGGCCGTCACGGAGTTGCCGCCTCCCCTCGCGCTGTTCCGGATGGCCACCGGATACTACGGCGCGGCGTCGAACGACGTCAGCATGCTGGTCTGCACGGGGGGCCGGCAGCGCTCGGAGGCGGAGTTCCGGGCGCTCTACGCGGCGACCGGGTTCCGGCTGACGCGGATCGTGCCCACGCCCGCGCGCATCAGCATCATCGAGGGCGAACCCGTCTAGTCCGTCCTGCGGGAACCGCAAACCCGCGTGCTAGAATCGCGCATGCTCGACATCGCGACCAATCTCGAGCGTGTGCGCGAGCGCCTCGCGCGGGCGGCCGAGCGGGCGGGGCGGCGGCCCGACGAGGTGCTTCTGGTCGCCGTCTCCAAGACCGTCGACGTCGAGCGCATCCGGGCCGCGGTGGCGGCCGGGGTCACCGCGCTGGGCGAGAACCGCGTGCAGGAAGCCAAGACGAAGATCGCCGAGCTCGGGCGCCCGGCCGCCTGGCACCTGATCGGCCACCTGCAGACGAACAAGGTCAAGGACGCGCTGCCGCTGTTCGACGTGATCCACTCGCTCGACCGGCTGGAGCTCGCCCGGGAGATCGAGCGGCGCGCCGCCGCGCGCGGGCAGGTGGTGGACGCGCTGCTCCAGGTCAACGTCGCCGCCGAGGCGAGCAAGGGCGGCGTGGGGCCCGACGCGGTCGGCGAAACCCTCGACGACATCGGCAAGCTGGCCCACGTGCGCGTGCGCGGCCTCATGACGATCCCGCCCGAGGTGGAGCGTGCCGAGGACTCGCGGCCGTGGTTCCGCCGGCTGCGCGAGCTGGCCGAGCGTCACGGGCTGCGCGAGCTGTCGATGGGCATGAGCGGCGACTTCGAGGTCGCCGTCGAGGAGGGCGCGACGATGGTCCGGGTGGGCACGGCGATCTTCGGGCCACGGCCGCCCCGGCCGGCGGCGGCGGAGGACCAGTGAGCCTCAAGGGCAAGCGGGTCGGCTTCGTCGGCGGCGGCAATATGGGCGAGGCGCTCATCCGCGGCCTGCTCGGCGCGAACCTGGTGCCGGCCGATCTGATGGCGGCCACCGACGTGAGGGCCGAGCGCACCGCGCAGCTCACCAAGCAGTTCGGCATCACCGCCCATTCCGACAACGCGCGCTTGGTGCGCGAGGCCGACGTCGTCATCCTGGCCGTGAAGCCGCAGATCATGGCGGGCGTGCTGAGGGAGATCGCCCCCGCCGTCACCGCGCGCCACCTGCTCATCTCGATCGCGGCCGGCGTGGCCACCTCCACCATCCGGACCGCGCTCGGCAAGGACGCGCGCATCATCCGCGTGATGCCGAACACGCCGGCGCTCGTGCTGCAGGGCGCCGCCGCCGTCGCCAAGGGCAAGGGGCTCGGCCCCGACGACCTCGCCATCGCCGAGGAGATCTTCGGCGCGGTCGGCCGCGTGGTCGTGCTCGACGAGGAGTTGATGGACGCGGTCACCGGGCTGAGCGGCTCCGGGCCCGCCTACGTGGCCATCGTCGTCGAATCGCTCGCCGACGGTGGCGTGAAGATGGGGCTGGACCGGGCGACGGCCATGACGCTCGCCACTCAGACGGTGCTCGGCACCGCCCAGCTCCTGCTGGAGACCGGCATGCATCCCGGAAGCCTCAAGGACATGGTGTCGAGCCCGGGCGGTACGACCATCGCCGGCATCTCGGCGCTGGAGGAGGGCGGCATCCGCGCTACGTTCATCCGCGCGGTGGAGCGGGCCACCCAGCGCTCGCGCGAGCTGGGCCGGGGCCCGGCCTGATGTTCCTCGCCACCAACCTCGTGCTGGCGCTGGCCAACCTCCTCAACCTGGTCCTGCAGGCGTACTTCTGGATCGTCATCGCGCGCGCCGTCCTGTCGTGGGTGAACCCCGACCCGTTCAACCCGATCGTGCGCTTCCTCTATCGCGTGACCGAACCGGTGCTGCGACCCATCCGCCGCCGGCTGCCCACCATGCAGATGGGCCTCGACCTCTCGCCGATGCTCGTGATCCTGGCGATCTACTTCCTCCAGTCGTTCCTGGTGGAGTCGCTGCGGGACTTGG
>Ga0210377_10002308_pt1 | contig 16774 bp, 14 predicted proteins | sample PLM4_65_b1redo_FD_155480 | JGI IMG/M metagenome (GOLD analysis project Ga0210377, IMG submission 155480) | Groundwater sediment microbial communities from an aquifer in East River, Colorado, USA - PLM4_65_b1 redo | ecosystem: Environmental > Terrestrial > Soil > Riparian zone | place: USA: East... | reverse complement strand
GGACCGGCTTCGGAGAACGCCTGCAGCGCCTCGTCGACCTTGGTGCGGTAGTCCTCGGGCAGACAGCGCGAGTCGGTGCGCGGGTAGGTGAGCAGCTTGTGCGCTTCGTAGCAGCGCTGCGCGGCGTTCAGGGTGCGGCGCGCCGACCAGCCGAAGCGCCGGTTGCCCTCGCGCTGCAGGCTCGTCAGGTCGAAGAGCGGCGGTGCGGTCTCGCGGCTGGGCTTGCGGGTCTCGGAGGCTTCGGCCGGCCGGCCGCTGGTCTGATCGACCAGCGAATTCGCGCGCATGTTGTCGAAGATCCGGTCGTCGCGCTGCTCGCGCTCCTCGCCCTCGGGCGCGCTGAAGCCCGCGTCGAACCAGGTGCCGACGAACTCGTGGTCCGCGGCCGCGAAGCGCGCGTGGAGCTGCCAGTAGGGCTTGGGCACGTGCGCGAGGATCTCGAGCTCGCGGTCGACCACGATCGCGAGCGTCGGCGTCTGCACGCGCCCCGCCGACCAGGCGGTCTTCTCCTTGCGGCCCTTCAGCCGTCGCGTGAGCGCGCGCGTCGCGTTCATGCCGATCAGCCAGTCCGACTTCGAGCGGCACGACGCGGCCGCGCCGAGGCCGTCGTACTGCGAGCCGTCGACCAGCGAGTTGAAGCCCGCGCGGATCGAGTCGGCGGTCATCGACTGCAGCCAGAGTCGCTTGGTCGGCTTGCGGCACTCGAGGAACTCGAGGATCTCGCGGAAGATCAGCTCGCCTTCGCGGCCCGCGTCGCAGGCGTTCACGACCACGTCGACGTCGTCGCGCGCGAGCAGCTTCTTGATCGTGCGGATGCGCTCGGACTGCCCCGCCTTCTGCTTCAGCTTGAACTCACCGGGCAGGATGGGAAGCGTGTCCAAGGTCCAGCGCTTGTAGAGCGGGTCGACATCCTCGGGCGAGAGCAGCTCGACGATGTGGCCTACCGAGAACGTGACGACGTACTCGTCCGACTCCCAGTATCCGTCGTGCTCCGCGAAGCCGCTCAGAACGGCGACAATGTCGCGCGCGACGCTCGGCTTCTCCGTGATGACGAGAGACTTTGGCACTTCTTCTCCCAGCTCTGGGAATCGACCCTAGTAGCCTCCACCTCACGCCGAGGCAAGCGCCCGGTCCTTCTTCGGGGATCCGGCGCGCGAGCCTGAGCGCAACTGTCACGCTCCGCAAGCCGGGCGCGGCCCTGACCCCGTGAGATGCGTACAACTGCACGTTCCGGAAGCGGATTTACAAGCTCGCGCGGCTCGTGTTAGACGGGCGGTGATGACCCGGGAAGAGCAGATCGAGGCGATCAGCACAATCCTCCGCGGCGAGAGCTTCGCGGTCTTTTCCTTCGCCGGGGCCGCCGCGGGCGAGCCGCCGTACAGCGCGGTGATGTTCTTCGCAGAGACGCCCGGGACGCGGCTGATGTTCGGAACCAGCGCGGGAACCATGAAGGGGCCGTATCTTCGGACAGGGAACGGGGCCTGCGCGCAGATCGACACCCGCGGCGTGGGGCTCGAGAACATGAGCCAGTTCGCGCGAGTGACGGTTCAGGGGCGGCTGCGCCGGATCGACCAGGAGCCCGAGCGCACGCAGGCGATCGACGCCTACGTGGCCAAGCTCCCGAACGCGAAGGTCTTCGTCGCGCGGCCGGGAGTCGACATCTACCTGCTCGAGCCGAGCCACGCGGTCTGCGCTCGCGGGCTGATGGACCGCTTCGAGATCGACTTCCCCGCCGGCCCGGCCCAGGTCTAGCGGCTTGGCGCAGAGCCCGTTCCGGCTCGCGCTCCGGCGCTTCGCGCCGCACCTGCGCGGCACCGCCCGGAGCGACCTCGTCCCTGACTTGTTGGCCGGGGTCGCGATCGCTGCGCTCGCGGTGCCGCAGGCGGTGGCCTATGCGCTCGTGGCCGGCCTGCCCGCCGAGATGGGACTTGCGGCCGCAGGGCTGCCCGCGCTCGCGGCGGCGCTGTTCGGGTCGAGCCGCTTCATGGTGACGGGGCCGACGAACCCGACGGCGCTCCTGCTCGGCGTCTCGGTCGTCGCGCCGGCGCTCGCGCGCGGGGACGATCCGATCGCGGCGACGCTCGCGACCGGGCTCGTCGCGGGCGCGATGCTGATCGGGCTCGGCCTGCTCGGCTACGGCCGCGCGTCGCGCTTCCTGTCCGACTCGGTGATCTGCGGCTTCAACGTCGGGGTGGGGCTGCTGATCGCGCTCCGGTACGTGCCGATGCTGGCGGGCCTCGAGCCGGCGCAGCATGCGAGCTCGCCGCTCGTGCCGAACGTCTGGTGGGTGGTCGAGGACGCCGTGCGCGCGTTCGCCGCCGCGGACCCGCGCGCGCTCGTCGCCGGAATCGGCGTGGCGGTCCTGGTCCTCGCGGGCGGACGCGCGGGCGCGCGCTTTCCCGCCGCGCTCGTGGCGCTCGCGATCGTCTCGGCCGGCGCGACGTTGTTCGGCTGGACGTCGGGGCTCGATCCGCTGCCGCGGCTGCAGGCGTTCTCGCTCGGTCTGCCCGAGCTCCACCCGCCGGGTACGTTCGATGCCGCGCAGGTCGTGCCCCCCGCGCTCGCGCTCGCCCTGCTCGTCACGGTGCAGGCGTTGGCGTCGGCGCGCGCGGTCGAGACCGTCCGCGGTCCCACGCTCGATCCCGATCGCGAGCTCTTCTCGCAGGGCGTCGCGAACGTGACGGCGGCGCTGGTCGGCGCGCAATGCACGAGCGGCTCGCTCACGCGCTCGCTGACCGCACGCCTCGCGGGCGCGAGAACCCGGTTCGCGAGCGTCATGGCCGGCGCGTTGGTCGCGCTCTTCCTGCCCGTGCTCGCCCCCGGACTCGAGCTCGTGCCGCTCGCCGCGCTGGCCGGACTGATCGTGCTGACCGGGTTCGCGTCGATCTCGCCGACGCAGATCCGGCGCGCGGCATCCACGCCCGGCGATGCGGCCGTGCTGGTGGTGACGATCGCCGTCACGCTCTGGCTCGATCTCGTGCCCGCCGTGTACGCGGGCCTGCTGCTCTCGCTGGCGCTGCTCGTGCGGCGCGCGGGGCGGCTCTCGATGGTGGAGCTCGCGCTCGGCGGCCAGCGGCGCCTGCGCGAGATCCCGATCGACGAGAGGACCGGGACGACGCGCGCGGTGGTCCTGCACCTGGAGGGCGATCTCAATTTCGCGATCGCGCCCGAGCTCTCCGATCGGCTGCAGGAGATCTGCGCGCGCGGGCCCGAGATCGTGATCCTGCGGCTGAAGCGCGCGCGCCATCTCGATGCGACCGTGCTCGAGGTGCTGCGGCGGCTCGCGAGCGAGCTCGGGCTGCGCGGCGCGGAGCTCGTGCTCTGCAGCCTTCCCCGGCCCGTGGTCGCGACGCTCGCGCGCACGGAGCTCGGCGCGGCGCTCGGTCCCGAGCGACTCCTGTCTGCAGGCGAGCGGCTTCACGAGGGCGTGGAGCGCGCGCTCGACCTCGCGCGCGCGCGCCTCCGGCGTCGGCCGGACGCGGAGATCTTCCGCTGCGAGCCGGGAGACGACGGGGACTACGAGATCTGAGGGACAATCCGGGGATGGAGAGCGTCAGGATCGATCGCTGGCTGTGCGCCGCGCGCGTCTTCAAGTCGCGCACGCAGGCGACACAGGCGTGCGTCGGCGGGCTCGTGCGCGTGAACGACGACCGCGTGAAGCCGCACTACGGCCTGCGCGTCGGCGACCGCGTGCGCGCGCACACCGAAGGCGGGCCGCGCATCCTGGAGGTGAAGGCGCTCGCGGAGAAGCGCCTCTCGCCCGCGCTCGCGCGCGAGCTCTTCGACGACCACTCGCCGCCGCCCGAGCCCAAGGTCAAGCGCGTGCGGATGCCGCAGCGCGATCCCGGCGCCGGCCGCCCCACCAAGCGCGAGCGCCGCACGCTCGATCGCTTCCGCAGCGGAGACGGTGACTAGTGCAGAGAGGGTGACGTGCGGCTCAGCTCTATGAGCTGCTCGCGCACGCTCGCCGCGGAGGCGTCGTTCGGGGCGAGCTCGAGGAAGCGGCGCAGATCGGCCGCGGCGGCGGACCAGCACTCGAGCCGCGAGTAGAGCAGGCCGCGATCGCGCAGCTCGAGGGGAGCATCGGGCGCGAGGACGAGAATCCGCTCGACGCAGGCGAGCGCGCGCGGCCAGTCCTTCTGCGCGAGGAAGATCTGCTTCAGGTTGCCGATCACGCGCGCGAGCGTCTGGCGCGCGGGGCTCGGCTCGAGCGCGCCGAGGTCGAACGGCGTGTCCTCGCCCAGGGTCGCGCGCCAGCGCGCCTCGCAGTCGGCGCGCGTGAGCAAGGTTCCTTCGAACGGGTCGATCATGAGCGCGTCGGGGGAGTCGCAGCGGAGCAGGAAGTGGCCCGGGAAGCCGACGCCGTGGACCGGCAGTCCGAGCCGCTCCGCGACCGCGAGATACACGATCGCCAAGGTGATGGGAATGCCCGTGCGTCGATCGATCACCTCGTTCAGGAAGCTGTTGCGCGCGTCGTAGTAGTCGCTGCGATTTCCGCGAAAGCTCTGCTCCTCGTAGAGGAATCGGTTCAGCGCGCCGATCCGCTCGGCGAGCGTGCCCGCAGCGGCGACGCTCGGTCGCGCCTGCTCGGCGAGCTCGCCGAGCCGCGCGAGGTAGGCCGCGACGTCGAGCGCCGGATACTCCTCGACGGCCACCCAGAGGGCGGCCTCGGCCAGGTCGATGCGCTCGTCGGGAAGCCGCGCGATGCGCAGGAACTGCGCGCGTGCCTCGGCTTCCGTCATGACTCGCGCGCTCCGGGACGCTAGCCCCGGGGCACGATCTCCGTCTCGAGGTAGCGGATGATGTCGAGCGACTCGTGCATCCAGCGCGCCGGGCCGGCGGGCTGCTCGATGCGCAGGCACGGCACCATCTGCTTGCCGGTGGCGGCCACGAGCTCCTGGCGCCACTTCGATTCGAGCTGGATGTCCCGCAGCTCGATGTCGAGCTCGAGTCGCCGCAGCGCAGCGCGCACCCGCTCGCAGTAGGGGCAGCCCTGGAAGTAGTAGAGCGCCAGCTGAGGAGCCTTCATGCATGCGGAGCTTACTAAAGCCGAACTCGGTAAGGTACTCGCTCGATGCTTCGCCTCGTCGCCACCGTCTTTGCCGCCCTGCTGCTCGGCTGCGCGAGGATCCCCGCCGAGAGCGGGAGCGCCTCGCCCCAATCGCCAGGGCTTCCCGCCGCGACCGCCGCGCCCGAGCCCGCGCCGCGCCTGGTCGACGGAGCGGACGTCGCTTCGGTCCTGCCCGTGCGCGCCGACCTCGTCCAGCGCGACGGGCGGACCTTCTGGCGCGCCACGCCGAAGCACGAGTACGAGGTGGTGCGCGCGCGAGAGAGAGACTGGCTCGAGCTCGACACCGAGATCGGCGAGCTGCGCGCGAGCATGGGCCTGCTCGCCTCGTGGAACCGGGCGCCGATTCGCGACCTGCCGGCGATGCTCGCGCACGCGCGCGCGGCGGGGCTGCGCGGCGAGGATCTGGTCCTGTACGAGGAGGAGCTCAGCGGCGCGTACCTCGCCGGGCGCGACCTGTACGTGGTGCGCGAGGGTGTGCTGCGCGCGCGCGGGGGTGAGACGCTCGCGGCCTCGACGCGCGCGACCCATGCGGAGAGCCGCGCACGGCTGAATCAAGCGGTGAAGGCGCTGGTCGAGACGTTGCCGCGCACGGCCATCGCGCCCGAGAGCCGGCCAGCGGTAGCGGACATCCTGGCGCAGCTCGCGCTCGAGGACGCGCAAGGCAGCCTCGACTTCGTGCCGCCGAGCTTCGCGCGGCGGCTGGTGCGCGCGGGCTGGCTCGACTCGCTGCACGCGCCGAGCGCGCAGACGCGGGAGCTGCGCGCGGCGGTGGTGGAGTCGGAGCGGCTGCTTCCGCTCGCGCGCTTCTCGGCGGGGCGATCGCAGATGGAGCTCGTCGAGGACGCGTTCGGCAATCGCCTCTGGACGCTCGCGACCCCCGAGCGTGTCGGCTACGCGCGACTCGCCCCGCCGCCCGCGTACTTCACGAACGGCGCGGTGACGCGTCTGGTCGTGCGACTGCCGCGCGGCAGCAACCCGCTGCGCGATGCAGCGCGCTGGAACGCGGCGGAGGTGTGGTACGGGCCCGATCGGATCGCGGTCTGGGACGCGGCGCGCGGGCTCGTCTCCGACGAGAGGACCTGGCGGCTGGCGTTTCCGACGAGCGGCGAGGGCGTCGAGTGGGCTGCGCTGCCCGACGCGCTTCCGCCGCACATTCTGGTGACGGAGCCGAACGGCGACGTGCTCGCGCTGCTGACCGAACACGGGCGTCTCGACCCCGCGACGAGCGCGGGCGCCGGTGGCGCGGAGGCGTTCTATCGCGCCGCCGCGACCGCGCTGCCGGACGCGGCGCACCTCGACCTGCTCGGCCAGTACCTGCTCGTCTACACCTACGACAGCCCCGATCCGCGAAATCCGCTCCTGCTCGGCACGCGCACCGTCTCGGGCGACGTACACCAGACCGCGTCGCAAACGCTCTCCACTCAGGCGGGCGGCATGCTGCGCGGCGACTGCGACGACCTCTCCGAGCTCTACCAGGAGATCGTGGCGCGCCAGGGACGCATGTCGTACATGATCGGCCTGCCCGCGCACGCGGCGCTCGCCTGGTCGGAGCGGCAGCGCGACGGCTCGTGGCTCACCTACGTGTTGCAGACGGGACAGCCGCTCGCGTTCCCCGGCCAGACGCTGCCGGACAGCCTCGAGCTCGCCTACAAGAGCTTCGGCTCGGGAGAGCTCTTCGACCTGACGAAGCTCGAGGTCCTGCTGCGCTTCTCGGGCGAGAACACGCGCTCGAGCTGGTTCCTCTCGTCGCGCATCTTCGAGGACCCGCAGTACGCGCGCACGATGATCGACGTGCAGCGCGACTGGCACTTCCAGACCTACCAGCGCGCGATCGAGAAGATGCAGGCGCTGATCGCGAGCGGAGACGGCGATCCGTCGAACTACACCGAGCTCGCCGGTCTCTACCACTACACCGGCCAGTACGCGCTCGCCGCGCAGGCGATCGCGGAGGCCAGCGCGCGCACGCCGCCGGGCGAGACGCGGGTGTCGATGTCGATCGATCGCGTGATCGCCCTCTTCAACGCCGGAGAGATGGACGCGGGCCGCGCGCTCGCGCGCGAGCTTCGCGACACGCAGATCCCCGAGCTCGAGACCGCGATGGGCAGGCCGCTGGTCGACCCGTGGCTCGCCCTCGCCGATGCGTTGCAGGAGGAGCAGGGAGATCTCGGGCTCGCGCTCGAGGTCCTCTCGCAGAACGTGACCATCGAGGGCGAGATCGATCGGCTCGCCGCTTCGCTCGACAAGCCAGGACTCGATCTGGATCTGTGGCGCTTGCAGACGGAGCCCGAACGCGGGCAGATCCGCTGGTACGTGTCGACGGGAATCTCGCTCCTGATCGCGACGCGCGAGGGCGAGCTCGCCACGCGACCCGAGCGGAGCCTGATCGAGGCCAACATCGCGCGCTGGATCGACAAGCTGGCCTTTCGCGAGCTCGACCCGTCGGAGAACGCGCTGGCGCGCTATGCCGTGGTCGCGCGTTTCTACGAGGCGCGCTTCGGCGAAGCGGAGATCGTCGCGCGGATCATCGCGGCGGCTCCGCCGCCGCAGGGCGCGATCGACCACGCGCTGCGCGGTGACGGCGAAGCGCAGGTCGAGCGCGACCTCGAGTTCGCGCGCATCTCGCCGACCTTCTGGGCGAGCGAGCTCGCGGGGCTCTTCGCGGAGAAGCACAAGACGCTCGACCAGGCGCGCGCGGCGGAGCTGGCGCAGCGCAGCGAGCAGGCGCGGAGCGAGGCGCGCGCGATCGGACTCGACGCGCGCGGCTTCGAGCGCGAGGCGCGCGAGGTGCGGTTGATCGCCGCGCTCGCGACCGGCGATGAGCCCGCGCTGCGCAGCGAGCTGCGCGAGGTCAAGCTCGAGAACGACCGGCGCGTGCGCATGAACGCAGCGAGCTGGATCGCCAACTCCGCGCGCTTCCAGACCGTCCCCCGCTTCGCGCGCGTCGTCGAGGTGTGGCGCGAGGAGGTCGACTACAAGCCGATGTGGTTCTGGATCGCGTGGAGCGCGGCGCTCTCGGGCGCCACCGATCAGGCGCTGTTGGTCGCGAAGTCCGCCGCGGGCGAGTACCCCGACGACCGCGCGTTCGTCGAGGAGTACCAGTTCATGAAGCGGCGCTTCGCCGTCCCGCCAACTGCCGGTAGGCGGACGCCAGCAGAAGAGACGCGATCATCGACGCGGGAATCACTCCGATGATGAGTGCGAGGAACCCGAGCATGAACACGATGAACGTCATGATCAGCAACAGCGCGCAGTTCAGCTTGAGCTCGACGGTCGCATCCCACGCGGCCTGCAGTGACTCGACCGGCCCCAGACCCTGATCGACCGCGTAGAACCAGGCGAGGTTCAGTCGCGACATCACGAGCAGGCTCCACGCCAGGGACACCGGCGTCCCCAGCCACTGGAGCACGGGCATATCCGAGGCACCGCCGATCAAGCTGAAGCTCTGACCGAGCATGCTGATCAGGAAGCTCAGCACGTACAGGATCAGCATCGAGAGCAGGACGCGACCGTAGTCCTTGAAGCCGCTGAACAGATCCGAGAACTGCGCCGTGCCGTCGAGCACGTTCAGCATGAAGCGGATGCCGCCCCACGCGAGGACGGGCACGAGCAGGAAGAAGCCGACGACCGTGACGGCCGACGCCACCATCAGCAGCAGGCCCACGATGCCCACGCCGAGCAGCAGCCAGAAGTTCGCCCACGTCGCGGCCCACGCCTCGCTGAACGCCACGCCGAGATCGAAGGTGCCGGTGCCCGGCACGTCCGCCGGAGCGTTGGCGAGATTCGCGGAGGGAGGCGCATAGCGCTCGTCGGACATGTCCTAGCTCCCTTGGCTCTTGCCCAATTGATGGTCGAAGAGCGCTTGATTGCGGCCGTAGTTCTGCTGGCCGCCTGCGACGAAGAGCACCTCGCCCGTCACGTAGCTCGCGGCGGGTGACGAGATGAACAGCACCCCGTTCGCAATCTCCTCGCGCGTACCGTAGCGCGCGAGCGGGATCCCTTCGAAGACCTCGGCGATGTTCGGGTCGTAGGTACTCTGGAACGCCTCGGTCGCGACCGCGCCCGGGGCGACACAATTCAGTCTCACCTTCGGTCCCCACTCGTAGGCGAGCGTGCGCGTGAGCTCGAGCACGCCCGCGCGCGCCGCGGCCGTGTGCGCGATGCCCGGAAAGCCGCGCCCGACCACCGCGATCACGTTCGTGATCACGCCGCCCGCGCCATCGAGCATCCGGTTGCCGAAGACCTGCGTCATGTTCCAGGTGCCTGTCAGGTTGGTGTCGATCACCGCCTGCCAACCCTTCGGCTTGAAGTCACGCGCAGGTTGAGGGAATTGCCCGCCGGCGTTGTTGATCAGGATGTCGATCCGGCCGAAGCGCTCGCGCGCGTGCAGCTCGAGCGCCTCGACCGCGTCGCGCTCGCGGATGTTCACGAACGCGGCCTCGACCCGGCGCCCCGTCGCGCTCGCGATCTCCTTGGCCGCCGCCTCGCAGCGCTCCAGCCGCCGCGCGGCGATCAGCACGTCCGCACCGGCGCGCGCGAGGGCTTCCGCGATCACGCGGCCCAGCCCGCTGCCGCCGCCGGTCACGAGCGCGGTCTGTCCCTCGAGGAGGTCCGCAGCGAACGGGAACTTCGCGGTCGCGCGCGACTCGGGCATCGGATTGCGAGTCTAGTCGAATCGGTTGACCGGCGCGGGGCGACGTGAGAGCTTCGCCGCGATGGAAGCCTCGAAGCCGGGCCTGCTGCAGCTCGCTGAGACGGAGGCCGTCGTTCTGGAGCTCGAGCGCGAGCGCGCGCGTCTGCCGCAGGCGATCGCCGCCGCCGAGGCCCGCGCCGCTGCCGCGCGCGAGGCCGCCAGCCAGGGACGCACTCGTCTCGAGACGGCCGAGAAGGAGCGCCGCGCGCACGAGTCGGAGGTGCAGGACCTCGGCGTGAAGCGCGGCAAGTTCCAGGCGCAGTCCGCGGTCGTGAAGACCAACAAGGAATACACGACCCTCCTGCACGAGATCGAGACGCACTCCAAGCGCATCGCCGAGATCGAGGACGCGATCCTCGTGGCCATGGAGACGATCGAGACCGCCACCGACGAGTCCAAGCGCGCCGACGCGACCGCGCGCCAGACGGATCAGGAGGTCAGCAAGGAAACGGAGGAGCTGCGCGCGCAGCTCGCCGACGTCGAGAAGCGCCTCGCGGTGCGCGTCGAGGAGCGCAGGGTGCTGCTGGCCGGACTCGGCCCGAGAGTCGAGGCGCTGTACACGCGGGTCATGAAGACGCGCGGCAACGGGATCGCGCGCATCGAGCACGACGGTTGTTCGGCGTGTCATCGCAGCCTGCCGCCCGAGGTGATGAATCGCGTGCGGGCCGGAGAGGTCCATGCATGCGCAAGCTGCCACTGCATCCTCGTGCCCGGCGAAGCGCGTCGCTGAAAGCCGGGTCGGGAGACCCCGAGGTCTTCCCGAAGAATGCTATTTCTCCCGTGTTATCAAATAGTTACGAAGTTCCATCGACGACGGCACGCCGAGCAGGTCGAGTTCCCGGTTTGCTAGAATCGCGCCCGGTCCAGGGGGCAAGCACATGCAAGATCGAGATCGCTATTGGGATTGTCTGGACCAGGCCATGGAAGCCTCCTCCAACGGCCAGCCGGACGAGGCGTTGGCCTGGCTCGACGAGGCGCTGAAGGCCAATCCGGAAGGCGCGGAGGCCCACAACAGCCGCGGCGAGCTCCTCTGGGACACCGGCCGGCACGAGGAGGCGCTCCAGGAGTTCGAGCGCGCGCTCGAGACCGAGGCCGACTATCAGCCCGGGCAGCTGAACCGGATCGAGATCCTGATCGAGGAGTTCCAGGAGTACGAGGAAGCCCTGGACCTCTCCGACGACCTGCTCCAGACCTCGCTCGAGAAGCCCATCGAGGCGGAGGTCTACTACCTGAAGGCGAAGGCGCTGTTCTACCTCGATGACCTCGAGGGCGCGCTCTTCCTGCTGCGGCGCGCGATCAAGATCCAGGGCGAGGTGGGGATCTACCGCGGCTTCGAGGGCCAGGTCCTGTTCGAGATCGGCCAGTTCGCCGAGGCGCGCCGCTCGCTCGAGCGGGCGCTCGCGCTCGAGCACGACTGCGCGCACAGCACCTACCACATGGCCCTGGTCATGGAGCACACCGGCCAGATCGAGGAGGCCGAGAAGCTCTTCGCGAAGGCGGCGCGGATCGCCCCGGAGCTCTACCCGCTGCCGACCCGGATCGGCGACGACGAGTTCGAGCTCGCGGCCGACCAGGCGCTGAAGAGCCTGCCCGAGCCGATCCGGAAGTACACCGAGAACTGCCCGGTGATCGTCGAGGACCTGCCGAGCGAAGAGCTGGTGAAGCAGGAGTACGTCTCACCCCAGGTGCTCGGGCTGTTCTCGGGCGTGCCCGCGACCGAGCCGGGCGCCAGCCCGACGTTCGGCACCCTGCAGCGCGCCGACACGGACAAGATCCTGCTCTTCAAGCGCAATCTGGAGAAGATCGCGAACACGCACGCCGAGCTCGTCGAGCAGATCCAGATCACGGTCAAGCACGAGATCGGCCACTTCCTCGGCATGGACGAGGAAGAGGTCGAGCGTCTCGGACTCGCCTGAGGGGGCGTTGGCTCCCTCGGCGGTCGCTGAGCTCGCGCAGAGGCTGCGCGCGCTCCCCGACGTCGCGGAGGTCCTGACCCGGCCCGCGGAGCTCTTCTCCTACGAGTCCGACGGCCTCACACTCGAGCGCGGCTCGCCGCTCTGCGTGGCGTTCCCCACCACCACCGAATCCGTCGCCGCGATCGTGCGGGCGTGCAACGCGGCGGGCGTGCCGTACGTCCCGCGCGGAGCGGGCACGGGGCTCTCGGGCGGCGCGACCCCGGTGAACGGCGGCGTGGTGATCGAGTGCGCGCGCATGAATCGCGTGCTCGAGATCGACGCGACCAACCGCACCGCGACCGTCCAGCCGGGCGTGATCAACGAGCACCTCACCCAGGCCGTGCGGGCGCTCGGGCTCTTCTACGCGCCCGACCCGTCGAGCCAGTCGGCCTGCACGATCGGCGGGAACGTCGCCGAGAACAGCGGCGGTCCCCATACACTGAAGTACGGCACGACCAGCCCGCACGTGCTCGAGCTCGAGGTCGTCCTGCCCGACGCGAGCGTGGTGCGGCTCGGCCGGCGCGACGGCCACTCCCACGGCTACGACCTGCGCGGCGTCTTCGTCGGCTCGGAGGGGACGCTCGGCATCGTCTGTGCGGCGACCGTCCGGCTCGTGCCGGTGCCCGAGTCGGTGTCGACGGTGCTCGCGGGCTTCGCGAGCCTGCGCGACGCGTGCAGCGCGGTGTCGGCAATCATCGCGCGCGGGATCGTCCCGGCGGCGCTCGAGCTGATCGACGACCGCACGATCGACGCGGTCGAGGCGTCGGTGTACGCGGCCGGCTACCCGCGGGACGCGCGCGCGGTGCTGCTGATCGAGCTCGACGGAATGGCGGTCGCGGTCGAGCGCGAGCGGGATCGGATCGTCGAGATCTGCACCGCGGGCAACGCGACCCTCGTGCGCGTCGCGCGCGACGAGGCCGAGCGGCTCGCGCTCTGGCGCGGCCGCAAGGGCGCGTTCGGCGCGATGGGGCGGCTCGCGCCCGATCTGTACGTGCACGACGCCGTCGTGCCGCGTACGAAGCTCCCCGACGTGGTCGACGCGATCAACCGCGCGGCCGAGGCGCGCGGCATCCGGATCGCGAACATCCTGCACGCGGGCGACGGCAACCTGCACCCGAACATCACCTTCGACCGGCGCGACCCGGAGCAGCTCCGCACCATTCGCGAGGTGGGCGAAGCGATCCTGCGCATCTGCATCGACGCCGGCGGGGTGCTCTCGGGCGAGCACGGGATCGGCCTCGAGAAGCGCGACTACATGTGCCTCTTGTTCTCCGAGGCCGACCTCGAGCCGATGCGCTGGGTGCACGACGCGTTCGATCCCGACGACCGCTGCAATCCGGGCAAGCAGATCCCCGCGCCGCGGGCCTGCGCGGAGAGCAACCCGCGCCACCGCGGCTACGCGCACGTGGACTTCTGATCGTGGGCGACGCGTTCGAGGCGATCGTCGGCGTCGCGCACGTCGAGCGGCCCGATTCGCTCTGGCTCGCGGGCGCGCGCGTGCTGGGGGTCGTGCGGCCCGCGAACGCGCGCGAGCTCGCCGCGTGTCTGCGCGCCGCGAGCAGCGCCGGAACCGCGATCGTGGCGTGCGGCGCCGGGACCCGGCAGCACTTCGGGAATCCGCTCGACGCGCGCGAGTGCGTTCGCCTCGAGCTCGGGCGGATCGACACGACGGTCGAGCTCGATCCCGACGAGGGCATCGCGACGCTCGACGCCGGCGTACACATCGGCGAGCTCGCGGTCCGCGCGGCGGCGTGCGCGAAGACCAGCGGGTTCTCGTCGCTCCCGCCCGGCGGCACGATCGGCGGCGCACTCGCCGCGGATCCGTTCACGCCGGATTGGACGCTCGACCGGCGCTTGCCGAACGAAGTGCTCGGCGTCGACATGGCGCTCGCGAACGGCGAGCTCACCACGGCGGGCGGGCGCGTCGTCAAGAACGTCACGGGCTTCGATCTGGTGCGGCTCTACTGCGGATCGCTCGGCACGCTGGGCGTAATCACGCGCGCGACGGTGCGTCTGCGTGCGGCGCCCGAGTGCGAGCGCGTCGTGTCGGCGCGTTTTCCGTCGGTCGAGCTCGGCGTGCAGGCCTTCGCGCGCGCGTCGCTCGCGGGCGAGCCGGCCGCCGCGGCGCTGCGCATCGACGGCGCGGGCGCGGAGCTCCTGTGCCGCTTCGTCGGCGACGAGAAGGCCGTGTCGGTGCAGGCAGCGAGGCTCCCATGCGACGAAGTGTCGTTCGAGGCGTGGGCCCGGCTCAGGACGGAGCTCGGCACCGCGCCGACCCCGGGCCGCGCGCGCGTGCGCGTGTCTGCGCGGCCGAGCGACGTCGCAAGACTGTGTCGCGCCGTCGCAGACGTGGTCGGTGCCGAGGCGCTCCACAGCGTCTTCCCGCTGGCGGGCTCGGTCGTGGCCGAGGTCGAGGACGCCGCGCTTCCCCGCGTCGCCGCGGAGGCCGAGCGCCTCGACGCGGTCTTCCTGGCCGAGCGCGCGCCGGGCGCCGGGCCCGCGCCTTGCGACGCCTTCGGTGCGCCGCCGAGCTCCCTCGCGCTGATGCGTTCGGTGAAGACGCGCTTCGACCCGCGGCGCGTGCTCGCGCCGGGCCGCTTCGTCGGGGGGATCTGAGCGGTGATCGACGGGGGCCTGCTCGACTACGAGGCGACACTCGACTGTGTCCACTGCGGGCTCTGCCTGCCGCACTGTCCCACGTACCAGGAGACCGGGCGCGAGTCGAGCTCCCCGCGCGGGCGCATCTACCTGATGCGCGGCGTCGCCGAGCAGCGCATCCCGCTCGACGAGCTGGTGGTCGAGGAGATGAGCTTCTGCCTGGCCTGCCGCGCGTGCGAGTCCGCGTGCCCCGCGGGCGTGCGCTACGGACATCTGGTCGAGGGCATGCGCGCGGAGATCGACGCGCGCGGCGCGCGCGGGCGGGTTCGCCGGTTCGCGGAGCGCTTCGCGCTGCGGCGGGTCGTCGCGGCGCCCCGCGTGCTGCACTCGCTCATGGGCACGTTGCGCACCTACCAGCGCAGCGGTCTGCAGCGAGTCGTTCGCGCGACGCGGCTGCTCGCGCTCGTCCCGCCGCTCGCCCGCATGGAGCGCCTCCTGCCCGCGCTCCCCGACGTGCATCGCGCGCCGCTCCTGGTTCCCGCGCGAGGCGCGCGCCGCGGCCGGGTCGCGTTCTTCTCGGGCTGCGTGATGCCGGAGGTCTTCGGCCCGGTGAACGCGGCCACGATCGACGTGCTCGCGCGCAACGGCTTCGAGGTCGAGGTGCCGGCGGGGCAGGGCTGCTGCGGGGCGCTGCACCGCCACGCGGGCGATCCCGAAGCCGCCGACCGCCTGCACGCCGTGAATCGGGCGGCGTTCCGGCTCGACGGCGTCGACGCGGTGATCCTGAACTCCGCCGGCTGCGGCGCGTCGCTGCGCGACGCGGGCGACGCGCTCGCGCGCAAGATCCGCGACGTGACGGAGTTCCTCGCCGACGTCGGCCTGCGCGAGGCGCCGCACCCGCTGCGGCTAAGCGTGGCCTACGACGACCCGTGCCACCTGCTGCACGGCCAGCGAGTCGCCGCTGCGCCGCGCGCGCTGCTCGGCGCGATCCCCGAGCTCGAGCTCTTCGACCTGCCCGGCTGCCGCGACTGCTGCGGCGCGGCGGGGATCTACAACATCTCCCAGCCGGCGATGTCCGCGCGCCTGCTCGAGCGCAAGGTCCAGGCGATCCGCGACACGCGGCCCCAGGTCGTCGCGACCGGAAATCCCGGCTGCCTGCTGCAGATCGGCGCGGGCGCGCGCGCCGCGGGCCTCGACGTCGAGGTGCTCCACCCGATCGAGCTGCTCGCGCGCGCCTACGCGGGCTAGCGGAGCGCGTCGCCGACGCGGCGCAGAAGCGCTCGTGCCGCGCTCTGGTGCGGACTCAGATCGACCTCGAGCAACGCCGACCGCGGTCCGCCCGCGAGGGCATCGAGCGCCGCGACCTGGAGCGCGAGCTGCGCGCCCAGCTCGTCGTGAGAAGCCGGGTAGAGCTTCGCCGCTTCCGTCAGCTGAAAAAGCAGCTCGTGGACGACGCGGAGACTCGAGAACACTTCGTTGCGTTGGCGCTCGGCGCCCGGTGCGTCGGCGAACGCGCGCGTCACGCGCTGGCCCGCTCCGTAGCAGTCGTACACCGCGCAGCCGGAGAAGCCCCGCTCGGCGAGCGCGTCGTGAATTGAGCAGCGGCAGTCGCGCATGAGATGTCGACAGGCGACGCCCGCGGCCTTGTCGAACGCGAACGCGTCGGACGCTTCGAACGACGGCGCGACACAGCAAAGCGCGGCACAGCCCGGGCAGTCGGGAACGAGATCCGGTCGGCGCATGGTGAGCTCGCTTTTTGCGCACGGCGATGCCGGAGGGGCTGGCGCCAGAAACAGCAACGCCAGCCGGGAAGGCTGGCGACGGTTCGAACCTACCATGATGCGACGCGCGCGGGCAAGTCAGTCGTAGAGCAGCGCGTCATCCGGCGCGTCCGGCAGGCGGATGCGCGGGAAGGCGGAGAGGCCGAGCGATTCGATGTCGCCGCGCAGCACCAGGTCGACGGGCAGCACGCTCTCGCGCGCATTCACGAAGCCGTGCTTCTCGTGCGTGCTCTCGAAGACCGCTTCGGAGCGCGCGGCCGGGCGCGAGTCCGAGGCGTCCGTCACGCCCAGCCGGGCCGAGGAGAGGAAAGAGTCGCGCGCGGGGTCGGCGATCGGCTTCTCGCGCTCGTCGCGGGTCAGGCTCGCGTAGCTCACTTGCTCGAGCCGCGCGACGAAGCGCGCGAAGTCGTCGGCCGGGAGCTCGCGCACGACCGGGTCCCGGTCCTCGAGCGAGATCTCGATCGCGCTGCGGCCGAGCAGGGTCACGCCCGTGTCCGCGATCTCGCCGTTGCGCCGCGAGCCGTCGAGGAGCTCGGGGTTCAGCTCGAGCGCACCGGGCGCCCACAGCTCCGGGTGCTCGACCAGGAAGTCGTGCGTGAGCCGGATGCGCTGCGGCGTGACCGCGCGCCGCGTGGCGATGAACTCGTCCTTGGCGCGATCGCCGGCGGGCGTCCCCGCG
>Ga0210377_10002307_pt1 | contig 16774 bp, 15 predicted proteins | sample PLM4_65_b1redo_FD_155480 | JGI IMG/M metagenome (GOLD analysis project Ga0210377, IMG submission 155480) | Groundwater sediment microbial communities from an aquifer in East River, Colorado, USA - PLM4_65_b1 redo | ecosystem: Environmental > Terrestrial > Soil > Riparian zone | place: USA: East... | reverse complement strand
CGCCTTCGTGGTCCAGTCTGGCGACCCGCGGGGGGATGGCTGGGGTGGGCCGGGGCTCGCGCTCCGGGACGAGATCAACCGGATCCGCTACGTCCGGGGCAGCGTGGGGCTGGCCCTGTCCGGTCCCGACACCGGCGGCAGCCAGTTCTTCATCACGCTCGCGGACCAGCCGCACCTGGACGGGACCTACCCGGTCATTGGTCGGGTACTGTCCGGCATGGAAGTGGTGGACCTGATCACCCAGGGGGACCGGATCCGCTCGGTCCGCCGGCAGTAGCCCCGGTGCGCACCCGCCTGCTCGTGGGCCTCATGGCCGCGGCCCTCGTCCCGGCGCGGCTGGCGGCGCAGTTCAACTACTTCGGCCAGAACAAGGTCCAGTACCGCGACTTCGAGTGGCAGGTGCTCCCGGGCGAGCACGTGGACGTCTATTTCTATCCGGAAGAAGACGAGATCGCCCGGCTCGCGCTGGTGTACGCCGAAGAGAGCTTCCGCATCCTGGAGCAGAAGTTCGGCCATACGCCGCCGCGCCGGATCCCGCTGATCATCTACGCCTCGCACACCGACTTCGAGCAGACCAACATCCTGCCCTTCGTGCCGCCCGAGGGCATCCTGGGCGTCACCGAGTTCCTGAAGCAGCGGGTGACGGTCCCGTTCCAGGGCAACTACGCTGAGTTCCGGCACACGGTGCGCCACGAGCTGGTTCACGCGTTCCAGCTCAGCGTGGGCACCGAGTCGTATGCCCGGTATCCCCGGGGCGGCCGGGCCGGCACGCCGCTGTGGTGGAGCGAGGGGCTCGCCGAGTTCTGGTCGGGCGGCGAGGACACGCTGGACGAGATGATCCTGCGGGAGTTGACCATCTCCGGCGTACTGCCCTCGCTCGAGGACCTGAACTACATCTACGGCGGCGTGGTCTATCCCCTGGGCGGCGCCATTCACCGCTGGCTGGCGGAGGAGTTCGGCGACTGGCGGGTGCAGGTGCTGTACCGGGACCTGTGGAAGTACCCGAACTTCGTGGCCGCCATCGAGGGCGTGTACGGCACCTCGTTCGGCGAGCTGAACGAGCGCTACCTCCACGCGTTCCGCCGCCGGTACTTCCCGGTGGTGGCGGAGCGCGAGCCCATGGGCCTGACCGCGCGCAAGCTGGCCGACCTCGCCATCAAGCCCGCCGCGTACGTGGCCGGTGGCGATTCATCGCCCCACCTGCTGTACCTCTCTCCCCGCCGCGGCTACATGGCCATTTACGACATGGCCCTCGACCGGCCGGGCACCGGGCGCGAGGTCGTGAAGGGCCAGCAGTCGGCCGAGTTCGAGTCATTCCACCCGTTCGCGTCGCGGCTCGACGTGCGCCACGACGTCGCCGTGTTCACCAGCAAGTACCTGGAGCGGGACGCCCTCTTCTTCTGGGACCTCGGACGCGGTGAGGTGGTGGGGCGCTACCAGTTCCCCGAGTTGGTGTCGATCCTGTCCCCCACGTGGGCGCCCGACGGGCAGAGCGTCGTCTTCAGCGGCCTCACGCTCAGTGGCATCTCGGACCTGTATCGGGTGACCCTGCCCGACGGGCGCCTCGAGCCGCTCACCCGCGACCGGTACCAGGACCTCGATCCCTCGTTCGATCCCGAGGGCCGGCGGGTGGTGTTCGCCTCCGACCGGACCCCGTCCGGCCCGGACGGCGGGCAGAACCTGTTCGTCCTGGACCTGGCCACCGGGGCGGTCGAGTACCTGACCTACGGACCGTGGCGCGACGAGGCGCCGCGCTGGGCCTCCAACGACCGCATCTACTTCTCGTCGGACCGGAGCGGCGTGTTCGACGTGTACTCGGTGGATTCGCTGGGAACCGGCCGGCAGGAAACCGCGACCCTCACCGGGGCGTTCGATCCGCAGTGGATCGAGAGCGAGCACGCCCTGGTGCACTCGGGCTTCCACGAGCTGTCCTTCGGCATCTTCCGGGCGCGCAAGCCGCCCGACACCGCCCAGGTGGTGGCGCTGGCTCCCGACCGCGCCGAGCCGGGCTGGGCCTGGCCCGAGCTGGGCGACGGCCGCTATGCCCGGGCGGACCCGACGGCCTACGAGCGGCGATTCTCGCTGGATTTCGCCGCGGGCGACGCCATCGTGGCGCCCGGCGTGGGCGCGGCCACGGGCGCCCTGTTCCTGTTCTCGGATTTCCTGTCGGACCACGTGCTGTTTCTGAGCGTGACGTCGTTCCAGGAGTCGGATTTCGGGAACCTGCTCGAGAACTTCAGCGGGTCGGCGTTCTACCTCAATCAGAAGCGACGGCTCAACTGGGGCCTGGGCGCCTTCCGGCTGCGCGGCGTGTTCTTCGAAGGCGACTTCGAGACCATCTACCGCGAAACGTCGTTCGGCGCGTTCGGGGAGGTGCGCTGGCCGTTCTCGCGCTTCAGCCGGGTCGAGGCCCAGGTGCGCCTCGAGCGGTCCGACCGGTTCGACCTGATCGGCGGCGACCGCCAGGAACCCCGGCGCGTCGGATGGCTGGCCTCGAACTACCTCGCGCTGGTGCGCGACAACTCGCTGTGGCTCAATACCGGTCCTATCGACGGCGAGCGCCGGAACCTCACGCTGGGCGTCACCAACGATCTCTCGAACGGCCGGTTCGATTCCTGGCTGGCGGCGGCGGACGAGCGCCGCTACTTCCGTATGGGCCAGCAGACCAGCTACGCCGTGCGGCTCTACGGCTACTACTCGGCCGGGCGGCGCCCCCGCCGCACGTCCATCGGCGGCTCGTGGGGCCTGCGCGGGTATCCGCGCTTCGACGGCGTGACCGGCACCCGCGCGGTCCTGCTCAACCAGGAGGTGCGGTTCCCGCTCTCCGATTTCATCGCGATCGGCTTCCCCATCGGCACCGTGCGCTTCCCCGGTGTCCAGGGCGCGCTCTTCGGCGACCTGGGCGGCGCCTGGGCCGAAGGCGACAACGAGCGTGGATTCCTGGGCAGCGCGGGCGTCGGTCTGCGGACCGCCGTCGCCTTCCCCCTGGTGTTGCGCTTCGACTTCGGCTGGCGCTTCTCGGTGGGGGACTACAACGGCTACCACCTGCCTCCCCTGGAGGGACACCGGGGGTTCTTCGATTTCTTCTTTGGCTTTAACTATTGATGCCACAACTGTTTCCGCTTGACCCTGCCCGCCGGCGTCCCTATTATCAACTGGTCGCGACGGGGGTGGTGATCGTCGCCGGGTGTCGCGGGCCCGCGAGCATCGCACCCGCCAATCTGGCACCGGTTGCTCGCGACTCGGTGGCCATGTGGGTGGCGATGCTGCAGCCCCAGGTACCGCTCCACTACGACCTCCGCTGGCGCTTCGAGAACCAGAACGGCCGCGCGGCCGGCCGGGCCGCAGTCCGGTTTGCCCCGCCCGACACGCTGCGGTTCGACTACCGCGGCCCGTTCGGCCGGTCGGGCAGCGCGTTGGTCGTGGGTCGCGAGGCGGTGTGGGCCGAGCCCGAGGGCGACTTCCGGAGCCTGATCCCGGTGGCCCCGGTGCTCTGGGCTTCGCTCGGCATCGCGGAGCCCGTGCCCGACGGCGTCGAGGTGCTGGGGCGCGAAGAGCCGACCCGGCGGGCGTGGCGATACGTGGACGGCAACGAGGAAATCGATTTCATACACCAGCGAGACACCCTGCCACGTTTCCTTGCCGAGCTGCGGCGAGACGGCCGCGTCGTGGGGTACGCCAACGTGGTGCTCACCCCGCCCTCCGGTCCGGCGGCGAGGGCGGAGATGCGGTTCCCGCGCGACGGCTCCCGGTTCTCCTTCACGGTCGAGCGCGTGGATACGGTGGCGGCGTTCGGGCCGGAGACGTGGCGCCGTCCGTAGCGTGGCGGTGGGCCTCGGCGCGGCGCTCGCGACCGGCGGGTGCCTCTACGGCTTCGCCGGCGGCGGGCTGCCGTCCCATGTCCGCACCGTCGCCATCCTCCCCTTCGACAACCAGACCACCGAGCCGCTGCTCACCCAGGCGGTGTCGGAGGCGCTGCGCGAAGCGGTGCAGGGACGGCTGGGGCTGCGGTCGGCCTCCGAGGCCAACGCCGACGCGGTGGTGCGGGGCGTCATTCTCCGCTACGAGCCGGACATCGCCCTCTCGTTCCAGTCGGGGGAGAGCGGGAACGTGGCCGTGACCCGGCGCCGGGTTTCGCTCACCCTGCGGGTGGAGATTTACGACCAGCGCGAAGGCCGCACCCTGTGGGAGCGGCAGAGCCTGACCGTGGACGGCGAGTACGATCCGCCCCGTGAGGCCGAGGCCGAGGGCCGCGAGCGGGCGCTGAACAAGCTCGTGACCGACATCGTGGACGGAGCGCAATCCCAATGGTGACCGGGCGCGCGGGAAAGATGCGGTGGGGCTGCCTGGTGAGCCTCGCCCTGGTGGCCATCGCCATCTACTTTGGGATCCCCATCGGCCGGACCTTCTTCCAGTACTACCAGATGAAGGACGAGATGAAGGTCCAGGCCAACTTCGCGGTCAATATCGACGACGACACCATTCGCCGCCGGCTCCGGGCCAAGGCCGAGGAGCTGGGACTGCCCATCGAGGCCGGCCGGGTGAGTATCCGCCGCCGCTCGCGGCCGCGCGAGGTGGTGATCTCGACCACCTGGCCGGACACGCTGGTGTTCCCGCTGTACCGGCTGCCGGTCACGTTCAAACCTGAAGTGCGGGCCGGGCTCTAGCACCCGGCGGTCCGATCGCCTCGGCCTCCAAGATCCGCGACCGGCACGCCGCCCGGGTCTGGCGCCTGGCGCATCCGGGGCGCGTCGTGTTCACCAACGGGGTCTTCGATCTGCTCCACGCGGGCCATGCGGCGTTGCTCGAGGAGGCCCGCGCCCTGGGCGACGCCCTGATCGTCGGCCTGAACGACGACGCCTCGGCCGCCGCGCTGGCCAAGGGCGGGGGCCGGCCGTTCGTGCCGCTGGAAGACCGGGCCCGGGTACTCGCCGCGCTGGAGGCGGTGGACTGCGTGGTCCCGTTCGCCGAATCGACGCCCGCCGATCTGATCGGGGAGCTGGGGCCCGACGTGCTGGTGAAGGGCGCCGACTACGATCCGGCCACCCTCCCCGGGCGCGACCACGTCCTGGCCCGGGGCGGCCGGGTGACCGTGCTGCCGCTCCTGCCGGGTCGCTCGACCACCCGCCTCGTGGAGCGCATTCGTGCCCCGACCTGACGGCCGCCCGCCCGGCGCGCTCCGGCCCGTGACGCTGGAACGCGGTGCCAGTCCCTACGCCGAGGGTTCGTGCCTGGTCCGCTTCGGCGCGACCCTGGTCATGTGTACCGCCAGCGTGGTGGAATCGGTGCCGCCCTGGCGCCGGGGCGGCGGCCGCGGCTGGCTCACCGCGGAGTACGCCATGCTGCCGCGCGCCACCCAGGAGCGGAGTTCCCGCGAGCGTGCCGGACCAGGAGGTCGCACGCAGGAGATTCAGCGGCTCATCGGCCGGAGCCTCCGGGGGGCACTCACCGGCTTCGATTTCGGCGAGCGCACCATCCAGCTCGACTGCGACGTGCTCCAGGCCGACGGCGGGACCCGCACGGCCGCCATCACCGGTGCCGCGGTCGCCCTGCACGACGCCTGTCGCTGGATGGCCGAAGCGCGGAACGTGACCAACCCGTTCGCCCGGCTGGTGGCGGCCGTGTCGGTCGGCATCGTGAACGGCGAGCCGGTGCTGGATCTGTGCTACGCGGAGGATCGGGTGGCGGAGGTGGACGCCAACGTCGTGGTCCTCGAGCCCGACCGCTACGTCGAGGTGCAGGCCACGGGCGAGGGCGGCCATTTCGCGCGGGCCGAGCTCGACCGGCTGCTCGAACTGGCCGACCGGGGGATCCGGGACCTGTTCGCCATCCAGCACGCGGCGATTGCATGAACCCCAAGCTGCTGGTCGCCACCCGCAGCGCGGGCAAGCAGGCGGAGATCCAAGGCCTCATGACCGACGCCCCGTGGAGCGTCGTCTTCCCCGGCGACCGCGGCCTCTATGAGCAGCCGGAGGAAGAAGGCATCGAGAGCACGGGCAGCTTCGAGGGGAACGCGCGCCGCAAGGCGGAGTACTTCGCCAAGCTCGCCCGCATGCCCACCCTGGCCGAGGACTCCGGCCTCGAGGTGCTGTCGCTGGGCGGGGCGCCGGGCGTCCAGTCCCGCCGGTTCGCCTTCCCGGTCCAGGCCGATCCGCTGGCCCAGGATGCCGCCAACAACGCCGAGCTGCTGCGCCGGCTGGCGGGCGCGCCCCAGGAGCGGCGCCGCGCCCGGTATCGCTGCGCCCTGGTCTTCCTCGATCGCTGGGACGGCGTCCCCCGGGTGTTCGAGGGGACCTGCGCCGGCCGCGTGCTCGACCGGCCGGCCGGAACGGCCGGGTTCGGCTATGACCCGGTGTTCTTCAGCGACGAGCTGGGAAAGAGCTTCGGCGAAGCCACGCCGGAGGAGAAAGCCGCGGTGAGCCATCGCGGCAAGGCGTTCCGGGCCTTTCTCGATTGGTTGAAGACCCGCCCGACATGAGCGCCGCGGATCGGGACGGCGACCGCCTCGCGCACCTCGAGCGCCGCGTAGCGACGCTCGAAGGGCTGGTGCGCGAGCTGGTGATACGGGCCGGCCTGCGGCCCTCACCGGGCATGCCGCACCCTGCCGGTCCAGCCCGGAGCGCACCACCCGCGACCGCGGCTCCACGCCCCGGTCCGCCGCCGCTCCCCCACCAACCGGCCGCCCACCACGACCTCGAGCAATGGTTCGGCGCCAAGGGCCTGCTGCTGGTCGGCGTGGTCGCGCTGCTCGCGGCGGCGGGGTTCTTCCTGAATTACGCGTTCGAGCGGGGCTGGATCCCACCCGGGCTGCGGGTGCTGGGCGCCGTCGTCGCGGGCGTCCTCGTGGCCCTGGCGGGGGAGCGGCACGTCGCCCGCGGACTCCGGCGCTTCGGTCTCGGGCTGGTCGGCGCCGGCGGCGGCCTCGTCTACCTCGGCATCTGGGCGGCCGCGGGACCGTACGTGATGATCGGACGGCAGGTCGGCGTCCTGCTGATCGCCGGCGCCACGGCGGCGCTGGCGTGGCGCGCCATGCACCACCGGGCCGAAGCGCTCGCGCTCTGGGCGCTGCTGGGGGCCTTCCTCGCCCCCGTCCTCCTGCCGCTACCCGACACCCGGCCTGAAGCGCTCCTGGCCTACCTGGTCGTCGTGGGGGACTCCGCCGCGGTCATGGCCGTCCGGCTGGGCTGGCGCGTCACGCTCGACGTCGCGATGGCCGGGTACTTCGGCCTCGCCGTCGCCCTGGTTCCGGAGACGCTGCCCACCGCGGTCGGGCTCGGCTACCTGACGCTGGGTGGCGCCTCCAGCCTCGCCGTCTGGCGGCGGACCGGTTGGGAAGAGGTCCGGCTCGGGGGCTTCCTGTTGGGCTGGATCCTCCTGGCCATGTGTGGCGCCCAGGCGGACGGACCGGGCACCCAGTGGCTGGCGCTCGCCCTGGGCGCCTTGCTGCTCGTGGCGGAGTGGCTCCATGCGCTCACGGTTGCCGAGCTCCGCGACACCGAGCTCCGGATGCGCCAGACGCTGGAAGCGGCCACGTTTTTCGCCGCCCCCGTCGCGTTCGCGGTGCTGACCGCCGCGGTCGAGCCCGCCGCGCTGCACCCCGCGCCGGGTCTGACGGTCGCGGCGGCGGCGCTCCTCTACCTGGCGGGCGGCTGGCCCGAACGGCGCGCGGCGTTCGTGGCCGTGGGATTCGCGCTCCTGGCGATCGCGGGCGCCCGCCAGCTCGACGGACCGGCGGTCATCGCGGCGTGGAGCGTGCTGCTGCTGACGGCGCACGCCGCCGACCGCTGGCTGGCCCAGCGGGCCGGCGCCGGTGTCGCGCTCGCCCTGGCGATCGTGACCGGCTTGACCCTGTTCTCCATCACTCTCCTCCACCGCGCCAGCACCGATCCCGCCTTCACCGGGACCTGGTCCCTGGCGCTGTACACCTACCTCGGCGCGACCGCCGTCACGGCCCTGTCGTGGCGCGCGCGCCCCGGGCAGCCGGACTGGCTGGAGAGCGGGACGATGGTCCTGTGGTCCCTATTCGGGCTGGCGGTTTTCGCCGGTGGCTCGCTCGAAATCCATCGGTTCTTCGACGCCCGCGCCGATGTCTGGCCGGCCGCGCGTCTGGCCGGCGACCTCGGGATCAGCGTGTTCTGGCTCCTGTTCGCCGGCGCGACCGTGTGGCTGGGCTTCCGTCGGAACCACGCGGCGATTCGCGGCACCGGGCTCGCCGTGGCGGCGCTGGCCGCGGCCAAGATCACGCTCTACGACCTGGGCCGGCTGGAAGCGCTGTTCCGGGTGGGATCGTTCTTCGTCCTGGCCCTCCTGGCGCTGGCCGTGGCCTACGCGTACAACCGGAAGGCCCGCCGCGTCCCCTGACTCGAGTGCCATGGCAAACTGGATTGCTCTCGACTAGGTTAGGCCACAGGTCACGGGGCGTAGCGCAGTCCGGTAGCGCACCTGCTTTGGGAGCAGGGGGTCGCCGGTTCGAATCCGGCCGCCCCGACTGCCTTCGCTCGACGGTTCGCGGCTCCACCCGCCAACTCCAGCGGCGAAAGGTCGGTGCCTGGCCCGGTGTCCGCGGAAAAGTCCTCGCCCAATCCCTCCACGTTCGACCTCGAGCGGTTCTTCGACTTCGCGGTCGACATGCTCTGCATCGCGGATCAGGATGGGTATTTCCGCCGGGTGAACCGCTCGTTCGAGCGGGTGCTGGGCTACGACCAGGAGGAGCTGCTGGCCCACCCGTTCCTCGAGTTCGTGCATCCGGACGACCGGGTCGAAACCATGGCCGAGACCAAGCGGCTGTCGTCGGGCCAGCTCAGCCTGGCGTTCGAGAACCGCTACCGGGCCAAGGACGGCAGCTACCGGTATTTCGCCTGGACCTGCTATCCCGACCCGGACACTGGGCTCCTCTACGCGGTGGCCCGCGACGTCACCGACGACCGCCTCCGGGAGAGCAAGGTGGACGGCATCACCGGGGTGGCCACCCGGCACATCTGGGAGGCGGCGTTGATGGAGGAGCTGCGGCGCGCGGCCCGGCTCCGGGTGGCGCTGGCGCTGGGCATGTTCGACGTGGACCATCTCCGGGCCTACAACGAGGCGGCGGGACACCTCGAGGGCGACAAGCGGCTCAAGGACATCGCCGGGGCCTTGAACTCCAACATGCGCCGGAGCGGCGACCTCGTGGGTCGGTGGGAGGGCGGGACGTTCGCCATCCTCATCGGCGGCGCGCCGGACCTCCGGCGGGCCACGGCTCACGGCGACCGGCTGCGCCTCGCGGTCGAGGCCCTGAACATCTCGTTCGCCGGGCCACCGGGCGCCAACCGCCTCACCGTGAGCGGCGGCGTGGTGAGCCGCATGCCCTATCGCGGCGACGATCCCACCGATCTCGTCCAGGCGGCGCTCCGGGCACTCGCCAACGCCAAGGCCGCGGGCCGCAACCGGGTGCTGCCGGCGATCGCCTGACGCAGGGTCATCCCGTCATCCCGTCAGCTATTGTCCCCGGACCTGAGTCTGCCCAATTTCACCCCTGGGCGCCCGTAGCTCAGTTGGACAGAGCATCGGCCTTCTAAGCCGAGGGTCGCAGGTTCGAATCCTGCCGGGCGCGTTGGTGGAAGTGAAAGCTCTGCAGCTACTTACGTTGCGGGACAACACTACGGGTGTTAGGTTGTCTCTCGCCATGGTGCCAACGGTGGTGCCAAAGAGCTCGGTAGTCACAGAGTCGCAGCCACAACCGTGACCGTGGAGAGCATCGAAGCAGCCCTCCTCGTCCTCCTTGGCGAGCGCGTCTGGTTTGGGCCAATCCGCAGCTCCCACTCGCGTCGAACCAAGGCGATGAAGTGATCCCATGAATCGCAGGTGTACACCCGCACGACGTTCTTGTGGGAGACAGGCCACGTCGTCCTTGGTTGGGCGGTGCCATCCCCATTCCGGGGAGCCGGTACCGGATCAGCCATGCTCAACGTTTATCGTGCTCGACCACAGCGCGCCAGGGCGCCAGTATGTAGCGCCGGCCGCGGACGGGGGCGCTGCCGTCGTGACTCCCCGTCCACCAGGTGAGGTTGATGAGTAGGTCGCGGTTCGGTGTCTTCGGTGGGAACTCAACGAAGCCCGCCGCGATCGCGAGGAACTCCAAGCCCTCTAGTTCCTTGTCGAACGCCGGCGCCGTCCCCACTCCCGGCGAGCTGTCGTCGCCGAGCCCGCGCATCGGGCCGCAGGCCTCGAAGACGCGCGCGAGCAGGTCGGACATCGCCGTCGCGTAGCGCAGGAGATCTCTCTCCCTTCGAGTGGCAGGCAAAGCGGTGCTTCGAGGCATTGGGGACTCTCCGGGTCAGAGGGTCCGCTCCGCCTCGGCCTCCAGGCGCCTGGCCAGCTCCTCGAGCTTCCCCGCCTGGATGGCCACCCTGCTCGGCGCGTCGATCGACAGCGCCAAGGCGAACATCGACGCCCGCTTCGTCTTCGACTCCGTCCCGGCCGGCAACTACCACGTGTTTGGGATGACCACGATCGGGACAAACCGCTACGCCTGGTGGGCCCCGGTCACGGTGGTGCCCGGCGACACCGTGCGCCGAGACCTCGATAACGAGGCTGAGATGGCGGACCGACTCTTCACCTGCCGGGATGATCTGGGCAAGACCCCATGAAGAGGGTCCGGCTGACGCTCACGCTCGTTGATCCGGAGACCGACCGGCTCCCGCCCCTAAGGGCGAACCGCCGCCCCGCGCGTCGCGAAGGCGAGCCCCGGATTGGGGCCACGTTTCAGTCAGACCGGAGCGTGAAACTGGCTATCGGCACTGAGGTCGACGAGCCGGAGGGTCGTGATGCCCTGGCCGGGACCATAGTTGTCGATCCGCATCTTGGCCTGCAGGATCAGGTCTTGTGGGTGGTCGACCGCCTCCTGCGTGATCTCGATCGTCAGACGAGCCTTCGTCCTCGGCAGCGTCACGATCCAGACCACGAGGTCGCGGACCCCGTCGTAGGTCTGCATCACGTCGCAGCCGGAGAACTCCACGTTGAGCCAAGCAAGGAACTGTTGGACATGAGGCGCCATCAGGAGGCCTCCCGTCGTGGGGGGACGGTCGCCGGCGCCGGCGTCGGGATGCTCACCCCGTCCGCCACCAGCAGCGCCTTGGCGTACCGCTCCGCCCAAGATGCCAGATCGACGGACTCCTCGCCAACGATCATCCGAATGCGGGATGTGGCGCGTCGTCATTCGACCAGGTCCGGCACGCTGAGCACCGCCGCCGGCGGGCAGAGCTTGAGGTCGCTCAGGTGCCGGACGGTGATGTGGTCGAGCGGCGGACGCGTTCGCGATCCCTGGCGGCGGGAGGCTCGGTCACAATAGCGGTCACAAACGGGGCTGTCGCTGGCTGACTCTGGTGCGCGCTCGCGTTTCGTAAGTCGTTGTCCCGCACTACGGGCATGGTGCCTGCAAGCGCGCGGCGTGGTCCTTCTAAGCCGAGGGTCGCAGGTTCGAATCCTCCGGCGCGTACCCCCCTTTGTCCCCCCCTACCACTAGTGGTAGTAGCTCCGGAAGCCGGCCCTAGGCATTCTCCTTCATGTCCCCGGGCAGACCCACCACCATCCTGGTCGTCGAAGACGAACCGACGCTGCGGCGGACCGTGCTGCGGATTCTGGGCGGACTGGGCTACGAGGTGGTGCTGGCCGAGCGGGGGGAGGATGCCCTGGCGCGCATCGAGCTGGGCCAACCGATCGACCTGGTAATCTGCGACCTGCACCTGCCCAGCATGGACGGGCTGACGTTCTACGAGCGGCTCCGGGCCCAGGGGTTCACCGGCCGCTTCATGCTCACCAGCGGCGTCGCGGCCGAAGACGTGCCGCGGAACCCCGGGCTCCCACCCGGCATCCCATTCTTGCAGAAGCCCTGGACCATCGACAGCCTCACGGCCAGCGTGCGCGCGGTGCTGGGAGAGACCTAACTCCCCTTCACCCGCGGGCGCCAACGCTCCGCGATACCCGACAGCTCATCGGCATCGACCGTGAGTAGTCGCCGGTCGGCCAGTACCGGCCGCCCCGCCACCCACACGTGGGTCACGTGCTCGCGCCCCGCCGCATACACCACGTGCGACGCCGCGTCGTAGCACGGCTCCAGCTCGGGACCGTCGAGCCTGATCGCGGTGAGGTCGGCCGACTTTCCCGGCAGCAGAGAGCCGATCTCATCCCCCAGGCCCAGCGCCCGGGCTGGTCGGATCGTGGCCATGCGCAGGGCTTCGTGCGCCGGCACGGCGGAGGCGTCCCCGCTCGTGACCTTGGCCAGCAGGGCCGCCAGCCGGAGCTCCGCCAGCACGTCCAGCCGGTTGTTGCTGGCGGCGCCGTCGGTCCCGACCCCCACGTTCACCCCGGCCGCGAGCAGCCGGGCCACCGGGGCGATGCCACTCGCCAGCTTGAGATTGGCCGAGGGGCAGTGCGCCACGTGGGCCCCGCGCTCGGCGAGCAGCGCGATCTCTCCCTCCGTGAGATGTACCGCGTGCACCGCGAGCAGGCGCTCGTTCACCAGTCCCAGGCGGTCGAGTCGGGCCAGAGGCCGGGCGCCGTGCCGGGTCACGCTCTCGCCGATTTCGTCCGGCGTCTCCTGGAGATGCACGTGCACCGGCACGCCCCACGACTGCGACAGCTCCCGCACCCGCCCGAACGCCGCGTCGTCCACCGTATAGGGGGCGTGGGGTGCCAGGCAGAAGCGGAGCAGGGAACCCCGCCCCCCCGCATCCCGCACGGCCAGCCCGCGGGCGAAATACTCCTCGACGTTCCCCGCCCACGGGGTCGGGAAGGTCAGGACGATGATGCCCACCGTGGCCCGCAGGCCCGCCCGCTCGACCGCGCGCACCGTGGCGCCCGGGAAGAAGTACATGTCGTTGAAGCACGTGATGCCGGCCCGCAGCATCTCGGCCGCGGCCAGCAGCGTCCCGTCGTGCACGAACTCGTCGGATACCAGCCGTGCCTCGGCGGGCCAGATGTGCTGGGTGAGCCACGTCATGAGCGGGAGATCGTCGGCCAGCCCCCGGAGAAGCGCCATCGCCGCGTGGGTGTGGAGATTCACCAGACCGGGCAGGACCACGTGCCGGTCGAGCGACACCCGCTCCCGCGCGACGAACCGCCGCCGCACTTGGTCGGCCGGCAGTACCGCCGTCACCCGCCCGCCCGACACGACGACCGCATGGCGCTCGAGCACCGCGTCGGCCGGCTCGATCGGGATCACCCACCGTGCCTCGATGACCAGATCGGCCGGCTGGGGGACGCCCTTCTCCACCGCACACTCCTGGACCGGACGGCCCCCAATGTACTCGCCCGCCACCCCAAACGAGGCGCCCGTCAACGTGACCTATCTCGCGAAGCGCGAGGGGGTTTGGCGGCCCGCTTCACCCTATTTCTCGGATTTGTCGCCTAAGTCACTGAATTGCTGGCGATTACGACCATCTTTCACCAGGCACATGACTTGCGCGAACGGAGACAGGCCCCGAGTGGGGCTGGCGGAGCACGGCGTGGCGGAGCAGAATAACAAAGGGAGCGGCATCGGCATGGTGGACGGTCGTGACTTTGAAGACGGCGAGCCCGTGGGCGCGGCCGACGCCACGTCCGCCCGTCGGCCGCGGCTGTCGCGTCCGACGCCGTCGCATTTGTTTTCCCAGCGGAAAACCCACACCGGAGAGAACGGCGGCCGGGTCCGTTCGACCCGCGTGATCCCGGCGCTCGCCGGGCACCCCGCTGCGGACCCGCCGGCCGACGACACACCACCGGAGCCCGTTGAGTCTGTCGCGCCAGTCGAGTCCGTCGCGCCCGTCGAGTCCGTCGCGCCCATCGCGCCCATCGCGCCCATCGCGCCCATCGCGCCCATCGCGCCCATCGCGCCCATCGCGCCCATCGCGCCCACCACCGACTACCCGCCCGACCTCGTGTTCATCGTCCGGGCCGACGGCACCGTGCTTTACGTCAACCGGCCGCTGGGCCCCAGGGGCGAAGAGGACGTCATCGGCTCGGACTTGTACGATTGGGTGTTTCCGGAGCATCACGGGATGGTGCGGGAGGCGCTGGCTCGGGTGTTCGGCACGGGCGAAGCCGGCGGGCTCGAGCTCCCGGGGATCCAGCAGCATCAGCCCGACGCCTGGTACGAGTGCCGGATCGCGCCCAACCACCGGGACGGGAAGGTGGTGTCGGCGACGATCATCGCGCGGGACGTCACCCGCTACAAGCGGGCCGAGCAGGCGCTCCGATCCGAGCACCAGGAGCTCCGGCGCCTGGCCGAGGAGCACGCCGCCGACATCGAGCAGCTCAAGGCCCAGCTGGCCCACCGGCCGGCCGAGCGGGCCGAAGCGCGGGCCGACGCCACCCGGTTCCGGGCGCTGCTCGACGCCGCCGGCGAGGCCGTCTTCATCACCGACCCCGCGACCGAAACCGTGGTCGATGCGAACGAGACAGCCTGCCGGTGGCTCCGGCGGGACCGGGACGGCGTGCGCGGACAGATCGTCCACACGCTGGGCCTCGAGTTTCCCGTGCTCCCCCCTCCGGCGCTCGACGCCGAGTTCACCGAGACGCGCGACAGCCGGCGGCCCCTGATCCTGGAGGGCGTGCACCGACGACAGGACGGGAGCACGTTCCCCGTGGAGGTGGCGGTCGCCACGCACGCGATCGGGGCGGACAGCTACGTGCTCACCGTGGTGCGGGACATCAAGGGACGGCGGCGGGCGGACGATGCCCTGGCGGAGAGCGAGGCGCGCTACCGGGCACTGGTGGAGCAGGCGTTCGACGCGGTGTTCCTGACCACCCGGGGCGGGGAAATCGTGGAAGCCAACGAGCCGGCGCTGGCCCTCTTCGGCTACGAGCGGGGCGGCCTGATCGGCCTGGACGCGCGGACCCTGCTGCCCAAGGTGGACGACGTCCGGCGGTTCCAGCGGGCCATGGCCGACGAAGGGATCGTCCGGCGGCTCGAGGTCGAGCTCCGGGGCCAGGACGGCGTCACCTTCCTCGGGCTGGTCTCGGCCACGGGCCGTCAGGATGCCCAGGGGCGGCTTCTGGGCTATCAGTGGGTGGCGCGGCGGTTGGGTGACGCCGCGGCGGCGCCCCAGGCAGCCACGCTCGAGCCGGCGGCGCCCGCAGTCCCCCAGACCGGGGACGTGCTGCTGCTGGTGGAGGGCGACCGGCACCTGGTGGCGGATGCCCGGGTGGCGCTCGACCGGCTGGGACCGGCGGTGCTGACGGCTTCGACCGCCGCGGACGCGTTGCGGCTGTTTCGGGCGCATACGCCCCGGATTGGGTTGGCGATCCTGGGGCCGGTGCCGGATTCGGCCCCGGAAGACCTGGCGCGAGAGCTCTGTGGGGTCTTCCCGCAGCTTCGCGTCATTCTGGTCACGCCGGAGGACCCGTTCGCGGTGCTGGAGCGGGCGGCCGATCTGGCAGTGGAGGCCTGCCTCCGGCATCCGGCGCATCCGTTGGCGCTGGTGCAGAGCGTGCGGGAGGCCATGGGCGAGTTGCCGGGAGCCTGACCCCGGGTTGCGCCCGGCTGGCCCGCGGGCGAGATTTCACTTTCCTGGAGGGCGGGCCATTTTGGCCCGGCGCGAGTGGGCGGAACCCCTTGCCCCAGCGTGCATTTCCGTCTACAATTCAATGCTCGCCGAGAACGGCAGATCGTTCTCGGCCTCGCTCTTTGACAACTGATTGACGTGGGGAAGGTGTTCGGAGTGCGGTCCCGTTATAGCGATCGCCGGTCAGACGGGGGTCGCGAGGGATAACTACTCTGACGTGATTCGGACGACAGTAGTGTCGTTCGGTTGAGCTCAAGATGACTCTTCATCGGAGAGTTTGATCCTGGCTCAGGACGAACGCTGGCGGCGTGCCTAACACATGCAAGTCGAACGGAAGTGGGGGCAACTCCACTTCAGTGGCGAACGGGTGCGTAACGCGTGAGCAACCTGCCCTTCGGTGGGGGATAGCCGGTCTAACGGCCGGGTAATACCGCATATCGCGCCGAGGTCGCATGACTTCGGGGTGAAAGCCGCAAGGCGCCGGGGGAGGGGCTCGCGACCTATCAGCTTGTTGGCGGGGTAACGGCCCACCAAGGCTACGACGGGTAGCTGGTCTGAGAGGATGGCCAGCCACATTGGGACTGAGAAACGGCCCAGACTCCTACGGGAGGCAGCAGTGGGGAATATTGCGCAATGGCCGCAAGGCTGACGCAGCGACGCCGCGTGTGGGATGAAGGCCTTCGGGTTGTAAACCACTGTGAGGAGGGACGAATACCCGGCTTGACCGGGGGTGACGGTACCTCCAGAGGAAGCACCGGCTAACTCCGTGCCAGCAGCCGCGGTAATACGGAGGGTGCGAGCGTTGTCCGGAATCACTGGGCGTAAAGGGCGCGTAGGCGGCCTGGTAAGTCGGATGTCAAATTCCGGGGCTCAACTCCGGGGCGCCATCCGAGACTGTCAGGCTGGAGCACGGCAGGGGCGAGTGGAATTCCCGGTGTAGCGGTGGAATGCGTAGATATCGGGAAGAACACCCGTGGCGAAGGCGGCTCGCTGGGCCGTTGCTGACGCTGAGGCGCGAAAGCGTGGGGAGCAAACAGGATTAGATACCCTGGTAGTCCACGCCGTAAACGATGGGTACTAGGCGTCGGGGGGAGCGACCCCCTCGGTGCCGTCGCTAACGCAGTAAGTACCCCGCCTGGGGAGTACGGCCGCAAGGCTGAAACTCAAAGGAATTGACGGGGGCCCGCACAAGCGGTGGAGCATGTGGTTTAATTCGAGGCAACGCGAAGAACCTTACCTGGGCTTGACATGCACGT
>Ga0210377_10002306_pt1 | contig 16782 bp, 14 predicted proteins | sample PLM4_65_b1redo_FD_155480 | JGI IMG/M metagenome (GOLD analysis project Ga0210377, IMG submission 155480) | Groundwater sediment microbial communities from an aquifer in East River, Colorado, USA - PLM4_65_b1 redo | ecosystem: Environmental > Terrestrial > Soil > Riparian zone | place: USA: East... | reverse complement strand
GATGAGATTGGGGACACCCGCGGCCGCCGCGAGTGGCAGCGTCCGCTCCAGCTCCTCCACCAGCATGTCGTGCTTGGTGAGATCGTTGAACCCCGAGCTCAGGAAATCGCGGCGCTTGGAAGGGTATCCCATCGAGCAGATCAGCCCGGCATCCTTCACGACCGGCCATTCCTCCGGCTGGAGCAGATCCACCGCGGCGAGGCCGATTTGCTTGCATTCGCGCGCGAATTCGGGGAGGGGGATCTTGCTGTAAGGCCAGTAGGAGACCGATTGTTTCAGGCGGCCGGCAACTACCGGGGCGGAAGGGCGGAAGGGCGGTGGGGCGGCAGGCGCTTGCGGCCTGCTGCCTGTTGCCTGCTGCCTGACAGAGAGACCCGCCATACCCGCGAGCATCGCCACCGCTTCACGCCGTTTCATCAGAACCTCAAGCTCTTGAGATACTCGTAACTGACCTTCGCGCTGTCGAAGGGGGAGCCCGGCGTCTCGTCCTGCTCGTAGTAGTAATGCTTTGCGCCAGCTTGTCTGGCCCGGCGGAAGATGCGCTTGAAATCGATGGTACCAGTGCCGACGTCGGCAAATCCGCGGGCCGGGGCAGGGGTCATGTCCTTGACGTGCCACAGCGGAAAGCGACCCGGATACCTGGCGAAGTACTCCAGCGGGTCCTTCCCACGCCTGGTAATCCAGTAGAGGTCCATTTCGAAACGGACCAGCTTCGGATCGGTTTCGGCGAGCAGGACGTCGTAGCCGAGCTTTCCGTCAATCGGCACGAACTCGAAGTCGTGGTTGTGGTAGGCAAACTGAATTTTCCGGGCCTGCGCGGTCTCAGCGGCCGTATTGAACAATGCGGCGACGCGCTTCCAGTCGTCGATCGTGCGACGCTCGCCCGCGTCGACAGAGGCGACCACGACATACTGCTGTCCCACCGCCGCGGCCTCGTCGAGCGTGCGATCCCAGTCGGCCCGCAGCGACCGGAGCGGCACGTGCCCCGATGGGGCGGTCAACCGGTGGCGGTCGAGAATCGCCCGGAGCGAGGTGCCGGTGCCCTGCGGGTACCCGGCAAACTCCACTTCCCTGAACCCGATCTCCGCGAGGCGGGCCAGCGTGCCTTCGACGTCGCGGGCGAGGTCACGACGAACGGTGTAAAGCTGGATGCCGATGCGGGTTAAGCGAGCCTTCTGCCCCCAGCCTTCAGCCTTCAGTCCTCCGCCCAGCCGCCCTACCGCCCAACCGCCCGCCAGCCCCAGCAACTCCCGTCGTCTCACAACTCATTCCTCTTCATCGCTTCCACCGCCAGCGCCACAGCCCGCGCCGTGATCGCCATATAGGTGATCGACGGATTCTGGCACGCCGAGGAGGCCATGCATGCCCCGTCGGTGACGAACACGTTTCTCGCGTCCCAGAGCTGGTTCTGTCCGTTGAGCACCGAGGTCTTTTGATCGCGCCCCATCCTGGCCGTGCCCATCTCGTGGATGCAGTGTCCCGGCGGGTTTTTGGAATCGTGGGTCCTGATATTCGTTGCACCCGCGGCATCGAGGATCTCGGCCGCCGTCACCTGCATGTCCCGGAGCAGCGCCCGCTCATTCGGTCCCCAGGTGCATTGCACCTTGAGCGCCGGGATCCCCCACTTGTCCGTGAGCGTCGGATGCAGCTCGATCAGGTTGTCCTCGCGCGGGAGGCATTCGGCCCAGCCGCTGATCGAGAAATTCCAGGGCCCGAGGCCGCGCCGGAATAGCGCGTCCTTGAACTCCTTCCCGAAACCGTTGCGCGGCCGGCCCAGGCCGCCCCGGCCCGCGCCGCCCTGAAAGCCATATCCCCGTACGAAATCGGGGTGCTTTTCCTTGACGTTCCGGAACCGGGCGATGTAGATGCCGTTGGGCCGCCGGCCATAGGAGGTCTGGTCTTCCATCCCGGGGATCGTGCCGCTTGCCCCCGCGCCGTAGGCATGATCCATCAGATTTCGACCCACCTGGCCGCTCGAGTTCCCCAGCCCCGTCGAAAATCGGGGTGTTTTCGAGTTGAGCAGCAGCCGAGCCGATTCCATCGTCGAGGCGCAAAGGAAGATCAGCCTGGCCCGGAACTCGAGCGGCTGCATCGTGACGGCGTCAATCACCCGGACGCCGGTTGCCCGGTCTCTCGATTCGTCGTAGACGACGCTTTCGACCACGCTGTCGGGTCGGAGGGTAAGCCGGCCGGTACGCCGAGCCGCCGGCAGGGTCGATCCGATGCTGGTGAAATACGAATGCGTGATACATCCCCGCTCGCAGGGCCCGCAGTAGTGGCACGCCGCACGGCCGTTGTGGTTCCTGGTCAGGATCGCCACCCGGCCGATGGTCAGCGTCCGCTCACCACCCCACTGGGCCAGCATCTTGTCCCGCACGACTCGCTCGGCGCAGCGCATCTCCATCGGCGGCAGGAACTGGCCGTCGGGAAGCTGCGCCAGCCCCTCGGTCTGCCCGCTTACCCCGATGAACCGCTCCACGTGATCGTACCACGGCGCGATGTCGGCGTAACGGATCGGCCAGTCCACCCCGATTCCTTCGCGCGCGTTCGCCTCGAAGTCGAGATCGCTCCATCGATAAACCTGACGCCCCCACATGATCGATCTTCCGCCCACCTGCCGCCCGCGGAACCAGGCGAACGGCTTGTCGGGGTCGTTCTCGTAGGGATTCTCGCGATCGTTCACGAAGAACTTGGAGCCCCACTCGTCGCAGGCGTAGCAGTTCTTCTGCACCGGCTGGTCCCGCTCCAGCGCCTTGCGGTCACCCCGGCCGCGGAACCGCACCTCCCACGGCTGAATGTGCTCCACGTAGTCGCGACCCGGATCGATGTTCCTGCCCGCCTCCAGCACCAGGGTCCGAAGTCCCCGCTCGCAGAGCTCCTTGGCGGCCCAGCCTCCGCTGATGCCGCTTCCGACGACGATCGCGTCGTAGGTCGTGTCTTGTGCCGGCTTCATCCCCCGCCTCCTACCGGAACGCAGCCGTCGAACCGGCCCGGGATGATTGGCATGGTGCGCTCCGCTTCGGCCACCGGTTTCGAGGTGACGTAGCCGAACACGATCGCATTCTTGATCGCGGCATACGCGGCGGCGGGCGAGCCGGCCGGTCCGGTTTCCGCGTCCACCAGGGTCAGGAAGGCGATGCGGCCCTTCTCGTCGAGCGCGGCGAAGGAGTTGCCCTGCGCGTCCCGGCACCGGGCATCCCACGCGTCGATTCCGGCCAGGATACCCTGCCGCTCCTGGTCCGGATACCACTCGGCGAGGAGGAGGTCGACGAAGGCCGGCGCGCCGACATCGACGGCTCCTGGGGTACCGGTGCGTGGGATGACCGTGTCGGCGAGCGACGTCACCAGCGCCATCTGCGCCGGGGAGAGCGCCCGGCCTCCGGCCTGCCGCGCGGCGCGATCGTGCAGATCGGCGCCGGCCACCCACCGTTGCCGGGCGGAAAGCGGGGCGAAGAGCGGCGCGAGCGCCGCCGTCCCGAGCACACTCAGGATTTGTCGTCGGTGCATTCGTGAATCCTACCTTACGCTCACAGGCGCCGCTACCTACGTTTGGGCTCCGTGCCTTTAGCCCAATTTCTCCGCGTCAGCAAGTCCTTCGGCACCACCCGGGCGGTGGATGCCGTGTCGTTCGACATTGGGCGCGGCGAATTCTTTTCGCTGCTGGGCCCTTCCGGCTGCGGCAAGACCACCACGCTACGTCTCCTCGCCGGCTTCGAAGAGCCCGATCAGGACGGCGGCGATATTCGAATCGCCGGAGTCTCCGCCCTGCGAAAGCGCCCCTACGAACGCAACCTCGGCATGGTGTTCCAGAGCTACGCCCTCTTCCCGCACCTGACCGTCGGGCGGAACGTCGGGTTCGGTCTCGAGCGCCGCCGGGTCTCCGGAACCGAGCTCGCACGCCGAGTGGCCGGGGCGCTGGCCACGGTCCAGCTCGATCCGAATGATTTCGCGCGCCGTCACCCCGCCGATCTCTCCGGGGGCCAGCGCCAGCGCGTGGCGCTCGCCCGGGCGCTGGTGCTCGAACCGGAGATGCTCCTGCTCGATGAGCCCCTCGGCGCGATCGACGAAAAGCTCCGCAGGGAGATGCAGCTGGAGCTCCGCCAGCTCAACCGGAAGCTCGGCATCACCTTCGTCTATGTGACCCACGACCAGGACGAGGCCCTCACCATGTCGGACCGGATCGCGGTCATGGACCGGGGCCGCATTGCCCAGATCGGATCCCCGGCCGAGATCTACGAGCATCCCCGCACCGAATTCGTCGCCACGTTCATCGGCGAATCGAATCTGTTCGAGGGAGACGGTGGCGCGCGCATCGCCGTCCGGCCCGAGCGCATGGTGCTCATTGCCCGCGAAGCCGCGCTACCGTTCGGCTACCGGTTTCTTCCGGGCGTGGTGGAGGACGTTATCTACCAGGGCGAAATGCTCCGCGTGCTGGTGCAGCTCGATGGAAACCGCCGCTGCAGCGCCGCGCTGCGCAACGAGGGACAGCTCTCCCGTCCGCTTCCCTGGACGCCCGGAACCGCCGTGTCCATCGGATGGAAACCGGAAGACGCCCGAGTGCTGGCCGACGCATGACGGTCCGCCGCCGGATCCTGGGCGCGATGACGCGGCGGCCGGCGCTGGGCACGGCGAGCCTGCTGCTTCCCGGGGGTCTCTGGCTCGTCCTCTTTTTCGTCGTGCCGATGCTGCTCATGCTCGGCGCGAGCGTGATGCACCGCGGCACCTATGGTGGTGTCGAGCCGGGATTCACCCTGGAGCACTACCGCCGCTTTCTCGATCCGTTGTACCTGCAGGTCCTCTGGCGCACCGCCGCTTGGTCCGCGCTCGCGACCGCCGTCTGCCTGCTGCTCGGATTTCCGGTCGCCTGGATGATTGCAGCGAGCCGGCGCCATCGTGCGCTGCTGCTCTTCCTGGTGGTGCTCCCCTTCTGGACCAGTTTCCTGGTCCGCACCTTCGCAATGATTTTTCTCCTGCGGGATACCGGGGTGATCAACTCCATTCTCATGAGCCTTGGCGTGATCGAAGAACCGATCGCGCTCCTCTATACGCCCTTCGCGGTATTGTCCGGCCTGGTCTATGGCTTCCTGCCCTTCATGGTGCTTCCGATCTACGCCTCGCTGGAAAAGCTCGATCCCGCGCTCCTCGAGGCGGCGGAGGTCCTGGGCGCCCGCCCCGCCGCGCGGTTTGTCGGCGTCGTGCTTCCCCTGGCGTTCCCCGGCATCCTCGCGGGATCGCTCCTGGTCTTCGTGCCCGCAATCGGATCGTTTCTCACCTCGGACCTGCTCGGCGGAGCAAGACAGGTCATGATCGGCAACCTGGTGCAGAATCAGTTCACCACCGCGAGAAACTGGCCCTTTGGAGCGGCGGCGTCGTTCGCCGTGATGGCTGTGGTGCTCGTCGCCGTCCTGCTCTCGCTCCGTCTGCGGGACCGGGACCGGGACCCGGCCCGGCGGGGGAGCGGGTGAAACCGGCGCCGCGATGGGTCATCGGAATCGGCGGGGTGGTGTATCTCCTGCTGCATCTGCCGGTGCTGGTGCTCGTGCTCTTCAGCTTCAACGCCTCGCGCTACTCGGTGAGCTGGACCGGCTTTACCCTCGACTGGTATCGCGCGCTGGCCGGACGGGCCGATCTCTGGCGTGGACTCCGCGTGAGTCTCACGGTGGGATTGCTGTCCACCGTCGTCGCCACCTGCTTCGGCACCCTCATCGCGCTCGCACTGGCCCGGCGCCGCTTTCCGGGGCAGCGCGCGCTCGAGGGCTTGGTGTTCGTGCCGCTGGTGACGCCTGAAATCATGGTGGGGATTTCGCTTCTGGTGCTCTTCGTCCTGGCGGGTATCCCGCTCGGCCTCGGCACGATCACGATCGCGCACATCGCCTTCAATATTTCCTTCGTCGTGGTCGTAGTGCGGGCCCGGCTCGAGGGAATGGATCGGCATCTCGAGGAAGCGGCGCTCATCCTCGGCGCTGACGAATTGACCGCATTTCGCACCGTGACACTGCCGGCGCTCTGGCCCGGGATCGCGGCCGGGGCGCTCCTGGCCTTCACGATGTCGTTCGACGATTACGTCATCACGTCGCTGGTGTCCGGGGCCGGCTCCTCCACCCTTCCGGTCGTGGTGTACGGCATGGTGCGGCGAAGTGTGGAGCCTACCGTGAACGCGATCAGCACGATCATCCTGGTCGGAACGTCGCTGTTGATCTACGGCGCGGATCGTGTCGCGAGGACCGGAGGCCCCAGACAACTCCGCCGGATCGCCTGTGGCGCCGCGCGCCCTCGCGATGACTAGCCGCCGGGAGTTCCTCGCGTCTGCGGCCGCGCTCCTCAGCGCGTGCCGGCGGAGCCGGAGCGACGTGCCGCCCGCGGGGAGCGAGGAGCTCGGCCCCATCGAGTCCGAGCTCAACATCTACAACTGGTCGGATTACATCTCGTCCGATGTCATTCCGGGTTTCGAAAAAGAATTCGGGGTGCGGGTGACCTACGACACCTACGAGAGCGGTGAGGAGCTGGTCGCCAAGCTCCAGGCGGGGGCCACCGGATACGACCTCGTGGTGCCGACGACCTACTCCGTGACCGCGCTCATCGAAACCGGATTGCTCGCGAAGCTGTCGCTCCGCTACCTCGACAACCGCGCCAACATTGCCCCGGTCTTTCGTGGCCTGGGCCACGATCCGGCGAATGCCTACACCGTGCCATGGCAGTGGGGGATGACCGGGATCGCCTGGCGGAGCGATCTCATCGCGGACGCTCCCGAAAGCTGGGGCGTGTTTCTCAGCCGGACGCTGGCGGGCAAGATGACGATGCTCGACGACGTGCGGGATGTGATCGGCGCTTTCCTCCGGTATCGGGGGCACTCGATCAATTCGGTGGACCCGGTAGCGCTCGCGGGAGCGAAGCGCGACGCGATCGCGGCCAAGGCGAATCTCAAGGCGTATCTGTCGGCGCCGGTGAAGGGTCAGCTGATCGCGGGGGACGTTCGGCTGGCTCAGCTCTGGAACGGCGACGCCGCGCAAGCACGCAGGGAGCAGCCGGCGCTCGCATGGATGCTGCCGGCGGAGGGGGGCACACTGTGGGTCGACTCGCTGGTCGTCCCGAGGTCGGCGCCGCATCCCCGCGCCGCCCACGAGTTCATCAACTACACGCTGCGTCCCGAGATCGCGGCCGCGATCTCCACGGCCACCGGGTACGGCAGCCCGAACCAGGGTGCGATGTCCCTGATCGACAATCCGGTTCCGTATCCGGCCCCAAGCGAGCTCGCCCGGCTCGAGATCCAGAAAGATCTCGGCCGGGCGAGTGCGTTGTGGGACGAGGTGTGGACCGAGATTAAGACCGCGTGAGCGGTAAGCGGTGAGCGGGACAAGCATCTCCCGCTTACCGCTCACTGCTCACCGCTCACATCTTATGCACCGCAAACCCCGCCACATGCACGTCCAGGTTGTGATTCACTCGGAGGCCGACCAGGCCGCCGACATCGCCGTTCGGCGCATCGATTTCGGCGACCTGCTTGCCGTTGACCTTGAAGGTCAGCTTCTTGGTCGCTGCGTCGCCGGAAATCTCCAGCATGTTGGTCGCCTTGCCGGCCGAGTCCTCCTTGACAACCGCATCGCTGGCCAGCCAGCCGTTCCGGTTGCCGCCGGTGGTGAGGTTGGTTGACACCGCGCCCACCGCCCCGCCCTGGCGTATCGAGAACATCCCGTCGCCTCGAACGATCAGGTAGACGTATGACGCAGTCGGGGCGTTGATATCCTTGCCCGCGACGAAGATCCCGAAGGCTTCCGGATGGGTCGGCTTCTTCGTCTGGGTGAAAGTCGCCACGGTGTGGAAGGAGCCCGGCACGGCGTCGGCCGTGCGCCAGAAGATGCCGGACGGTCCGGTCGTTACGTGCAGGCCGGGGCCCATCGGACCGAACTTGAGATTCTTGAGCGAGTCGGTGGACCGGTCCAGACGGGCCGACCAGCCGGCGGGCATGCTACCGCTTCCCGCGACGTTCTTATCGGGATCCGCCGGGTTGCCCTGGGCGGCCAGGGGGACGGCCAACAGGGCGGTCAGGGAAAGCACGGTCAAGGCACGCATAGCAACACCTCGATGGAGGGTAAGTGATCGCTCGACGCCCCGCGGTTGCGGTCCTGCCGGGGGGACGGGTAAAATACCGCTTCACAGCCGGGGGGACCATGGAGCTGTTTGGAGTCATTTTCGCCGCGCTGGGCGCCGGCATGATCCTGTTTGCCCTGACCTACGTCACCCTGCTGGTCGGGGCCCTGGTCAACGGGATGGTGGTCCTCATGTCCGGACCCTTGATCGACAGGATCGTCGACCGGAAACGCTAGCCCTTTTTCGCCTCTCCCGGGGCCTCCGGCCCTTCGGACTCCGCCATACTCGCCGACCGTAACGCCCCCTCGAAATTGATCTTGAGGCTGCCGATCCCCTCGCGGAGACCCCGGACCTTCATCTGGTGGCCGCCCGTCCGGCGCGCCAGCATCGCCATGATTCCCATGGTTTCGGTAAGGGCTGTTAATCCTACGGAGTTGGTGGCCGCTTTGGATTCATCGAGCAGTCGGATGAGCCGCCGGGTGACCGATTCATCGACTCGCATCCCGGCGATTTCTTCGACCAGGCGATGCATCTGCTCGAACTTGGGTGGCAGGGCGTCCAGGACGGCCAGTTGGGCCTGCTGCCGGGGGGTCAGCTTGTCGCTCATCGCGCCTCGGGGTAACTCTCAACGAGCAGGGGGTTTGGGACGTACCACTCTGTTGGCCTCCCGGCGTTTCCGGGGCGCTCCGTCACTCTGTCCGGACCGGTCAGGCGCATGAGAATCTCCGACATTTCCATCCAGCGGCCGGTCTTCGCGAGCATGCTCAGCGGCGCGCTCGTGTTGTTCGGTGTCCTCGGGTACAACGAGCTGTCGGTCCGCGAGTTTCCCGACGTCGACCCGCCAATCGTCTCGGTGTCCGTGACGCTCCGCGGCGCCAACCCCGCCGTAATGGAATCCGCGGTGACCGACGTGCTCGAGGAGCAGCTCGCCTCGCTCGAAGGCCTGCGGACGATGACCAGCAACAGCTCCGAGCAGTCGAGCAACATCAATCTCGAATTTAACCTCAACCGTCCGATCGAAGACGCGGCGCAGGATGTCCGCGACATCGTGGCGCGCGTGCGCGGGCGGCTGCCCCAGGAAGTCGAAGACCCGGTGGTCAACAAGCAGGACGCCGATGCCCGGCCGATCGTATTCGTCGGCCTGGAGTCGAGCCAGCACGACCTGCTGCAGCTTTCCGAGATCGCCGATCGCATCCTCAAGCCGCGTCTGCAGACCGTGCCTGGCGTCGCGCGGGCCGACGTCCGGGGCGAGCGGCGGTTCGCGATGCGGATCTGGCTTTCGGTCAGCAAGCTCTCCGCCCACGATCTCACGGTGCAGGACGTGGTCCGCGCCATCCAGGCCAGAAATGTCGAGATTCCCGCCGGCCGGATCGAATCCGACCGCCGCGAATTCTCGGTGCGGTCGCTGGGCGAGCTCAAGACGCCGCAGGAATTCGCCTCGATGGTGGTGGCCAGCAGCAACGGGCAGGTGGTCAAGCTCGGGGACATCGCCCAGGTCGAGCTGGGTGCCGAGGACGAGCGGAGCTTCTTCCGTTTCAACGGCCGGCCGGCGGTCGGCCTCTCGGTGGTGCGGCAGTCCAAGTCGAACCTGGTCGAGGTGGCCGACGCGGTCCGCGAGGCGCTCCCCGATCTCATTGCGGCCCTCCCTCCGGGCGTCACGGCCAAGCTCGGATACGATCAATCGATTTACGTGAAGCGGTCGATCAAGGAAGCCGAGGAAACGCTGATCCTGGCGGCCGGCCTCGTGGTGCTGATCATCTTCCTCTTTCTCCGGAACATCCGCGCCACGGTCATCCCCGGCCTGGCCATCCCCGCGTCGATCGTGGCGACCTTTGCCGTGATGAACGCCCTCGATTTCTCGATCAACAACCTGACGTTGCTCGCGCTCACGCTGGCGATCGGCATCGTGGTGGACGACGCGATCATCGTCCTCGAAAACGCCTTCCGCCACCAGGAGGAGCTGAACGAGCCGCCGGAAGAGGCGGCGGTGGAGGGAACTCGCGAAATCGCCTTTGCCGTGGTCGCGACGACGATCTCGCTGGTCGCGGTGTTCACGCCGCTGGCGTTCCTCAAGGGCAGCACCGGGCGGCTCTTCAATGAATTCGGGGTCGCGGTGGCGGCAGCCGTCGCCATTTCGGGGTTCGTGGCGCTGACCTTGACCCCGATGCTCTGCGCCAAGATCCTCAGGGTTCCGCCCCGGCACGGCGCGATCTACCACACCCTGGAGCAGAGCTTCAAGTTCACCGCCACGACCTACGAGCGCGCGCTCGGCTTCGCCCTTCGGCACCGGCTGATCGTGCTCGGCGTCTCGGCGGCCCTGGTGGCCGGCGCCGTAATTGTGTTCCTCAATTTGAAGCGCGAATTCGTCCCTCCGGAGGATCGCGGCCAGATCCAGGTCCAGATCACCGCGCCCGAAGGCTCGACCCTGTCGTACACCGACCAGTACCAGCGGCAGGTGGAGCAGATCCTCGCCGGCATTCCCGAAATCTCCAATTACACCAGTACCGTGGGCAGCGGGGGCGGCGGGGGCGGTGGGGGGAGGGTCAACGGCGGGCAGATCTACGTCCGATTCGTGGACTGGTCGGAGCGCAAGCGCTCGGTGCAGCAAATCATCGAGGAACTCCGGCCCAAGCTGGCGCAGGTCTCCGGGGTGCAGGCGTTTGCCAACAACCCGCCCGCCTTCGGCGGCTACGGGTCGCCGGTCCGGTTCATCATCCGGAATCCCAATTTCGATTCGCTCTTCGTCGGAATTGACGCCATGCTCAAGCGGGCCCGGCAGGTGAAAGGGCTCACCAACGTGGACACCGATCTGCGGATCAACAAGCCCGAGCTCGCGGTTTCCTACGACCGCGATCGCGCCGAAGACCTCGGCGTACCGGTGCGCGACGTCGCCAGCACCATGCAGGCGATGCTCGGTGGTCAGCGCGCGAGCACGTTCACCAGGAACAACAAGCTGTATTACGTCATGGTGCAGCTCTCGCCGGAAGAACGCGCCACTCCAACCGACATGAGCGGCCTCTCGGTCCGTGGCCGGGACGGCGGGCTCATCAAGCTCGAGCAGCTCGCCTCGGTCAAGGAGGGCGTCGGGCCGCGCCAGCTCAACCACTACATGCGGGTGCGCTCCGCCGATATCTCGGCCGGACTCGTGGCGGGCTTCACCCTCGGCGAGGCGCTCGATTCCCTGCAACAGATCGCGTCGGAGGTGCTGCCGTCCGGTTCGACCATCGCACTGGGCGGTGAGCTCCGGGAGCTCTCCGAGAGCGGCAGCTCGCTCTATTTCGCATTCCTCCTGGCGCTCGTCGTCGTCTTCATGGTGCTGGCCTCGCAGTTCGAATCACTGGTGCACCCATTTACCGTGCTCATGGCGGTGCCGCTCGCCGTCACCGGCGCGCTCTTTACCCTCTGGATCGCGGGGTCGAGCATCAATCTCTACAGCCAGATCGGCATGATCCTGCTCATCGGGCTCGTCACCAAGAACTCGATTCTTCTGGTGGAATACACCAACCAGCTGCGCCTGCGAGGCATGGACACCGTGGCGGCGTTGCTCGAGGCGGGCCGGATTCGACTCCGACCCATCCTGATGACTTCGGTCGCTACGATCATGGGTGCCGTCCCCATCGCGCTGGGACTGGGCGCGGGCTCGATAAGCCGCCGTCCGTTGGGGTATGCGATCGTGGGAGGCGTGCTGTTCTCCACCGCGCTGACCCTTTTCCTGGTCCCGGTGGTCTACTCGTTGATGGAAGGGGTGCGGGTGAAGGTCGGCGGCACCCGCCGGCGTGCCGGAACGCCGGCCGTCCACCCCGTGGGCGCGGAATGATCGCGCTGTTTCTCGCGTTCGCGGCCGGCGTCCCCGTACCGGCCGGGCAGGCCGCGCCGGCCGCCGATACGCTGCCGCGGATCACGCTCACCGAGGCGCTCACGCGGGCGGCTCGGCTCGATCCGAACTACGTGCGCGCGCTCGGCGCGGTGGACAACGCCGCCTGGGCGCGGCGGGCCGCCATGAGCGCGATGATCCTCCCGTCCGTCTCGGTCGGCTCCGATTACACGTCGTTCTCCACCAGCCAGTTCAACGTCGGCACCGGGGCGCCGGCCCGGACCAGCGCCACGGCGCGCGTCGACGCCCGGTTCGAGCTGTTTGCCGGGGGGCGCAAGTTCGCCACCGTGAGCCAGACCGGAGCGGACCTGGAAGGCGCGCGGGCGGGAGAGGATCAGCAGCGTTTCCTCACCGCGCTCAACACCGAGGCCGATTTCTACTCCGTCCTGAGCAACCACGAGCTGGTGGACGTCTCCCGGGACCGGGTGCGCCGCGCGGGGGAGCAACTGGTGGTGGCGCGCGCCCGGGTGGTGAGCGGTGCCGCGGTGCAGACCGATTCCCTGCAACTCCTGCTCGAGCTGAACCGGGCGCGGGTCCGGCTGCTGCAGGATGAGGCCAGGCTTCGCGTCGCGCGGTTGGCGCTGGGCCAGCGTGTCGGCGCGGCGGGCGGGATCGATGCGGTGCCGCTCGACTCAGCCCGTGCTCCCGATCTCCCGCTCACGCTCATCGAAGCGATGAACCAGGCGGTGGAGCAGGGGCCGGAGTATCGGGTGGCCCGGGCCAACGAGCGCTCTGCCGAGGCCGCCGTCAAGGCCCGCCGCGGGAGCTACCTTCCCTCGGTCTTCCTGAGCGCCAACGAGATCACCTTCGGGGACAATTTCTATCCGGTCGGTCTCACCCGCCGTACCCTGACGGTGAGCCTGAGCTACCCCCTGTGGGACAACGCCAACCGCGAGCTTGCGTATGTGCGCGCGAAGAACGCCCGCGAGCTGGCACGCGCCGTTCGCTCCGACCTGGAGCGCGCCGCCGAGGCGGATGTTACGTCGGCGTGGGAGGCGTACCAGACCGCGCGGGCCACGACCGACTACTCGGAGCACGGTCTTGTCATCGCGCGGGAAAACTATCGCGTGCAGGAGGCCCGCTATCGCGCGGGGGCCAGCACGATTCTCGATCTGATCGATGCCCAGTCCAGCCTGACGGAAGCACAGGCCGAGCTGGTGCAGGCACGATACGCGGCCCGCCTCGCCCTCGCCGGGCTCGAAGCGATTCTCGGCCGCCGACTCTTCAGCGACAAGGATCCTTCGTGAGGGGACTCGGGGTAGTGATGCTGGCGGTGCTCGCGGGCGCCTGTGGAAGCTCGTCGGGTGCGCCGGCGGCTGGATCCGCCGCCGGAGCGGCCGGGCGACCGGGTGGCGGGCGCGGGAGCAGCGGTCCCGTGCCGGTCGAGGTCGTTCTCGTCCGGTCCGATACCGTGATCGATGCCATCACCGCCACGGGACAGATCGAGCCGCTCCAGTCGATCGAGCTGCGGCCGGAGGTGGACGGGCGGCTGGTGGAGATCCTGGTTCGTGAAGGGGACTTCGTGGCTCAGGGGACGCCGCTCTTCCGGGTCGATGATGCCGAGCTCAAGGCGCAGGTCGCCCGCGCCCAGGCCGACCGCGACCTGGCGCAGCAGGCGCTGACGCGGACCCGCGCCCTCCTCGCGGACAAGGCCGCCGCGCCGGCGGATGTGGAGCGCGCCGAGGCCCAGATGCGGAGCACCCAGGCCTCGCTCGATCTCCTGGAGCTCCGGCTTGCCCGAACCATCGTGCGAGCGCCCTTTACCGGTGTCACGGGGCAGCGCCTCGCCAGCCTGGGGGACTACGTCAACAGCTCGACGCGACTCATCACCCTGCAGACGGTGAATCCTCAGCGTGCGGTTTTCCAGGTGCCGGAGCGCTACGCCGAGAAGCTCAAGATGAGGCAGCGGGTGCTCTTCCGTGTGGCGGCGCTGGCGGGCCGTGACTTCACCGGCACGGTGGATTTCGTCGATCCCCGGGTGCAGCTTCCCAGCCGCACGATCACCATCAAGGCGCTGGCACCCAATCCCCGACGCGAGCTGGCGTCGGGGATGTTCATCGAGGCCCGGCTGGAGACCGCTACCCGCCCGGCCGCCCTGGTCATCCCGGAGGACGCGGTCAGTCCGTTCGCGGGCGCGATGTACGTGTGGGTGGTGAAGGCCGGTAAGGCGGAAAGGCGGGAAGTCGTTCTGGGAGTGCGTACGCCGGGCTACGTGGAGATCGTCAAGGGGCTCGAGCTGGAGGAGCAAATCGTCGTGGGGGGCACCGACCGGCTGCAACCCGGCTCCGAGGTCAGCCCGACGGTGGTGGACCGGGATCCCCGGCGCCCGGTGGAGGATCGCCCCAGCGCCGGACGGGATACTTCGGCGGCTCAGTCATAAGCTAAATGTTAGTCGATTTATATTAAATTATATGACATTAAACATAAATATTGCATTTTTAGCCTGCTCATAGTAAAATTCCGCGTCCCTGATCCCTCCCATGAGTCAGCGCGGAGCCCGCCCCGATGCTCGATGATCTCAGAGATTTTCTGGAAATTCCCTACGACCGGCTCGAGGAAATGAACCTGGAGGCCAAGGCCGAGCGCCTGGCCCGGACCAGCGCAGACAAGATCCGCGAGAAGCGGATGAAATATCTGTCCGATGAAAAGCGGATCAAGGCGGTGACGGTGTGCTTTGCCGACCTCGAAGGTCGGCTGCACATGCTCGATTACGACAAGAAGTTTCTGCTCAAGTCGGCGGACAACCTCACGTTCGACGGTTCCTCCATTCGAGGGTTTTCCCAGCAGGCCGAGTCCGACCTGCGGCTCGCCATCGACTGGCCGGCCACCTACTGGCTGCCGGCCGACGTTTTCGGTCCCGGCAAGGTGCTGGTTTTTGCCGACGTCCTCGAGAAGGATGGGTCGCCCTACGTGGCGGACATGCGGGCCAAGCTCAAGAGCTATCTCGACCGGCTCTATCAGAAGGACGGCTACACCTGTAACGCGGCCAACGAGATCGAGGGATTCCTCTTCAAGGGCCGGGACGCGGAGCGCCGGTACTATGAGACCGGCGGCTTCGAATTCCCCAGCACGGGCGGCTATTACCATTCCCTCCCCGGCGACTCGCTCCGCCTGTTCATCGATACCGCGGCCGAAGTCCAGCGCGCCATGGGCTTTGCCAACGAGAAGGACCACCCCGAGGTGGCGCCGTCGCAGTTCGAGATGAACTACTCCTACACCGAGGCGAGCATCGCGGCGGACCAGGTGCTGCTCTACAAGCTCATCTGCCGCCAGGTCGCCGCCCGGTTCGACATGACGGCGAGCTTCCTCCCCAAGCCGGTGACCGGGGTGAACGGGAGCGGCATGCACACCAACCTCTCGGTGAGCCAGAAGGGGAAGAACCTCTTCTGGGATCCGAAGGGCGCGGACAAACTCTCCAAGATGGGCTGGAAGTTCATCGACCGGATTCTGACCAGCGGGCAGGATATCTGTCTGCTCTTCAATCCGAGCGTCAACGCCTATCGCCGTCTCGACCCGCACTTCGAGGCGCCCAACCAGATCAAGGCGTCCGCGGTGGACCGCGGCTCGATGATCCGGATCCCGATCGGCAACGACAAGTCAGCCCGGATCGAGGTTCGTTCGATCGCGCCGGACGCCAATCCCTACATCGCGATCTACACGATGTTCCGGACGGGGTTCGAGGGCCCGATCGAGAGCAGCAACGGAGAAAAGCGGCGGGATCGGACCAAGTTCTTGCCCGACAACATCTACGACGGGATCCGGCTCTTCAAGGGCAGCAAGTTCGCCGCGGATCTCCTGGGAGAAACCGTCCACAAGCGCTATGCTGACTTGAAGCTGGCCTCCGCAGATCGGTGCCCCAAGGCCCTGGGGGCGTTGATCAAGATTCCGGAGATTCAGTTCCACCATGAAGTGACCAACCAGTATCTCTGGTCGAGGTTCTGATTCGAGGGAGCGGCGACGCGCGAGGAGCCAAGCGGAACCGTCGCTTCGCTCCGGGCTACTCGATCCCACCCGCGTCACGCAGGGCCGCAATCGTGGCGGGATAATCGCCGCTTGCCCTGCGCCAGCTGTTCTCCGATCCGTACTCCGCCCATCCGAGCGCGGTCGCGTGGTACCGGTGGTCGCGCAGGGTGAGGTCCGGCTTGTAATGCAGTAACTCGCTCACCATCTCGATGTTGCCGTGGAACGCTGCCCAGTGGAGCGCCGTCCCGCCGTCGTTTCCCCACGCATCGAGCGGCCAGCCCGAGCGAAGCATGAGACGCACCGCGGGGATGTTTTCCTTCTGGGCCGCGGAGACGAGGCGCTTCTTTTCGGGTTCCGAAAGCCCGGCGGCCAGGTCCGGCCGGCGCGAAAGCAGGAGTCCGATGAGCCCCTCATCGCCCCACTCGCAGGCGAGCGCCAGTTGCAGCCCATCGGGTGTCTGCTCCATCAGGAAGCGGAACGCCTCCGCGTGGCCGAACTCCCGCGCCAGCATCTGCGGGGTCTGGTGATAGCCGAGGGTCCAGAAGTAGATCGTTCCGCCGGCCCGCTGGTCCCGCTTGGGAAAATCCTCTTCCGAGACGCTCATTTCGATCGACGCCGGGTTCTGCTCCAGGTGCCTCCGCACCAGCGCCAGATCGCCGAGCGCGGCGGCGAGCAGGATGTCGGTGCGGCACCCGCGAGCCACCAGGTAGCGGGCGACCTCCGGCCGCTCCCGCACCAGGTACTGCGCGGGCGTGGATTCGTGATCGACATCGAGCGCATCGATGTCCGCGCCGTGGTCGAGGAGGAATTCGGCAACTTCGATGGTCCGGGCGACGTGGAGTGGCGTCTGACCGTCG
>Ga0210377_10002305_pt1 | contig 16787 bp, 15 predicted proteins | sample PLM4_65_b1redo_FD_155480 | JGI IMG/M metagenome (GOLD analysis project Ga0210377, IMG submission 155480) | Groundwater sediment microbial communities from an aquifer in East River, Colorado, USA - PLM4_65_b1 redo | ecosystem: Environmental > Terrestrial > Soil > Riparian zone | place: USA: East... | reverse complement strand
CCCGCAGACGAACTTGGCGACGTATTCGAAGCTGGCCTTGAAGGCTTGGCTCTGCGGGATCTGCGCGCCCGCAACCTGCGGAAGCGCGAGGATCAATATTCCGGACAGTCCGAGAATTAGTTTCTTCATGAGTCGAGGTCTCCCTTCAGGAAAGCTGCCGCCTACCTATCAGAAACAGGGAGCAGTGTCTACAGGTTTTCGCCCGGCATCTCTGGGCCCGAAACGTTGAAGAAACTGCCCTTCGAGCTGCCGGCAGGTGGCCGCCAGCAAGCACGTCTGATCGCGCTGCTCCCGACGCGGGCGGACTTTCAGCGCTACGCTGCGCACGCCGGCACCCCCGGAGTAGGGCGAACGTGAGGCTCTTTCGCTACTTCGCACGCGCCTATGCCTGGCACACCTCCGTGATGGTGCTCTGCCTGGTGCTGGGTGGCTTCGCCGAGGGTCTCGGGCTCTCGAGCGCACTGCCGCTGGTCGGCACGATCGACGAGGCGAACGCGGCGAAGCAGCCGCCGCTCGCGCGCAACGTGCGTGAGCTGCTCGCGCGCGTGGGGCTCGAGGCGGACATCGGGACGCTGCTGGCCATCATCGCGCTGGCCTTCACGCTCAAGGCCGCGCTCGTGCTCGTCGCCAACAAGCGGATCGGATACACCGTCGCGAAAGCCGCCACGGACCTGCGCCTCGAGCTCTTGCGAGCGCTGCTCGTTACGCGCTGGAGCTACTACACACGGCTGCCGGTCGGCACCGTCTCGAACGCCGTCGCGTCGGAGGCGGACCGTGCCTCCCAGGCGTATCTGTATCTGGCGCAGATGATCGCGGAGCTCGTGGAGGCGACCGTCTACATCGCAATCGCCTTCACCATCTCCTGGCAGGCCACGCTGGTCGCGGCGCTCGGCGGCGGCCTCAGCATGATTCTGCTGAACAGCCTGGTTCGGATGGCTCTCAAAGCCGGCGGGCGCCAGACGCAGGTGATGAAGCTCATGCTCGCGCGGCTGAGCGACGCCATGCAGACCGTGAAGCTCCTCAAGGCCACGGCGCGCGAGGACGCCGTGGGTCCATTGCTCGAGGTCGATACGCAGCGCCTCAACCGCGCTCTGCAGCGGCGCGTCTTCAGCAAGGAAGCCCTGATGGCCATCCAGGAGCTGATCCTCGTGCTGTTCGTGACCAGCTACCTGTTCATCGCCGTCGCGCAGTGGAAGATGCCGATCGGCTCGGTCCTGATCCTCATCTTCCTGTTCGTTCAGGTCATTCGCGGCCTGAACAAGATCCAGCGCAAGTACCAGCTGATGATCTCGGAAGGAAGCGCGCTCTGGTCGATCCGCGAGATGATCGACCGCGCGTACGCCCAGGCGGAGCCGAAGGGCGGGAGCACGCTGCCGAGCTTGGAGCGCGGCATCGCGTTCGAGCAGGTCGCGGTCGACTACGGCGGACCGCGCGTCCTCGAGAACCTGTCGCTCGAGATTCCGGCTGGGCGCATCACCGCGATCATCGGTGGATCCGGCGCCGGGAAGACCACGCTGACCGACCTGCTGACCGGCTTGATCCATCCCCAGGCGGGCTGTGTGCGGGTCGACGGTGTGCCCTTGCCGGAGCTCGACCTCATCCGCTGGCGGCGCATGATCGGCTACGTGCCGCAGGAGATCCTGGTCTTGCACGACAGCGTGCGCATGAACGTGACGCTCGGCGATCCGGAGCTCTCGGACGCGGAGGTCGAGCGCGCCCTGCGCGAAGCGGGCGCCTACGAATTCGTATCGCGGCTGCCGGAGGGGCTCGCTACCAGCATGGGCGAGCGCGGCACGCTCTTCTCCGGTGGGCAGCGCCAGCGCATCGCCATTGCGCGCGCGCTCGTGCACCGGCCGAAGCTCCTGATCCTCGACGAGGCCACCGCGGCACTCGACCCGGCCACCGAGGCGGGCGTGTGGGAGGCGGTCGAGCGGCTGCGCGGCAAGACGACGGTGGTCGCGATCTCGCATCAGCCGGCGCTGGCGGGGGTGGCCGATCGCATGTATCGGATCGAGGATCTCCGGGCGGCGCAGGTGGCGCCGCCCGTCCCGCGGCCGGTCGCCGCCCTGGCCGGAGCTTGAGAGGCATTCGATGGCCAGCACCTCCCGATGGCTCGCCGACCCGAAGCCGGGCGCCGCCTGCACGATCATCGCCGAGGTGAGCCAGGCTCACGACGGAAGCCTCGGCATGGCCCACGCCTTCATCGATGCCGCCGCCAGCGCCGGTGCCGATGCCATCAAATTCCAGACTCACATCGCCAACGCCGAGAGCACGCCCGCGGAGCCCTGGCGCGCCGCCTTCAGCACCCAGGATGCCACCCGTCTCGATTACTGGCGGCGCATGGAGTTCAGCCCGGAGCAGTGGCAGGGCTTGCGCGAGCATGCTGCGCGCAGAGACCTGCTCTTCCTGAGCTCGCCCTTCTCGCTCGAAGCCGTGGAGCTGCTCGAGCGCCTGGGGGTCGCCGGCTGGAAGATTGCCTCCGGCGAGATCAACAACTTCGCCCTGCTCGACGCCGCGGCAGCGACGGGGCGCCCGGTCTTGCTCTCGACCGGCATGAGCCCGCTCAGCGAGGTGGATGCCGCGGTCGAGCGCGTGCGCAGCCACGGCGTGCCGCTGGCCGTGCTGCAGTGCACCTCGCTCTACCCCTGCCCGCCGGAGCTCGTGGGTCTGAACCTGATCCCCGAGTTCCGCGCGCGCTACGGCTGCGCGGTCGGCCTCTCGGACCATTCCGCCACCATCTACCCGGGCCTGGCGGCCGCGGCGCTCGGGATCGAGGTGCTGGAGGTCCACATCACGCTCAGCCGCGAGATGTTCGGGCCCGATGTCGTCGCTTCCGTCACGAGCTCAGAGTTTCGCCAGCTCGTCGACGGCGTGCGCTTCATCGAGACGATGCGCGCCCACCCGGCCGACAAGACGCGGCCTCCCGAGGCCACGACGGCTCTACGCGCCATCTTCATGAAGAGCGTGGTGGCGGCGCGCGACCTGGCGGCCGGCAGCGCGCTGCGCGCGGAGGACCTCGCCGCCAAAAAGCCCGGCTCGGGCATCCCCGCGCGCGAGCTCCCGTCGCTGGTCGGACGGCGCCTGCGCCGCTTCCTGGCGCGTGACACGCTGCTGTCGAAGGACGACCTCGAGTAGGCCAGCACTCGCGACGCGAAGGCGTGTCAACGGGCGAGGCGGGTGCTCCAGTAACGCCCGAGGCGCTCGGTGTGCCACAGGCAGGAGGCCACCTGCCAGGCCACGATGAAGTAGAAGCTCGCGAGGGCGGCGTTTAGACCCGGCCGCAGCCCGTCGAGGGCGAGCGCCAGCGTGAAGAGCACGACGTTCACGTTGCGCCGCGAGATGAACGTGCGCAGCCGCGCGTCGAGCGGCGTGCAGTCGTGGATCGACACTCCCGTGCGTGCGCGAAAGACCCCCGCGATCACGCGGTCCACGATGTAGACCCCGGTCATGAGCAGTGCGAACTCCATGGGCAGAGAGCCAAAATGGCCGCCTCCCAGCGCCCAGGCCCAGCCCAGGTACCACAGCGGCGGGTGCACCATGTCGAGCCCGTGATCGAGCACGGCGCCGAGCCGCGAGGAGGTGAAGGTCAGGCGCGCGAGCTTGCCATCCACCGAGTCGAGCAGGCTCATGCCGTACGCCAGGATCAGGCCCGGCAGCCATGCGCCGGCGGCGAAGAGCGGCACCGCGGCAAAAGTCGCGGCGATGCTCACGCCAGTCACCCAGTTCGGATGCACGCGCCGGCGCGCGAGCGGGCGCACGATGCGCCACACCAGCGGCGGGTAGACGTACTTGGTCATGAAGTCGGTCGAGCCCTTGTAGTTCGACCAGAAGAGGAAGCGCTCGACGCGGTCGCGGCTCGCCGCGTCCCAGACGCGCAGCACGTAGGGATCGAGCGAGCGACGCAAGTTTGTGATGTAGCCCTCGAACTCGCTGGCCGTGAACGCCCGGGCTGCGCCGCTCGCGAGCGCGCGCTGCGCCAGGGCGACGAGGTCGCCGTCGCCGTCCGCGATCCCGGGCAGCTCGTTCTCGAGCCGCAGCAGCGCGCCGCGCCGCCCGTCCTCGCCGCCGACGAAAGCCAGGCTGCCGGTCGTGCTCTCGAAGTGCTGGAGCAGGCGCGCGTCGACGATCGCGTCGGCGGAGAGCGCGAGAAGAGGCTCCTGCGCTTCGCTGAGCGCCTCGCGGAAGCGTTGCGCGAGCGGGCTGGCCCCGTTCGACCAGCGCAGCGGGAGTGCGGCGAGCAGCTCGGCGGGCAGCGTCTCGGGAGCTGGCGCGCCGGCGGGAAGCTCGACCCGAACCTCGCACAGCTCCCCGCCGGTCTCGAGCAGCGCGCGCAGCAGACGCTCGAGCAACGTCATGCCGAACACGCGCAGCTCCCCGGCGGGCTGCGTGGCATCGATCCAGACTCTCAGGACTTTGTGGTCGGGACTCAGGCAGCCACCCCCGGGGGCGCAATATCGTCTAGGCACGCCGCCGAGTCAACGCTGCGCGCCTTCCGATCCCGGGCTCGCGGCCCGAGGCGCTTCCGCCTGCGCCCGCAGCACCTGCCAGCGCGCGGCGAACGCGTCGTAAAGCGCAGGATCTCGCGCGATCGCGCCGATCTCGCGATTGAAGCGACGCGACGGCTCCGACCAGTTGAAGCTCCCGAAGACCACACAGCGTTCGCGAGGCGCCTCGATCAGCACGAACTTGTCGTGCATCGGCAGGCCGTCCGGGTGGAGCACGCGCTTCACGGAGATGCCAGCAGCGGCGAGGCGCCGTTCGCCGCGCGCAGGGACGCGGCGCTCCGTCGCGCCCACCAGCACTTCGAGCGCGAGACCGCGGCGTGCCAGCCCGAGCAGGGTGTGCAGCGCCGACGGGCCGCTCAGGTGCGAGGTGACGAGGCGCACGCGGGTGCCGGGGACGGCACGCCGCAGCAGCGCGACTACGGGGTTAGGTCGCACCCGCGGCCAGAAATGGACCTCGACGTCTTCACAGCGCAGGGCGCGGTTGGCCGCTGGCCAGAGCCGGTCGAAGGGGCCGTGGCGGGCGGTGTGAAGGGCTCGCGCGTGGCAGGCGAGCGCCTCGACCAGGGCAGGTGCACAGAGCTCGACGAGCAGGTTGTAGCCGCGGTCCTGGTCTCCGATCTCGCGGACCAGCTCGGCGTTCGCTTCCGGCAGGTCGCCGGAAGGATTGAAGGAGCCGACGAAGGCAGCGGGCCTCGGGAGAGAGAAGCAGTAGAGCTTCTCGTGCAGCCTGGGCCGCAGCAGCTTGCCGCCGCGGACCACGCGCAGGCCGCCGCCCAGCCCGTCCGGGCCGGTCAGCATGCGGATCACCGCGTCGTTGGCGTGCGGCGAGCGCGGGCGTCCGTCGAGAGTGACGCGCACCGAGGCTCCGCGATGCTTCGCCGCGAGCAGCTCCGCCGCCAGGCGCCGGTCGCGGAAGTAGTAGGTGACGAAGTCGATGGCTCCGCCGGCCGGGACCGCTGCCACGCGCTCGGCCAGCAGGTCGCGCAGGCGCCCCGGCGCGGCGTCCGGTCCGCCGAAGTAGGCCCGGCACCGCCCCTCTTGCTGCATCCTCGATCGGGCTCCTGGCACGGCGAGAAACGCACAAGGTTATCGGAGAGCGGGGCGCCAGCGAGGCCTTCAGACGCTCCGGTGATTGGATCGAACCCGATGCGCTGTTCTCGGCCGCCAAGTCGATACACTCCGGGGTCTCGCCGTCCCGAGGGCCGCGGGCCGCGAGGGCCGTGCGTGCGAGTCCAAGGGGGTCGGCGTGGCATGGGCAGGTCGGACGGTGCTGGCAGTGGTGCCGGCGCGGGGCGGCAGCAGGGGCATTCCGCGCAAGAACCTGTGCAAGGTCGGGGGGCTCTCGTTGATCGCTCGCGCCGCGCGGACCGCTCGCTCCCTTGCCTGGATCGACCGCGCCATCCTCACGACCGACGACGAAGAGATGGCCGAAGAGGGACGCCGTCACGGCCTGGAGGTGCCCTTTCTTCGCCCCGCCGAGCTGGCCAGCGACACCGCCAATGCGTACGAGAACTGGCGGCACGCGTGGCTCGAGAGCGAGCGCTGCTTCGGGGAGCGCTTCGACGTCTCGCTGCTGCTCCAGCCCACCACCCCGCTGCGGCGCCCCGCGGACGTCGAGCGCACCGTGGCCACGCTGATCGAAGGAGGGCGCCCGGCGGCAGCGACGGTCGGCCGCGTTCCCAGCGACTTCCTACCCGAGCGGTGCCTCACGCTCGGCGCCGACGGCAGGCTGCGTTTCTACCTGCCGCAGGGCGGATGGCTCGCCCGGCGGCAGGATGCCGCGCCGGCCTACTTCCGCGATGGCACCTGCTACGCGCGAACGCGTCGGAGCCTGGTCGAGGAGGCGCGTGACATCGAGGACGACTGCGCGGGGGTGGTGATCGACGGTTTCAGCGTGAACATCGACGAGCCGTTCGAGCTCGAGCTGGCCGAGTTCGTGCTCGCGCGCGGTGGAGCCTCCTGAGACCCCCCAGTGCCGCGAGCGCTACGCTCGCACCAGGTGGTGTGATGCCCCGAAAAGTATGTGTGGTGATCACGGCGCGTCCCAGCTACGCGCGCATCCGCTCGGTGCTCGAGGCGATCCAGGCCCATCCGGAGCTCGAGCTCCAGCTGGTCGTAGCCGCCTCGGCCCTGCTCGACCGTTACGGCAACACCCAGAACGTGATCGAGAGAGAGGGCTTCCGCATCGACCGGCGCGTGTACATGATCCTCGAGGGCGAGAACCTCGTCACGTCCGCCAAGTCCACGGGGCTCGGCATGAGCGAGCTGGCGACGGTTTTCGACGATCTGCAACCCGACATCGTCGTGACCATCGCCGACCGCTTCGAGACCATGGCGACGGCCGTGGCGGCGGCGTACACCAACATTCCCCTCGTTCACATCCAGGGCGGAGAGGTCACCGGCTCGATCGACGAGAAGGTACGCCACGCGGTGACCAAGCTCGCCGACCTACACATGGTCGCGACCGAGCGGGCGGCCGAGCGGGTGGTGCGCATGGGCGAGCGGCCGGACCGCGTGTTCAACACCGGCTGCCCCTCGATCGACCTCGCCCGCCACGCCCTCGCGAATCCAAAGATCGACCTCGACGCGACCTTCGAGCGCTTCGGTGGCGTGGGCGAGCGCCCCGATGTGTCCGGCGGCTACGTCGTCGTGCTTCAGCACCCGGTCACGACCGAGTACGAGGCCTCCCGGCGCCACGTCGAGGAGACGCTGCACGCGATCGCGGAGAGCGGAATCGCGGCGTTCTGGTTCTGGCCCAACGTCGACGCCGGGTCCGACGGCACTTCGAAGGGGATTCGCGCCTTCCGCGAGTCCCACGCGCTGCCCCAGGTCCACTTCTTCAAGAACGTGCCGCCGGAGGACTTCATCCGCATCCTGCATCGATCGCGTTGCGTGGTCGGAAATTCGAGCGTCGGCATCCGCGAGTGCTCGTACATGGGAGTTCCCGCGGTGAACATCGGCGGCCGTCAGGGGGGCCGCGACCGCGGCCGCAACGTGATCGACGTTGCCTACGACCGCAAGCAGATCCGCTCCGCGATCGAGCGCTGTATGACGATCGGAAAGTTCGACTCCGACCCGCTGTATGGAGACGGCCATTCGGGCGAGCGCATCGCGCGCCTGCTGGTGGACGTCCCGCTCGAGATCGAGAAGCGCCTTCCGTATTGATCCGCCGGATCGGCGTCGCGCTCGCATCACGCGCTCGCATCACGCGCTCGAATCACGCGCTCGAATCACGAAACGGGCGTTGCGGCCCCTCTACAGCTCGTCCCGCTTCGACCACTTCACGCGTTTGATGTTGATCAGAAGCGCCTTGCGCGTCCGCCCGGGCGGGCAGCTCAGCGGGGGAACACCGTGGTACGAGTGGGCACAGCGCACGAACCCGGCCAGGCGATTGCTGGCGAACGGTGTCGTGCCGATCGTCTTGAATTCTTCGAAGGCGATCCGGTCGGTGGCACCCCAGCCACGCGCCCGCTGGGGATCGAGCGGCGCGTAGAACTCCGTGCCGCCGGCCCACGCGTCCTGCCAGTCGCGGTCGCGGAAGTAGAGCAGCAGGCTCACCAGCTTGCGGGGGGCGTCCGAGTGGGGTGCGACGGCGGCGTCGCGCGGGAGCATGGAGAACTGGAAGGTCGTGCGCACGGGCTCCTGGAGCTGGTAGCGCAGCCAGTTGCGCGGAACTTCGCGCCGCGTGCAGTTGAGCCAGGGACGGTGCCCCGCCAGGCTGCGCGCCTGCAGCAGCGGTCGCGCAAACGTCTCCTGTACGTCCGCGACGAACGCGTCCGAGCCGAAGAAATCGGTCAGCTGCCGCCAATTGGGATGGCTGTCGCAGTAGCGGTCGATCGCCTCGGGATCCTCCGAGGAGCGGAATCCCATCTTTCCTTCCTCGTTGAAGCGATAGTTCGACGCGTCGGGATAGTTGTCGAGCAATGCCTGGTACAGGTCGGCCGGCAGATAGTCGTCGATGTAGAAGAAACAGAACGGATCGGTCGTGATGTGGATGTGGCGTTTGGAGAGCAGGAGCCGCTCCGGATCGAGCTGCATGGTCACCCCCTCCGAGCGCCGCACGCCGCGGCATGCGCGATAGGTTAACTCCGCCGCACGATGTCGAACAGGTGCGGCGAGTGCTCTCGCACGTGGACGCGTTCGAAGCGGTCGAGCAGACCGCCCATGCGTGCGATGCGAGCCTGGAGATCCGCAGCGGTCACCGCTGGGAACCGGTGATCGTGGTAGGCGGCAGCGCCGCGGTGTCCTGCACGTCTGCGATTCACGAGTTTCACGCCGGTGCGGCCGATATTGTGCAGCCATCCCCTCGCGAACGCGATCGCGCCCGACCGCCGTGGCGGTGCCTCGAGGTAACCCGCGTTCGCGAGCACGTCGACGATGCGATCGCTGGCCAACGGACCCGTGAGCCCCTCGAGGTAATGCTCGACGATCTTGCGCTTGTCGTCTCCACAATAGGCGCCGATGCGTCCGTCGCGCGCCGCGCGCACCAGATCGACGAGCTCGGTCAGTGTCTGGGCGCGGTGGCTCAGGGAGTTCGGCAGGTGGTCGTCGTACAGCTCCGAGACGACGGGCATGAACGCGACCACGGGCCGATCGAGCAGCGCCGCTTCGAGCCCGGTCGTACAGCCGTTGTGCACGGTGACGCGTGCGGCCATCAGCCACTGGATCACATTGCCCTCGGCGATCACGCGGACGTTCGCGTGCTTGCGGGCCAGCGCCTCCCAGGTGTCGCGCCGCTCGGCGGGATGCGGCCTGACGACCAGCAGGGTGTCGCCGAGGGCATCCGCGAGGACGGGAATCATCGCCTCGCAGTGGCCGAGCAACACGCGGCGATGTGCAGCGCGCCCGGCCGCGAACGCGCCCGGAGCGTCGACAGCATCCGGCGTACCCGTCTCGCGCAGAGCGGGGACGAAGCTGTTGACCACGCCGAAGCTCGAGTTGAAGAGCACGAAGGGGTCGTACTGCGCGCGCAGGCGATCGGCCTCGGGTGCGAAGTAGTCGCGAAGCTCGACGCGCAGCAGGTCCGTACGCGGGTTCCCGGTGCTGTGGAGCGGGATCCCGTCGCACGCCGGGAATCCGGCGAACAATTCGGCATTCTCCGGCCCCCAGCACAGGAGCTGCGAAACGCGGCGTACGGCCGCCGCCGACAGGCGCCTCGCGTAGTACGCCTTGGGCGGCCCATGTACGAGCGCCTCTTCGTCGAAGCCGACGATTTCGTGTCCGAGATCGCGGCAGATGCCGAACACGCGGTCGCTGAGCGTGCGCATGCTCTTCGCGAGGTAGACGCCGCGCGGGAGGCGATGAAGCGCGTAGTGCACGAAGGCACGCGACCCGAGCACGACCGGAAAGCCGCGCTCGGCCGCAACCGCGGCGAGCAGGAGCTTCGCGTCGAGCTCGCGAACCTGATTCTCGACGGGGATGATCAGCGTCGACGCGGGCACTAGTCAGGGACCTCATCGAAGTAGCGGCTTCGGTTCGGCCCCAGCCCGGCGAGCGGGGAGAAGCCGACGGCTCCTGCCAGCATCAACGAGTGCTTACCGCCGAGCGCGTCGTTGGTGTCCAAGCGCGCCAGCAGCAGCGGCCGGTCGAGCGTAGTGTTGAGCGCGCGTTCCATCGTGAAGCCGATGCGAAGCCCCAGCTCTCCGGCGGCAGCTTCTTCGCGCGGACCCACGGCGTTCTCGCCCCCGTACGGATAGGAGACGAAGAACACGGGCGCACCGCCGAGCTCCTCGAGCGCCGACTGGCTGCGACGCAGCTCGTCGCCCATCTCTGCGTCGTCGAGGATCGCGAGCGGCCGATGCGACCAACCGTGGCTCCCGAGGCAGCGGCGCTCGGCGAGAGCGCGGATCTGGTCGCGGCTCATGTAGGTGCGCTCGCACCATGCCGCCTCCTCGGGCACGATCTCGGCGAAGAGCGCCGCCACGACCCGTTCGGCGTCGGCCGGCGCCAGCCCGAAGTTCAGGTACCACTTCACGAGAGCCGCCTCTGGCGAGTCGTAGCGATAGGTCGCGACCGCACGCTCGCGCGCGTGAGCGGCGACCGGCACCGCAGCACCTTCTCGCGCCAGCCCCTCGATCGCAGCGACGATCCGGCGTGGCTCGACGTTCGCGCGCACGTAGTGGATCTTGTGGACCAACGCGGCGTTGCCTTCGACGATCGGGCGCGCGGTCGCGAAGAAGAGCGCGGGCACGCCGAGCCGGTCGAGCACGGGAAGCGCGTTCTCGAATTGCGAGCGCAAGCCGTCGTCGAACGTGATGATGCACGCTCGCTCCGGAAGCCGCTTGCCCTCGAGGGCATCGAGCAGCTGGTCTCCGCTGACGAACGAGAAGCAACCAGCCAGCGCTTCGAGCTGCCGCGCGAGCTGTTCGGGCGGCGTCGGGAAGATCGCCGGGTACGGATACCCCCGATCGGGCTCGACGTAGTGGAAGTTCACGGCGAGGAGCATCAGCGAGCGCCGAGCGTCACGAGCGGATAGCGCGCGTCGCGCTCCGCCTTCTTCTCGAGGTACGCCGGCAGCATCCCGGCATCCAGGTTCGCACGCAGCTGCAGCACCGCCTCCGCGCTGAAGTCGCGTCGGCGAAATACGACGCCCCTCCCCGGCGGCTGCGGCCGACCACGATCGAAGCCGCGCTGCTCGCTCACCCGCAGCACTGCGAGAAGCCCGTCGACACCCGCGATGATCGCCTTGCAGCCGATGTCGTGCGCGCGGTCGCTCGCTGCGAGCTCCGGACGCAGCTGGTTCAGCATCGAGCCGGCGTCGACCTTCGAGGTCGCGTGGTGAATCGTCGCGCCGACGCATTCGGGCTCGCCGTTCACCAGCGGCCAGAAGTTCGTCGCAACGCCGCGGTAGTAGGGCGAGAGGCCGAGGTGCATGTTGATGATGCGGCCCTCGAAGCGACTCAGGATCGGAGGCTCGATGATGCTCGTCCCGAACAGCAGCACCGCATCGGGATCGTGCGCAACCAGGAAGTCGTAGACGAGCGGCGAGTTGCTGCCCCCCACCCCGACGTCGAGCACGTCGCTGCACGCGGGCTCGAGGTGCTCCGCGAAGTAGCGCCGTTCGGCCTCGTCGCGCTCGGCGAGGTGCTCCGCCAGAACGTGCGGTCGGTCGCCCTTCGCTTCCGCCACGAGATCTCGCTTCACCTCGCGCACGACGCCCATCACCTCATGGTGTCGGGCGATCGAGTTCACGAAGAAGAAGTGGCGCAGGCTCCTCGACGTGAGGATTGCGAGCTTCAACGGGTCCTCCCCGGTCGGGCCCGACAATAATACCGCCCAGCCGCTACGAGGACACGGTTCGCAGGTGCGCGCTGATCGTGGTCTGCTAGGCTCGATGCAGCGATGGATTCCTCGCGCGGCGTGCGCGTCTGCTATGCAGCGTACTGCTTCGATCCCGAGAAGGGCGGGGGGTCGCGTATGTACGCCCGCTATCTCCCCGGTCTCCGTGAGCGCGGAATCTCACCGGAGATCGTGTCGGGGACTCAGAAGGCCGCGAAGCTCGGGCCCCAGGATCTCGCGTCGGAGTGGACGCGGCTGCCCATAGGCGCTCCCCTGCCGGCCACGTTGCTCAACGGTACGCGCGTTCGGGGCGTGCGACTTCCGGATCAGCTCGGGCGCAAGCGTGCCGCGGTCTTCTTTCGGACGCTTATCGATGACTGTCGCAATCCCGAGAGCCGGCCCGACATCGTGAACCTGATGATGACCTTTTCCGCGGCGTCGCTTCCCTGGGTGCGCAAGCTGCGACGGCTCGGCATTCCGCTCGTGTACTCGCTCACGATCGTGCCGAAGCTCTCGAAGAGTCGTTTGAAGCGATTCATCAAGGTGCAGATGCTGCGACGGCACTTTCGTTTGATGGACGCCATCATCGTAATGTGCCTGTATCAAGAACGCTGGTTGCGTCAGATCGGAATCGACAAGCCGATCGCCATCATGCCGAACGGGGTGGACTTCGCTCGCTTCCGACCTCCGCGCGATGAAAGCGAGCGGCTCGCCCTTCGCAACAAGCTGGGGTTTTCGGCGGACGACGAGGTGCTCACGACCATCGGCGCCGTATCTCCGCGCAAGGGAACGGATCTCCTGATCGAGGCGCTGCGCCTCGTCCTGGCGCGGCGTCCCCACGCCCGACTCGTGATCCTGGGCCTCCGCTCGGATCTGATCAATCCCAAGTTTGCGCCCTTTCGCCGGCGGCTCGAGGGTCTGCTCGCCGATCCGCGGCTCGCTGCTCGGGTTCGCTTCATGGGAATCGTGGACAACCCCAACGAGTACCTTCGGGCCTCGGACATCTACGTGTTCGCGTCTCATCGCGAGAGCATTCCCAACTCGATCTTCGAGGCCATGGCCTCTGGGCTTCCGACCGTCACCGCGCCGTTCCTCGGATGGGGCGAGGATTGCGGCGAGGCCGGCCGGCACTATCTGCTCGCGAAGCACGACCCCGAGTCGCTGGCTTCGGCCGTGACGTCGATCCTGGAGGATCCGGCGCTGCGGGCGGCGCTCGCGACAGCGGGTCATGCGTGGACCCGGGAGTTCATGAATCCCGACATCCCGCTGGATCGCTTCGCGGCGTTGTACCAGCAGCTCACGCGCGCGCATGCGCGCACAGTGGCGCCACGCTGAGGTCGGTTCGCGTCCCTATTGAGTGTAGCCCAATCGCTGCATGACGGGTCCGAGCCTGTTCTCGATCTTGCCGCGAATTCGCGCATCCAGACGGGAACGCCAGGAGTCCACGCCGGTCGGGTCGATGCCAAGCCTGCGCTCGAAGCTCGAATTCGCCTCCGTCGCGCGCTCCTGGCGCGTCGGTTCGAGCAGCACCTCGGAGAAGGAGATTCCGAGGCCCTGGCTGAGCGACTCCATCGTCGCCTTGGGTTCGGCCAGCAGGTCTTCGTAGCGGAGCGAGAGCACGCAGGGGTCGCCCAGGTAGTAGCGCTTCACCGATCTTTCCCAATTCGTGCAGAAGGTCGGGAGCGATCGCTCCGAGAAGCGCCCGTGCTCCAGATGCAGCATCGAACAGAAAACCGCCCGGGGATCGCGAACGGGAAGGATCATCCGATGGCTGCCGAAGATGCGCCGCAGCTGCCAGGGCGCGAGGGTGCAGAGATCCGCGCAGTGGTTGATCAGCAGGGCGCGCGGGGCGCGTGCATGGAAGAACCGGAAGTAGAGCTCGGACGAGTCGCGATAGAAATCACTCACACGGGTGGCACGCGCCGCCTGCTCGCGCAATTGCTGCATGTACCCGGCCCGATCGGATTCCGGCTGCCACTGCTCCAGCTTTCGCTGGTAGGAAGCGTTCTGGAACCCGCACACGTATAGCTTCGAGCGGGGAGGCAGGAACGGGAACAGGAAGTTGTGGAGCGCAGAGAAATGCGCCTTTCGCTGCGTATGCCAGTCCTCGAAGGGGAAGACGTTGCAGTCCGGGTGGCCGTCGAACAGGTTGGCGAGCAGCGTTCCGCCCGAGCGCCGCATCGACGCCACGAGAACGATCTCGGCCATGCGCTCGGGCACCCCCTTCACGGCGGAGTCTACGGCTTGCCCGGAAGAGCGCGCGCCAGCGCCTCGCGCAGCTGTGCTGCGTTCGCATGCCACTTGTCGTCACCCTGCACCGCGAGCTGGACGACGTGATCGTACGCGTCTCGCCAGGGAATCGGGCTCGGGAGCAGGCATAGCGTGATGACGTGGCGGCGGCCATGCGTCGGCAGCAGACCCCGATGCAGCACACGCGCCGGTTGGAACAAGATTCCCTCTCCCGCGCGCAGGGCGGGGGACCAGGGTGCATAGGGGACCCGATGCCGTTCGGCGATCGCAGTCAGGTCGCTCACCCGCGTCTTCACCGGCGCGTAGACGTAGCCGCTCGGCAGGAGTCGGTTCGTCGTGTCGACATCCAGGAACTCGGTGCCGCCGCCGTGCTCCTCGCGATCATTCAGATAGAGCAGGAGCTTCAGGTGTGCGGCGGGACCGCGGTCGCAGTGCCAGCGGAAGGAGTTGCGACCGAGCTCGGGGACCGGCGTCGCGCGCGTGATGTTGTACCAGTAGACGAGATATTCGCTCCCGAAGAAGCGTGCAGCGCGCTCGTCCACTTCCCGGGTGACGATTCGTTCGAGCAGGGCTCGGCTCCACTTCGCGTCGTCGACGTCGAAGCGCTCGAGGTGGCGCGACTTCGCCACGGTCGGATGGCAGAGAAAGCGCTTCTCGATGTCGCGCTCGATCTCGCGAGCGGCGGAGCCGTCCAGGACGCGGAGGAGCTCGAGGCCCTTCTCGAGAAGCGGCGCCGGACCTGCGGCCGTCGCGCGTGTGAAGCCGCTTCGACAGAAGGCATGGTAGTCGGCGTAGCCGCCGTCGATGTCGTAGCGGCTCCGCACGCGCTCCACCCAGCGCGGATCCAGGCGCGGCTTCGCGGCCCAATCGCGCAGGCGTGACAACACCGACGTCGTCAAGCGAGCCCTCCCGTCGCGCGGCAACGGTAACCCAGCGCGCGCGGCCCGGCCTCAGGGCGCGCCGAGGTAGTCCATCTTGCCCAGCTCGACGCCGCCCTGTCGCAGCAGCGCGTAGGTCATCGTCGCGTGGAAGAAGAAGTTGGGCAGTGAGAAGTGCTTCAGGAACACCTCGCCGGTGAAGGGCAGCGTCCGGCCGGGGCCCAGCGGCAGCAGGATCTCGCGCGCCTCCGAGCCGTCGATCTTGGCCGCCGGCAGCGACTGCGCGTAGTCGATGGTCTTCTGGATGCGCGCGCGCAGCTCGTCGAGCGAGGCCTCCTTGTCCTCCCACTTCGGCGGCTCGATCCCGGCCAGGCGCGCCACGCAGTTCTTGACGGCGTCGCTCGCGATCTGGATCTGCCGCGAGAACGGCAGCATGTCCGGCGCGAGCCGCAGGCCGAGGTAGTTGGAGGGGTCGAATTTTTTGGCCTTGGCGTGGGCCTCGGCCTTGTCGAGCCACGCCAGCATGTTGTTCAGCATGCGCACGAAGATGGGAACGCTCGCCGAGTGCATCGAGAGGGGCATCGGGTCTCCAAAGGCTGGGCGCCGGGCCGGATCCTACCGCTTCCCGTCTCGTTCACGCCGCGCCGTCCTGTGTCCGGCCCAAGCCGAGTGTGCTCGACGCCCCGCGGCGAGGTGCCGCTCATTGCGAGGTGATTCCACTACAACACTGGCCTGATTGCGGTTCGTCGCCGGCCGGGACTGGCGCTCGAGCGCGCAGCATGAGAGAGTGTCGGCGCTCGTGAATCAAAAGGGGAGAATTTCGAATGTCGCGAAGGATGCGTGTGTTGTTCGCTGGGCTGACGGCGCTGCCGCTGGCGGTGGTTGGGCTCTCACTCGGGGCGGGCAGCGCTTCGGCGACTTCGGGGGGATGCTTTCTCCCGGAGTTCGCCGCTGATCTCTTCGGAAGCGAGAACTTGGGCTACTTCAACGAGGTAGTGCTCTCGGACGATTCCGGTCGCTTGAAGTCTCAGTGCAAGTATTTTCTCAAGGCCTGCCAGCAGATCGTCAAGCAGACCACGAACTGCATGGAGTCCGTGATTGGCTCCGAGCTGAAGGGTGGACTGGAGAGGTGCAAGGACCCGGCAGCAGACCCGGACTGCAAGAGCAGTGCCAACTCGGACTTCAACGTCCTCCAGGGCATTACCTTCGACAGCAAGGCGGAGGGCTATGATGTCTGCCAGCTTTGCTACGAGGACTGCCTCGAGAGAATCACTGGCGACTGCTCCCCATTCGACGACGAGGGTTGATGGTTCGGTGTGGTGCGAGATCTGCTAGGCAGGCCTCGCGCAGCGTCGACGAGCAGTGACTTGACACGGTGGCCCGGCGAAGCCAGCTCCGGCTGATCGTGCTTCTTCTCGGCGGCCCGATTCTCGCCCTGGTGGCGATCGATCGGGCCGTCGTGCTCTCGCACGCACACTGGGCGTGGGTGGCGCGCGAGGTGCCGCCCCTCACCCTCGATCCCTATCGGGTGGAGGGGTTGCTGCGCGCCACCGCTCCGGACCGCCGCAACGTGCCGATCCTCGGCAACAGCATCGCCGAGATGGGCTTCGACTCCGCGGAGCTCGAGCGCCGCTTCTCGGCAGACGGGCTGCGCTTCCCCAAGATCACGCTCGGCGGCTCCCCGGCCTTGACCTTCGGCATGCTGGCCGACGCCGTGGTCGCCCTCGAGCCGCGCGCCGCCGTCTTCGTGGCGTCCGCCCCGGCCCTGCGCTCGCGCGATTATCTCGGCCATGTCTATGCCTACGACGTCTTCGCCGTGCCCCATCTGTTCACGTTCGACGAGCTGCTCGCGGAGCCGCGCTTCCAGCTGGAGGGC
>Ga0210377_10002304_pt1 | contig 16798 bp, 17 predicted proteins | sample PLM4_65_b1redo_FD_155480 | JGI IMG/M metagenome (GOLD analysis project Ga0210377, IMG submission 155480) | Groundwater sediment microbial communities from an aquifer in East River, Colorado, USA - PLM4_65_b1 redo | ecosystem: Environmental > Terrestrial > Soil > Riparian zone | place: USA: East... | reverse complement strand
GACGCGAATAGTCGGCCGGTATGAAGAAGGTAAAAACATCGGCCGAGTCATACCCGATGAAAAGCGGATTACCCATGATATCCTCATTCATCCCAAGGGTTCGGGAAAAGCCATAAGCGGGCAGGTGGTAGTGGCGGAAATTACAGCGTATCCGACCGGTCAACGCAGCGCAGAAGGGAAGGTCATCGAGGTGCTGGGTTGGCCCGATCAGGCTGATGTTGAAGCACTGACCATTATTAGAAAACATGATCTTCCTGACCACTTTCCGGAGGATGCAATGGCAGCCGCTGCTGCGGTCTCCGGCCGCATTCTCCCTGAAGAGCTGCAAGGGCGGATCGATCTGAGGGAAAGAGTGACCGTGACCATAGACGGAGAGAACGCCCGCGACTTCGATGATGCGGTTTCCGTTCAGAAAGAGGGGAGGGGAGATATACGCCTGTGGGTTTCCATTGCCGACGTTTCCCATTATGTGAGACCAGGATCCCCTCTGGACAGGGAGGCCTACGTGCGCGGCACCTCGGTATATTTTCCCGACCGCTGCATACCCATGCTTCCTGAGGAGCTGTCCAACGGTATATGTTCATTAAATCCCCTTCTGGACCGGCTGACAATAACTGCGGAGATTCTTTTCGACAAGGCGGGCGTAATCAGGGAGTCATCATTTTACCCCAGCATAATACGAAGTTCAGCACGCCTTACCTATACCACTGTCAAGAAAATACTGTCCGACCATGATCCGGAGATGACCAACACCTATGCTCCTTTACTGGAAGAGTTGCAGTTGATGGAGAAACTTGCTATCCGGTTAATGGAGAAGAGAAAGATGAGGGGGAGCATCGATTTCGATCTGCCTGAACCGGAGATACTCCTCGACCTTCAAGGGGAGACACTAGCCATTATCCGGGCAGAGCGAAACCTTGCACATCGCATCATAGAGGAGTTTATGCTCGCAGCCAACGAAGCGGTGGCAACTTTTGTGGAATCTCACGGAATTCCATCGCTGTATCGTGTTCATGAACCACCGGATCCACTTAAGATTCATGATTTCCGTGAGTTCATTTACAATTTCGGTTATGAATTCAGAATGACGGAGGACAAGATTCATCCCGCTGAATTTCAGCGTCTTCTGGAGCAGGCGGAAGGAAAACCGGAAGAGCGGATGATCAACGAGGTATTGTTGCGCTGCATGAAGCAGGCTCGTTATACTGCGGAAAACCTGGGGCATTTCGGACTTTCCGCTTCGTGCTATACGCATTTCACTTCCCCCATTCGCCGCTATCCTGATCTGGTGGTCCACAGGATACTCAAGGAAGCGATAAAAGGAAAGCTGAAGGAACGTGACATGGAAAGGCTAAGCGAGACCTTGCCCGAAATTGCCGCCCATTCCAGCCGAAGAGAACGGGTTGCAATGGATGCGGAAAGGGAGATTGTCGAACTTAAGAAGATGCAGTTTATGCAGGACAAGGTCGGTGAAGAATATGACGGATTTATAACAGGAATTATGGCCTATGGATTTTTTGTGGAGTTGGTCGATCTGTTCGTGGAAGGACTGGTCCACGTTTCGATGCTGCCGCGCGATTTTTATCAATATATAGAAAAGCAGCATGCTCTTTTCGGTGAAAAGAGCCGAAGGTTATTCAGGATAGGCGACAAGGTGCGGGTTCAGCTTGTAAATGTGAGTCTTGAAAAGAAACAGCTGGACTTCAGCCTTGGGAAAACAGCAGAATTCAAAAACATTGCTGAAGGAAACATGGAAAATGACGAAATAATAACTATTGCCTCAAAAGTTAAGGTGCCTGCAAAAGGAAAAGTGAGTGGAGAGAAGCGCAAATCAAAAAGAGGCAGCTTGAAGCGTAGTCGTCATTGAGGGATATGAGGATATATAGCGCAAGTTTAACACTTGATAAATCAATTATATTGGTCTATAAAGAAAAGATATGTACACTGTCTAATGAGATGCACTTTTCCCTTAAAAGGAGCTTTATGATTAACGGTCTAAAGACGTCCGTTTTCATATTTATTATTTCCCTCTTTCTGTCACTATCGGAATCGGCGGCCGATATATACAAATATGAAGACGATGAAGGGGTAATGCACTTCACCGATGCCCCTAACGACCGTCGTTTCAAGATTTTCATGCGGGATATCAAGAAAGACCGGCTACTCCGTACAAAATTCAGGCTTTCGGGATGTGTCGGTAATCCGGCGGAGTTCGAAACGATCATACACTCCTGCGCCTTGGAATATGGCGTCGATAAATCTCTGGTCAAAGCGGTAATTCATGCGGAGTCGGGGTACGATCCCAACGCCGTTTCTCCCAAAGGGGCGAGCGGACTCATGCAGTTGATGCCGAAAACCGCCAAGAGCCTTAATGTTGCCAATACGTTCGACCCGAAAGATAATATACGCGGAGGGGTCAGGTACCTGAAATTTCTTCTGAACACATTCAAGGGGGATGTTTCCCTGGCTCTTGCGGCATATAATGCGGGCCTTACCAGGGTGGCCCAGTATGGCGGTATCCCGCCGTTCATGGAGACCCGCAATTATGTTGACAAGGTATTGCAATACAGGAAATCGTATCAGTAACCTTCCATTTTGCCGCTGATCTTTATTTGATGAAAATACCAGTTCCCGAGAACTCTCCATGCCTCTTGACAACAAAGACCCTGTCTGGAACCTGCCCAACATCCTTACCCTGCTCCGGATAGGTTCCATACCGGTTATCGCCGCGATACTCCTTTCTCCATCCAGGTCCGCGGGGTTCTGGGCTGCTGTAATTTTTGCCGTTGCCTCCATAACAGACTGGCTGGACGGTTATCTGGCGAGACGAATGGGAATCGTTACGGTTTTCGGAAAATTCCTCGATCCGATTGCTGACAAGCTGATTGTCATGTCGGTTCTGATCATGATCCTTCCCTATGGGAGGGCGCCGGCATGGATGGTACTGATAATCCTTGGCCGTGAGATCATCATAACCGGGCTGCGAGGTTTGGCTTCCACCGAAGGGATCATAATTCCTGCAAGCAATCTCGGAAAGTTCAAGACCATATTTCAGATTGTAGCCATCCTGGGGCTTCTTCTTCACTATGATTATAACTGGTTTTTCGGAATGGATAACCGGCTCTTTTATGTAAATATGCATAATGTCGGCATCTTTTATCTCTGGATAGCCACAATCATAACAATCTGGTCAGGGCTTGATTATCTTGTCAAATTTACCCGGATAATAGTAAAGTAGAAAATACGCCTCCTAATCTTTCGATTTTCCGGTAAATGTTTCTTCATTCGGGGTATTCGGTTTCTTAATCCGGAGGATGGCTGTTTTTTTCTGGTGCTTTAAAACAATAAATTATGAACGAAAACATATAATTTCCTTGACAACAACCGGCTTACCTGTTAGAAATACTCCGTTTAAAAGCAGGCGCGTAGCTCAGGGGTAGAGCACTAGCTCGACACGCTAGGGGTCGGCGGTTCGAAACCGCCCGCGCCTACCATTAAACGTATGCCGCGGCTACAGATGTGACAGGGGCATCGAGGTTCGATGCCTCTTTCCGTTAAGGGACGATGAATGAGCGAAATCAAGGTAACGCTTCCGGATGGTTCATGCAAATCGTTACAAGAAGGGGCAAAGGTCTATGACCTTGCGGCCGCTATAGGGGCAGGTCTTGCCAAAGCGTCCCTTGCCGGCAAAATAAACGGCAACCTTGTCGATCTATCAGCCGTTCTCCCTGATGATGCCCATGTTGAGATTATTACCGGGAAAAGTCCGGAATCACTTGAAATAATAAGGCATTCAACCTCACATCTTATGGCCCAGGCAGTAAAAAGCCTGTTTCCACAGGCACTGGTTACCATCGGGCCCGCCATAGAGACCGGATTTTATTATGATTTCGACGTGGATTCTCCTTTCAGCCCGGAGGATCTTCAGAAGATTGAAGAAAAGATGCGTCAACTGGCCGGTGCGGACCTTGCGGTTGAGCGTATGGATCTTGTCAAAGCTGACGCGGTAAAGCTGTTCAAGGAGATGGGGGAGAGCTACAAAGTCGAGATCATTGAAGCCCTCGACACTGAAATAGTCTCCCTCTATCGCCAGGGCAATTTCATTGATCTTTGCCGCGGACCGCATCTTCCCTCCACCTCTTTTTGCAGGGCATTCAAGCTTACATCCATTGCCGGGGCTTACTGGCGTGGTGATGAAAAGAATAAAATGCTCCAGCGCATCTACGGGACAGCCTTTGCCGATAAAAAGGAGCTCGATGCCTATCTGGAGAGACTGGAAGAGGCAAAGCGCAGGGACCACCGTAAACTCGGCAAAGAACTGGACCTTTTTTCCTTTTCTGACGAAGTGGGTGCAGGTCTTGTCATATGGCACCCCAAGGGCGCAATGCTCAGGACCATTATCGAAGATTTCGAGCGCAAAGAGCATTTCAAACGCGGCTACGATATAGTTGTCGGCCCGCAGATACTTAAAACCGAGCTCTGGCAGCGTTCCGGGCACTATGACAACTACCGCGAGAACATGTATTTTACCGAGGTGGAAGGACAGGGGTACGGCATCAAGCCGATGAACTGCCTGGCCCACATGATGATCTACAAAACCCAGTTGCGGAGTTATCGCGATCTGCCTCTCCGCTTCTTTGAGTTGGGGACTGTCCATCGCCATGAGAGGGCAGGTGTGCTGCACGGCCTTCTCCGGGTACGCGGCTTTACCCAGGACGATGCGCATATTATCTGTACGCCGGAACAACTGGACGGAGAGATAAAAGGGGTCATTTCGTTCGTCAAAGATGTGATGGCGATATTCGGCTTTGATTACGAAATGGAGCTTTCAACCCGTCCTGAAAAATCAATCGGTTCAGATGTGGACTGGGAACGGGCTACAGCTGCTCTTCTCGGCGCCCTCAAGGATTCGGGACGCGCTTTCGAGATAAATGAGGGTGACGGCGCATTTTACGGCCCGAAAATAGATATCAAGCTGCGTGATGCCCTTGACAGGAGATGGCAGTGTGCTACAATCCAGTGCGATTTCACGCTCCCGGAGCGTTTCGACCTTACCTATGTCGATGCGGACGGTGAGCGGAAGCGGCCTGTTATGGTGCACAGGGTCATTCTCGGCGCAATTGAAAGGTTCATCGGTGTGCTCATCGAGCATTTTGCCGGGAATTTTCCGGTATGGCTGTCGCCTCTGCAGGCAATAGTTCTGACCGTCACCGACAATCAGGTCCCATATGCGCAGCAGGCATTCGAAGAGTTGCGCAAAGCGGGGATCAGGGTTCAGAAGGATTTCAGAAACGAGAAACTCGGGTTCAAGATACGCGAGGCCCAACTGCAGAAGATACCTTACATGCTTGTCATCGGCGACAAGGAAGTTGAGACACTCACGGTAACACCGAGGTTTCGTGACGGCAGGAATATTCCTTCAATGAAGACAAATGAGTTTGCAGAATTTATTGCCGGAGAGGTTGCAAGTTTCCACTAGGAGGTGGCACCATAGCTAAACCCACAGTAAACATCAATCAGGCCATTAGGGCAAAAGAAGTCCGGGTAATCGGAGCTGAAAGCGAGCAATTGGGCATACTTTCGCTTCAGGAGGCTTTACTTCTGGCGGAAAGCAGCCAGCTCGACCTCGTGGAGGTTTCCCCGTCCGCGGTCCCACCGGTCTGCCGGATAATGGATTTCGGCAAATTCAAATACCAGCAGAGCAAGAAGCTGCAGGAGGCCAAGAAGAAGCAGGTCCAGGTACAGCTAAAGGAAGTAAAGCTACGGCCCAAGACCGATGAGCATGATCTGCAATTCAAGATCAAACATGTACGCCGCTTCCTGGAGGAAGGGAATAAGGCAAAGATTACCGTGGTCTTCAGGGGACGGGAAATCACCCATATGGAACTTGGGCAGGCGGCACTGGATAAGTTTGTTGAAGGGCTTCAGGATATAGCTTTAATTGAAATAAGACCGAAGATGGAGGGGCGAAACATGTTCATTATCGTGGCCCCCAAATCGAAAGGGAAGTAGCGGATTTGTGAAGAGTCAGACTAACGTTTGCAAAGTCGCCGCTGTAGAGCGAATCTTTGCAGAGGGGCTTGTCACAATATGCCGGTGCTTGCGACGAATCGATTGCGTTCAGCATTGAGTATAAAGAGATAAAGGAGAAACGGAATGCCTAAGATCAAGACCAACAGGGGCGCCGCTAAGCGCTTCAAAAAGACAGGCAGTGGAAAAATAAAGAGGGGACATGCCTTTACCAGCCATATTCTCACGTCCAAGACGAGAAAGAACAAGCGGAACCTCCGCAAGTCCGCCATAGTCGGGCCAGCGGATCACAAGAATATCGCCAGGCTTATCCCATATATGTAAAATAATTCAGGTGATTGGCGAAGGGAAAAGGCTCAGGGGTTAACTTGAAGCCTATTTCTCCGCGCTTTCTGCCTGTTACAAATTCCGAGAACCGTGAGGAAACGTCTCCCCTTGCGGATCCGGCAAATAAACAACACAAAGGAGCATAAGATGCCACGGGTAAAAAGAGGTTTTAAAGCGAGACAGCGCAGAAACAAAGTGTTAAAGCTTGCCAAAGGTTATCGGGGAGCCAGAAGTAAACTGTTCCGAAGCGCCACTGAAGCGGTGGACCGCGCACTGAATTATGCTTTCAGGGACCGACGGGTAAAAAAGAGGGATTTCAGAGCCCTCTGGATTACCCGAATCAATGCCGCTTCCAGGATAAACGGGCTTTCTTACAACAAACTTATCCATGGACTGAAGTCGGCCAAGGTCGAGATAGACCGCAAGGTGCTTGCCGACCTCGCCGTATCCGATCCGGCAGGTTTCACCGTACTTGCCGACCTCGCCAAGGCAAATATTTAACGCTGAAATGACAGATAAAAGAAATGGGATGATCTTCGTCTCATTTCTTTTTTTTGCCAAATAAATGGCCTTAATAGTTAAACGGTTCATGGGATTACAGGTTCAATTATGAAGGAACAAATCGAAGCCCTTTTCCAGAAGGCTTTAACCGATCTGGCAGAAGCCGCCGGGGAAGAAGAAATACAGGAAATCCGTGTAAAATATCTGGGGAAAAAGGGTGAACTGACTCTCATCAAGAAAAGCCTCGGGTCGCTTTCCAGTGAGGAACGCCCGGTAGTCGGACAAAGCGTCAATATTGTCAGCGATCTGTTGCTGGAAAAGATAGAGGGTGCTCTGAAAAGCGTCCGAACAACCCAGAAAACCGCGAGACTCGATCGGGAACGAATAGATATCACCCTGCCGGGCCGTACCAGGTCTGTTGGCAGCAAACATCCGATAACCCTTGTGACTGAAGAGATAACGGAGATCTTTGCAGGCCTCGGATTTCAGGTAGCTGAGGGCCCGGAGATAGAGCTCGACTTTTACAACTTTGAAGCGCTGAATTTCCCCAAGGACCACCCTGCAAGGGACATGCAGGATACATTTTTTATTGACGATAATATCCTGCTGCGCACACATACCTCCCCCGTGCAAGTCCGGACCATGCTTAAGAATCCCCCTCCAGTAAGGATTATCGCGCCCGGAACGGTATATCGCTGTGATTCGGACGCCACCCATTCACCCATGTTTCATCAGGTGGAAGGCCTGATGGTGGACAAGGGCATCAGTTTCGGCGACCTTAAAGGGATACTGACCACCTTCGTGAATCAATTTTTCGGAAAAGATATCGGAGTGCGGCTGCGCCCCAGCTTTTTCCCTTTTACTGAACCGAGCGCAGAAGTGGATATAGCATGTGTTATCTGTAAAGGAAAGGGGTGCAGGGTTTGCAAGAATTCCGGCTGGCTGGAAATTCTCGGCGCCGGCATGGTAGACCCTGAGGTATACCGTCATGTCAATTATGACCCGGATACTGTTTCAGGTTTTGCCTTTGGAATGGGAATCGAGAGAATAGCCATGCTGAAATACGGAATCGGAGACATGCGACTGCTGTTCGAGAATGATCTCCGTTTTCTCAGGCAGTTTTAATATCTGGAAACCTGTCCGGACCGAAACTTGATTTGTCCGAAAAACCAGCGAAACGCAAATCGCGCAAGAAGTGTGAATATATGATCGTAACGTACAACTGGTTGAAAGAATTCGTAGATTTTGATCTCCCCCCGGCACAACTCGCCGACCTACTTACCATGCTTGGGCTGGAAGTGGAAGGAATGGAATCTCGCGGGGAAGGTATGGATGGAGTTGTTGTGGCCCTGGTCGAGGAAAAGCTCCAGCACCCCAACGCCGACAAACTCTCCCTGTGTAAAGTCAACAACGGCAGGGAAATCTTGGACATCGTCTGCGGCGCACAGAACTTCCAGGCAGGAGACAAGGTCGCCCTTGCCCAGATCGGTACGGTTCTTCCCGGCGATTTCAGGATCAAGCGTTCAAAAATTCGTGGTGAAGAATCATGGGGCATGCTCTGTTCAGAAAAGGAGCTGGGTTTCTCCGATGAGTCCGCCGGAATCATGATCCTCCCCCGGGAATTTGCGCCGGGAATTCCCCTCTTTGAAGCACTCGGTCTGAAAGACACAATTTTCGAAATCGGGCTTACGCCGAACAGGGCCGATTGTCTCAGCGTAATCGGGGTTGCCAGGGAAATTGCTGCAAAACTGGGTACACCTGTTAAATACCCCGGCCATGCCGTTGAGGAAAAAGGGGGGACGATAACCGACATTGCCTCTGTGGTTGTCGACAATCCTGAGCTCTGCCCCAGGTATACCGCCAGATACATTTCAGGTTGCAAAATCGGAGCTTCACCCGGCTGGCTTGTCAGCAGGCTGAAATCAGTTGGTTTGCGCTCCATAAACAATGTGGTTGATATTACAAATTATGTACTCATGGAGTATGGCCATCCACTCCATGCCTTTGATTTTGACCAGCTTGCGGGTGGGAAAATAATCGTGCGGCGCGCCCATCACGGAGAGACATTCAGAACCCTGGACGGCCAGGAGCGGCTCCTGAACTCGATGGACCTGACAATCCGCGATGCCGGCAGGGCTGTAGCACTGGCAGGAATCATGGGGGGGGAGAACTCAGAAATATCTGCCGGCACGACTAACATCCTGCTGGAGAGCGCATATTTCAATCCGTCTTCCACCCGACTTACCAGCAAGAGACTTGGCCTGCATACGGATGCATCCCATCGTTTCGAGCGTGGAGCGGACATAAACATCCTTATCCGGGCAATTGATCGTGCAGCCGCCCTGATAGCGGATCTGTCGGGCGGCACGGTAGCGAAGGGGGTTCTGGATGTATACCCGACTAAATTCACGCCTAATAAAATCACCGCACGGGCGATTGAGATCAACCGCTGTCTGGGTTTGCATCTGACAGATGATGAGATCAGCCGGATATTCAGTAGCCTCGAATTCGAGGTCGAATCTGTTGAACCCGGTATTTTTGAGGTGTCCATTCCATCATTCAGGGTCGATATCGAACGGGAAATCGATCTGGTGGAAGAAATTGCCCGAGTTAACGGATTTGAGAATATTCCTGCAACCATGGCGATTGCCAGGGTTTCTTCTGACCTTCCACCGAGGCATCAGCGGCTGGAAAAACGTCTGAGAAATTTCATGGCAGCCCAGGGTTTCAACGAAGTGATCAATTTCAGTTTTATTTCTCCTGTTATGTTTGACAAGCTGTTGCTGGAAGAGGGCGACCCGCGCCGGATTACTGTTCCGTTGCGCAATCCCCTGGTGGAAGAGCAGTCCGTGATGCGCACGACCCTTTTGCCGAGCTTGCTCGATGCATCTGTGAGAAATTTAAGCTACCGCGAGTTGAACCAGCATATTTTCGAGCTGCGTCGTGTTTATCTGCCGAATCCGGCCCAGGAATTGCCGGATGAACCGCTTTATCTGGCAGGTCTTCTTACCGGCAGGAGAGAACCTGCAGGTTGGAACCAGGCAAAAGATTCGGTTGATTTTTTTGACGCAAAGGGTGTTGTGGAAAATATTCTGAAAGAATTTAATATCACGGCAGCTGTATTTTCAGCAGATAACATTGAGAAATTCTACCATCCCGGCAAGGCTTGCAGTGTTATTTTAGGAAGTCAATCTGCAGGTTCCATCGGTGAATTGCATCCCGATGTCCTGGAAACTTTCGGCATCGACCAGAACGTCTATTATTTTGAAATTGATTTTGAGAAGCTTGTTAACATCAGCAAGGAGACAATTTCTCTCACACCACCTTCCAGGTATCCGGATTCATTCAGGGATATCGCCATGTTAGTGGCCGATGAAGTCACTTTCAATATGGTCCTTGAATCTGTTACGAGTTTGAAGATCAAGGAAATAGAGGATGTCGACATATTCGATCTGTACAAGGGAGAGCATGTCCCTCCCGGTCAGAAGAGCATTGCGGTCAGGGTGCGTTACCGCTCCCACGATAAAACACTGACTGATGACGAAGTGGCGCGTCTACATGAACGGATTGTAAAACATTTAATAAATGCGCTAAAGGTAACGATCAGATAAAAAGTGGTTGATTATATTCATTGCATGTGATATAACCCAACGCGTTATAAAATGGCATTAATAATTGAATTTCACTACGTTGAGGGACTTATGACTAAAGCCGACATAGTAGAAAAAATATATGAAAAGGTAGGGTTTTCAAAAAAGGAGTCGGCCGAGCTGGTCGAACTGGTTTTTGATATCGTAAAAAGGACCCTTGAGCAAGGGGACAAAATAAAGATTGCCGGTTTCGGGAACTTTGTTGTAAAGGAAAAAGCCGACCGTCGCGGCAGGAACCCGCAGACCGGAGAAGAGATAACCATATCTGCCCGAAGAATTCTCACCTTCAAGCCGAGCCAGGTACTTAAAGCCTCCATCAATAAGCTATAGCGGTTTCCGGAGGGGTATGGAAGCCGGAATTCCAGAAAAGCTTTTCTATAAGATCGGAGAAGTTGCACGATTGACTTCTTTGCGGCCGTCGATTCTGCGCTATTGGGAAACTGAGTTCAGCGACCTGCAACCGCAGAAAAGCCGCTCAGGGCAAAGGCTTTATACAAGAAAAGAGCTCGATCTTGTAAGCGATATCAAGAGATTGCTCTATTCAGAAAAGCTCACCATAAAAGGTGCGAGAATGGTCATGGCGAAACGGGGCAAGGTCTTAGATCGCCCCCAAATGGAAACAAACTCCGGCCATTCAGAAACGAATATGTTGCAAATTATAAGAGAAGTAAAAGACGACCTGAAGAAAATACGAGATTCGTTGTAACAATTAGAGAATTAAAGGCATTTCGGGGCGTAGCGCAGCCTGGTAGCGCACTAGACTGGGGGTCTAGTGGTCGCAAGTTCAAATCTTGTCGCCCCGACCAATATTTGTAGGCGGCTTTTAACTAAGCCGTCTATTTTTTTATCCGTCAACCGAGGTATATATCGTGAACATACTGGTTACCAATGACGATGGGATACATGCTCCAGGTATCAGGGCGCTTGCCTATGAGTTGGAAAAAATCGGCACTGTTACGGTTGTAGCCCCGGACAGGGAGAGAAGCGCCATCGGCCATGCGCTGACACTCCATCATCCGCTCAGGGCAACAAACGTCGGCAGAAATATGTTCGCTGTGGATGGCACACCAACCGATTGCGTAAATCTCGGCATACATACCCTTCTTGACCAGAAACCTGATCTTGTGGTTTCAGGAATAAACAACGGGGGTAATATGGGCGATGACGTAACCTATTCCGGTACCGTTTGCGCCGCCATGGAAGCCACTCTGATGGGTATCCCGGCGTTTTCCATCTCTCTCGCAACCTCCGGGGAGGGAGAAAACTACCCGGTTGCTGCCTCCTTTGCTGCAAGACTTGCCAGGATAGTTTGCGATAATGGGCTTCCTGATGACACATTTCTGAATGTGAATATTCCCGATCTTCCACTTGATAAGCTCCTTCAGCCGCTCATAACAACTCAGGGGAAAAGGAGCTATGAAGGCATGATCATAGACAAGGTGGATCCGCGTGGTCGCAATTATTACTGGATCGGAACGGTCGACCTAAACTTCCACGATATAGAAGGGAGCGACTATTCCGCAGTTTCCCGGGGCCATATATCCGTCACTCCCCTTCATATTGACCTTACTAATCATAATTCAATTGCAATCCTGAAAAAATGGGATTTCAGCTAGTTCTGGACTTTTGTACATGCTTGTTATATTTTGCCAATCATAGGTAAGAAAAATGATGAATTTTGAGAACTCAAGAAAAAGAATGGTTGAATCCCAGATAGCGGCCCGGGGGATCAGTGACCGTCGTTTGATTGAGGCAATGCTGAAGGTTCCACGCCACATTTTCGTGGAAGAGGCCATGGCTGCCCAGGCATATAGCGATTCTCCACTTCCTATCGGAGAAAAGCAGACCATATCACAGCCTTATATGGTTGCGCTCATGACGGAGATGCTGCAGCTTAAGGGAACTGACAGGGTTCTGGAAATCGGCACAGGTTCCGGATATCAGACAGCGATACTCGCCCAACTCGCAGACCGGATTTATACCGTTGAAAGGATTAGGCCGTTGGCGTTAAAGGCTCGCAAGGCCTTGGACAGCCTGGGTTTATTGAATATAAACATGAAGATTGAGGACGGATCCTGCGGCTGGCCGAGTGAAGCGCCCTTTGACGCTATCATCGTAACCGCAGGCGCTCCCGATGTCCCTGGTCATCTTGTTGACCAGCTCGAGATAGGCGGCAGGCTGGTTATACCGGTCGGCAACCAGCGGGATCAGGTGCTCGTAAGGGTTATAAAGGACACGGACGGCGCAGTAATCCGTGAGGAGTCCGCGAATTGCCGTTTTGTGAAGCTTATAGGAAAATTTGGGTGGAGCGACGATTCATATATACCTTAGAAACAACGTCTTGCAACTCAATTTAGGAAAATCAATTTCAGTGAGGGCATCTTTAGAAGGTGCCGAATCAATTTGTGCTTTTCAAGGAGTTACAATGGAAATTGAAGATGATCCGCACAGTTTTGTTCCGGATGAACCAAGCGAAGAACCGGCAGGGGTTTTCGAAGAACCGGAACCAGATGCCCTGGATTTTGAAGAAGAAAGCGAGGAGGAGATAAAGGTTCCTGAGGTTGAACATTTTGACGATGCCATAAAGCTTTACCTTCGGGAGATACAGAAAACCAAACTCCTTTCGGCGGAAGATGAAAAAGAATTGGCACAGCGCATAGCCAAGGGGGAAAAGGCTGCACGGGATAAAATGATCGAATCCAATCTTCGTCTCGTAGTCAAGATATCAAAAAGGTATATAAACCGTGGCCTCCCTTTCCTGGATCTCATCGAAGAGGGGAACATGGGATTGATCAAGGCCGTGGAACGGTTCAAGCTCTCCAAGGAGTGCCGTTTCTCCACATACGCCACCTGGTGGATCCGGCAATCCATTGAGCGGGCTTTGGTGAATCAGTCGCGAACAATCAGGTTGCCGGTGCATGTATCCGATGACATCAACAAGATGTTGAGGGTGACCAGGGAACTTGTGCAGAAGATGAACCGGGAGCCCTCCGTCAAGGAAGTTGCCGCCGGGATGGATGTAAACTCGGCCTATGTGCGACGGCTTATGGTCTTGTTGAAGAAAACCTATTCCATCGAGCAGCCGATGGGCGAAAACAATGACTATTTCCTTATCGATACCATTGAGGATACGTCAACAATCTCACCTGCAGAGCTTCTTGAAGACCTTAATAAATACGAGCTGGTTGCATCATGGTTTGAAACGTTGTCAGACAATGAAAAAAGGATACTGACGCTCCGTTTTGGTCTGGATGACAAAGAGCCGCAGACTTTGGATACGATTGGCCGTAGTTTCGGAGTCACAAGGGAGCGGATTCGACAGATCGAAGCCAAGTCGCTGGAGAAACTCAGGAAGTTCGTTGAATCAACGCAATCAGGTGCACGCACTAAAATAACTTGACATATGGAGGAGTCTGTATGGAGGAGCTGAAAAATATTATTCGTGACATCCCCGATTTCCCAAAGAAGGGAATAATCTTCAAGGATATTACAACATTGCTTGCAGATGCCCAGTCATTTCAAAAGATGATTGACCTACTTTCCCATCGCTATGTGGGGCAAAAAATTGACAAGGTTGTGGGTGTAGAAGCTCGTGGGTTTATTATCGGCGCTGCCCTTGCTTACAAGCTTGGGGCAGGTATCGTACTGGTCAGGAAACCGGGCAAGCTTCCTTCGGAGACATTAAAGCGGTCATATGACCTGGAGTATGGATCAGATAGCCTAGAAATCCATACAGACGCCATAAAGAATGGTGAAAAAATACTGATATGTGACGATCTGCTTGCCACCGGCGGAACCATGGAAGCGGTTGTAGCGATGGTGGACTCCATGGGTGGTGAACTGGTTGAATGCTGCTTCATGACCGAACTCGAATTTCTCCATGGCAGAGAAAAACTTCCCCATGACAAGGTTTTTTCGCTTCTCAAGTTCTGACCTTGCAATCTTCCCTGACTTGGTGTATAAAATTGCATCTCGTCCCCGTAGCTCAGTAGGATAGAGCATCAGATTCCTAATCTGAGGGCCGCACGTTCGAATCGTGTCGGGGACACCACTCTTTAAAAAAGGGAATGCCGAAAGGCCTTCCCTTTTTTATTGGGGGAAAGCTTATTCATTCTAAAGGATTAAAATAAGTCATTGCCAGTAGTGAGCCTTTCTGTTAAATTTTTTGGGAGATAAAGTAACCCACGGGAAAAAAGTTTCCGTATAAAGGTAAACAATTATGTTCAGACTAATGATCCGCACATCTTTTGCCGCAGCCCATTGCCTTAAACATTATCAGGGCGATTGCGAAAACCTCCATGGTCATAACTGGAAGGTGGAGGTTGCCGTGATTGCCAGGGATCTCGATAAGGCAGGCCTGGGCATTGACTTTAAAATCCTCAAGGCCGACACCAAGAATTTCCTGAAGACCCTGGACCACAAATACCTGAATGAACTCGCCCCATTCATGGAGATCTCACCCTCTTCGGAAAACATCGCCCGATATCTTTATCATGAGCTAAGCGGCAGATTCAACAACGACAATATCAAGGTAGATATGGTGACTGTCTGGGAATCGGATTTTGCCGGCGCCAGCTTTTATGAGTGACCGGATGGCAAATCTTGTCGAGGTGTTTTCGTCCATCCAGGGTGAAGGCCTGCTGGTGGGACTTCGCCAGATATTTATCCGATTTCATGGCTGTAACCTTAAATGCAACTATTGCGATACTGAATTCGCAACGATTCCTATTTCCTGCAGAATTGAGGGAACTCCCGGAAGAGGTGATTTCCTGGAGGTGGCGAATCCTGTTTCACTGGATCGGGTTATCTCACTCCTTGATGCATGGAACAGAGGCTGGCCGGGGATTCATCACTCCATCAGCATTACCGGTGGAGAGCCTTTATTGAAACACGAGATTCTCCTGGAATGGCTTCCCGAATTGAGAAAGATTCTCCCCATTTATCTCGAAACCAACGGCGTGCTCCACAGTGCGCTTTCCCCCATCATACATATGCTGGACCATATAGGCATGGATATTAAACTCCCTTCCACATCGGGTTGCACAGATCAGTGGAAAAGCCATGAGCAGTTTTTACTGATAGCATCGCAGAAAGATGTATTTGTGAAGATCGTTGCCGGCGACGAAACAGAAGAATGGGAGATTCAACGGGCAAGCAAAACGGTAGCAGCAGTTAATCGCCAAATTCCGCTCATTATTCAGCCTGTGACGCTAAAAAACGGCCAAATAGGAGTATCCGCCATCAGAATAATGGAATTTCAGGAAATTGCCTGCCGTTATCTGGCCGATGTCCGCGTCATACCGCAGACACATAAGTTTGCCGGTCTCCTCTGACGGCTTCAAATTAAAGCCTATCTATCAATCTGCAGCGAGGTTGCAATTGTGTTGATTGAAGAAATGACCATGCGTGAGTTCGAGGAGGGGCTCAAACTTACCCGAACCGTATACATACCTTTCGGGTCGGTTGAGGAGCATGGCTCCCACCTGCCTCTGTCCACAGACACGATCCAGGCCTACGAAGTAGGCAAAAAGGCAGCCCTGCTGAAGCCGTTGTTTGTAGCACCGCCAATCCACTATGGAAATTGTCGTTCCACAAACTGCCATCCCGGTACCATATCCATCTCCACAACAACCCTGAAAGGCCTGTTAAAGGATATTGTCCGCTCATTGCGCAGCCATGGGATGGTAAACTTCATAGTTCTGACCGGCCATGCCGGCGGGGCGCACAGGATGGCGCTGCAGGACGCAGGTGAAGAGCTCATTGCGGAGTATTCGGACATAAACATAGCAGTAGTAACAGAATATGATCTGGCGTTTAAGGAAGGAAAGGATGTCATCGAAACTGCAGGTGATGCCCATGCTGGAGAAATCGAAACCTCCCGTATCCTTTTCACTCATCCGTCCCTGGTCAAAGGGAGGGGGGAGAAAGAGTTCCCCCAATTTCCCATGGGAATTCTGGTGAGAAATAAGAGGAATTATTGGCCAAATGGTGTCTGGGGCGACCCGTCCAAGGCTACGGCAGAAAAGGGAAAGCTGCTGGAAGAGATCGTTGTTAAAAAAATTGTTGAACTGGCGCAAAAAATGGAAGTTTTTCAAGAGCTATAGGTTTGACACTCTAACAATATGGAATACAATAATAACATGAGTACGAGAAAATCCGTACCTCCATCATTTTGCCCCCGGTTGCGTTTGTAAGAGAATAACAACTGGGGGCTTTTTTGTATCCATACATCCAACTTTACATAATATATCTTATCGGACGTAAATAGTCAGGCTGGAAAGGTCGAGGGG
>Ga0210377_10002303_pt1 | contig 16802 bp, 16 predicted proteins | sample PLM4_65_b1redo_FD_155480 | JGI IMG/M metagenome (GOLD analysis project Ga0210377, IMG submission 155480) | Groundwater sediment microbial communities from an aquifer in East River, Colorado, USA - PLM4_65_b1 redo | ecosystem: Environmental > Terrestrial > Soil > Riparian zone | place: USA: East... | reverse complement strand
TCCTTGATCCTCGTATTCGTTGTACACTGTTTCGATGGTCTGCATTTCGGCGCGGCAGGGTGGACACCACGTTGCCCACAAATTGACCAGCACTGCCTGCCCGCGCAGATCCGAGAGTTTGACGGATTCCCCTGTCGGAGTTTTCAACTCGAAATCGGGCGCGAGAAATCCTTTTTGCGGCGCAGGGGTCTGCTCTGCCGCGGTCGATGTCCCTGACCGGTCCGCGCTGGCGAAGATCCATGCGAGACCGAGCAGAAGAATAAGTGAATAGATGATTCGGCGTTGAACTGGTTGCATTACGTTCCTTTTTCGGCTACACTGGTATTGTAGCCTCACTCAACGGGATTCTTACGATGAACACTGATGTTATCACCTTTGCAGGTGTGGACTTTTCCTCCGGGCGTCAGCCGGTCACCTTCGCCGTGTTGGACGATGTGCTGAATGTCGTCCTGCTCGAAAAATATGAAGTTGACCATGTCATTGCTCATTTGAAGCAATACGGCAAATTATCGCTTGCCGTAAACATCCCATCCACAAAAAGCCGGCAGGGAATATATTCCGACTTCAAAAAGAAGATCGCTCAAACAGGGCTCAAACCCTATGCCACAAAAGCGGCTCCAAAGCAATGGCTCGAAACGGACGCGCAGGATTGTTTCCGCACGCTGATCGGCAAGGCGCCTCTTTCACGCCGGGCGCTCGAGGGACGCGTCCAGCGCGGACTTATCTTGTACGATCAAGGTCTGCGTATCACCGACCCGATGGATTTCTTCGAGGAGATCACGCGCCATCACATGCTGGGCGGCGTCTTCCCGAACGAATTACTTTATTCCACTTCAGAGTTGGATGCCCTCGCCGCGGCGTACATTGCATGGCTGGTGGTCAATGAACCGGGGCAGATCGAGATCACGGGGAACAAACTCGTCATCCCCAAGGAACCCGAACGCGATTAATTCGATTCGATGCTTGTCTCGATTTTAGCGCCCATGCTCTCCATATCCCGGAAGAGCCGAATCGGTTCGGCGAGATGACCCATCATGTGCAATCCGGATTTACGGATCGTATCGTACTGCATCAAAAATGCGACGACAGGGATGGCGGTAAGTTTGTATCCGTCTTCGTGCTCGATTCTCGCGTGGACCTGGGTCTGCCTGCCGTTTAATTGACCCTTCGCCTCCACTTTGAGCGCCACCCCATATGGCCGCTTGGACTTTCCCATTGCCCACCACATCAACCTCCCCAACGGACGGATTCCCCGCTTCGGGAAGAGTTTCAACCCGATCATCACAATGGGCGTGATTAGCAGATCTGCGATCCAATTTGAACCTGAGATGTAAAAGCCGGTGTTTTTCAAAGTTGGATACATCTCAGGCAAACCGCGCATTTCCTCAAAGAACATGGAATAGCAATCGCGCTTCCCAATATCCGAACCAAAATCGAATTTGCGCACGTCCCAACTGCCGGGCTTAGTCCACGCACCGTTTTTGAAGACCTGCGCCTGATAATGGATGAATCCTTCCATCAACTCATCCACGGCTTCAGTGTAGGGGATCTTGCCGATATTCAAATATCCCGCCGTCAAAGCAGATTCGATCATATCGAGTTTGCCTGCCGCATACCGCACCATGGCAGAGGGCAAGCCGGGATGATAACCCGCTTCCGTCACAAAGCATAAATTCATTTCCCTGATTTCATCTTTGTATTTGTACAAGGAAGCCAACTTGGCATCCGAGAATTGGACGTCGAGATAATCCACGCCTGCCTCGAAAGCGGCTTGGATGACGGTCTCTGACTGGTGAGTCGTCGGCGCGGCGACGAGTAGGAAATCCACACTACTGAGACCTGCTCGTAATGAGTTCGCATCCGCCGCATCCACACGCCGCACGCAGACGCGGTCGCTGTTCAATTCTTTTGCATAGGCATTTGCTTTCTCGATGTTCCGCCCTGCGAGAATGACCGTGTGATTTGTCCTTGCCAGCAAATGCTTCGCCAGCAACCTCCCCGTATACCCGTACCCACCCAGGATCAAAATATACATGTTCCCTCCGAAACGGAGTGCAAAATCTCACGATTTTGCGATGTTTACGCCGAAGTCGGGAGACTTCGGACTCCAAGAACAAAGCTTTCTCTCAAATGAAAATCCGCCTGTGACCCCGGATGTGCGAGCGCCCAATAGGTCTCATTCCGGTCCTTCGTTTGGATGATAGCTGTTACGCCGACCTGTATGTTCTGCTCAGGCAGAATAATTGGGTTTAAATCAACGGAAATATCAAGGGAATAACCATCATCCTCTTTTTGAAACTCAAAAGGTAATTGGCAGATTTGCGTTTCCTCCCGCATGTTGACCTGACGGTACGCGTCCATGCGATAGGCATTCCACTCGCTGGATGGGGACATGTTAAATTCCCAGTATTCCGGGCTACCAGGAAGGGCGATAAAGAACTCGAAGCAGGTTGCTTTCCACAAATCATCTTTGCGGGAGGGAGCGGAAAAGGCGGGCAGGAGAATGTCTTCAGCCTCACCGCGAATAGCATAATGGAGTGAAAGAATATTCTCCACCTGGTCTATTTCACCTGTGACTTGAATCTTCGGCAACTCACCCGCCGGGTATGGAATTAACTTGAACGTCTGCACCTATCCACCTATGTACCTTTGCGCCAGCCTGGTTTTAATTTTCCAACTCCACCGTCTTCGCAATAATATTCCGTATATCTGCCTCATGAGCTTCGATGGATTCGGTCAATTTGAATTGGACGAGCGCACGCAGAAGATTGTGTTGTGAATGTTTGACCTTAAAGTAGACATCCCCCGCAAGATAATCGGTGAAGAAACGGAGTCCCAGTTCGAAGGAGATCAAGCGGATGGCATCGAACATGTAGGCGTAATCGGCTTCGGTGAGGAAGAGTCGCGCCTGGGTGAGATAACCTTCGAGGATCGCCGCGCCAATTTCCGGGTCGAAGTGAACCGCCTCCCAATCCTCGGTCTCTTCCCCAAGCGGATTGCATCCCGAGCGCAGGCAGTCCCCGATATCGTAATGGACGAGTCCGGGTTTGACGGTGTCGAGATCCACGATGCTGACCGCCACTCCGGTTTCGTTGTCGATCATCACGTTGTTGACCTTCGGATCGCCGTGGATGGGGCGATGCGGGAGCAGTCCCTCAGAGTGCGCATTTTCAAGAACATGTGCGAATGCGCGCCGCTCCTCGACAAACTTGAAGCAGTGATCGACTTCGCGCGAAGTGTGTGCGCCATTCTGCGATGAGACAAGATCAAAATGCGCCAGATAACGCGGTGTGACGTGAAAACCCTCGAGCGTGTCGGCGAGCGATTCGATCTGCATGTCGCTGATGAGATTTTGGAACATGCCGAGGGCATGACCCACGGCGCGTGCATGGTTGAGGTCTTTGATGGTGTCGAAGGATTCGGCGTCTTTCACGAAACTGATGGCGCGCCAAAAGCCATCTTCTTCATCGATGAAAAAATCATCCTTCCCGGCACGCATCACGCGCGGCATCTGCCATGAATGACCCTCCTCCTTCACGCGTCGGCGCACATGCTCGGTGAAGGCGCGCATGTTCTTCATGATGAGTTGTGGATGTTTGAAGACATTGGTGTTGATGCGTTGGAGGACGAACTTGTTTTCCTCCTGAGTGTCGAGCGTGACAATGTAGGTATCGTTGATGTTACCGTTGCCGAACTCTTTCACCCTGACGATGTTCCCATCTGGCTTGAAATGCTCTGCGATGGATGTTGGTTGTTCCAAAAGATTGCTCCAATATTCGATTTGATGAAATTATATACCTGATGGACTAATTTCTCTTGACCGTTATTCTTCCATTCTGTGGTTTGGGGAGGGGCGAATGCTTCATGATGTACGCTTCCAGCACTTCCGGCATGATGGTGGGGACTTCGTACTCGACCTGTTCATCGGGTATGACCAAATAACCGGCAAGGTCTGAAAGTTCAAAATCGGTTGCTGCGGCGATGTATTTCCGATCCTTTTCCAAAGGCTTGCCATCCACGCGGACTTCGAGCGATGATGTGTCTGATGGATCATACACGACAGTCATGCCTGCGATGTGGGGAAGTCCCATTTTGCGGCCGCGCAGGGCTTTTGGGGTTCTTGCTGTATTCTCGGGAGTCAGTCCCGCACGCAAAAACTGTTCGATCTGTTCGCCGGTCACTTCCACCCTGGCGGGGTTCGCTGCGGAACGATTGGCGGCATACAACACCCCTTGTGTGAGCGTGCCAGCCTCCAACCCGCTTTCCCACAGACCGGAGATGACAAATGAGACCTCAGCGTCTCTTACGCGGTCAAGCAGGGCATCTGCAAGCAAATTGCCGACGGCGCACTCGCGGTCATCAGCAAGGTCCAGGGGTTCATTCAAAGTGCCAATTACCTCCGTCATCATTATTTTGACGCGCTCCTGCTCGGATGCGATCACAGCTTCAGTGGCGGGGTCGGGGGAAATTGTCTCTTCAACAGGGATGTGGGTTGACTCAAAGTGAGAGATCTTCCCGGTAACGGGGTCAATTTCAAGGTCAAGCCGACCGAGCACCTGTCCATATTCCCCAGCCTGTGCGAGGATCGTCCCGTTGATCTGCAATGGCGGATCGAGTTTGTCATGGCTGTGTCCGCCAATCAAGAGGTCGATTCCGGGAATCTTTTCCACCATGCGTTTGTCATCGCGCAAGCCAAGATGGGAAAGCAGGAGAACAGTTTGTGCACCCTGTGCGCGAACCTGATCGATCAAGCCGGGCAGGATGTCATCCGGCTGTTTCGCATGAAGGTGAAAGAATGTGGTGTAGGCTCTCATGGGGTCGGTGACGCCGATGATCCCCAGCTTGAACGCGCCAAAGTCGTGGATGGTGTAAGGTTCAAGTCCATCCACCATCTTGTCGTTCTCATCGTAAAAATTGGCGCACAGTAACGGGCGACCAAAATATTTTGCCAGTTCGGCAACGGGAAGATGTCCATATCGAATCGGCACTGCATTCCCCAGTGCGGCATATTCACACCCTGCGCCCCGTAAAATGGCGTTCATGGCGCTGCCCTTGGTGAGACTGCTTTCAAGCAGGGTAGTATCTTCCGAGTCGCCCGCGTCGACATAAAGAGAATAACCGCCGGCCGCATCCACTTCGCTGCGAATTTCCCTGACCAGCGTGGCGATGCGGGTAAGTTGCGAAACCCGCCCATGGACATCATTGGTATGAAGGATGGTTAGCTTGATCATGCCCCGATTGTACAGGAAATCATTTCGGCTGGGGATGCGGTGTAACCCAATGGTAAAATGGAGTATCTCATTTTGACAGGTTACACATGACAGACGATCTTCAAACTCGCGCCATCAATACACTTCGTTTTCTTTCAGCGGACGCCGTTCAACAAGCCAACTCGGGCCACCCGGGGCTTCCGATGGGGGCCGCCGCAATGGCATTTACTTTATGGACCCGCCACCTGCGCCATAATCCGCGCAACCCGAAATGGGCAGGACGTGACCGCTTCATCCTTTCGGGTGGGCATGGTTCCATGCTCCTGTACTCTTTACTGCATCTGACGGGATATGACGTTTCGCTCGATGACATCAAAAACTTCCGACAGTTCGGGAGCATCACGCCCGGTCATCCCGAATATGGACTCACTCCCGGTGTGGAAGTGACGACCGGTCCGCTCGGGCAGGGATTTGGTCAGGGTGTGGGCATGGCAATCGCAGCGGCGCATCTCGCCGCGACCTTCAACAAGCCTGGACATGAAATCATCCAATCGTATATTTATGCCATCGTCACCGACGGTGATCTGATGGAAGGTGTCTCCTCCGAAGCCGCCTCGCTGGCGGGACATCTTCAACTCGGTCGCATCGTTTACCTCTACGATGACAATCACATCTCGATCGACGGTTCCACCGAACTGGCCTTCACCGAAGACCGCGCCGCCCGCTTCGAAGCCTATGGCTGGCACGTTCAAAAAGTGGAAGATGGCAATGACGTGGAAGCCATTGACGCCGCCATCCGTGCCGCCAAGGCCGACCCGCGACCATCCATCATCATGTGCCGCACCACGATCGGTTTCGGTGCCCCCAAAAAACAAGGGACAGCCAAAGCACATGGCGAACCACTTGGCGATGAAGAATTGAACGGTGCAAAGCAAAACCTGGGCTGGCCCACGGAGCCGCGTTTCTTCATTCCTGAGGATGCCCTGGCTTTCTTCCGCAAAGCTGTGGACCGCGGACGCGAAATCGAACACGATTGGAAGATGAAGTTCGAAGCTTATACTCGTTTGAACCCGGCCTTGGGCGCGGACTTGTCGCGCCGTCTGGCTGGAAAATTGCCCGAGGGCTGGGATGTGGAGCTGCCGACTTTCCCCGCCGACCCGAAAGGCATGGCGACGCGCGCCTCCTCTGGCAAGATCATCAACGCCCTGGCTCCGATCCTGCCTGAATTGATCGGTGGTTCTGCGGACCTGGCCCCCTCGAACAACACAAAAATTGATGGCAGTCCCGACTTTCAAAAAGTCTCCTATGATGGGCGTAACTTCCACTTCGGCGTGCGCGAGCATGGCATGGGCGCGGCGTTGAATGGTATGAATCTGTTCGGCGGCATCATCGCTTATGGTGGGACATTCCTGATCTTCTCTGATTACATGAAACCCGCGATCCGCATTGCGGCGTTCTCACACATCCCGACCATCTTTATCTTCACCCATGACTCTGTCGGTCTCGGTGAAGACGGTCCTACACACCAACCGATCGAACATCTCGCCGCCTTGCGCGCGATTCCGAACATGGTGACCATCCGTCCCGCCGACGCGAATGAAGTCCGCGAAGCGTGGAAGGTGGCAGTCTCGCGTCGCAACGGACCAACGGCTCTTGCCCTGACTCGTCAAGCCGTGCCAACCTATGAACCGGCAACTGGCGAGACCGTGAGCAAAGGTGCGTATGTGTTGAAGGATTTTGGAACACCTGAACTCATCCTGATGGCATCCGGCTCGGAAGTGAGTCTCATCATGGATGCGGCGCAGAAACTTCACGAAGAGGGACGCGGTGTGCGCGTGGTGTCCTTCCCGAGTTGGGAACTGTTCGAGAAACAGGATGAAGCCTACAAAGAGTCTGTGTTGCCGAAGAATATTCAGGCTCGACTCGCTGTCGAGGCGGCAGCAACTCTAGGCTGGGAACGATACGCCAAGTCCATGCTTGGTATCGATCACTATGGCGCATCCGCTCCATATAAGGATATCTTCAAGAATTTTGGCTTCACCGTCGATAACGTCGTAGCGCGTGCAAAGGATCTGTTGAAGTAGACATGAATTCAATGACAACTGCTGGATTGATCTTGATCGTCGCTGGGATATTGGCGATGCTTGGCTCGGCGCTGAATTGGCGGATCGTGACACACTCCGGGAAATTATTCAATAGACTCCTTGGCGATAAGATCGCTCGTGTCATTTATTTTGCCGTAGGCATCTTTATCTTCGTCAAAGGGATTGAGCTGGCGATCGGTGCACACTGGTTGCCTTTTTGAGGAAAAATGAAAGTTGCCATTGGCTTTGACCACGCGGGTTTCCCGCTGAAACAAGTTACGCTCGATGCTGTGCGCGATGCCGGGCACGAACCCATTGACCTGGGGACAAACTCTGCCGACCCCGTAGACTTCCCCGACTTCGCCGAAAAGGTGGGACGTGCCGTCCAAAACGGAGAAGCCGAACGCGGGATTTTGGTCTGCGGCTCTGGGATCGGCGCCTGCATTGCTGCCAACAAAATGAAAGGCATCTACGCCTCCATTTGCCATGACACCTATTCCGCCGCGCAAGGCGTGATGCACGATGACATGAACGTGCTTTGCCTCGGCGGTCGCGTAATCGGACCGGAACTTGCCAAAGCGCTCATCCTCGCCTTCTTGAATGCGGAATATCAAGGGAAGAAGGCAGGTGGGGAGAGGTTAGCAAGGCGAGTGGAAAAAATACATAAGATTGAGAATGTTGGCAGATTGGAAAGTTAGAAGGTTTGCAGGTTGAGCCATCAACCTGCAAACAGTAAAAATGAAGAGGTTGTTGTATTGCTTCCTTGTTCTTCTTCTGGCTGCTTGTAGAACATCGGCTTCTACACCTAGAGCCTTAAAGACTGGTTCAGATTCTGGTTGTTTTCACCGCACATCCATCCATAAACCTGTATATATTTTTGATCGTGTTCTTGCACCAGGTATCATACGCAATTTAATTGATAGGTATTTATCGGATGCTATGACTGACTCAAATGAGCACAGGCGATTGTTGGATTTCGAAATTAACAGCGTGGATGTCCAGCCAGATGATATTGCCAACTTGTTTGATTGTGCACTTGCGGATGGCGCGAAATCTATCTCAGTTGTTGATTTTTCAGTAAAACCATTTTTGCAGAAAGATTCAGAGTGGATAGTTAGCGACAGCAAGATAAATGGTGATTGGATAAGCCATATACAAGTATATGTTGATATTCTTGAGGAGAATGAAGAGTATTATCTTGTTTTTCTTGATTCAGATCCCTAGCTTTGCCAAATTTGATTTGGTTTACGATGTCTAACTTTTGAATTTCCAAGCTTTCAAACTTTCAAAAGGATATAACTATGAACCCAATTACAAAACTTACACAACTCGGACAATCCATCTGGTACGACAACATCCAACGCAAGTTGTTGGAGAACGGCGAACTCAAAGCCATGATCGAACGCGGCGATATTCGCGGCGTGACGTCCAACCCATCCATTTTCAACGCGGCAATTGCGAAAACGAACGATTATGACTCTGCACTCACGCCGCTCGCCTGGGCAGGCTGGGACGCGGAGAAGATCTTCTGGCAGCTTGCCATCGAAGATATCCGCGCCGCGTGCGATGCCTTTGCGCCGTTGTATGAAGAAACAAATGGCGGTGACGGCTTTGTCAGCATTGAGGTCAGCCCGAATATCGCGCATGACACGAATGCCACCATTGCTCAAGCCGAACAATTGTGGGCGCGCGTCAAGCGACCCAATCTCATGGTGAAGATCCCTGCCACCAAAGAAGGCATCCCCGCCATTCGCAAAGCGATCTCCGTGGGCGTGAATATCAACATTACCCTTATCTTCTCTCTCACGCGTTATACCGAAGTGATGGATGCCTACCTCAGCGGACTCGAAGACCACCTTGCTGCTGGACATTCCATCGACCACATTGCCTCAGTTGCATCGTTCTTTGTTTCGCGCGTGGATACCAAGATCGATCCGAAACTTCCCGAAGGCTCGCCCCTGCGCGGAAAGGCGGCGATTGCGAACGCCAAACTCGCCTACGACCAATACCAGCAAACCTTCGCCGGTCGACGCTGGGAGAATCTCAAGGTCAAAGGTGCGCGCGTCCAGCGTCCGTTGTGGGCGAGCACCAGCACCAAAAATCCCAATTACCCCGACACGATCTATATCGATAACCTCATCGGTCCCGAAACCGTCAACACCGTTCCGCCTGCCACGCTCGAATCGTTCAAAGATCATGGTGTCGCGTCGATGACCCTCACGCGCGGTCTCGATGACGCCAAGACTGCCATTTCCCAACTTGAAGCCGCGGGCATCTCGATGGCTGTTGTGACCCAGGAATTGGAAGACGAAGGAGTCAAGGCTTTCGCGGACGCATTCGCGCAACTGCTGGCGACCATCGATGAGCGGAGGAAGAACGCCGTCTCTGCTCTTGGACCTCTGGCTGATTCCGTTTCCAAACGCATCGCCCAACTCGAAACGGATTCCGTTCCCGCCCGCCTGTGGAAACATGACCCGTTTCTGTGGGCGCCTGCCAAAGATGTCGCTGGTCAGCATGAAGTCACCATCCGCATGGGTTGGCTGGACTCCACTGATAAGGCTCGCAGGAAACAAAAGGAATACGAAGCCTTTGCGAAGGAAATTAAAAAGGCGAAGATCGACCGCGTCCTGGTTCTGGGTATGGGTGGTTCTTCGTTAACCGCGGAGGTGTTTAGTTCATTACTCGCCGCGGCAAAGATCGACGCTCCGCTTTCCCTTGCCATTCTCGACTCGACCGAGCCCGCACAAGTAAAACAAATTGCCGAGCATTATCCTCCCGATAAGACGCTCTACATCGTTGCCAGCAAATCCGGCGGGACTGCCGAGGTGATGGCTGCCTTCGATTACTTCTGGAAGTTGAGCAAGAAAGACGGCACACATTTTGTTGCAACAACCGATCCCAGCACATCACTCGAAGCACTGGCGAGAAAACGCAACTTCCGAAAGATCTTCTCCGCTGATGAATCCGTCGGTGGACGGTACTCCGCGCTGACCGACTTCGGTCTGGTCCCTGCCGCGTTGCTAGGCATTGACTTGACCCATCTGATCGACAAAGCAGACTCGATGAGACATCAATGCGGAGAACACATCCCTGCGGCACGTAACCCCGGTTTGGCGCTGGGGGCTGTGATGGCAGAGTCCGCTCTTGGGGGCAGGGACAAGCTCACCGTACTGAGTGATGCGCCTTTGTCCGCTTTTGCCGGTTGGATCGAGCAGATCATCGCTGAGTCGAGTGGCAAGATTGGGAAGGGAATCCTGCCCGTACCGCTGGAGCCAATTGGCGAAGTAAAGGATTATGGCAAGGACAGATTGTTTGTCTATCTGCGCCAAACGGGCGAACACGATCAGACAATTGCCGCGTTCAAAGCCGCAGCTCATCCAATTCTCCAATTCTCCATCCCCGATTTCTACGACATCGGCGCGGAAATGTTCCGCTGGGAGGTCGCGACCGTGATCGCGTGTTCGATCCTGGGCGTGAACGCCTTCGACCAGCCGAACGTGGAGACGAGCAAGAAGATCACCAAGGCGAAGATCGCCGATTACCAGAAGAAAGGCAAGTTGAAGGAAGGCAGGGCCGCTTGGAAAAGTGATGGTGTGGCAGTGTTTGCCCCAACCGCGGTGACAGGTGCCACGCTGAAAACCATCCTAAGCGGATTCCTGAAAAAGGCGAAGGCTGGCGGATATGTGGCGATCAATGCCTATCTGCCGCGCAACGCCGAAATGGTCGGCGCCCTGCAAAAGATGCGCGTTGCCATCCGTGCCAAGACCGGTAATGCCGTGACCGCCGGATTTGGTCCCCGCTTCCAACATTCCACAGGTCAATTCCACAAAGGTGGACCGAAGAACGCGCTGTTCCTCGTCATCACCGCCGAACCCGAAAAGGATTTCGACATCCCCACCGAAGGTCTGACGTTCGGCACGCTGATCCGTGCACAGTCGTTGGGAGATTACGAAGCGCTGATCGAAGCCAATCGCAAGGTGATGCGAATCCATTTGCCGAGTGTCCAGGCGGTGGAGCAAATCCTCGCGGCTCTTTTGTAGAACCTCGTAATTGAAACAATTTTTATGGTCGGCGGAATCAAAAACGGTTTCGCCGACTTTTTTCGTGGGGTGTGATGTTGTCCCGCCAAGCCATGAAAAGCCGGATGCCATCCCGCTCCACGAGGAACCTATATTTAACTACTGAGACACGAAGACACTGAGAAAAAGATAAAAAACTCTGTGACTCAGTGTCTCCGTGGTTAGTGGTTTTGTAATTGTGCAAAACCCTATTAATTGAACTCTCACGTTTTGTGTCATTACCTGTCACGGTTCGATGGTAGAATAAATAGATAAAATGTTCTATTAATGGTGACATGGACCGTCTCAAAACAAGAACTGCCCGCCTCCGCCAACTGGAGGAAACACTGTTACTGAAGCCGGGGGGCGTACGAGCCACTGATCTTTCCAACCAGTTGAATGTCGATCGCCGCACGGTGTACCGCGACCTTGAGTTCCTCGCCGGTGAGGGAGTCCCTCTCTGGCAGGAACACGGCACCTTCGGCATTAACCGCATCCGCTACCAGACGACCATCCGATTGACGTATCACGAATCGGTGGCGCTCGTGCTGGCAGGGTTGTTGCTTGCGCGCACATTCGACGAGCGCAATCCGCATGTGATCAGCGCTCTGCGACGGTTGGCTGTCACTCTCCCGGAACCGTTCACCCATCAACTGGAGCGCGCCGCACTCCGCACACAATCGAACCATGCCGATCCGCGTCATACCGCTGTGCTGGAAGCCATTACAGAAGGCTGGGGGACGGGGAGAAAGGTGAAGATCACGTACCAGCCTCCGACGGGGGAAGCCGCGCGCGAACGTGTCATCGCACCGTATACGCTCGAAGCGACAGACGCGGGCGTCTACGTCATCGGTTACGACGAAGCGTCGAATGAAGTCCGCACGTTCAAGCTCGAACGTTTGCAGGATGCCCGCGTCCTCGGTGAGACGTACTCCATACCAGTTAGTTTCGATCCTGAACAATATCTCGCGCATAGCTGGCGGATCATGACCGGCGTGGAACCTGTCAGCGTAGTTTTGCGCTTTAATGCCGATGCCGCGCCATTTGTCTGGGAACGGATCTGGCATCCATCACAAACGATCGAATCCCACGCGGACGGAACGTTGACACTTACTCTGTGCATTGCGGAGCCGCGCGAAATGCTGCCGTGGATCCGTAGCTGGGGCGCACAGGTGGAAGTTCTTGCGCCTGATTGGTTGCGTGAAAAAGTGGCGGATGAATTTATCAAAGCAGTGGAGATCTACCGGAGGTAAATATTCATTCATACTCTTTTGATTTCTCGAGAGCAAGATGAATACCAATAACGGCTCCCTTAACATCCAAATCCGTCGGATTGAAAGTGACCTGGCTGAGTTGTTGTTCAACCCGCGCGAGGTGGATCTGCGCGTTGGGGAAACGCTCACCCTGCGCGAACGTGAGACGGGTCGCGGAGTCATCGTCCAGGTGATCGCCTTTCGTTCCGCCTCGTATCCCGCGCTTGCCAAGGAACAAATGGCAATTCTGGTGGAGGGTCCAAACATTCAGGAGGAAATCCTAAAACTGCAAATGGCGCTCGCCAGGGAAGCCGGACAAAACGGAAACGGCTTCGTGGATGATTTGGGGAATATCAAACTCGCGCTTGCCAAACTTCGCAAGACAGCTCCTGCGCACAATAACGGACATGCCACCTGGGAAAGCTGGGATGGCTGGATCCCCGCCCGCGACGTGGAAGTCTCCCGCACCGACGACGACGAAGTCTTTGCCAATGCCACGAACAGTCTCGGTCATGATCTGCGGTTGGGACGGACGTTGACCGGGCAGGATTTTTTCATTGAAGGTCAGGGCTTGGAAAAAGTGAATGTCGTGACAGGGGTTAAAGGCAGCGGCAAGAGTCATCTTGCAAAAGTCATTCTGATGCAATTGATCGAACAGGGTGCGCCGTGTATCGTCTTCGATATCAACCGCGAATATATTCACCTTCCCAAAGCGGAAGTGAACGAGGAGAACGGAGAAGTGCTCCAGCGCGGTATCGTGCATCTCGAAGCAGGAGGCAACTTCCGGCTGGGCGTGAGGCAGTTCGGTCTGCCTCCGCTGATGACGTTGTTGCAGCGCTTCGGTCTGCCGGAAGTCTCAGCGATGCATTTCGAGAATCGCGTCTCGCGTTTGTGGGCGGAAGCCGAAGGCTTGGAAGAGTCTGGGAAAAAGCCTCCCTATCTGGGGTTGGAGCAGTTGATCGATATGGCAGAAGATCAGGAATTTGGCGGCGGGTCGAGCGCGCTGGTCGTTAACAATGCCATTCGCTCGCGGCTTGAGTCTTTGATGAACACACGTATCTTTGCGCGTAGTCCGAAAGAAGCGGCGAGTCTAAGCCTGGCATACAAACGCATCCGTGAAGGTGGTGCACTGGTGATCGACATCTCGGGGTTATCCAACCTGGCGCGTGGCGGATTTGTGCAGGCGATCATCGAGCTTGTCAAAGATCTGTGTCACCTGGAAATTGAAAACGACACGCATCGTTTCCCGTTCATCTTCTTTGAGGAGGCGCATCTCTACGTTTCCCGTCAAAGCATCGACTACATCGTGACGCGTGCCCGGCATCTGGGCATCACCAGCTTTTTTGTGACGAACATGATCCAGGGTTTGGATGAAGCGATCCTGCGTCAGGCTGACAATTTGTTCCTGCTCCGAATCCCGTACGAAGACGATGTGCGTCACGTTTCTCGCGGCGCCGCCACCGACTTCGCTACGATGGACGCACTCGTGCGCCGCCTGCGACAGCGGCATGCACTGGTCATTGGCAATGTCACCTCACAGTATCCGCTGATGTTCGAGGTGGATCCGCTCAAGAATGTCAACACGGCGGGTGAGACGCGCTTCTTCTTCCGTAGCGAGGAGAGAGATTCATGAAACGAGTCAAATCTGTTCCCGATTATGTTGTTGATCTGCTGCAACGGGAGGACTGGCAGAAACCAGACAAACCCTACATCAAACCCTCCTCCCTGGCAAAAGGCTGTCTGCTTTATGTTGCCTTCGAACTGCAGGGACGTCCCAAGCCGCCGATGGATGCGCGCGTGGGACGAATTCTTTCGGTTGGTACCGACAGTCATCGCCGCTTACAGCGCACCCTGTCACGCGCCTGCCTCACGCAGGAAGTCTATTTTGTTGTGCCGGAATATCGCATCCACGGCTTTGTGGATGGGATATTGTACATTCCTCCAGATAATACCCCTGACCCTACCTTTGCTGGATTCTGGGCGTTGGAGTTTAAAACGACTGCTGGTTCGGAATTTGACAAGATCAAATCTGCCAAACAGCCAAAGGAAGAACATGCCCGTCAGGCCCAGATCTATCTGTGGGGCATGGAACTGTATTTCGATGGACAGATCCCGTTGAAAGGCGCGATCATCTATTACGAGAACCGCGATACCCTTGAGCATGCTGCGTATCAAGTCCCTGCCGACCCTGACGGTGTTGCCGATCTCATGGCTCGTGTTCAACAAATGCTCATGGCGGTGGATGCCGGATCACTCCCGCAAGATTTTCTTCCCGAAGATCATTGGGGACATCGCTACTGTCCGTATTTGGATATTTGCGAGCCGGGTCAACGCGCGATGGAATGGCAGAAACAGCAGCCTCGGACACTTCCCGATGACGTGGTGGCAAGCATGATCGCGAAACGGATCGTTGCCAAGAAGGGCGCGGAGAAGATGATCGATAAAAAGAAAAAAGGTCATCGCTCCCTGGCGGAGTTAACAGAAGAAATGAAGTGGGAATGAGTCTTCGTCATCGCGAAGAACCGCATGGAGAAAAGCAATCCCGGTCACAGTTGTGGAGTTTACTTCCTCGGGCTGCGCCTTCCTCGCAATGATGATTAAATCTAATTTATTTTTCACCTGAGAGATTTATACTTGCAGGTGAAAGGAATTAAAAATGTTTGATATTGGCATGCCCGAATTATTAATCGTTCTCGTTCTGGTGGTCTTGATCTTTGGACCCGGACGAATCACCAAGACCATGGGTGAGCTTGGGAAGGGGATACGCTCCTTCCGCAATTCGGTCTCTTCCGAAGAAAAATCGGATTCTGTTTCTGAAACGAACCTCGAGCCGAAGTAGCATCCCGCCTCGATATATCAGGTTGGGGGAATAATTTATAATTGCCAGAAGTCGATCCAGGAGACATCATGACGCAATTGACAGGTGCCGAACGCGCAAAATATGTCCAGGATATGTTCACGCGCATTGCCAAACGTTACGACCTGATGAACCGTCTCATGACGGGCGGACAGGATACCCGCTGGAGGAAACGGGTCATTGAACTTGCGCGGCTGAACAACAACACCTCTTTGCTGGACCTCGGAACTGGTACTGGTGACCTGGCGCGTGAGGCGCTTTCGCAGTTTCCCCGGGTTAGAGTCACTGCCGCAGATTTCACACTCGAAATGATGCGGGTTGGACAACAGACCAGCCCGCTGAACTTCTCCACTGCCGACGCGCTTCGGCTCCCCTTTGTTGACTCATCTTTCAATGCGATTGTCTCGGGTTTTCTTATGCGTAATGTGATCGACTTGCAGAAGGCGTTGGAAGAGCAATATCGTGTCCTAAAGCATGGCGGACGCATGGTTATTTTGGATACAACCCGCCCAAAGAAAAATATCCTTTCCCCATTTATCTGGTTTCATATGCATTTCATCATCCCGGTACTTGGCAGGCTCCTGACCGGCTCCAAAGATGCTTATCGCTACCTGCCAGAAACCACGGAAAGATTCGTCACTGCCGAAGAGTTGGCAACGCGCATGGCGATCGCTGGCTTCCAAAAGATCGATTTTCAAAGATTTATGTTTGATACGATAGCCATTCATTGGGGAGAGAAGGCCCCAACGAACGGAGGTTTAAAATGATCAACCTTGCAGCTGGAAAATGTGTCCCTTGTCGCGGAGGCGAACCATCCCTGACCGATGCCGAGATCGCGGATCTGATGTTTCATGTCCCGCAATGGCAAACTGTAGCGCAAGATAATATTTTGCGATTGCAACGCGTCTTCAAATTCAAGAATTACGCTCAATCTTTGGAATTCACCAACAAGATCGCCGCCATTGCGGAAGAAGAGGATCATCACCCTTTGATCGTTCTGGAGTGGGGACGAGTGACCATCCAATGGTGGACGCATGTGGTCAAGGGGTTGCACAGGAACGATTTCATCATGGCGGCGAAGACAGATGAGATCTACAGCAAACAGCATGGCTAATGGAAGGAAATTATCCCGCCGCGACTTTTTGAGATTATTGAGAGTGGGGGCAATCGACCTGGGCCTGCTTGCGGCGGGCGGAGCGGTTTGGGGTTTTCTCCTCGAACCCAATTGGGTGAAGATCGAACAAGTCAAATTGAAATTGCAGAGGCTCACCCCGGAGTTCTTTGGCATTCGGATCGTTCAGATCAGCGACATCCACATGGGCGGCTGGATGAACGCTGAG
>Ga0210377_10002302_pt1 | contig 16803 bp, 15 predicted proteins | sample PLM4_65_b1redo_FD_155480 | JGI IMG/M metagenome (GOLD analysis project Ga0210377, IMG submission 155480) | Groundwater sediment microbial communities from an aquifer in East River, Colorado, USA - PLM4_65_b1 redo | ecosystem: Environmental > Terrestrial > Soil > Riparian zone | place: USA: East... | reverse complement strand
GCCGGCTACGAAGATCGGCGCCTGAGGGCGCCCGCCGCCGCCAGGGAGAACGCGAGGAGCGCGGCAGAGCCAGGCTCCGCTACGCGCACGAGCCGAGTCAGTTCGAGGAAGAGGTATGCGTCTGTTCCAAGCAATGCGACACCCGTGCCATAGCCCGAGCCGGATGAGGCGCCCGGCTCGAACGGTGCCAGGGTGGCCAGCTCGGGCGGGAACAGCGGCAGGGCATCGCTCGGCGGCTTGGCCGGCGGCGCGAAGACCAGAGCGAGTTCGAGGAGAGGCGTGTCGAAGATGCTGCTGCTGGTCCCTGAGCCGTACCCTTGCAGCAGGATGATCGGCGAGACAAGGTCGACTTCGACCGAGTTCGTATGGGCACCCGAGGCCTGGAACGAGCCGATCGTGACATCGAAGCTCGAGATGGCGCCCGCGTAGGTGCCGTGGGTCGGTGCGGGGCTCGTGTCCGGCGTTGTCGACTCGAAGACGACCTGCCCCGCAAAAGAGCTCCCGAGCGAGACGCCGAGGCTGGAGAGCGTGGCCAACGTGGCCGGGCTCGCGTTGTCGATCGCTCCGACCTGACCCTCGAAGCTCCACGTGATCGGAGCCGCCGCACTCGACCCCGCCAGGGCCAGCGCCGCGATGAAACCCGCGATGCCTTTTCCCGTCATAGCTGCACACTACTGGGGCGGAGCCTCGCGCGGTCCCGAGACTTCGCTAGTTTCCGGCGCCCGTAGCCCTCAGGGACCGGCATCCGGGCGGCAGGTCAAGCCGCCAAGAGGCCCGTCCGAAAGGGGGAATGCCCGGTGACGGCGTCACCTGGACTTCCCTGGAAAACCCGAGCGCGGCTGCGTGTTTCGGGTTATGCTGCGCGACCTTTTCCACAACCCGACTGCACCTGAATCGAGGCCCCGAGGAGCCCATGGCCATGTCGAACGACATCTCGCTCATCCGCAACATCGGCATCAGCGCCCACATCGACTCGGGCAAGACCACGCTGACCGAGCGGATCCTCTACTACACCGGCCGCATTCACCAGATGCACGAGGTGCGGGGGAAGGACGACGTCGGGGCGACCATGGACTCCATGGATCTCGAGCGCGAGCGCGGGATCACGATCCAGTCCGCGGCCACGTACTGCGACTGGAGCGGCCACCAGATCAACATCATCGACACGCCCGGACACGTGGATTTCACGATCGAGGTCGAGCGCAGCTTGCGCGTCCTCGACGGCGCGATCCTCGTCCTGTGCGGCGTCGCGGGCGTGCAGTCGCAGTCGATGACGGTCGACCGCCAGATGCGCCGCTACAACGTTCCGCGGCTCGCCTTCATCAACAAGCTCGACCGCTCCGGCGCGAACGCGTTCCGCGTGACCGAGCAGCTGCGCGACAAGCTGAAGCACAACGCCGTGATGATGCAGATCCCGATCGGCGCCGAGGACCGCCTCGAGGGCGTGATCGACCTGGTCAAGATGAGGGCCTTCTACTTCGAAGGCGAGATGGGCGTCGACGTCGTCGAGAAGCCGATCCCCGAGGCCCTCGTGAAGGACGCCGCCACTGCGCGCGAGTCCATGCTCGACGCGGTGTCGATGTTCTCGGAAGAGCTGATGGAGGCCATCCTCGAAGGCACCCCGACGGAGGCGCAGATCGTCTCCGCGGTGCGCGAGGGCGTGCTCTCGCTCGAGCTGACGCCCGTCTTCATGGGCTCGGCCTACAAGAACAAGGGCGTGCAGAAGCTGCTCGACGCCGTGACGCTCTACCTGCCCTCGCCCGGCGAGGTCGTGAACAAGGGCGTCGATCTCGACCACGACGAGGCCGAGATCACGATCGAGACCGACCCGGACAAGCCGCTGGTCGCGCTCGCGTTCAAGCTCGACGACGGCCGCTACGGCCAGCTCACCTACATCCGCGTCTACCAGGGCACGGTCGAGAAGGGCTCCACGATCGTGAACGCGCGCACCAAGAAGCGGCACAAGGTCGGGCGCCTCGTGCGCATGCACGCGGACAAGATGGAAGACATCGACCGGGCGACCGCGGGCGACATCGTCGCGCTGTTCGGCATCGACTGCGCGTCGGGCGATACGTTCACCGCGCAGGGCTACAACGTCGGCATGTCCTCGATGTTCGTGCCCAAGCCGGTCATCTCGCTCGCGATCAAGGCCAAGGACAACAAGATGGCCGACAACCTCGGGAAGGCGCTCGCGCGCTTCATCCGCGAGGACCCGACCTTCCGCACCTCCGTCGACGAGGACTCGAACGAGACCATCATCGCCGGCATGGGTGAGCTGCATCTCGACGTCTACGTCGAGCGCATGAAGCGCGAGTACAACTGCGAGGTCGAGACCGGCGCGCCGCGCGTCGCCTACCGCGAGTGCATCTCGCGCCGCGCGGACTACAGCTACACCCACAAGAAGCAGACCGGCGGCTCGGGCCAGTACGCGAAGGTCGGCGGCTACATCGAGCCTCTGCCGGGCTCGGACGAGTTCGAGTTCTCGAACGAGGTGCGCGGCGGCGCGATCCCGACCGAGTACATCCCGGCCTGCGAGAAGGGCTTCATCTCGGCGCTCACCAAGGGCGACCTGATCGGTGCGCCCGTGCTCGGCGTGAAGGTCGTGCTGAACGACGGCCAGTCGCACGCCGTCGATTCGTCGGATCTCGCCTTCCAGGTCGCCGCGCGGATGGCGTTCCGCGAGGCCTACGCGCAGGCGAAGCCCGTCATCCTCGAGCCGATCATGAAGCTCGAGGTCGAAGGCCCGAGCGACTTCCAGGGCGCCTACATGAAGGTGATCATGCAGCGCCGCGGCATGGTGGTCGGATCGACCGATCTCGACGGCTTCACGCAGGTCGAGGCAGAGGTGCCGCTGGCGGAGATGTTCGGCTTCGCCACGGACCTGCGCTCCTGCAGCCAGGGCAAGGCCGAGTTCACGCTCGAATTCGCCAAGTACTCCCCGGTGCCGGGGGAGATCCAGAAGAAGCTGATCGAGGACTACCAGGCGAGCGCGGTCTCGAAGCGCCGCTAGCTCTCACTCGCGCCGCGCACTCACACCCAGTAGAGTGCGCGGCGCCGTGGAGCCTGCCCCGCCTCTCTCGGATTCAGAACGCGCGCGCGGGCGCCGGCTCGCGATCGCCGGCAACGCGGTGGGCGTGCCGTTCTCGGTCGCGTTCACCGAGCAGCTTCCAACCCTGGCGCTGGTCTCGCTCGGCGCGAGCGAGGCGCTGATCGGCCTGCAGGGCGGGCTCGCTCGCGGGGTCTTCGTGCTGCAGCTGCCCGCGCTGCGGCTGGTGTCGTGGTTCTCGAAGCGCGCCTTGCTCCTGACCGGCCACTGCATCGCGCTGGCCGCGACCCTGCCGATGCTCGGCTTCGGCGCGCTGCAAGAGCTGGAGCCGCCGCGCGCGCTCGCGCTCGCCTTCGCGTCGTTGTTCCTGACCGCGATCGGGGTCAGCTTGTGCGAGCTGGTCTGGTTCCCGCTGCTGCGCGGCTACATGGAGCCGGCTCGCATCGGGCGCTTCTTCGGCGCGATCCGCACGAGCTGGCACCTGATGCTGATCGCCTTCTTCGCGGGCGCGCAGCTCTGGCTGGGCGCGCACCCCGCGGGCTTCGGCGCGCTGTTCGCCGTGGCGTGGCTCCTCGGACTGGCGCGCTTGCCGCTGATCGCCGGTTTGCCCGAGCGCAGCGAGCGCAGCAGCCAGCGGATCCGGGCGCGCGACGCTCTGGCGCTCGTGCGCCGCGAGCCGCGCCTGCGCCGCTACCTGCTCGGAACCAGCGCGTACGCCGGGGTGCGCGCGTCCGTCCTCCCCTTCACGCTCGTGATGCTGCGCCGCGAGCTCGGCTTCGCGGACGCAACGGTGGTCCTGACCACGATCTCGCTCTACCTGGGCGGCCTCGTCTCGCTGTACCTCTGGGGCGCCCTGATCGATCGCCTCGGCGCGTACGTCGTCTTTCGCGGAGCCGCGCTCGGAACCGCCGCGCTCTACGTCGGGCTGGCATTTCTCGCTGCGGCGGGCGCGGCCACCCTGCCCTTCGCGATCGCCTTCTTCTTTGCGCAGGCGGTGCTCGCTGCCGGCTTCGGCGTGGCCGACACCCGCGTGCTGTTCGAGCTCACCCCGCCCGAGTCGCCCGCACCGACGATCGTGCTGTCGAGCGTGGCGGTCGGCGTGGTGTGCGGGCTCGCGCCGCTCGTCGCGGGCATCGTCCTCCAAGCGCTCCTCGCACGCGCGACCGATCCGCTCGCGGTCTATCGCGGCTTCTTCCTGGTCGCGGCCGCGCTCCAGGCGATCTCGTTCCTGCCGCTCCGAGTCTTCAAGCGCGGCGAATGAAGTCCGATGCAAGCCGCACCAAAGGTGCGGCGCGCAGTGAGGCGAAGCCGAACGAAGCGCGGGTGACGCGGAGCCGCCCCCGCACCGGGCCCCGCTACGTAGCAATCCTGAAGTGCATCACGTCGCCATCGGCGACGACGTACTCCTTGCCCTCGACCCGCATCTTGCCGCGCTCCTTCGCGCCGAGCTCGCCGCCGCAGGCGAGGTACTCGTCGAAGGGGATCACCTCCGCGCGGATGAAGCCGCGTTCGAAGTCGGTGTGGATCTCGGCCGCCGCCTGGGGCGCCTTGGCGCCGCGCCGGATCGTCCAGGCGCGAACCTCCTTCGGTCCCGCGGTGAAATAGGAGATCAGGTCGAGCAGGCGATACGCCTCGCCGATCAGCCGCGCGAGACCGGACGCGTCGGCGCCGAGGTCCGCGAGGAAGGCGGCGCGCTCCTCCGCGTCGAGCTCGACCAGCTCCGCCTCGACCTTCGCGCAGATGCGCACGCAGCCCGCGCCGGTCTCGACCGCGAGGCGCTCGAGCGCGCGCGAGAGCTCGTTGCCCCCCGCGAGCGCGGCCTCGTCGACGTTCGCGACGTACAGGACGGGCTTTGCCGTGAGCAGCCAGGACTCGCGATACGCGCGCGCTTGCGCATCGGGCACCTCGATCGTGCGCGCCGGCTTCCCGGCCGAGAGGTGCGCGACGAGCTTCTCGAAGAACGCGCACTCCGCCTGCGCCTCCTTGTCGCCCGACTTCCCCACCTTGCGGGCGCGATCGGCGCGCTTCTCGGCGGTGTCGAGGTCCGCCAGCGCGAGCTCCGTCTCGATCGTCTCCACGTCGCGCAGGGGGTCGGCCGCGCCGTCCACGTGCACGACGTCCGGGTCTTCGAAGCAGCGCACCACGTGGATGATCGCGGCCGTCTCGCGGATGTGCGCCAGGAACTTGTTGCCGAGCCCCTCGCCCTGCGACGCCCCGCGCACGAGCCCGGCGATGTCCACGAACTCGACCGTGGCCGGCACGATGCGCGCCGAGTGGACGAGCGCATCGAGCTCTGCGAGTCTCGCGTCGGGAACGGGAACGACGCCGGAATTCGGCTCGATCGTGCAGAAGGGATAGTTTTCGGCGGCGATTCGCGAGTCGGTGAGCGCGTTGAAGAGCGTGCTCTTGCCGACGTTCGGAAGCCCGACGATGCCGCAGCGCAGTGCCATGGGGCGGGCATCATCCCGAATCTGTGCGCTCGCGCCAGTATAATGGCGCCGAGCCAGCGCCCGCCCAGGCCCGTCCGGCAGGAGGATTCCGTGGACTTCGAGTACCGCAGTCAGGTCCAGGCGGGCGTCCGGAACGACCACCAGATCGCCAGGCTCGAGCTGAGGGAGCACTAGGCCCGGGATTCGTCATGGCGGAGCCACTGCGTCCGGAAGAGCTGGTACGGATCGGGCGCTATGCCGTCCGGCGCTACATCGCGAGCGGCGGCATGTCGTGGATCTTCGAGGTCGTCGACCCCGAGCTCTTCGACGCGCGCCGCGCGCTGAAGCTCCTGAAGCCGGGCGAGACGGACCGCGAGATGCTGCGCCGCTTCCGGCGCGAAGCCGAGCTGCTCTCGCGCATCCAGCACCCGAACCTGATCCACATCTACGAGTTCGGTGAAGACCCCGCGACCGGCTGCAGCTTCTACACGATGGACTTCATCGAGGGCCGCACGCTGGCGCAGATCCGCCCCGCGTGGCTCGCCGAGAACGGCGAGGAAGGCAGCTCCGAGGACGTCCGCTCGCTCGACGAGATCGTCCGCTTCTTCCTCGAGGTGCTGTCCGCGCTCGCGCGGCTGCATGCGCAGGGCGTCGTGCACCGCGACATCAAGCCGCAGAACGTGTTCGTCGACGTGCAGGGCCGCGCGGTGCTCGGCGACCTCGGCATCGCGAAGACCTCGGTCGGCTCGGACGAGACGCGCAAGGGAGAGATGCCCGGAACGCCGCTCTACATGGCACCGGAGCAGTCGCTCGGGCTCGAGGTCACGACGCGCACGGACGTCTTCTCGCTCGGTCTCTCGCTCTACCGCGTGGTCACCGGCCGCACCGTCTACGACACCGCGCTCGGCGCCGATTCGACGAACGGTCTGAAGGTGCTGCGCCACCTCTGGAACCTGCAGGGCGCGTCGCAGGAGTTCGACTTCGCGTTCGCGCCGGAAGTGCCCGAGAAGCTGCGCGACGTGATCCGGCGCGCCTGCCGGATGAACCCGGCCTCGCGCTACCCGAGCGCGACGGCGATGGCGGAAGCCCTGGCGGCGGCCGTGCGGGAGTCCGTGCCGGCGCTCGCGCCCACGCCTCCGTCGACACCGCTCCGCGCGCGCCGCCTGCATCCTGCTTGGATCGCCGGGCTCGGCCTCCTCGGGTTGTTTCTGCTGACCGGCGCCTGGCTGGTATTCGGCACGCGCGGCGATCGGGGCGCGGCACTCTCGGCGCGCAGCGACGCCGAGGCCGCGCACGCGCTCGCGGCCTCCGTCGTGAAGCAGCTCGGCGGGCGCAGCGATCCCGAAGCCAGCGCGGCGCTCGAGGATGCGCAGCGCCGGATCGCCTACACCGAGGAGGAGCAGGCGGACGGCGAGCGCGAGCTCGCCGAGGGGAGCTACAAGCTCGCGGAGCGCCAGTTCGGGCGCGCCCTGGAAGGCTACACGCGCGCATGTCAGGACCTGGTCGACCGCTGGCTGCGCAGCGCCGCCGACGCCGCGGTGGCCGCGGCTGCGCCGGCGACCTTTCCCGCCGCGCCCCCCGAACAGGGCTGCGCCGCTGCGGATTCGGAGCGAGCCCGGCTGGTCGCAGCCGAGGCGGTGCACGCCGATCCGACGAAGCAGGCCGAAGCGGCCGCCGCGAAGATCGAGCCCGCGCCGATCGAGCCGGCGATCGCGACTGCCCCGCTCCCCGCGACCGCCGCAGCCGCGCCGGTTCCACCGACGACCGAAGTCGCGCCCGCGAAGCCGGCAAAGCCGCCGCTCGGCACGCGACCGGCCCTGCCGGATCGCACCGCCGAGAAGCGCGCGATCGGCGCGGCCCTCCAGACGTGGAATCGCGCCCTCAACGCGCGCGACTGGTCGACCTTGCAGTCGGTGCAGAAGCTCCGGCCGGGTCAACTCGAGGCCTACCAGCGCGACTTCGCCGAGAAGAACGTCCGGCAGAAGCTCACGATCAGCTGGATCGCCGAGCTCGCGCCCAAGCGGTTCGAGACGGAGGTCGTCCTCTCGCGCGAGGAGCGGACCTTCTTCGTCTGGCGCTCCGTGGGCAAAGAGAAGCGCCAGGCGATCGCGGTGCTCGAGGGCGGGGTCTGGAAGCTCAGCGGTCTCTGACTCGCCCCTTGGCGAGCTGCGCTTCGATCCGCGCCAGCAGGTCCGCACGAGCCACGGGCTTGGTCGCGTAGTCGTCGCAGCCCGCCTGCAGACACTTCTCGCGGTCGCCCGACATGGCGTGCGCGGTCAACGCGACGATCGGCCCGGGATAGCCGGACTCGCGCAGGCGTTCGGTCGCCTGGTAGCCGTCGAGCACGGGCATCTGCATGTCCATCAACACCAGGTCGAACGGCTCGCCGAGCTCGAAGGCGGCGAGCGCGCGCTGGGCCGCCAGCTCGCCGTTCGCGACGACCTCCACCTCGAGACCGACACGCTCGAGGATCCCGCGCAGGAGACGCTGATTGTCGGCGCCGTCCTCGGCCAGGAGAACGCGGCCGTGCAGCACGCGCGGCTCCGCGCCCAGAAAGTTGCCCGAGGGCACGATTCCGGGAGCGTCACCCGGAGCCGACATGCGAACGCCCTCGAGCGGTCCCGTGGCGACGCGCGCGGCGAAGCGGCTGCCGCGCCCGGGGCTGCTCTCCACGTGGATGTCGCCTCCGAGCAGGCGCGCGAGCCTTCGAGAGAGGGACAGGCCGAGCCCCGTGCCCGTGAACTCCCGGGTTGCCGCGCCCTGCACCTGCGTGAACGGCTCGAAGACGATCTGCTGCTGCTCCACGTCGAGACCGAGGCCCGTGTCCTCGACGACGATCTCGAGCAGGTGGCCCGACGGCGCATCGAGCGCGGCCAGCCTCATGATCACGCGCACTTCGCCGGCGCTCGTGAACTTGATCGCGTTTCCGACCAGGTTGATCACGATCTGTCGGAGCCACATCGCGTCGCTCTGGATCGTCTCGGGCACCGGCCCATCGCAGCGCGCATCGAGCGCGAGGCCCTTCTCCCGCGCGCGCGGACCGAGCAGGCTCACGACGTCGGCGACGAGCGCGATCGGCGAGAAGCGCGTGCGCGTCACGGCGAGCTTGCCGGCCTCGATCTTGGAAAGGTCGAGAATCCCATTGATGAGCGAGAGCAAGTGCTCGCCGTTCCGCTGGATCGTGACCAGCGCCTGCCGCGCGGGATCCTCCGCGCCGCCGTTCGGCAGCGCCAGCTCGAGCTCGTCCGCGAAGCCGAGGATCGCGGTCATCGGCGTGCGGATCTCGTGACTCATGTTGGCGAGGAACTCCGATTTGAGCCGAGTCGCATCGAGCGCCCGCTCGCGCGCGCGGGTGAGCGCCGACCAGAGCGCGCGCTGGCTGCGCGCTGCGGACGCGGCCATCGCGGAGAGCGAGAGCGCGAGCGCCGCGCAGATCCAGGGATCGAGCGCCCAACGCATCGGCGCGAGCACGAGCGCGAGCGGATGCACGAGCGCCACCTCGACGCCGAGCAGCAGCAGCAGACTCGGCGGCAGCGGCGCGAAGGCCGCAAGCGCGAGCGGCACGACCGCCGGTAGCACCGCGTAGACGTTCACCTCGGTCCGCAGGTGCAGCGACGCGAAGAGCATCGAGACGATCATCACCGACGCCAGCAGGAACAGCGTGAGCTCGGGACGGCGCAGCCCGAATCGCGCTCGCGCGAGGACGAAGGCCGCGAGCAGGCAGAGCTCCGTCGCGCCGCCGATGATCAGCGCGCGCAGCGGGTCGGAGATCCCGGCGGCAACCGCCACGAACTCGACCGCCGGCGAGAACACGAGCAGGAGCGCGCTCGCGCGCTGCGCGCCCAGGCGCAGGATGGTCGGCAAGTCGGGGATGACGTCCTCGACAGGCGGCGACACGAGTCGCCACACGCGCGCGACGATCTCGGCGAACGGGTGTATGGCCCGGCCCTCCGGCGTGCCTATCGGCAGCGGAGACGGCCGACTTCGCGGCGCTACTGCGGTTTCTCGGGCGGCTTGGGCACGTGCGCGAGCTGGATCTGGAGCTCCTCGCCGCGCTCCTCGAAGAAGATCGTCAACGTGCGTCCGTCCTTCGTGGCGAAGACGCCCTGCTCCGGCCCGGTCCGATCCGCACCCGCGATCGCAAACCCCTGCTTCGTCAGCGCGCCCTCGTAGAAGACGCGCATCGGCTCGGACTTTCCCTTGCCCTTGAAGAGGATGATCAGGCCGACCTTGCGATCGGCCGCAGCCACCGGCGTGACCCCCTCCGGGACGGGAACGTCCTTGGGATAACTCGCGGGAAGCGCCTTGATCGGCAGCAGGTTGGGCATGCGCGGCGGCAGCGGTGCGGCCGGGGGTGCAGGCGCCGGCGCTGGCGTCGGTGCGGGCGCGGGCGTGCGCGCAGGCTCGTCGGCACGCGCGGCGAGCGACACCGCAACGATCGCGGCAGCCAGCCAAGACCAGGAGCGTTTCATTGGATCATCCTCGGCATCCGCGCAGCGTTGCCATGGGCCCGCGCCTCAAGCGCGGGGCGTGAATTTGCGCAGCTTCCGCTGCAGGCTCTGGCGGTGAAGCCCGAGCTGGCGCGCAGCCCGGCTGATGTTCCCGCCGCACTCGGCGAGCACCCACTCGATGTACTCCCGCTCGCGCCGCGCCAAGGTCTGCGAGTCGGCGCCCTTGTCGTCGCCCGGCGCGAGCGCCTCGCCGCGCAGCGCGTGCAGGAGGTCCTCGACTTGAACGGGCTTCGGCAGGTAGTTCACCGCACCGAGCTTCACGGCCTGCACCGCCGTGGCGATGCTGCCGTAGCCGGTGAGCACGACGATGCGCGTTCGCGGAGAGCGCGAGAGGATGAGCGGGATCGCGTCGAGACCGCTCTCGTGGCGCAGACGCAGGTCGACGCTCGCGTACTCCCAGGGAAACGCGGGCAGCGCGCGGAGCGCGTCGAGATCGCTGGCGCGATCGACGCGCCAGCCGCGCTCGCGGAACTCGAGCGCGAGGGTGTCCGCGAAGCGCTCGTCGTCATCGACGATCAGGAGCGAGTGCTTCGCGCTCACGCGGAGGTCTCTCGCTGCGCGTCCGATGCGACGGGAAGCACCAGCCGCGCGATCGCGCCTCCGCCCGGGGCGTCGTCGAGCTCCAGCTCGCCACCGATCGTCTCGGCCAGGGTGTAGGCGAAGTAGAGCCCGAGGCCGACGCCGCCCGGCCGCGTGGTGACGAACGGCTCGCCCAGGTGCGCGCGCACGATCGTCGGCCAGCCCGGCCCGTGGTCGCTCACCTCCACCTCGACACGCTCCGGTGTCGCGCGCACCGTGACGTCGACCGGCGTCTCGGGCGTGCTCTCCTCGAGCGCGTTCTCGACCAGGTTCAGCACGGCCTGCGTGAACGCGATCGCCGGGAGGACCACGAGCGCCGGCCCGCGTTCGCGCCTGAAGCGCAACGGCACCGCCGGCTCCTCGCTGCGCAGACCCGCGCAGACCTGCTCCACCAGGTCGGCGACGTCCGCGACCTCGAGCCGCAGGCCGTCCGGACGGAGCTGCGAGCCGGCCATCTGCCGGAGGATGTCGCCGCAGCGCGCGAGCGCCTCGCGCGCCTCGGCGAGCGTCGATTCCGCGTCGACGTCGATCTTCCGGCCCAGCCGCTCGAGCTTCAGCATCGCCGTGTTGAGCGGCGTCGCGAACTCGTGCGAGAGCCCGGCGGCGAGCGCGCCCACCGCGCGCAGCCGGTCGATGCGGCCGCGCTCCTCGCGCCGCGCGTGCACCTGGGCCTGCAACGCGGACAGCGTGTGCGACAGCCAGGTCGTGAACAGCCAGAACACGCCGACGACCAGGAACTGCGCGGGGAAGAGCACGGCCGGCGCCACGCGCGCATCCGCGAGGCCCGGCGGGACGTGCCCGAACGCCTGCACGAACGCCAGGCACGCGACCAGGCTCCAGAAGAACGCGAGCGAGACGCGGCCCTCGAGCAGGAGCGCGCCGAGGCCCGCGTGAAAGAAGAGCAGCGGGACCAGCGGATTCCACGCGCCGCCCGAGAGCGCGAGCAGCGCCGAGAGCGCGGCGATGTCGGCGAACAGCTGGGCGCCCAGCTCGACCGGCGAGACCTCGCGGCCGCCGCGCAATTGCCGCCACGTGATCGCGTTCAGGAGGGCCAGCGCCCCGACCACCGCCAGAAAGACGGGGACTCGATCGCGTTCCAGGAGATCGAAGCGCAGCGCGGGCAGGATCGAGAGGCCCTGCGCGCAGAGCGCGATCCAGCGCAGCCGCACCAGCCAGCCGAGCTTGGCGGCTTCGCTGTCGCCCAGGCGCGAGTGCGGGGGCTCGAGCAGCGCGAGCACCCGGTTCCTCATGGGGCGAAGACTAGACGATGCCTGGGCCGCACGTCCAAGCGCCGGCGGAGCGGTCTCGCGACCCACGGGCACGATCTTGCGGCCTCGGATCCCGCCATGAGATACCGGGCGCGATGGCCGAGCTCGCCCTGCCCCCGCACCTCTTCGCGCGCGTCGACGAGTCCCCCGACGCCGAGTTCTACGCCGCGCCGCGCTTCGTCCTGCACATCGACGAAGCGACGGTCGCCGCACTCACCGCGCTCTACCGCGAAGAGCTCCCCGCCGGAGCGCGCGTGCTCGATCTGATGTCGTCCTGGGTCTCGCATCTGCCCCCCGAGGTCCCCTATGCGCACGTCTCGGGGCTCGGGATGAACGCGGCGGAGCTCGCCGCGAATCCGCGCCTACACGACGCAGCCGTGCAGGACCTGAACCGCGAGCCGGTCCTCCCGTACGCCGACGCGAGCTTCGATGCGGTGCTGTGCGCGGTCTCGGTGCAGTACCTGACGCGACCGGTCGAGGTGTTTCGCGACTGCGCGCGCGTGTTGCGGCCCGGCGGCAAGCTCGTGATCGCCACCTCGCACCGGCTCTTCCCGACGAAGGCGATCGCGGCCTGGCGGAGCCTCGGACCCGACGACCGCATGCGCCTGCTGGCGGGCTACGTCGCGCGCGCCGGCGGCTTCGGCGCGCCGCGCGTGGTCGATCGCTCGCCCCCGCAGGCCGATCCGCTCTGGGTCCTGATCGCCGCGCGGAGCTAGGCATCTGGCTCGGACGCCTGGGGCACCGACCCATCGCGTGGTAGGCTGCGCGCGTGGGCGACTGGGCGTACACCAAGGGACTTCACGAGCTCGGCAACGGCAGTTACGCCTGGCTTCAGCCCGACGGCGGCTGGGGCTGGAGCAACGCCGGGCTCGTCTGCGACGGCGGCGAGTCGCTGCTCGTGGACACACTCTTCGACGTTCGGCTCACGCGCGAGATGCTCGCGGCCATGCGCCGCGCGGCGCCCGAGGCCGCGCGCATCGGCACGCTCGTGAACACGCACGCGAACGGTGATCACTGCTACGGGAACTCGGAGGTCGCGGGCGCGCGGATCGTGGCGTCGCGCGCGAGCGCGGAGGAGATGGACGAGCTCCCGCCCGAGACGATGGCGAACCTGATGAAGAACGCCGCGGCGCTCGGACCCGGCGGCGAGTTCCTGGCGCGCTGCTTCGCGCCGTTCCAGTTCGACGGCATCGCGCACACGCCCCCGACGGAGACGTTCAGCGGCGAGCTGCGGCTCTCCGTCGGCGCGAAGGAGGTCGTGTTGCTCGAGCTCGGACCCGCGCACACCAAGGGCGACGTGATCGCGTGGCTGCCGGGCGACGGCGTCGTGTTCACCGGCGACATCCTGTTCATCGACGGCACGCCCATCGTCTGGGCCGGTCCGGTGAGCAACTGGATCGCGGCCTGCGAGCGCATCGCCGCGCTCGACGCCGGCGTGATCGTTCCCGGACACGGCCCGATCACGGACGCGAAGGGAGCCCTCCGCGTGCGCGACTACCTGGTCTACGTGCGCGACCAGACGCGAGAGCGCTTCGACGCGGGGCTCTCGCCCGCCGACGCCGCGCGCGACATCGCGCTCGGCGAGTACGCCGCGTGGCGAGACGCGGAGCGCATCGCGGTGAACGTGCACACGCTCTACCGCGAGTGGAGCGCCGGCGCGCTCGGACGCGCGAACGCGCTCGAGCTCTTCGGGCTCATGGGCGAGCTCGAGAAGCGAGGGCGCGCGCGTGGCGGATGATCCTCCGCGGCCGCGGCGCAAGCTCGCCGCGATCGTGATGGTCGACGTCTCGGGCTTCAGCCGCCTGATGACCCGCGACGAGGAGTGGACGACGCGCGAGATCCAGGCCTTCCACGGGCGCGTGCGCGACCGGGTCGCGGAGTTCGAGGGCCGTGTGGTGGACACCGCGGGTGACTCGGTCTTCAGTGAGTTCGACAGCGTCGTGCTCGCGACGCGCTGCGCGCGGGCGATCCAGGACGATCAGGCGCTGCGCAATGCGGGAGTCGACGCGGAGCAGCGCATCGAGACGCGCATCGGCGTGCACGTCGGCGACGTGATCGCCGAGGAGCACAAGATCTACGGCGACGGCGTGAACATCGCGGCGCGCCTCGAAGCGCTCGCGGAGCCCGGGGGGATCTTGATCTCCGACGCCGTCTATCAGCAGGTGCGGAACAAGGTGTCCGGGGACTTGCGCGACGAAGGCGTGCGCGAGCTGAAGAACATCGACCATCCCGTGCGCGTATACCGGCTGGAGCCTTCGGCCCTGGTGGCGAGCGCGCCGCGTCCCCCCGCGCCGACGCGCGCTCCAGCGCAGACCCGGCCGCCGAGCCGGCGCGAAGAGCGCATGGCCCGCTACGCGCGCCGGCAACGGTCGCGCGAGGACGATGAATCCGTGCGGAGCCCGGGCGACGTCCTGCTGCAACCCGACATCGCGGCGCCCCTGGGGGTGGGGCTGTTCCTGCTCGCTGCTCCCCTGCTCGAGCTGCCGAGCAGCGGCCTGTTCCCGACCGCGGGAGCGATCCTCCTCGGCCTGACACTGGGAAGAGTCATGCGCCGGCTCCGTCACCGCCGCGGAGATCTGCTGATCGGCCTGGGCTGCGGGATCGCGCTCGGCGCGGTGTTCACGCGCTGGAGCAGCGTGACGAACTTCCTGTTCGTCCTCGCCGGTACGATCGTCGCGGTGCGGGGCATCGCGTTGACGCGGCACTCGTCCACGCGCGCGCGCTGACCGACTACGGCTTCGGGGGCGCCTTCGGCGCGGCCTCCGGAGCTTCGCCCGCGCCCTTCTCGACCCCCATCAGCTCGACGTCGAACTGCAGCGCGGCGCCGGGCGGGATGCGATCGCCCGATCCGGGCGGAACGCCCGTGTCGCCGTAGGCGAGATCGGCGGGACACGTGATCACCGCCTTGGCGCCGGGCTTCATGAGCTGCAGGCCTTCGAGCCAGCACGGGATCATGCGCGCGAGCGGGAAGTCCGCCGGCTGACCGCGCTCGATCGAGCTGTCGAAGACGCTGCCGTCCCGGAGCTTCCCGGTGTAGTGCACCGACACCTTGTCCTTCGCGGTGGGCGCGTCGCCGGAGCCCGCCTTGGTCTCGCGATAGATCAGTCCCGACGCCTTCTTCTGCGCGCCCTTCTGGCTCGCGGCGTCGGCCAGGAACTTCGTCGACGCTTCGCGCTCCTTCACCGCGCGCGACGCGAGCCGCGTCTGCGCGAGCCCGTCGATCTTGTCCTTGTACGCGTCGAGCTCGACCGCGGGCTTCTGGTTCGTGAGTCCCGCCGTGAGACCCGACGTGAGGACCTTCACCTCCTCGGGCGACAGGTCGAACGTCTTCAGGTTCTCCGCGACCGCGAGCCCCAACGCATAGACGATCTTCTGGTCCTCGGTCGCCGGCGCCTGCGCGCGCGCGATTCCGCTGACGACGAGCAGGCAGACGACGAACCCGGGGACGAGGACAGGCACGCGGCGCATGGAGACTCCCGTTGGCCCGGCGGGATAGAACCGGGGCGCGCAATCTTGCGCTCGCCGAACGCTGCCCGCAAGAGCATGGCCACCGCCCGGCGGCTGTGAGATCCTACGCGCCGATGCACGACCGGCACGGTGACGATGCCCTCTCGGACTTTCCGAGCAGCGAGAGGCTCACCGCCGTCTTCTCCTCGGTTTCGCGCCACGGCGAGTGGCTGCCGACGGAGGAGCTCCGGGTGGTCGCGGGATTCGGCACCGCCAAGCTCGACTTCACCGAGGCGCTGCTCGCGCCGGGCGTGACGGAACTCCGCGTGTTCGCGCTCTTCGGCGCGGTGGAGGTGTTCGTGCCGGCCGAGCTCGACGTCGAGCTCGACGCGAGCGCGCTCTTCGGCACGGTTCAGCGCGTGGATTCGCGCGGCAGCGTCTCGGGATTTCTGCGCCAGCAGATCCGGCGCGTCACGCACGGCGAGCCCGAGCCGCCGCCCGTCGAGGACGACCCGCCGCTGCTGCGCATCAGCGGTCACGCGATCTTCGGCAGCATCATCGTGCGCGTGCGCTAGGCCTGCGACGCGACGACGACGAAGGCCGGGGTCTCCGCGCTCACCGGCCGGCGGTCGAAGTCGCCGAAGATCTCCACCCGCTCGAAGCCCGCGCGCGCCAGCAGGTGCTCGAGCTCGTAGCGCCAGAACCAGCGCATCTGGAAGGTCGCGCGCTCGTCGCCGACCACGCGCCCGTCGCGTGAGCGCTCGTAGCGGAAGCGGACGGTGAGCAGCTGCTGTGCCGGATCGCGCGTCACGGTCGCGTATCGGACCACGTCTTCGCCATCCAGCGTGAAGCGGAGATCGACCGCTTCCGGCTCCTCGAGCGCGGCCATGCGGGCCGGTCGCGGAGAGAAGACGTCGAACGCGAACCGACCGCCCGGCGCGAGGTGCCGCCGCACGCACGCCAGGCACGCGAGCTGATCCTCGACGGTGTAGAGGTGCTGGAACGCGCGGAACGCGGAGAAGATCAGTCCGAAGCGCTCCCCCGGCAGATCGAAGCGCTGCATCGGCGCGTGCACGAGCCGCAGGTTCGGGAAGCGCGACTTCGCGCGGAGCCGCGCGAGCATGTGCTGCGAGGCGTCGACGCCCGTGCACGGGAAGCCGTCGGCCGCGATCTCGAGCAGCACGCGCCCGGTTCCGCAGCCGAGCTCGAGCACCGGGCCGCCGCCCTCGCGCGCGAGCTGTCGGTAGAAGGCGATGTCGCCGCCGTCGAGCTGAGGGGATCGATCGTAGGCGGCGTCGTAGAAGCGCGCCGTCGCCTGGCCGTAGTCGCGCTCGAGGTCGGTCACTGCGGTCGTCATCCTCGGCGCCGAAGACGGAAGGTCAGCCCTCGTCCAGCCCGCGCATCCGCACGGGGCGGTAGTAGCGGCGTGTGCCGAGCGCGTCGACGGCGGACCAGAACTTGGGTCCGCCGGGCGCTGCGACGTCCTCGAACCAGAGCGCCTGCCGGCGGATGCTCCAGTTGTC
>Ga0210377_10002301_pt1 | contig 16805 bp, 16 predicted proteins | sample PLM4_65_b1redo_FD_155480 | JGI IMG/M metagenome (GOLD analysis project Ga0210377, IMG submission 155480) | Groundwater sediment microbial communities from an aquifer in East River, Colorado, USA - PLM4_65_b1 redo | ecosystem: Environmental > Terrestrial > Soil > Riparian zone | place: USA: East... | reverse complement strand
GGTTCTTTCAACAGCTAGTCAGACTGCGCCGCGCCGCTTTGAATGCATTGACCTGGATCAGGGAGGGGATGGATCTATGCTTTCAACTCTTGGCGCGCACGGCGCTCCCCGGATTCCGTTGCGGATCGCCGGATGAACTCTAATAGGGTCTGCCCTCTTCTATGGGGAGAGCAGAGTCCCTCGACCATTCGTTCCAGGACCCGAAGTAGATACCCACATTCCTGATGCCGGCCTCCTCAAGCGCAACGAACGTGTTTGAGGCGCGCGCGCCTTTGAAACAGTAGATGATGACGGGCGTCTCGGCCCTGATGCTAACGGTCGCGCACTCGGCGAGAATCTCTTCCGGCGATTTGAACATCTGGCCAGCCGGTGTCGGTTTCATCATGCGGTACCATTCGATCCACACCGCGCCCGGTATCCGCCCCTTGCGAGGACAGTAGTCCCTGCCATACGGGGACGAGCTTTCGCCAATCCATTCATCGACGTCCCTGACGTCGAGCTTGACGACGTTCTTGTTGGCGACCGCCGTCTTCATTGCATCCAGGTCGACCAGAACCTGTCCTGCCTCCGGGCGAATGGGAAATTGCCTCGGCGTCGGCGTGGACGCGTCCGCCGATATGGAGAGACCTGCCGCGCGCCACGCGGCGAACCCGCCATGCAGCACCCTGATCTTCGGATAGCCAAGGTAGCGCAGAAGTATGTATCCTCTGCACGATTGACCGAAACCAGTCTCCATCGACTGCTCGTAAACGACCGCCGTCTCGGCGCCGGACAGGCCTGCCTTCCCGAAGGCCTCGGCGAACTTTTCGCGCAGAGCTCCCAGTCCACCCGACGATGAGGTGGCCAGGTAAGTGAACACCTCGCGTACGTTGACTGCGTCCGGAATGTGCCCTTCGGCGAACTGACCTGGATCACGCGTGTCGATCAGGACAACTGGCCCGGATTTCATGAGGTCGTTCAGCTCAGCCGGAGAGATCAGAACCTTGCCAGACATGTTCGCCTCCGCGGTGCCGACACAGCATACTGACGCCGACACGATTATGATCGAGCCGGAACCACCGTTGCGTATTGATCGCGGTCAAAGTCACCTGCATGGTGATCGCAGCGAGCAGCGCATGCCGTCGGGCGGCTGCAATCTGTCTTGGCCGCCCATATTGTCAGCTGTGCCGCACGACCAGATCCGGCTCCGTCTTCGCGGACTCGACGGCTCCCGGCGTCCTCAGTGCAAGACCATCGTCCCGCATCACAACATAGATAGCGGGGATCACAAGGACGGTCAGCAAGGTGGACGAAGCAAGACCGAACAAGAGTGAGATCGCCACCCCCTGGAAGATGGGATCAGCAAGGATCACGACCGCCCCGATCATCGCCGCTAGAGCCGTCAGCAGGATCGGCTTGAACCTGATGGCGCCAGCTTCCAACAAAGTTTCGCGCAGCGGTTTGTCGTCGATCCTGGCGTGCCGAATGAAATCCACCAGCAGAATGGAATTGCGTACGATGATGCTGGCGAGCGCGATGAAGCCGATCATTGAAGTCGCCGTGAACGGCGCGTTGAACAGGATGTGGCCAGCGACGATGCCGATCAGTGTGAGCGGAATGGGCGTCAGGATCACCAGCGGCAGCACGAAGCTTCTGAACTGCGCCACCACAAGTATATAGATGCCGAGAATCGCCACGGCGAAGGCCGCGCCCATGTCCCGGAGAGTACGCCTCTATTCAGAGGCCATCCGACGACCGCCCCGGAGACCGGGGCTCTCTGGCTGGGGCGCTAGGATTCGAACCTAGGAATGGCGGTACCAAAAACCGCTGCCGTACCACTTGGCGACGCCCCAGTGCAGGGAGGACGGGAGAGTTAGGCAATTCGAGCCCGGAAAGCAACAGCCGGAAGGCCGCGCAAAACGCCTCGCCGAACCCCGTTCCGGCGAGGTTTGCCAGACCCCAAACTGCCTTGCGATCGCCCTGAAAAACCGCGCTTCCGGGCGCATTGCGCCCTGCAATGAAAGCCGGTATAGCCCCCGCTCCGTCGGAGTATAGCTCAGCCTGGTAGAGCGCTTGCTTCGGGAGCAAGAGGTCGTTGGTTCGAATCCAGCTACTCCGACCAGGATCACCCAGAACCCTGAAATTCCCGCCCGGCAGATCGTCCGCATGAGGCGGTTCCGCCTCCGGCGGTTTCCCGATAAGCATGATTCCGCCGCATCGGCGGTCGGCCATCCGGCGGAGAGTTGCCAGCCATGAAGACCTTTCTCCTGAGCTTCCTCGGCGGTCTTGCCGCTCTTCTCGTCTTCTTCGTGCTGCTCCCGCTGGTCCTGATCCTGTCCTTCCTGCCGTCGGGGGAGCCCGCGCCCACACGCAACGCCGTGCTCGAGATCGACCTGCGCCAATCCATGCCCGACCAGCCGGCTACCGACAGCGTCAGCGCTCTTTTCTCCCAGATGTCGTTCGTCCAGCTCCTGCTGCGTCTCAACGCGGCGGTCGACGATCCCGAAGTGAAGGGCGTCTTCATTCGCGCGGCTGAAATGGACCTCGGCTCCTCGCGCGCCGAAGAATTGCGCGAGGCCTTCCTGCGCCTCAAGGCGAAGAACAAGTTCGTCATCGCGCACAGCCAGGGGTTCCTCGCTTCGGGCCCGGCCGCCTACCGGGCGATCTCGGCGGCCGATGAAATCTGGCTGCAGCCCGGCACGTCGTTCGAGACGCCCGGCATCACGTTCGAGACGCTGTTCCTCGGCGGCGCTCTGGAGAAGCTCCATGTCACGGCCGACATGGAGCAGTTCTACGAATACAAGAACGCCGTCGATACCTACAAAGGGAAGGCCTATTCCGCCCCCTACGCCGAAGCGATGACGGCGCTGGCCGGCAGCGTCTGGACCCATTCGATCGCCGACATCGCCACCGACCGGAAGATGGAGCCGGCCGCGATGCGCGCGCTGCTCGAAGCCAGCCCCTACCAGGCCGAGCAGGCGCTCGAGCTGAAACTGATCGACAAGCTCGGCTGGCCTGAAGAGGCTGCCGAAGCCGCCAAGGCCCGCGCCAACAAGGGCGAGCTGGTCAGCATCGCCGACTACAATGCGCCCCGGCGCGGCGGCAAGGCGGTGGTCGCCGTCGTCGGCGGCGAGGGCGATATCGTCACGGGGGGCGGTGGAAGCTCCGGCGGTGTGCTCAGCATCGGCACGCCCGTGTTCGCCTCCGATCGCGTCGCAAAGGAATTGCTCGATCTGGTCGATGACAAATCGGTCGACGCCGTCGTTTTCCGGGTCGACTCCGGCGGCGGCTCGGCCACCGCATCCGACCAGATCTGGCGCGCCGTCGAGCGACTGCAGGAATCCGGCAAGAAGGTCGTCATCTCGATGGGCTCGGTTGCAGCCTCGGGCGGCTACTATGTCGCCGCCGGGGCCGACGCGATCGTCTCGACGCGCTCGACAATTACTGGCTCGATCGGCGTCTTCGGCGGCAAGTTCGCCATCGCCGATGGCCTGCGCCAGTTCGGCATCAATCCCGACGAGGTGCATGTCGGCGGCGACTTCGCCTCGGCCTACTCGACCGAGAAGTTCACCAACTCCCAGCGCGTGAAGCTCCATGAATCGCTCGATGGGGTCTACACCCGCTTCACGACGCTGGTCTCCGAAGGCCGCAAGCTGCCGATCGAGCGGGTCAAGGAAATCGCCAAGGGCCGCGTCTGGTCGGGCGAAGCGGCGAAGGAGATCGGCCTGGTCGACGAGACCGGCGACCTGATCGACGCCATCGACAAGGCCAAGGTGCTCGCCGGATTCAAGCCGGAGGACCGCGCCGAGATCCGCCTCAAGCTCTACCAAGCCTCGCCGCTCGACCTGATCACCAGCGCGCTGACCCGGACGCAGATGTCGTCCGGCGAACGGCAGGTGCTGGAGGCGCTGGCCCCCGTGGTTGGCCGCAAGCGGGCGGAGGCCGTGCTCGGCCAGATCCGCCAGCTTTCCGGCAAATCCGGGGCCCGCGTATGGAGCCCGCCGGTCCTGGAGCACTGAAAAAGTTAGCCGCTTCAGACGGATTAATCGGGTCGTTGCGGCTAGCGGGGAATCTCGCCCTGAAACTGTTGGGATTTTCGAAAACGCGGCATTTTGGACGCGGTCAGCGCGTTAACTACGGCGGTAACCATTGGCCGCCAATGTCCTTTTCGGCGACTACCGCCCGATCAGAAGGATCAGACATGAGTGACCCCATCGACGAAATTCGGAGGCTATCCGAGGAGGCTTTCAACCGCGCCAAGCCTGGCGCCGAGCGCCTTCCGATGCTCCGCCGCCTCAGCGAACTGCTGGACGAGTCCGACGCAGCCACAGAGATCACGTTCGGCTACACGGACGAAGACGATGAGCAGATCACCATCGATCCCGTCGCCGACGAGATAGAGCGCATCGAACTCCGGTCTAAACTAGGCATGGCTGCCTGACCGGCCGGACTGCGCACTGACCCGAACAACTGTCGCAAGACAGGGAACACCCCCGCCCCACTTGGCGGGGGTTTTTCTTTGTGCGCCTGAGATCGGAAGTGCGGCTACGCCGCGCTCTGCAGCCGGTATTCCGTCGCCAGGACGAAGGATCCATCGGCAACCACGCGGCCAGTTTCCGCCAGATGGATCATATGAGCGAGCACCGAGTGGCACGCCGCCGGATGCAGCCGTTTGTCCACGTCCTTGTAGATCACCTGCACGATATCCGGAATCCGCGTGTCGCCGGCCCGCAGCCGGTCGATGATCGCCTGCTCGCGCGCTTTACGGTGCTCGATATAGGCGTCCATGAACGGCCCGACTTTGGTGATCGGCGGACCATGCGTCGGCCAGATCGTCGAGAAGCCGCGCTTGCGCACCTTCTCGAGGCTCGCAAAATAGTCACCCATATTCCCGTCGGGCGGAGAGATCACCGTCGTCGACCATCCCATCACATGATCGCCTGAGAACAGCGCGTTTTCTTCCTTCAGCGCAAAGCAGACATGGTTCGAAGTGTGTCCCGGCGTTGCGATCGCCTCGACCGTCCAGTTCGAACCTTTGAAGATATCGCCGTCCTTCACCGTCACGTCCGGCTTGAAGCGCAGGTCATCGCCCGCCTCCATCCGCACTTCGGACTCCGACGGGACGGCGGGTCCGCCGGCATAGACTTTCGCGCCCGACCATTTCGCCAGCGGATGAGCCAGCGGCGAGTGGTCCATATGCGAATGCGTGACCAGGACATGCGAGATGCGCTCGCCCTTGAGTGCATTTTTCAGCGCCTCGAAATGCTGATCCATCGCCGGGCCCGGATCAATTACAGCGACATCGCCTTCGCCGATGATGTAGACGCCCGTGCCCAGATAGGTGAACGGGCCCGGATTCTCGCACACGATCCTGCGCACGAGCGGGCTCACGCGCACGATTTCGCCATACTTGAACTCAAGGTCTCGTACGAACGGGATACCGCTCATGGTCGCCTAACCCTCGATCACTGACTGGTTAAGGCGCGAACGCCGTTCCGAACGCGCGCGCAAGCAATCGGGTTGCGCGCAGCTTCTGCCCCAAAGGCAGAGCGACAGGCGGGCCCATGTCCGTCTTGTTCGCATCAACGATGAATATCCGTCCGTCCTGCCTGTTTCGGAGCACGTCCACTCCTCCCCAGTCAAGCTTGATTTCCTTGGCGAAGCGCCGGATCAGGTCGATCTCGGCAGGGGTGAACACATCCTCGGGCCGGACCCAATCCACGCTGACATTTTCGTTGGCGAATCGCCGCTCCAGCGGACGCTGTTTCCTGAACACAAGCACGGGCTCGCCATTGACCGTGCAGGTCCTGAGATCCTCCACCAGTCCTCCCTCGATCTCGTTGTCCACGAGCCGCTGATAGCTCCGCCCCGATACGCGCTCGAACGGTCCCTGGACCACTCGGCCGTCATGCGCGGCGTTGATCTCGGACTTGTCGACGATCGGCCCACGATAGGTCGTGGGATCCACCGCCAGCGCATAACCGGCGACACGCCCGAACGCCTCCGACACCGCCGACTTCGAAACATCGCGGCAGTTGAAGTTCACCGTGCGCACCTTGCGCTGGCGTTTTGAAAAATTCGGAAGCTTTGGTTCGGTCACGGTCGAATCATCGAACTGCATGACGATGTCGGCCTCTGCCGCGTCCTCGATCTGCTTGGCGCCGGCGCAATGCATCACCGGCCAGATCAGATACCAGGGCCGCGGCTTGTCCGGCAGGAAGGCGATCGTCGGCGGCTTGTGTCCCGACAGCCTGCGCGACAGCCGCCACATGTTGGCGGCGCTGTAGAAACAGAACCAGGTGAAGATGTCGTGCCAGAGCTTGAGGTCCAGCGCGAAGCGGTGACCCGTCTTCTTCACAAGGACGATATTGTCCTCGACGATGAAGTCGGAGGTCCAGAGCCAGTTAGCCAAATGCCTACACGCCTTTCCTGGGTCTCACGGTGACGCCGGCCCGGGCCTTGCGCCCGTGTTCCGATCCCATGCCCCTGAATCGCAATCTTGTGTCGTTATCGTGGTCCCGCTGCTCCTGCGGGTCGGGCTGGAGAGAAGCCCTGAAGCGAAGCTTTTGGTTCGTCCCTCGCGGCCCATCCGGACTCACCGGATCACCGCGATGAAGACAGTCTACTATTTTGCTCCGAGTTGGCGCAAAGCATCTTTCAATGCGCCCAGGTTATAGCCCGCCCCGGCCGCTGCCTTGACGATGTCATCAGCCGCCATCCGCCCGGATTTCGCCTGCGCCAGCGCCCAAGCGGTCACGGAGCGCGTGCCAGAGCGGCAATAAGCCAGCGTCGGACCAACTGCTTTTGCCGCAGCCTCTATGGCCTCCGGCGTCGGCTGACCCGCGAACGGGGCGTGAACATAGGTGAGTCCGGCCGCCGCTGCGGCCTCCTTTACGTTCACCGATTTCGCGTCGTCCGGCGCTTCCTCATCCGGCCGGTTGTTGATGATGTGCCGGAAGCCCAAGGCTTTCAGGGCCGCAAAATCCTCCGGCTCAAGCTGCGGGGCGACCGCGAAGTCAGCTGTAACCCGCCTTACGTCGGCCATGGCCCGCTCCGTTCATCTTGGTGTTTGCACGCGATCAGTGCAGCAGTATCGCCCGCTCACGTTGGACCACGCGATACGCCTCTTATTACCCCGCTGTCGCGGGGGACGTAAACTTAAGTCCCGGATCAGGCCGATCCCAGACACGCAGAACTCGGCAGCCCGTGAGTGCTGCTCGCGCTCGCGATCACCATGGTGGTAACGCTGTTCTCGCTGACCTTCGTCAGTGACGGCTTACGGGACGCGCTAGACCCGAAGGACAGATAGGCGTCACCCCGCCGGACAGCGGCCCTGCGCTTTGCCTGCAGCGGCGAGCTTCTGGTAGGCGGCCGTGCGCTTGTCGGCTTCCGATCTGGCTTGCGTGACCGCCTTCTGGAATTGCGCAGTCTTCGACAAGTCGAACTCCGCGCTCGCCAGGACCTTTCCGTCCTTGCCCAGAAGTTCGACCGTCACCTTCGGCGGCTTGATCTCGCGCATGAGGGCCGCGAACCGCCCTTCTCCGCCGCTGGGCTCGGAAGCCCTCCAGGATAGCGGCTCGGCTGGCGGTGCGAGCACCCGGACCTTGACCTCCGACAGCGATGGCCTCTTTCCGGCGCCGACGGCGGAATATGTCCCGACCAGGACGTTGGCGACAACCGGTCCGTCGAGCTGGCCCGCCTCAGCCAACCGATAGTCGAACATCAGCCGCGGCCTCGGAAAGAAGTCGGATTCCACGCCGGCGCCTTCAGCCCGCTCCGGCACATAAGAGACGACCTGCTTCTGCACCTTGCCCGTGCTGCGATCGAGATCGTAGGTCGCGAACACCTCGCCGACGGAATTCTCGACGCTTCCTTCGCACTGGATCGCCTGCGCCGAGGCAGGCGCGGCCATCGCCAGAAGCCCGGAAATCAGGATCAAGGAGCGCATGGACTAACCCTCGCCGCCCCCAACGCCGGTCAGGCTACGCCTCCTGCCGGGACGCGTCCACGCTGCCCTGCAGGCCAGCCCGTTTTGGTCAGGCGGCCGCCGATCTCGCCGGCAGGAAACGGCTGTTGCGCAGCAGCCCGGCCGAGATCAGCGAGATCACCAACCCGACCGGCAGGAACTCGAGCCCGAATGTAGCCACCATGCGGATCGCCGGATTGGCCATCATCGTCCGCATATTTTCCATGCTCGCGACAAACGCTTGCAGCTCAGCTCCGGTCGTCCCCTTGGCGCGCTCCGCCTCGATGGCGTGGGTGATGTACCCTTCGATGTAGTTCGAGCCGGTCATCATCTGGTAGAGTTCGAATCCCCCGACATAGAAGACGCCCGCCACCACGGTGATCCCCAGCCCGATGCCCAACGCCGGCAGGAACTTGATCACCCCGCCCAGCACCCGGTCGCGATAGTCCTTGATGGCGATGAACACTGTGGTCAGCGCCACGATCATCACGGCATAGCCGGCCACCTCGGCATACTGGCGCGGAACCATGGCGTGCAGCCCCAGCACCCATGGCAAGGCGACGATGAGGCCGCCGATGATCCCGTAGAGAAGAATGGTGCGAAGCATGTCTTGACCCCTTGGCTGGAAGACTACGCGCCAGCCATGCCGCATGAAGCCTGTTCCGTAATCGCCCGAAAGGATGATTTTCGCGAAATCACACGAAATTCCCCCGTTACGGCTCGTTACTAGCGGATGATCCCCAGCTCGCGCGCCCGCATCACCGCCTCGGTCCGCCGCCGCACCTCCAGCTTGCCGTAGAGGCTGGCCACATGCGTCTTCACCGTGTTGGGCGAGACGTTGAGCTTGCCGGCGATTTCCTTGTTCGAACGGCCGGCGGCGAGATGCTCCAACACCTCGAACTCGCGCTCGCTGATGCCGAGGCTGGCCTGCGCCCTCGTATTGGGTTCGAACGCCGCCGGGGCCGGACGCCGGAACAGCTTGGCCCCCAACCATATGCCCAGACCCATGAAGGCGAGCGCGATCAGCGTGAGATAGAGCTCAAACGGATGGGTCCGCGCGAAGTACTGGAATTCGAGCCACTGCAGCACGAACACGCCCGCGGCCAGCGCAAGGCCGTAGACAAGGATCGTCCTGAGCATTTCTGCCCCGCGCATGCCTACTCCACCCGCTTGACCCGGATCGCGGTGCGATTGCCGATCTTCATCATGAAGGTGCCAAGCGCCGCCTTGCGAATCTCGGCGGTGAGGCCTTTCTGGCTCAATCCGCCGAGGGTTGCTTCGTCGGTCTGCCGCCACACCTGTCCGTTTTCCATGGTGAAGCGGTATCTGCCGTCGGGGCCCTTGCTCACCTCGCTGATCGCCAGCGTCACCTTGTCGGGAGACTGAACGTCAGCGGCTTTTTGCGTGGCGGGCGCCGTGGCCGGGACCGGCTTCTCGACCAGTTCCGCCAGCGCAGGCCGTTGCAGGCCGAACGCGTCCTTCTCTGCTTTCTGGATCTGGTCGCGGCTCACCACCCCGACCTCGCCGGCGCTCTGGGCCTGCTTCAATCCGGCGACAGCCGCATCGTAACAAGCCAGCCGCGCGGCGCTGTCCGTCATCGCTGCGCAGGCATAGACCTTATCCAGCGGCTGCGCTCCCTGCGCGAACGCGGGCGCGGCGCAGAGCGCAAGTGCGGAGAGGAAGGCAATGCGCATCAGTTGGGCTCTTTCAGTTCTGGTCTAGTTCACACGCTCGACGCGAACCGTGCGCGAGCCGCCGAGCGACAGCAGGAAACTTCCCATCGATGCTTTCTTGATCTCGGCCGTCCACGGTCCGGACCCGATACCACGCAGCTTTTCAGTGTCGATCTGTTTCCAGATCTGACCGTTCTCCATCACGAAGCGGTATTTGCCGTCGCCCCCTGTGGACATCGATTTGACCGCCAGGCTTACCTTGTCGACCGACTGCTCTTTCTGAGCGGCGGCCGCCGCCTTGGTTTCTGCAGGCGTCCTCACAGGCGAGGTCAGCGGCGACGCGCCTGCCTTCGGCGCCCCGAAAGCTTCAGCCTGCTGCTGTGGTTTGACGCTCGGCGCGACGGCAGTCGCGGCGGCGCGACCCTTCCTCAACTCCGGAACCAGCGCGTCGAAACACGCATGCCGCTGCCCGGCCTCTTCGATGTCCGCGCAGGCATAGACTTTCGTCATCGCCTCCTGCGCGAAAGCCGGAGCTGAAAGCAGGATAAACGGAACCACACACAGCACTCGCATTGGTTAAACTCTTTCGTGACAGCGTCTTGCGGCGCAAAAGCCTCTCAATCCTTCTTACTGTGACGCTAGTTTCGCCGCGAGAAAAGCCGCCTGGCGCCAAAGGTAGGGCGCATGCGCTGCAATAGGAGCCGTTAAATCGGCCTTGCTATGATCTCTACCTCAACTCCAGCGCGACCTCGTCGAGGAATTCCTTGATCTGACCGGCATTGGCGCCGACATCGCCGCCGGGCGTGCGGCTGGTCGAGCGCACGTCGACCCGCGCTCCGTCGCCCTGAGGCGTCACGCGCACCGCGATGTCGTAGGCCAGCCCGTACCAGAAGCTGCGGCTCACCGCCTCGAGCTGGCCTTCCTGCGGATCGCTCAGCATCACGTCCCAGCCCAGCCGCTTGGCCGCGTTCGCCGCCGCAACCGTCGCATCCGGCGCAGTCGCCCTCACAATCAATGGCTCCAGCTCATAGACTTCCTGCTGCGCCTCGGCGAACGACTTGCCCGACCATTTGCTCTCGCCTTCCGGAATCATCGCGTCGTCACGGATGTGGACCGCGCCCGCCGCCTCGCGCGTGCGCAGCGCCGCTTCGGTGAACGCGACCGGCTGGCTCCAGTCGGTCTGCAGGTCGTAGATCGGCGGCAGCTCGTCGCGCAGCACCGACTGCCCATAGAGCGAGCCCCCGCCCGTGCCGGCCGCTGCAAGCACGAGCACGCCCACGATCGCGCCGCGATGCTTCTTCGTGATCAGCGATACGATGAGGCCAATAAGTGCGAACACGCCGCTGCCCGCGAAGATCAGCATCGCCCAACGTTCGACGCCCGCCGTCGAAGCCGGAAGGTCGAGCACGCCCATGCGATAGAGCAGCGGCCCAAGGCCCAGCGTCACTGCGCCGACAATCGCCAGCGCCACGCCCGCGGTCAGGCTCGCGCTGCGCAGAACGCCGAGACCTGCTGGCGCCGGCGCCGCCTCGCCCGAGGCCGCCTCGCTCATTCGGCGGCCTGTACCGTCGGAAGCTTGTGGCCCTTGAACGTCTCGCGCAGCTGCAGCTTGTTGATCTTGCCGGTCGCGCCCAGCGGGATCTTGTCGGTGAACACCACATCGTCCGGCATCCACCATTTGGCGATCTTGCCATTGAGGAAGCCGAGCAGCTCCTCGCGGGTCGCCTGCGACCCGGGCTTCAGCTCGATGATCAGCAGCGGCCGCTCATCCCATTTGGGATGCGGCAGGCCGATCGCCGCGGCGCACGCGACGCTCGGATGGCCGACAGCGATGTTCTCGATGTCGATGGAAGAAATCCACTCGCCTCCCGACTTGATGACGTCCTTGGCGCGGTCAGTGATCTGCATGTAACCGAGCTCGTCGAGGTGCGCGACGTCGCCGGTGTCGAAGAAGCCCTGGTCGTCGAGGATCTTGCCGCCTGCGCCCTTGAAATACGACTTGGCCACGGCAGGCCCGCGCACCAGCAAGCGCCCGGCCGACTTGCCGTCGCGCGGCAGGTCCTGGCCATCGTCGTTGGTGACCTTCATCTCCACGCCGAACGGCGCGCGGCCCTGCTTCAGCTTGTACTTGACGATCGTTTCGCGGTCCTTCTCGAGCACATCCGAGGTCATCGAGCCGAGCGACCCCAGCGGGCTCATCTCGGTCATCCCCCAGGCATGGATCACCTCGACTTCGTAGTTCTCTTCGAAGGCGCGCAGGATCCGTTCCGGCACGGCCGATCCGCCGATCACGACACGCTTGAGGTGGGGGAGCTGCTTGCCGGAGCTTTCGAGATACCCCAGCAGCATCAGCCACACCGTCGGCACGGCGGCGGTGAACGTAACCTTCTCGGTATCCAGCAGCTCGTAGATCGACTCCCCGTCCATCTTCGCGCCGGGCAGCACCAGCTTCGAGCCCACCGCCGGGCACGAGAACGCGAGGCCCCACGCATTGGCGTGGAACATCGGCACCACCGGCAGCGTCGTATCCGCCGCGCCGACGCCGATCGCATCCTTCTGCAGCCCGATCATGGTGTGCAGAATGTTCGAGCGGTGCGAATAGAGCACGCCCTTGGGATCGCCCGTCGTTCCCGACGTGTAGCAGAGGCCGCATGCCGTCTGCTCGTCGAAATCGCCCCAGACCACGTCGCGAGACTGTCCGCCGATATAGTCCTCGTAGTTGCGCAGGTCCTTGACGCCGGTCTCCTTCGGCATGTGCGCGGCATCGGTCAGCACCACCCAGCGCCGCACCGTCGGGCATATGCCCTGGATCTTCTCGACGATCGGCTGGAACGTCGTGTCGTAGAAGACGTGCGTGTCTTCGGCGTGGTTGATGATCCAGGCGAGCTGCTCGGGGAACAGCCGCGGGTTCAGGGTGTGCAGCACCGCGCCGATGCACATCGTGCCGTACCAGGTCTCGATGTGGCGCGTCGTGTTCCACGCCAGCGTCGCCACGCGGTCGCCCTTCTGGACGCCGTCATTGAGCAGCGCGTTCGAGCACTGCCGGGCGCGCCAGTAGAGGTCGGTATAGGTCGACCGGACGATCGGCCCCTCGACTGTCCGGGTCACGATCTCGCGGCCGCCATGGTTGAAATGGGCGTGCTCGATCACCTTGTTGACCGTCAGCTTCCAGTCCTGCATCAGGCCGCTCATCGGCCCCCTGGGAACGGAGCTGGGCATCGCCGTTACGATCCCTGGGGCCGCGGGCTTGGGTGCGACCTTGGCCGACGCTGCCTGCTTGCTTTTGCCTAGTCCGAATACCATCGACCGCCTCCCGTATGCGCTTGCTTTGCGCTATTGCAGGCAAGTCTAGACGCCGTCACGTAGCGCGGCAATTCCATCGGGGGGCTGAAAGCATGAGAACATCGGCATTCGCAGCAATTCTGCTGGTCTGCGCTTGCGGCGCGCCCAAGGACCCGACGGCGACCGCCTCCACTGCCCCCGCCAATCCGCCCATTCAGACGCCCGGCGGCGAACCGCCGGTCGTAGCTGCACCAGCATCCGGGCCAGCATCCGCCCCCTCCGCCCTGGCCGGCAGCCTACCCGAGAGGCTGGATTGCCTCAGGGCGTCTGGAGGCGTCCTCCTGATCGGCCACCGCGGCGGGCTGACCCGCGACTATCCGGAAAACGCCATCGAGACGATGGAACGCACCCTGAAAGCCGGTACTCGGGGCATGGAGATAGATATCGCCACCACCAAGGACGGCGTCCTTACCCTCATGCACGATGACGACCTTGACCGGACATCGACCGGCCAGGGCCTGGTTTCCGATCATACCTGGGACGAGATCTCGAAGCTGAAGCTCGAGACCTACAGCAAGGCCACGGACTTCAGCCCGCCAAAGCTTGAGGACGTGCTCGCCTGGGCCGTGAAGAACAACGTCCTGCTCGAACTGGACAAGAAGAAATCCAGCTCGTTCGATCCCATCATCGCAGCGGTGCGCGCGGCAAAGGCCGAGAACACCGTCTTCTTCATCACCTATTCCGACGATCAGGCGATCGAAGTTCACCAGAAGGCGCCTGATCTGATCATCACCGCGTCGGTGAACAGCCCCGCCCATCTCGACGAACTTCTGCAGAAGGGAGTGAAGGCCGACCGCCTCGTCGCCTGGACCGGAACCGAAACGCCCGATCCCGAACTCTGGAAAGCGCTCGCGTCGCGCGGAATCGAATCGGCGTTCGGCACGCTGGGCCCGCGCAACTCTTCGCTGGATGGAAAATACTGGCAGGACGATGATGGATCCGAATACGACCAGCTGGTCTCATCCGGCCTTCCGATTCTGGTGACCGACCTGACCGATAAGGTTTCGCGGCAGCTAGCATCGGCGAAGGCAAAATCGGCGTCCTGCGGATTCTAGAATCCCACACCGGAACGAATGTTCGCATCGATGCCGAATCGGCGCCCGTTCGTTGTGCGGCGCACCAATTCTTGCGTTCGCCTGCGGCGCGAATGTCGCTGCTCCGCGGCCCGGGCTCTAATTTCTTGGAAACTTGGCTGTGGCGGTCACGGATTCCGACAGGAACGTCCGTCATGTGATGCAGCGCCGCAGCCGGGACGTCAAATTCTGCTCGACGTTCCGGGCCTCGGCTCGGTAAGGAGAATCGAGCGCAGCCAGCCGCCGGGGGATGGTGATATGTGCGGCATGGAGTAGATTCTTTGGTTACCAGGGTTCGCCGGCCTCTCCCGAAGGACGCACTCTGGTTTACGCCGGCCGGACGAATCGGAGTCCGGACGGCTTCAGGGAACGAGGCTGCAATGGCACGGGTCCTGCTGTTGGAATGAGATTTTTTCGCGGAGCGGAACGCATGCGCGTTCCGTTCAACGGGATTTGGACGACGGGGGAGCATACCCCTGATCCCAGTCCCGGTTTCTATGGGCTGTAGTGGGATACTTCTGAAATGAAAACGACGGGCGACGCCCTTCTCAAATCCGGACGTTCTTCGGAGCGCTCGGCCGCCTCAATTCCTGGACTCGATCCCGCCCCCACTCGTCACGCCAAGCTGATCGCCTGGGTCCGAGACATCGCGGCCCTCACCAAGCCCGACCGCGTTCATTGGTGCGACGGATCCGACGCCGAGTGGGAGCAGCTTACCTCCGAACTCGTCGCCCTCGGCACGCTGAAGCGCCTCAACCCGGTCAAGCGCCCGAACAGTTTCTACGCTGCCTCCGACCCGCGCGATGTTGCGCGCGTCGAGTCCCGCACCTTCATCTGCTCCGAGAAGCAGATCGACGCCGGCCCGACCAACAACTGGTCCAACCCGGACGAGATGCGCGTCAAACTCAACGGCCTGTTCGACGGCTGCATGAAGGGCCGCACGATGTATGTCGTGCCCTTCTGCATGGGCCCGCTCGGCTCGAAGATTTCCGCTCTCGGCGTCGAGATCACCGACTCGGGCTACGTCGCCATCTCGATGCGCGTGATGACCCGGATGGGCCGCGCTGCGCTGGAAGAGATGGGCGAGGATGGCTTCTTCGTTCCCGCCGTTCACTCGGTTGGCGCTCCCCTGGCCCCCGGCCAGAAAGACGTCGCCTGGCCGTGCAACGACGACAAATACATCGTCCAATTTCCGGAAACCCGGGAGATCTGGTCCTACGGTTCGGGCTATGGCGGCAACGCCCTCCTCGGCAAGAAGTGCTATGCGCTGCGCATCGCCTCCGTGATGGCGCGCGACGAGGGCTGGCTCGCCGAGCATATGCTCATTCTTAAGCTCACCAGCCCTGAGGGCGTGGCGAAGTACATCGCCGCCGCTTTCCCTTCGGCCTGCGGCAAGACCAACCTCGCCATGCTCGTGCCCACGCTGCCCGGCTGGAAGTCCGAAACCATTGGCGACGATATCGCCTGGATGCGTTTTGGCGAGGATGGCCAGCTCTACGCGATCAACCCGGAAGCCGGGTTCTTCGGCGTCGCTCCTGGCACCTCCACCGAGACCAACCGCAATGCGCTGGAGACCTGCGCCCGCAACACGGTCTTCACCAACGTTGCACTCACTTCCGATGGCGACGTCTGGTGGGAAGGCATGACCAAGGCCATCCCGTCCAACCTCACCGACTGGCGCGGCCGCGCCTGGTCGCCGTCTATGGGCGAGCCCGCCGCTCACCCCAACGCGCGCTTCGCCTGCCCGGCCTCGCAATGCCCGTCGATCGCTTCCGAATGGGAAGATCCCAAAGGCGTCCCGATCTCCGCCATTCTGTTCGGCGGCCGTCGCGCGTCCGCTGTCCCGCTCGTCACCGAAGCGTTCGACTGGGAGCACGGCGTGTTCATGGGCTCGACCGTCGCCTCCGAAGGCACGGCTGCTGCGGAGAACAAGGTCGGCGAACTTCGCCGTGACCCGTTCGCGATGCTGCCCTTCTGCGGCTACAACATGGCGGATTATTTTGGCCACTGGCTGAAGATCGGCCAGCGCTCCGGCGCCAAGCTGCCGAAGATCTACTTCGTCAACTGGTTCCGGAAGGACAAGGCCGGCAAGTTCGTGTGGCCGGGCTTCGGCGAGAACACCCGCGTGCTCAAATGGATCGTCGAGCGCCTCACCGGCAAGGCGCAAGCCGTCGACACCGCCATCGGCCGCGTGCCGGCGAAATCCTCTCTCGACGTCTCGGGCCTCGGCCTCACCGACGCCCAGCTCGACACACTGCTTGGCGTCGATCACGATGTCTGGCGCGAAGAAGCCTCCCTCATCCCCGCCTTCTTCGAGAAGTTCGGCGACCGCCTGCCCAAGGCGCTCTGGGAACAGCAGAAGTCGCTGGTGAAACGTTTGGGTTGAGCCAGTGTCGTAGGGTGCATTAGGCCGAAGGCCGTAATGCACCTTTCGTGGGCGTGGCGCGATTGTGCATTTCGGGCTCCGCCCTCATGCACCCTACGAGGCCGGGCTATCTCATTGGCCGTCTGGCGGATGCCCGACTTATCCGACACCATCTGGGACCGGCCGGAAAAATCTCCCGAGCGATTCCAGCGTTCTACAAAAAAGATTCAGAAAAATGAGGCTCGCAAACCAGCAGCCTCTCCGGACGGGCGCATAATGCCCTCCATGACACCTGCACGTTCACGCGCAAACTGGATTGGACCCCCTTCGCTCACCGGGCTTTGGCTCGAGGCGCTGCTGCGCATGCTCGCGATGCTGGTGTCGAACGCCGCAACCGTCTTCCGGAT